>Ga0209125_1000313_pt1 | contig 69673 bp, 66 predicted proteins | sample BarGraIncub1131A_FD_184503 | JGI IMG/M metagenome (GOLD analysis project Ga0209125, IMG submission 184503) | Arctic peat soil microbial communities from Barrow, Alaska - Barrow Graham LP Incubations 11-31A (SPAdes) (version 2) | ecosystem: Environmental > Terrestrial > Soil > Wetlands > Peat... | reverse complement strand
AAGCTAAAACGGTTTGACGCTTCTTAGGCACACTTTTCAAAATCTGATCCATCGTTGGGATAAATCCCAGGTTCAGCATCTCGTCTGCTTCATCGATGATCAAGAAACGAATGCCGGACAGATCCAGCGTTCCGTCTTCAATGTGCTCCAAGATGCGTCCCGGTGTACCGACGACGACATGTGTTTTCTGTTTCAACTCACTGACCTGAACACTGTAAGGTGTTTTACCGATCAGAAGTGCAACCTTGACACGCTTGAATCGTCCGATATTGAAAACATCCTCTTTAATCTGCATGGCTAATTCACGTGTCGGAGCCAAGACAAGTGCCTGAGGTTTGTTTTCTTCCCAATCCAGCATCTGAATGACAGGGATGGCATAAGCGGCTGTTTTACCACTGCCGGTCTGTGATTGGATGACAACATCGTTTTTCTCCATCATTGCTTCGATCAAAACCGATTGAACATTGGTAGGTTGTTTATAATTCAACAGTTCGATGGCTTTCAGTATCTCATCTTGTAATCCAAATTTAGAAAATGCGCTTTTTTTCATTGTATTGTCTTCATTCTTTCTTGTAGTTGATTTGTCATTTATAGCCTATGTATTATATCACGAGTTGTCAATACCTATATATCGCGACCACTTTCAATTTTAATGATCACCCATCAACCGAATCTATTTATTTCGAAATTCACCGCGAACTAGGTATTATCCGGGTATCTGATTGAGTACCAACCGGAGGCTCAGGTGACCGTTCTGTCAATTTGAAGTGAAAAATGGTATAATAAACACGTAATGAGACTATGAGCTGTTAGCGATTCAGTGATTGCGACAGGAAAAACAATGAAAAGATTCAGCGAAATTTAAAGAAATTGCTTTTACTCATACAATTTCATTCGCAAGTTAAACAGACATACATTTTGTAGTCATTGATTTGAGTTTACCCATTTTATTAAGACGATCAGAAATGATCAAGGAGGATATGAATATGAATGAAGAATTAATAGTAACCAAATCAGAAGAAAACTTTACTGTCAGAAGAGTCATCTACTATGTATTGGGTGTCATCGAAGTTTTGCTTGGCGCTCGGCTCTTATTCAGATTATTAGGTGCTAACGCAAGCGGCGGGTTCATTTCATTCATTTATTCATTAACCAAGGTACTTGTTGCTCCTTTCGCTTTTATTTTTAGCGCGGCGGTCACCGATGGTCTTGAAACCAAAGCGGTTTTAGAGCCGGGAACGATCATTGCCATGGTCGTTTACGCTATTATTGCATGGGGAATTGTCAAACTGATCACCATCATGCGTGAGCGTAAAGCGATGGATTCGAAATAAGCGCTGTTTGATTCGCACCGCAATCATCGGTCTTGTCCACCACCATTAATCACCTGAGATAATGTCGAGAAGTGTTGAACTTTATCGGAAATAGCAGTTAAATTGAAGAATTTCGAAACAAGGAGCGGAGTATGGAAAAATCAAACAGAAAACGTAAACCGATACGTGTCAAACTCATCTTTAATCCGATTGCCGGAGCGAATGATGAATCACCGATTCAACTAATGAACATCATCAAAGAAATGCAGGTGTGGGGATTGGTTCCAGAGACATTTTTGATCGAAGCCGGCTGTGATCTTTCGAAGGTTATTAAAGATTCAATTGAACAAGGAATCAAATTGATTGTTGTATGCGGTGGAGACGGTACTATCGAATCGGTTGCCCGTGAAATGGTTGGAACGCAAACAGTTCTTGGAATCATACCCGGCGGGACCGCCAATAATGTAGCGCTGAGTTTAGGAATTCCCACCGATATTCCGACGGCGATCAGTTTGCTCCGTAAAGGCAAACGAAATAAGATCGATATCGGTATTGCGACCTGCGGTACAACTTCGATACCTTTTATCGAAGTATGTTCGGTCGGATTGTTTTCGACGCTCTATGCATCGGGAGATGATATTCAACATGGGAATATCGGGAAGATCGGCGATTTTTTGTCGACCTTCATAACTACGCAACCGTCAATGATCCATTTTACGCTTGATAACAACAAAGAAGTTCAGAAGCTGGGCCATGTTGTGCTCATCACGAATATGCCCTATGTCGGCCGTCATTATCAGATCGGAGAATTGGGTTCGTATAGGGATGGCTTATTAGATGTGATGTTTTTTTCCAATCTAACTAAATTGGATATTATCGGTTATGTGATCAAGGGAACCGGCACCAATGTTGAGGAAGATCCCCGAATTCAACACTTTCATGTGAAGAAGATAGCGATCGAAACCGATCCGCCGATGCCTGTTATGGTAGACGGAATCAAATTGGGTGATGGTTCAGTACATATTGAAGTTAAAAAACTGGCGTTGAATGTGATCATCGGAGATCCTGTGGTAAGAGATGCATCAGCTAAAGGTGAATAAATCCGTGAAAAATGAGACCAATGAAGTTAAAGAGGTAAAAATACCAGAGCTCGAGATCGACAGTTTCTGGGAAAAGATTATCGACAGGGTAAGCCATATCCACAGAATCTATTGGATACTGGCTTTGATTGTTATGTTGGTACTGTTTGTTCCGACGGTACCGACCTATGTCTGGCTTTATTTTTGGGATAGCATCAAAGCACAGAAAATAATGATTGTCCTGCTTGCTGTATTCTCATTTGTGGCACTGTCGCTGATTTGGTCCGTCGGTCAGCAATTCGATGTATTGGTTTTCATGTATTTAAATATGCATGGGAAACGCGGTCCGAGATTGGATACGCTCATGCTGGCCGTTACACAAATCGGAAATTTCATCTTTGCAATGTTCGTATCTGCTCTTCTATATGTGAGTGGGAATCATATCGTTTCCTATGAATTGATTTTAGGAACGATGATACTCGGTCTCGTGGTCCAGCTTATGAAGACGATGATCCACCGTACGCGGCCTTATATCAAATTAAAAAACATTCGTATCGTCGGTTCGCGCGCCAGCGGGCAATCATTTCCGAGCGGACATACAAGTCAGGCTTTTTTTATAGCGACCGTATTAATTAGTTATCAACCGCAGGGTCTTTATTTAGGAATTCTCTTTTATACGGTCGCTTCGCTTGTAGGCATTACACGTATCTATGTCGGTATGCATTATCCGCGTGACGTGATCGGCGGAGCGATGTTGGGAACCGTGATGGGCCTCTTCGGCGTTATCATCAATAATTACATCTTCATGGTCAGATAAGGAACAATGAAACGGCAGTTGATAGGTTTGCTATTGCTTGTGAAATAAGATATGATTGCACTGACAACCTTTTCATCTTTAAAAAGTTGGCAGAAGTGATAATAAAAACTGTTCGATGTTGGATTTCGAATCAACATCAGTTCAAAAATATGGTTAAACGGAAAGTTGTCGTTTCTCGGTGTTTTTGTTTACATTCAGAATCGATTCAAAAAAAAGGAGAATTTATGAAAATCGCAGTAATAGGAACGTCAAGAAAAGAAAATGAGAAGAGGGTGGCGATCCATCCTAGTCAGATCAGTTTGATTCCGGAGGAAATCCGCAGCCAATTGGTTTTTGAAAAGGGCTATGGAGTGGATTTCGGGATGAATGATGACAGAATCACTTCTTTGACTGGCAACCAACCGAGAGAACGTAAATACCTATACAAGAATTTCAATGCGTTCCTGATCACGAAACCGGTCATTGAAGATTTCAAAGAAATGAAAGACGGATCCTTAGTTTGGGGATGGGTCCACAGTGTTATGCAGGAAGATGTGGCGCAGATCGCCATTGATAAGAAACTTACCTTGATTGCTTGGGAAAATATGCATTATAATTCAACACGCGGTCGTACTCACATTTTTCAGAAGAATAACGAGATGGCCGGTTATTGCGGAGTTCAACATGCTTTGCAATTACGCGGTATCGACGGTAACTTCGGGGCTGATAAAAGAGTCAGTATTTTGAGTTTGGGTTCCGTCAGTCGCGGATCGATCTATGCCCTGAAAGGACACGGCTTCGAGGATATCATAGTATATACAAGACGTCCGTCTCATCTAGTGGCCGATCGCTTACCGGGCGTTACTTATCGCCAATTGACACGAGGTGATGATAATCGATTCATGACCGTCAACGAACAGGGTGAAGAAATTTCGCTGATCGAAGAATTGGCCCAATCCGATATCATCGTCAACGGTGTTCTGCAGGACCAAAACAATCCGTCGATCTTCGTGACGGATACCGATGTTGAGAAATTCGAGAATGAATGTTTGGTCGTCGATATCAGTTGTGATGACAGAATGGGATTCAGTTTTGCTCATCCGACCAGCTTCGAACACCCATTATTCAAAGTCGGCAAGATCACTTATTATTCAGTCGATCATACTCCGACATTGCTTTGGGACAGTGCGTCATGGGAAATTTCAAAGAGTGTTCTACCTTTTCTGAAAGATGTTATTGAACAAAATCCCAATGAGATCCTTGATGCCGCTGTCGATTTCCGCGACGGTATCATCATAAACCAAGATATCATCACGGTTCAGAATCGTGAAACAGTGTATCCGTATAAGCGTATCGGTATCGTTGATGCACCGGTCGTTAAACGCAGATCGCTGTTCAGAAGAATCACAGATTCGATTTCACCGTCGATGCGTTCTTAGATCAAACAACAGTCGAGTAAGCACAATCTAACGCAAGATTGTGCTTTTTCATGGAACAGTTTGATAGTCAAAATTCCTCAATCGACGGAGTCTTGCTGATTTCGTTGACTTGACTGTGGGTAAAGATTATAATGAGACTAATATTCAAAAAACGGAGGAAATTATGACACAAATCGAACTGAAATACGGTCAACAATCATTCTCAATGAATGTTGAACCTACGAATATCAAAATTATCAAAAGTCAGGAAAATGTTGGAAAACTGTCACAGGCAGAATTATTACAACAGGCGATTGAGAATCCGATCGATTCACCCAGACTCAATGAGATCGTTAAACCAAGTGACGAGATCTGCATCATAGTTCCGGATGTAACGCGCTTATGGCAGAATCCGTCTGTTTACCTTCCGTATGTTATCAACGAATTAACATTGGCCGGTGTTCAAAACAGTCAAATTCGTTTTATCAGTGCCCTCGGAACTCATCGTAAACAGACGATCGCCGAACACAAACTACTATTGGGTGATGCGTTGTATCAAAGGTTTGCGATCACCGATCATGACTGTTATGACGACAGTAATCTGACGTATGTCGGAACTACTTCGTTTGGAACAGAAGTGTTCGTCAATAAGACAGCGTTGGAGTGTGACCACATCATTATCACCGGTGGTATCGTGTTTCACGAACTGGCCGGTTTCGGTGGCGGACGAAAATCCATTATGCCCGGAATCAGCGCTTATTCGACCGTCATGCATAATCATGCATTGTCACTGAATCCCAACGGTCCGGGAAGTAACCATCTGGTCAAAGCAGCTGTCATGGAAGGAAATCCTTTCAATGATGACATGAGTGAAGCGGCAGCGTTTGTCAATCCGTCATTTCTGTTTAACGTACTTTGTGATGAGAACGGAACGTATACAGCGGCTGTTGCAGGTAACTACATCACTGCCCATCGTAAAGGATGTGAGATCTTAAAAACGATCGACAGTTCTGCCATTCGTGAAAAAGCGGATGTGGTCATCGTATCTTGCGGTGGTTATCCGAAAGACATCAATCTTTATCAAGCCTCCAAAGGTCTCAGCAATGCTGTGGAAGCTGCTTTAAAAGGCGGCACGATCATCTTGCTGGCGGAATGTATCGAAGGTCTCGGCCATGATGATATGGAGCAGATCTTTTTCGACTATGCAACTAACGAAGAACGCGAATCAGCGATACGCAAAGACTATTCTATCGCAAAATTCATGTCGTTTGTTTTCTGTGAAATGGCCGTCAACTTCAACTTGATCTTGGTTTCTGCCATGCCGAGTGACTCACTCAGCCGAATCAACATTAGTATCGTTAAAACACTTGACGAAGCATTGGCATTGAATCCTGAAACGATCGCCGATGCGAAATTGATCTATTTGATGCCGACAGGTGCCAACACACTGCCGGTGCTTGTTTAAACGATTCGACTGGATAGTTTGTGCAGTAAAAAAAGAAATCATCAAGGTACCCGCATGAAAAACAAATTTTTGGCAGATAAAAATCTGATCGATTCATCCAACGCATTATCGTCTGTTGCCGCCATGATCGGCGACAAAGACGTTATTAACCTCAGTATCGGAGATCCTGATTTCATCACCAACAAGATCATTATCGATGAAGCTTTCAGTGATGCCGAAAAGGGACATACCAAATATACATTACCGTCCGGCGATCCCGAACTAAACAAAGAAATTATCGGTTTTTACAAGGAAGAATACGGATTAACGATCGATAAAAAAGAGATCATGGTCACTGTCGGCGCATGTCATGCCTTATTTATTGCTTTTCAGGCATGTCTGAATGAAGGAGATGAAGTCATCGTTCCCGAGCCCTATTTCTCTCCGTATAAAGATGAGATCGAAATGGCCGGCGGTAAATTAGTACCGCTTCAAACGTATGAAGAAGAAGCGTTTATCATCAACATTGATACATTGAAAACACTGATCACACCTAAGACACGGGCCATACTTATCAACTCACCCAATAATCCGACCGGTGCGTGTTACAGTCGTTCAACCTTGCAGGGATTGGCTGATGTGGCCATTGAACATGATTTGATCGTACTATCGGATGAAGTTTATGATGCGATCTCATTCAAATCAAAACACATTTCCATTCTGGAAATCGATGGTATGAAAGAACGAAGTATTCTTTTGGCCAGTTTCTCGAAAGGATATGCGATGACCGGTTGGCGTATCGGATTTGCGATCGCACCTGATTATGTTATCAAGTGTATGGTCAGGATCAATGAGTCCATCTGCTTTTCAGCACCGTCGATCTCTCAGCGGGCTGCGATCCATGCGATTCGGAATCGCTCGGCTGTTCAACCGGCGATCATTCACGGTTTTGAGAAAAGAATGCATTATGGTTTCAAACGTATCAATGCCATTCAAGGATTGAGTGTGCTTGAACCCAGAGGCGGTATTTATCTTTTTATGAATATAAAAGCAACCGGCATGTCTTCATCTGAGTTTTCCAAGTATTTACTTGCGAAAACAAAGATCGTTGTTTTGACCGGTACGGCCTTCGGAGAAAGCGGTGAAGGGTTTATTCGCATCGCATGCACAGTCAGTGTAGAGAAGATGAAAGAAGCATTCGATAGAGTCGAAGAACTGTTCGGTTTAAAAAAATGAATCATCGGCAATGAGGGTAAATTGACTCATTGCTTTTATTTGGTATCTCAAAAGATCAGTAGGTTGATAGATCGTACAATGTCATGTGAATCACTGAACAAAATGGTAGTGTCAAGAATCTTATGTAAACGATCTGAACCAAACTTAAAATCTGATAGGGTCTGTGCTTTTAAGTGAACATATCGTCAATCTTCGAACTTACACACCCAAATCCCTTATGAACTCTTACTGTAAACCGCTGATTGAACTCCAAAAACTTAACACATACGAATCAATCCAAAGATTCTTCATTGGGAAACTGTTCTTTCCGTTTTGTATCCCGTTTCAGCTACTTATTCAACCCTTCGATGCTATTTGTCGTGTAGATGCTGGACCGAACCTCTTCAGGAAACTCATAGAAGGTGTAAAGACTCTGATTTGATTGAAGCAAAGTCACAATTTTCGGATAACGTCGTTGGATGCGGAGCAGGAAGACTTACATTGCGATTTCTGCTTTATCTTTAGGACGTGTAAGCCGGCTGACATTCCGGCTGATATGCACCCAACAGGATTGATGACGCGCATGGGGAAATGAAGTGACGCACACCTCGCGAAGTCACCGAATTCTACTCAAATGGTTGACAAATCCTTCACATTTGTCTAAAGTTAAAGGCGTACACATTTGAGAGGGGAAATAAAAATGATACTTGAAATAAAGCAGTTGAATAAGAGCTTTTCGAATAAGCAGGTATTGCATGATGTATCGTTTACGATTACTTCCGGAAAAGCGATGGGTTTTTTGGGCCGTAACGGAGCCGGTAAAACAACAACGATACGCGCACTGATGGATGTATTCAAAGCGGACAGCGGTCAATTTATTTTGGATGGAAAACCATTCGTAACGACTGATTACCGCGTTGGCTATCTGCCGGAAGAACGCGGACTTTACGCGAAAGAGAAAATATTGGATCAGCTTATCTATTTTTCCATGTTGCGCGGTGCCACGAAAAAAGAAGCAAAAACCAGCGCCGAGTATTGGATCGAACGTTTCGGATTGACGTTTGCGAAAAACGCCAAGTTGGAAACTCTTTCGAAAGGTAACCAACAGAAGATCCAGATCGCACAGTCATTATTGAACGATCCTGAGATATTGATTCTTGATGAACCCTTCAGCGGATTGGATCCGGTGAATGCGCAGGTATTGAAAGATGTCATCGTTGAATCGATCGCAAAAGGGAAGCTGGTTATTTTTTCAAGTCATCAAATGAACTATGTGGAAGAATTCTGTGATGAGATCGCCTTGATCGAAAACGGTGAGATCGTTTTAAACGGAAATCTCAACGAAATTAAAAAAGAAATGGGAAATCGTCGTCTCCGATTGGCTGCCGTCAACATGAGTGCCGATCAACTCAAAGAACTGTTACTCAGCAAGATCACCGATATCGGAATTGAACATGACAGTCATTCGTTGATCATCGAGTTATTGAATGAGAAAACCAAACATAATTTACTGCAGGATTGTTTGAACTGCGGGATCGATATCGATCTCTTTTCAGGCTATGAACCAAGTCTGAACGATATATTCGTGAAGAAAGTAGGTGCCGAAAATGCATAATACGTGGAAAGTGTTTATGTTTGAATTAAAGAGTATCCTGCATAAAAAATCAGTCGTGATAACAACACTGGTTATGTGTGCATTCTTCTTGATTGCGACCAGTGTACCGACGATCATGACACTTTTTGATTCTAAAAGTAATACACCGACCGAGACACCGGCTGTCGATATCGGTAATTCAGGTTTCTTCTTAAGTTCCGACAGTTTCTCGGAAACTGAATTGGCTGCTTATTTCGGTCCTGATATGAAGATGTTCGATAGCGAAGTTTCACTTCGTGAAGCGGTCGTCAGCGGTACGATCGATTCCGGTTTCGTAATTCAAGATCCTACATCCTATAAGAGTATCGTAAAAAATAAAGATATGTACAGTGTAAGTGCACAGATGGTTAGTTCCGTTATGCAGAAAATCAACACTGACCGTAACTTGCTTGCGGTGGGAATCGATCCGGCAAAAGTCGATAAAGCATCGATCGTGAATATTACGGTCAATGAAGAAATATTGGGTAAAGACGCCAATCAGAGTTTTCTGATCAGTTATATTCTGATGTTTGCGGTCTATATGTTAGTTATTATGTACGGAGCCTTTGTCTCCACCTCGGTTGCCCGTGAAAAAGACAGCCGTACGATGGAAATTTTGATCACTTCCACCAAACCTTCAGCATTGATCGTCGGTAAAGTTTTGGCCAACGGATGTGCAGGGCTGATCCAATTCGGCGTCATTCTCACGGCCGGGTTTATCGGTTACTTCGCTAATTCAGCCAATTATCCGACTTTTATACGAGAAATGTTGTTTGGCGGACTGTCTCTTGACGCGATTTTCATCTTCTTGATCTTCACGGCATCCGGGTATCTGTTGTATTTGTTTATCTACGCTTCTCTCGGATCACTGGTTTCTAAAGTTGAAGATGTCGGATCTTCGGTCACCCCGGTCACATTGTTGTTTATGGTCGCTTATTTGGTCGCCAGTTTGGGACTGAATATGCCGAATTCATTGATGCTGAGAATCGGGTCATTTGTTCCGTTCACAGCGATTCTCGCAATGCCGATCCGCTACTTTCTGACATCGGTCCCGTTGATCGAATTATTAATCTCATTGGCTTTGATGATCGCAACGACATGGTTGTTGGCAGTATTGTCGATACGGATCTATCGTTTAGGTTCACTGTCATATGGCAATAAGCTCAGTTTTGTTAAAGCAATCAAGCTATTGCTCAATGAGAAAAAAGTTTAACTTACAAAAAAATCCAGTGATGGGTTCTACTTAGAGAATCGAGGCTTAATGCACCAAATACTCTAAAAAACATCATAGACACTGGATGAAACCGAAGAACTAAAAATCATTAACAGTATCCATATTTTTACATTCAGGCTATGTTAAAGAGTAGTGTTGAAAATCATATACACCACTTTTAACCAGTATTATCCTTTTTTAGTATAATGGAGTTAATTTGTAATAGTTGAATATTATGAATAAAGAGTAAAAAGAGGTGATTTAATTGAACAATGACAAAAGAAACACTATACTAATAATTTTAACTTATCTGTTTACTACTTTTATTACACAACCTATTGACTCAACTCTTGGAATGGCAAGTTATAATCCATTTGTTGATGGATTTGATATCAAACTATTAATAAGTTTGGGGTTATGGGTTGTAATATCTTTAATTGTTTATTTTGTTTTAAGTAGATTTATTTTTAAGGAGACGACTAAAAAAGAGAATTAATAGATTTTACAGCAATCAATCAACTAAGCATTTTTCTAATATTACACAATAAGGCAGCCTTGAGAGGTTGCCTTTCAATTTCAACATTACTCTTAAATAGAGTCTACATTTAAATGTTCTGAACAACAAAAAAAACTCGCAGATGAAATTTTTTATTATTCTACTAAACTAGTCTATAATTCATATATCGAAACATTTTCAGAGAAATCTAGAGTTTCGAAAATTGTGTAAAGTAGCTTCTATATTATGTTAATGTGTTATTTTAAATGTGTAAATGGCCTTCGCAATGTAGCCCAAGAATCATTGTTGATGGAGACACAAGTCTCCATCTTTTTTATATATAAACAGGGGATAATTAATCCGGAATTGTAAACGGCATGTATATCGCAAAACAAGATATCTATACTTTGATTAGAAGTGTCGGTGGCGCATGGAACGACGGTAAAGAGCGACTAATCTATATTATTAAGAACAAGTCATTGATTGCAGAACTGGAATATAAACTAAGTCGTATACTTGGATATGAGAAATCTAATCCAAACTGTTTTCGTCAACGCATTACTGATGTGAAAGAAAAACTTCTTGAAGATTTGCCCAAATAGAAACGAATGTTCAATACAGATGTTTACTTTCTCATTTACCAAACGCAAAAACAACACTGAAAAATTAGTGTTGTTTTTTATAGAATGCTCGATGTTAATTCAGAGTTTTACAAACAATTTTAATAACCAAAGTTGAACTAGTTATTTAAAACCTTTTTCGTGACAAAGCTTCGATTCTCTAAGTAGAACCCAGTGTTGGATTTTTTATTTATTCGTGTGTCCATTTCTTGATCATGACATCGGCACTTCGATTCATTTCTTGCGTGAAGGCTGCTTGATATTTTCGTTTATAAAGATCCGAATAGTAATTATTGACAGATACAGCAGGTGTTCCCGCCAGTTTTGATTGAGCTTCGATCATATTTTCATACTGATCCGCATCCATCTGTTGATATCTGTTTTCGTGTACGATAAACTCACGTCCGATCCGAGCCGGTTTTTTACGGTCGATCTGTTGTTGGGTAGGATAGCCGAAAACCAACATCGTGATCGGTAAAACAAACGCCGGTAAATGAAGCAACTCGGTGTTACGTTCGGTATTCTCCAGAATATCACCGATATAACATGATCCGATGCCCAGTGACGAAGCAGCCATTACGGCGTTTTGCGCCGCAATGATGGCATCGTTGCAAGCGAGCAGCAGATCACCTACACGCGGTTTTTGAATGGAAATATCGGATTGCGTCAGTGCAAATCCGTCATAGGTGCGTTGATAATCGGCACAGAAAATAAGCACCATGGCAGCCTGTGCGATAAACGATTGGTGATCACAGTTGATCGCCAACCGGTCAATGATCTGTCGATCGGTCACATCGATGATACTGTATAGATGCATGTTTCCGGCTGTCGGTGCTTGGATCGCCGCATCCAAGATCAAGTTCTTATTTTCGTCGCTTATTTTCTGCCCTGTATAGACTCGAACGGACTTCCGTTCGAACAATAAACGAATGGTTTCATTCATAATTAATGCCTCCTGTTCACTAGTACAACTATAGCAGAGTTCGTTGGCTCACTCAAACAGAATCCATCCATTGCCATGATTGAAATCAAAAAGTAATCTGCTACTATATAGGTAGATAAACGATGATAAATTAATTAATAATCCCTTTAAAATAAAATTATAAAGAACCGAATCCATATAAATTAACGATGAATTAACGATGGGCCTGCTACAATTTGGGTAAATTAAACAACATCTGTCAAAGGAGAACAAACATGAAAAAGTTGATGTGCGTGTTGGGAGTGCTCTTATTGGTCGTCGGCTGTACAAGTTATCGCAGTTCTGTTTCGAAAAGCTTGATTTTGATCACCGACAAAAATACAATAAAAGAATTGATCACGACACGTTTTAACGGAAATTACTCGCAACTTGAAAGTGACAAGTCGACTGTTGCCGGCAGTTCTTATTCTGCAACCAATACCCAAGTGAACGGCGTTGATGAAGCCGATATCGTAAAGACCAACGGTACCCTGATCGTTCATGTGAATTCAAACGTGATCTACATCGTTGATTCGGTTGCGGACAGACTTGCGGCGAGAATCGATTATCCGCTTAAAGAGAATGATACGAAATATTATTATCCGAGTAATATTTATCTGACTGACAATAAATTGATTGTCCTCGGTTCGATCAACTCCTATCCGGGAGGCGTCTATACTTATGGTGGCGGGGTTATGAAAACCGACATGTTTTGGATCGGATATCAAGATTCATTCGTTCAGATCTATGATTTAAGTGATCCCAAAAAGCCGGCACTTCTTCGTTCGTTGGAAATCAAAGGAGGTTATTATTCCTCGCGTTTGGTCGATAATGAATTGATCGTCATCGCCAATCAGCAACAACTGATCACTGTCGATGCCCAACAAAACGAAAATGTGGTTGAACCGAGTGTTTATGACAGTTTGACCAAGACAACCGTGTCTTCGATCGAAGACGGAACAGCGTTCATATTACCGGGTAAGATGGGAAACAGTTTCGTCAATATCATGAAAATAAACATTGGCAGTACGGCCGAACCGGCATTGACTTCGTTCTTCGGTTCGATCCAATCCATCTATATGGATAAGGAGAATCTTCTGATCGCTCAATATCGCTATGAAGAGATCAGCTCGACGCAAGGAAAAACGTTGACCGATCTGTTGCGTTTCAATATCGATACGATGAAATTAGAGGCTCAGACATCCTTCGAAGGGTATCTTCTGAATCAATTCTCCTTGGATATCTACAATCAATCGATCAGAGTCGCCGCTACCAATTGGAACGCAAATGCTAAAGTTTCAAACAGTGTCTATGTCTACAATATGAATTTGGATCTCGAAAGCTCAATCTTGGGAATAGCACCGGGAGAATCCATCCGAGCAGTTCGTTTCATCGAAAACAAAGGGTACGTTGTGACCTTTGAGAACATCGATCCGTTGTTCGTTCTTGATCTCAGCAATCCGTTTACCGCGAAAATCGTCGGTGAACTCAAAGTCCCGGGCTTCAGTACCTATATCCATCCGATTTCGAAAGACACCTTGTTTGGGATCGCTGAAGATGTCGAAGTCATCCAATATACCGATGTTTCCGGAAAAGTGTTTAACTCAATGAAACATAACGGCGTCAAAGTCAGTCTGTTTGATGTAAGTGATCCGACGTCACCCAAAGAAGTTCAATCGATCAATATTATCGGACCGAACGGTTACAGTGAAGGTCAGTATAACCATAAAGCAATCGTCTATGACGCTGAAAACCAACTGTTGTATCTGCCGTATTCGGATTATCCGATGACTAGTTGTGAAGTTAAAGACGGTAATTGTCAGTATTTGCATACCAGTGGAATCAAAATAGTGAAAATCACCGGAAAAGAAGTCCAATTGGTTAAAACAATCGAATTCAGTGTCGACAACCAAGGCAGTAATTATGTATCAAGAAGTTTGTTTATCGGCAACAGCCTCTACCTGGTAACCAACAAAGGTCTGGTAGAATATAACCGGACGACATTGGAAGAAGTTCGCAGAATCACGTATGAATAACGATCAGTCCTTCGGGACTGATTTTTTTTGCAGAAGAGCGTGATATAATATGAACGTAACGTTTTTTATCTACTTGAAAGCGAGGGACGCTCATGAAAATCAACACCTATTCAACAGTCGGTGAATTTCTGCAAGAACATTCAGTTGAATTGATCAAGAATGAAACGGTCAATCAACTTTTTTTAGCGAATCTGATTGGGTGTGAAGACCGTCAAGCGGAAGGAAATTTTATTTTCGGAAACATCACGGATGAAGGTCAAACGATCCTTCTTTTTATGAATGCCGAGCCCTTCAATTTATTGCTGTCGACACCGACAACCGACTTCGATGAAGTTGCTGTACAACTGCTTGTCGGTTTTTTACTTGAACGACAGGTCAAAATCAGAGGTATCAATGCTTCCAAGAAACTGTGCGAACGGTTCATTACCGACTATTCCCAAAGGACGGGACACTGTTTCAACCTTCACTTAAGTATGGATATCATGGAATTGACGCAACTTACGAAACACAATAGTTCAGCCGGACTTTGTCGGAAAGCGAAACTCGAAGATCATCCTCTTTTGGTTGAATGGAACCTTAAATTCGCCGAAGAAGCCACCCATGAAAAAGGAGATCGGCAAGCGATCAGTGACAAGCTGTTACAGAAGATCGCTGCCGGAACGTTGTTCGTTGTTGAAAATTCCGAACACAGAGTTGTTTCAATGGCCGCTGTGAGTCGAGAATTGATAAACGGTATCTGTATAGGTCCGGTCTATACAGATGAATGTGAGCGCGGAAAAGGCTATGGTAAGACGATCATGATCGGTATCAGTGAATGGGCACTTCAACAAGGGTCTCGATTCTGCAGTCTATTTGTGGATAAGACGAATCCAATCTCAAATCGAGTCTATCGTTCGATCGGTTATCAGGTCGTCAGCGATCAATGCGATTACCGTATCATCAACGATATTGAACAAGTATAAATAAAGCCTGTCGTTTCCGACAGGCTTTATCTGTGTTAAATGGGATTAGATCGCTGCGAATTCCGATTTGGGAACGCCGCATACCGGGCAACACCAGTCTTCCGGAAGTTCTTCGAAAGTTGTGCCGGCAGCGATTCCGCTGTCAGGATCACCGATTGCCGGATCATAAACATAATCACATGCATTGCATTGATATTTCATCGTTTTTCTCCATTTTCTGAAGCCAGACTGCTTCACTGTAGTAATTATACCAAAACATTGAACCAAATAGAATGATGATTCCCCTCAGAGATGAATTTTAACTGAAATCGATCGAATATCGACCGGCTAAACGCTGCGTTTTGTTAATTTCAACGCGCATTATGCTATAATTTACTTACGTATAGGAGTAGTGAACTCATGGAACTGAAGCAACCTAATAAATTGCGGCCGAATGATCTGGTCGCCTGTGTAAGTCTCTCTTGGGGAGGTGCCGGTGACGCTGAAACGTTATGGCGCTATCAACTTGGAAAGAAACGACTTGAAGAAGTTTTCGGACTTCGCGTGATCGAAATGGAAAATACGCTCAAGGGCAGTGATTTTCTGTATCATCATCCCGAACTGCGGGCTGCCGATCTGATGAACGCATTTCGCGATCCGGAAGTGAAAGCCATTTTTTCCTGTATCGGAGGAGAAGAAAGTATCCGACTTCTTCCATACATCGATACTGAAGTGATCCGCAATCATCCCAAGATCTTTATCGGTTATTCGGATACGACGGTGACCCATTACATGTGTCGAAAAGCCGGCCTTTCGAGTTTCTACGGACCCTCGCTGTTAGCTGAACTGGCTGAGAATGTGCGGATTTTTCCATATAACGAAAAATGGCTGCGGAAAGTTCTGTTTGATTCGGATCCGATCGGACTGATCGAACCCAGCATAGCGTGGACCAGTCAACGAATTCCGTGGTTGATCGAAAACCGTAATAGTGAAAAAATAATGACGCAGGGAATCGGACCGATCGTATTGCAGGGCAAAGGAAAAGTTCAGGGACGCTTGATCGGCGGTTGTCTGGAAGTATTGGAGATGTTGAAAGATACCGAACTTTGGCCGGATAAAAGTGAATTCGATCATGCGATCCTGTTTCTTGAAACGTCCGAAGACATGCCTACTCCGACCTACGTGGAATATTGGCTCAGAAATTACGGATCTTCTGGCATCTTGCAGCGAATCAACGGTCTATTATGGAGTAAACCCTATAATGAAATGTATTTCGACGAATATCAACGGGTAATCAAGAAAGTCATCACGGAAGAATTAGGACTGAGTGAACTTCCGATCTTCTATAATATGAATTTCGGTCATACCGAACCGATGATGATCTTACCGTTCGGCCGTTTGGTTGAGATGGATGCCGATACCGCTGCTTTCACACTTCTTGAATCCAGCGTACGTTAACGAACGATGAAAGGTGAATTTGACATGGGACTGAAAAATACGAATATCAATGATCTGCAAGTAAATCCGTTTACCCTTTTTGATAAACAATGGTGTTTGATCGGTGCCGGCGATGAAAAAGGGATGAATACAATGACCGCCAGTTGGGGTGGCTTAGGTGTTTTCTGGAGTAAGAACGTTGCGACCGTCTACATCCGTTCGACTCGTTATACAAAAGAATTCGTGGATGCAAACGCTACGTTTACGCTTTCCTTTTTCCCACCCGAATATCGCAAGGCACTCACTTACCTGGGAACTGTATCGGGAAGAAACAAAGATAAAATCATCGAATCCGGTCTGACACCGGTGTTGAAACATGACACTGTCTATTTCAAAGAAGCGTCATTGGTTCTGATCTGTCAGAAGATCTACAGTACGGAGATCGATCCGATGCATTTTGAGGATCCGGAGACTGATGATGAGATCTATCCGAAAAAGGACTATCATACCTTGTATATCGGTGAAATCGTTAAAGTACTGCAAGCGCAGTAGGAAAGGAGACTTCTATGGATTTTATGGAGTTGGTAAAAGAACGTTATTCTGTCCGTCATTTTTCTGATCGTGCTGTTGAAAAAGAAGTTCTCGCCAAGATTATCGAAGCAGGCCGTTGGGCACCGACAGCCGCCAATTTTCAGCCGCAACGCTTACTCATTGTTAAAAGCCCGGATGAATTGGTAAAACTGAAAGAATGTACTCGATTCGATTTCAAATCTCCGCTCGTTATTATTCTTTGTTATGATCGGACGGTTTCGTGGAAACGCCGCTATGACGGTCATGACGGAGGACCGGAAGATGTTAGTATCGTCGCTACATTGATGATGCTGCAAGCTACCGAATTGGGATTGGGTACGACATGGATCGGTTCTTTTGATCCGGCCATGGTAAAACGTGCGTATAATCTTCCTTATCATATCGAACCGGTCGTAATACTACCGCTTGGTTATCCGGCGGAAGATTCCCAACCGAACCCGCTTCATTTCAAACGTGACGAGATGAAAGATAAGATTTTCATGAAATAATGTAATAAAATGAAATAATGTAAATAAATGAGAAAATAATGTAAATAACTCTTGTAACATTTAGAAATCTCTGTTATTGTATAAACATGAAAGGCCAGGTGCTCGAAATGAAAACAACTATGAACAAACAAATCAAGCATCATGCAAACTATTATTACTTTTATTTTAGTTAGTCGGTTAATATCCATTATGGAGATTGACCTATTTAACTTGGTAAAATCTATAATGGTACGAAAACAAAGATTCAACGAGCCATGTAGATTGCATGGCTTTTTTATTCGTTGAATCAAAAAAAAAGAGGGAACCATATGAAAAAGGGAATCAAAATCGGAATCGCAGTACTACTTACCGGCCTGCTGCTCAGCGGATGCGGAACAACCACAAAGAAAAAAGTAACGATCGGAGTTCTCCAGTTAGTAACACATCCGGCGTTGGATGCGGCACTGACCGGCATGACGGATTATCTGAAAGCACAAGGCTATGATGAATCACAGGTGACGATCGTTGTCAAAAACGCCGGCGGAGATGCTGCGACAGCTGCAATCATCGCTCAACAGTTCGTTACCGACAAAGTCGATTTGATCTATGCGATCGCTACACCGGCCGCCCAAGCTGCTTACAATGCTGTTCAAGGAACTAAAATTCCGGTCGTCTTCAATGCAGTTACGGATGCTGTTACGGCAGGTATCGTTACCAGCAATGAGAAACCGGGCGGTCAAGTCACCGGCGTATCCGATGCAGCACCGCTTAATCTTCAAGTTAAACTGATCCGCGATTTCCTTCCGACCGCGAAGAAGATCGGTATGCTGTACAATGTTGGCGAAGTCAACGGTAAGATCCAAGTCGATCAAGTCAAAGCATTAGCTCCGGCCCAAGGATTTGAAATTGTCGCTATCGGTGTATCCGCTACGACTGAGATATCAGCCGCTGCTCAACAATTAGCATCCCAAGTAGATTGCATCTATAACATTACGGATAACATGGTCGTCGGAGCAACTTCTGTCATCGTCGATAAAGCTAACGCTAAGAAGATCCCGGTCTTCGCTGCCGAAGACGGCGGTATGAGCCAAGGATTACTCGCATCCGATGGATTAAGTTACACAAAGTTAGGCAAACAAGCCGGAGTCATCGTTGTTGATATACTGTTCAAAGGCAAGAAGCCGGCTGATATTCCGGTTCAGACAGCCACGGATACCGCATTGAGTATCAGCGCAGGCGTCGCAAAAGCACTAAACATCACCATTCCTGAGGCACTTAAAACACGCGCCACGATACTTGATTAATCATGCTTGATTTCATCTTAGAAGTACTGGCACAGGGACTCGCCTATGGCATATTAGCCATCGGCGTGACTCTGACCTATAAAATTCTGGATTTCCCCGACATGACGGTCGACGGTAGTTTCCCGTTAGGGGCTGTGATCGCAGCGGTGAGCCTTACCCATGGTGTGCCACCGCTGGCGGCTATGGCCTTGGCCATGGTCGGAGGTGTAGTTGCCGGTTATTTAGCCGGTTTCTTGCACGTTTATCTGAAAATCAGTAATCTTCTAAGCGGTATCTTGGTGATGACCGGCTTATATTCCGTAAATCTGATGGTCGGATTAAATAAATCCAACATTCCCGTATTTAAAGTCTCCACGATCTTCACAATCAGTTCCTGGATCGAAGTGTTTCCGGTCGGATTGCGACCGATCATTCAGCAATTCTATCCGATCGCACTGTTACTTTTCCTGGTGTTGATCGTAAAATTCAGTCTTGATTGGTTTCTCAGTACGAAACTCGGATTTCTCATTCGCATCACCGGCGATAACCCGCAATTGGTCATCGCGTTGGGTGAGGATATCGGACGAACAAAGATTCTCGGATTGACGATGTCGAACGCGATCGCCGCGTTAGCCGGATCCATTATTATGCAGTTGCTGCGATACTATGATATTACGATGGGCAGCGGAGTTGTGGTTATCGGACTGGCATCGGTTGTTCTCGGAACAACGGTCTTCAGTTGGATAAAATCATTCAAGATCACAACGGTTGTTGTCTTAGGCTCAATCTTTTATCGGTTATGCATCTCATTTGCGTTGGCGATGAATCTGCCGCCTAGCAACCTGAAATTAGTAACGGTAATCCTGTTTGTCAGTGCCATTGTGATCAACAACGGTTCGCTCAAAAAATGGATGGCCCAACTCGGAGGTAAAGATCATGTTAAAACTGACACATATTGATAAGTGTTTCTTCAAAGGTACGGCCAACGAGACCGCTCTTTATCAAGATCTCAACATTACGATCGAACTGGGTCAATTTGTGACCGTGGTCGGTTCCAACGGCAGCGGTAAGTCAACGTTCTTCAATATCATCGCCGGATCGTTGCAACCCGATCACGGCAGTATTCTGTTCGGCGGACGTGATATCGCTCATTTGGCGGAACATTTGCGCAGTAAGAAGATCGCGCGTGTTTATCAGGATCCGATGAAAGGGACGGCACCTTCGCTGACCATTCTTGAGAACCTCTGTATGGCCTATAATAAGGGAAAACCGTTCAATTTAAGCAAAGGAGTCAATCCTAAATTGATTGAACTGTTTCGCAGCGAACTGGCGAATCTCGAATTGAATCTCGAAGACAAGATGAATGTAAAAGTGGGAACGCTTTCCGGCGGTCAACGTCAAGCGCTCAGTCTGTTGATGGCGACGCTGGTTCAACCGGAGTTATTATTGTTGGATGAGCACACGGCTGCTTTGGATCCGAAAACATCTGAGTTGATCATCAATTTGACTCAACGTTTGGTCAAAGAGAAAAACATCACTACGATCATGGTCACGCATAACCTTAAACAAGCGATCGAAGTCGGTAACCGGTTGATGATGTTTCATAAAGGGCAGGTCATACTTGATATCAGTGAAGAAGAGAAACAACAACTATCTGTGTTGGATCTGATCAATAAATTCAACCAATTGAATCTGACAGAAGAATTGAATGATACCTTGGTTTTTAACTGATACCCGAAAATTTCGGGTATTTTTTTTGTCATACAAAGCGGTGCTTAAATTATAGAGGGTGTGCGTGGTATAATAAACTCATTAAGGGGAATATCTATGCGCACGATGGAAAGTTACCGCTGTCTCATCCGACCCTTTCAACTTGGGGATGCAGCTGATGTTTATGAGTATTCTAAATCGCAAAATGTGGGTATCCATGCCGGGTGGCAACCTCATCTTTCACTGATCGAATCAACGGATTATGTTGAGCGATGGATCATGCAATCCGATATCAGGGCCATCGTCCTGAAAGAAACAAACACGGTCATCGGAACGATCAGTGTTCGCGTTGATTCATCCGTACGCGATCTACAGTATAAACTGGGATACATGATCGGTGAAGATTATTGGCATCAAGGACTGATGACAGAAGTCGTTCGCAGCGTATTGGATGAGATCTTTTACGAGTTGAATGCACATTCGTGTATTCTTCACACGTATTCGTATAACCAACGTTCCGTCAATGTGGCCGAAAAATGCGGTTTTCGCATGGCTCATGTCAAACCTAAATCGATCGTGCGATTTGACAATGCAGTGTTGGATGATCTGATCTATCAACTTTTCGCTGTTGAGTATATACAGAAATTCGGCGGAAAGCTCATCGCTCAGATCCGTCATGTATCGGAAAAGATCAACGGATCGATCTTTTATCGCCATGCGGTGCGCGCGATCATAAAAAGGGAAGATCATTATCTTTTTGTTCAGTCCCGAAAATTCAATGATGTTAAGTTTCCGGGCGGCGGTGTTGAAATAAACGAAGATAATATCACTGCGTTGCTTCGAGAAGTTCGTGAAGAGACCGGTTATATCGTGATACCCAAAGTCACTCATTTCGGATACACGGATGAGATCAACAAATCGATCTTTCCGGATACGGATTTTTTCCAAATGCGCTCGGATTATTATTGTTGCGACGTGTATGATGAAACAACATCACAGGAATTGGATGATTATGAACGTGAATATGGGTATGAAGCAATCTGGATGAATATCGAAGAAGCGTTAACGATCAATCTCAGCTTACCGAAGTCGGATCAGTTACGATGGGTGAGACGCGAAATTGAAGTGATGAAGAAATTGCTTCGGGAATCCAAAGAATCAATTCGGAGGTAGAACCTGTGAAACGAACTACAAAGACAGCTCTGTTTATCTTTTTGATCGTAACGGTGCTTGTCCTAACGTTGGGAGTTGTTAAATTGGCTCGCTGGTACGGTTATTTTCCGTCGAAATATTACAGTGCCGCTGATTTCAATCAAACGGATCAACACAGTCTATTGGATGCAAATCAAAACGGGATCGACGATTTCAGTGAGATCGTTCTCGGTGCCCGAGCCGACGCAATTGCCATGCCGCACTATAAGAGTGCCTATTACACGGACGGATATCCACCGGCCAATGAAGGTGTATGTACAGACTTAGTGTGGCGAGCATTTAAAACCGCCGGTTACGACCTTAAAAGTTTAGTCGATGCCGATATTCAATCGGCGATCGATAAGTATCCGGGAACCAAAGGTAAAGCGGATCCTAATATCGATTTCCGCCGCGTCCGTAATCTCAACGTATTTTTTGACCGTAATGCGCTGTCATTGACCACTGATCTTACTCGGCTTACGGAATGGCAACCCGGAGACATTGTTGTATTCGGAAAAAATTACACGCATATCGGTATTGTTTCCGACCGTCGCAATGCGCAGGGGCTTCCTTATTTGATCCACAATTCGGGCCAACCGGTTCGAGAAGAAGACGCATTGGAAAGTGAAGCTGCACATAAAACGATCACCGGTCATTACCGTTGGGTACCGATCCGGAAATAACAACTTACTGATCACAGACAAAATCAAGGTTGTTTGCGACCAGTAACAACGAAAATCAAGAGTAAGATGAGTTTTGATTTTATGAATTATGTTTGAGAAAGAAAGAGGTGTTTTATGAGAAATCAACATGCATTTAATTATAATTGGCTCTATACGAATGCACCGACACAAAAGAGTGTTGATTTTACGATCGATGAATCTGAATTCGAAACGGTGATGCTGCCGCATACGAATGCAATCTTGCCGTATAATCATTTCGATCCCTCATGTTCTGAATTCGTCAGTTGTTATCGCAAGAAATTCATCATTGAAAAAAAAGATATCGGTTTGATCCATACCTTGTTGTTTGAGGGTGTCATGAGCCAATGTGATGTGTATCTCAACGGAGAATGGTTGAAAAGCCATGCCGGCGGTTATACGGCCTTTGCGGTCGAATTAAACAAAGCCCTTCGTTTCGGAGAGAATGTGGTAGCTGTGATGTGCGACAGCCGACCGAATCCGGAAATACCACCGTTCGGCGGTGCCATCGATTATCAAACCTATGGCGGTATCTACCGTGAAGTTACATTACTTGTGCGTGATCGCGTTGCACTTAATAATCCGCGCTTATTAAGTGAAAAAGTAAGTGAGCCGCGTCCGGTCCTTCATTTTTTCGCCGACGTGGTGAATCCGGATGCGAATACCGGATTGATCTTGAATCTCAGTGTGCTCAATAATAGCCAGGTGATCCAAAGTATCTCGATTCCGCTGACTGATGGTCAAGATAAGATCGATGCATCATGGGAGATCGAAATGTTGGAGATGTGGAGTCTTGATCATCCTAAGATGTATACATTCTCGGCAGAATTGGTCAGCGCATTGACACAAGATACCGTATTGATCGATTTCGGCCTGCGCGATGCGAAATTTACACCGGATGGATTTAGTCTGAATGGACAGAAGATAAAATTGCGCGGTCTCAATCGTCATCAATCTTATCCGTATGTCGGGTATGCGATGCCAAGACGAGTCCAAGAGCAAGATGCCGATATTCTGAAATATGAGTTGGGAGTCAATTTTGTGCGTAGTTCACACTATCCCGCCAGCCGTCATTTTCTGAATCGATGTGATGCGATCGGGTTATTGGTGTTTGAAGAACTACCCGGTTGGCAACATATCGGCGATGAGAAATGGCAACAGACGGCACTTCAGAATATTGAAGAAATGATCATGCATGACTTTATGCATCCAAGTATTATTTTATGGGGTGTTCGCATCAATGAATCACCGGATCAACATGATTTCTATCTGGCCGCCAATCAACTGGCACGACGTCTGGATCCGACTCGTCAAACCGGCGGTGTCCGTAATTTCGCCAACAGCGAATTACTGGAAGATGTATATACCTATAATGATTTCTCGTGTAATTCATTAACAAGTTCATTATTGCCGGCCCATAAAGTAACGAAAGCGAATGTTCCGTATTTGGTGACAGAACACAATGGGCATATGTTTCCGACCAAGAAGACAGATCCTGAGCAAAAACGCTTGGAACACGCACTTCGTCACGCGCGAGTCGTAAGTACGATGATGGCGGATTCGCGTATTTCAGGAGCGATCGGGTGGTGCATGGCAGATTACAACACACGCAATGATTTCGGCAGTGGCGATAATATCTGTTATCACGGTGTACTCGATATGTTTCGACTTCCCAAAACAGCCGCTTATCTATATCAGTCACAAGCTGAATATCGACCGATCATGGAGATCTCGTCCGAAATGAACATCGGAGAATGGTCAGGAGCCTATTTACAAGAAGTGGCCGTATTTACGAACTTGGATAGCGTAAAACTCTATAAAAATGATGTACTGATCGGAACTTTCGAGCCGGATACTGCCGATTATGCCGCACTCGATCATCCGCCGATCTTGATCCGTGATTTTATTGGATCGCAGATCGTCGACAATGAACATTTCTCTGTTCAGGACAGTGAATTGGTCAAATCGGTTTTAAGAGCGTTTCAAGCCAAAGGCGGAAAGCTGAGTTTAACGGATTCGCTCAAAATGGCTTGGATCATGCTGAAACACAAGATGAGCTATCCGCAAGGAGTAGAACTATATAATAAATATGTGGCCAACAGGGGAACGACTTCAGTTCACTATCGATTTGAGGGGTATACGAAGGATCAACTCATGCTGATTAAAAAAATAGCTCCGTTTCCGGCTGTTCAATTAACGGTGAGCGCCGACGAAACCGAGCTTACTATCGGTGACACCTATGATGCGGTACGTATCGTACTGCGAGTCATCGATGCCAATGAACGGATCAAATGGTTGAGTCAAGAAACAGTCAATGTGCACGTGAGCGGACCGGCTGAGATCATCGGTCCGAAGATGATTGCTTTGATCGGCGGTTCATCCGCTTTTTGGATCAAGACTACGCAACAAGCCGGAACCATCAACGTCACTGTCAACAGTGATCGTTTCGGGGAAACTACCTTAACACTCAACTCACGCAAAGACAACAACTAGAACGAAAGAGGAATCAGAATGAAGTTAACAGAAATATATCCGTATGCGAAATTGAATATGACGATCTGCCGTATGTGTAAAACATGCAACGGGGAAACATGTCGCGGGCTCACTCCGGGTTGCGGCGGAAAAGGCAGCGGCGAGACGTTTGTCAGAAATGTAACTGATTTAAAGAAAGTAACGATACGCATGCAGATATTGCGAGATGACTACGATGTCGATACCAGTTTTGACTTTTTCGGTCATAAACTGAAAGCGCCGATCTTTGCTGCTCCGGTCACCAATTATAAAGGTAATTACGGAACCAGTATCAGTGAAACACTGATCGATCAAGCCCTGTGTCAAGGTTGCGATGATGAAGGAATCATGGCATTTATGGGGGATTGTCCAATCGAAGCATTAGTACAAGATGGTTTTAATGCGCTTGAATCAGTTCAAGGCAGAGGCGTGTTTACCGTAAAACCTTGGCGTAACGATCTGACGATCTCAAAAATCAAATCGGCCAATAAGGTCGGTAGTGAGATCATTGCCATGGATGCAGATGCGGCAGGGCTGGTACACATGAAAAATACACCGACTCCGCTGGGATTCAAAAATTTGTCGGATCTTCAAGAAATCCGAACTGCGATAGCAGGTAAATTTATCATCAAAGGAATCATGACGATCGAAGATGCATTGATTGCGCTTGAAGCAGGAGCTGACGGAATCGTGGTTTCCAATCATGGCGGCAGAGTGATGGATGACGGAGAATCAACGATTTCAGTGTTAGAATCGATTTCGAAGGCGGTTGCCGGACGCATGATGGTGTTGGTCGACGGAGGGTTCAGAAGCGGAAGCGATGTATTCAAAGCGTTGGCACTGGGAGCTGACGGCGTGCTTATCGGCCGTCCTTATTCACATGTGGCAATCGGCGGCGGTCGTGAAGGAGTTGGACTGTATTCTGCGAAAATCATCAGTGAATTAGCGGAAGTCATGCGTATGGCCGGAACTCAAACGTTAAACGATATCAAACAAACAACTGTGAAAACTAACTTCAGATGAGTATGGATAAGGGTAAACTAACACGGAATATTCGGGTAACATACTTACTTGAAACGCTTATCAACATTAATTTCACCCAGGCTCTTTGGGTGACTTATCTTGCATTCAAGGGCTTTTCACTCGTTGAGATCGGACTTTGCGAAAGTGCGTTTCATCTGACCAGCATCACGATGGAACTTCCGACCGGAATGGTGGCGGATCTATACGGTCGGAAAGTCAGCCGCTTGGCCTCCATCATCGTAAAAATTCTGTATCTGATTTTGTTGTTTTTCGCAAATTCATTTCCGATGGCCATTGCTGCCTTTGTGTTGTGTGCGATCGGATATAATCTGGATTCAGGTTCAGACAGTGCTTTAGTCTATGATTCATTACTTCTGATGAATGAAGAAAAACGCTTTCCGGCAGTGCAGGGAATGCGGGAAGTGCTGATGCAGAGTTCCGCTCTGATCGGTGTTTTCATCGGTGGACTCTTGGCTGACATCAGTTATCCGTTAGCTATTTTCGCAGCGATCGGATTTTTCGTTCTAGCTTTTATTGTCGGTTTATACTTTACGGAACCGCCGATCGAAAAAACAGTTTCGGTTCATCAGAACGCATTTATTAAACAATTTTCGATCAGTAAAGAGATTTTAAAAACGGATCCGTACTTGTTGGAGATGATGATCACCAGCGGTATCTTTCTGAGTTCGGTCACGACGGTTCATTTCTATTTGACAGCCTATTGGCAGAAGGGTGGGTTCTCATTAAAGACCATCGCTCTGTGGCTCATGCTGGAATCGATCGGAGCGATTCTCGGCGGAGCGTTGGCAAGTCGTATCATTAAGCGAATCTCTTATAACACCATCTTACGGAAATTACCGATTTTGATTGGATTGTTGTTATGGGTGATCATTCTGAAGTATGTCGGTGTGGCAGCACTGTTCGGTTTGGGATTTATCGATTCTCTGTTTTATGTGGCGGTACAAAATGAAATCAATCTGCGTATCCCAAGCCAGCAGCGAGCGACCGTTTTATCGGTCAACAGTATGTGTTTCAGTTTAGCCATGATCCTGTTGTTTCCGCTCATCGGTTGGATCGCAGACATCAGTACGTTACCGATCTCATTTCTAGTCTTGGCAGCGCTTGTGACAGTGACTGCAGTAGCGATGAATTTTATGCCCAGAAAAGAAATCAGTGATCAATTACGATAAAGTGTTCATTATGAACACTTTTTTTTGGTTTCGAGCGGGGTTTACCGGGGATTCGGAGCGAACCAAGGAAATCATCAAAGCAGCGATCCTACATAAAGGGTATGCGATCGTTGATATCTTTCATCCTTGTGTGACCTTCAACAAGGTGAGTACCTTTGCGTGGTACAAGAATAACTCGTATTGGCTGGAGGATGATTATGATCCGAGTAATTTGACGAATGCGATGGCGAAAGCCCTTGAAGTTCAGAAGTTCCCGTTGGGAATTCTGTATGAAGTCAACGGGAAACCCACGTTCGATGATAATTTGAATGTATATCATGAAGATAAGTCGCCGATCATCACGCGTAAGCGAGATATCGACAACGTCAATCGTCTGTTAAAATAGCCCGCAAGGACTATTTTAATTCAGCGGTAAGGCAATCTATTTTTGATCCATTATCGACTAAAAAAAGTAATGAAATAATCGTGAAAACAAGCTCCGGTGTTTGACACTCTGCAATGCGTATGGCATAATCAAATAGAGTTTTGAAAGGGGTAAGATGCATGAAAAATCGAGTGAATACTCAAGTTGCGAATTTACATTTAAGCGGCATACGTACATTCTCGGAGGAAGCCTCGAAAGTCGACGGAGTCATCTCTCTGACGATCGGCGAACCTGAGTTTGCGACAGATGATTCGGTCAAACAAGCAGCGATCGAAGCGCTGAATGATAATTTTACCCACTATCCGCCGGCGAGCGGAATCTTACCGTTACGCCGCAGTATTATTGCATTTGAAAAGAAATTACACGGTCTGGATTATGCGGAAAATGAAATCATCGTGACTAACGGATCGACCCAAGGATTGTCTGCAACATTCTTAGCGTTATTGAATCCGGGTGATGAAGTGATCATTCCGGCACCCATGTACGTGAGTTATGCGCCGATGTTGGAATACTGTGAAGCTGTATTGGTGGAATTGGATACGACGGATAATGAATTTCAAATCAATGAAGATAAATTACGATCGCTGATCACGGCTAAAACCAAGATGATCGTGATCACCTCACCGAACAATCCGACCGGCTGTGTTTATGATCAAGCCAGTATCGATGCGGTCATCCGGGCTTCAAAGGAATTCGATCTGTTTGTTATATCGGATGACGTATATAATCAATTGGTCTATATGGACCATTTACCGAGTGTTTGCGATGATCCTTCGATGAAAGATCGTCTGATCATTACCCAAAGCTTGTCGAAACCCTATTCGATGACCGGTTGGCGTGTCGGTTATGTGTTGGGAGATCGACCGATCATAGCGGAGATCACGAAGATGCATCAATACTTGGTTGCCGGAATTTCATCTTTTTCGCAGCGAGCAGCCATCAAGGCATTGGATGTCGATGTGCAACCGATGGTCGATAATTATCACCGCCGTCGTGACAGATGTTATGCCGTCTTACAGGAAGTCGGATTGAAGTGTGTTGAACCGCAGGGAGCTTTTTACTTATTTCCCGATATAGCGGAATTCGGCATGGATTCAGTGACATTCTGCCGCAAAGCTCTTTATGAGTATAAAGTGGCATTTGTTCCGGGCATCTATTTCAGTGAAGTCGCAGATCATTTCTTCCGTATCTCGTATGCAGCGAAGGAAGAAAATTTATATGAAGGCATGAACCGACTTAAACAAATGATCCTCGATCTGCGCGCGGAAAAGAATTAACATGAAAGTGGTTCGAATCTTTCAGGCGTTTGTTTTGTTACTGATCGTGCATTTACTTTTAGGGTTATCACAGGGTATCCTGTTTGGGTTGATCATCGGTCCGATCAAGGAATTTAACGCCTTGGCACCGTGGATCCAAATCACGATCGTCATGATCTTGGGGTTGATTCTCTATACTATCGCCGGCATGCAGATCGCTCTGCGCTTCAAAAATATCCGTTCGATCAATGAAGGAGCCGTTCTTTTTACAGTTATATTGATCGGAATTCTGATCTACTCGCTGTATTTGGTCCAATTCGTTGGAGCCAGTAATGGGGAAATCTATTTCATGATCGCGAATTACCCGATACTGGTCATGCTTCGAAACATGAAGGATGCGGGACATATCGGACAATTGTTGATCAGTTTGAGCGCACTTGTGCCGTCATTGGGATTCCGTTTTGGGTTTTGGATTAAAAGAAAGAGGATCACTGAGATTCAATCTGCAGGGGGACACGTATCACGATGAATAACCGCTATCAACATTTCTTATTGCCTTTGGGCGTCATTATCGGCGGCGGATGGTTAGTTCGCCTTTGTGATTCATGGTTGAAAGGCAGCTGGGTCGCTCCACTGCTCTCATTACTGATTCTGGCTGTCCAGTTTGTTTTCGGATTGCGGTTGAACGGCCATAAAAAAAGAAACGATGCTTGGTTTAAAAAGCTGATCATTTCTTTTGTGTTATTGATGCTGGTATTGCTGAGACTCAATATTGCGATGCCGGCGATCGTAACGACTCTGCTGTATTGGTTGGCACTGGACGGGTTTGCGCAAAGTCTGTTGGTTGTTTATCTCGGTTGGTTATTTTTTGATTGACCGTTCACCGAAGATCAACGTTCCGATTCGAATCATGGTGGCACCGTGTTTCAATGCGATCTTATAATCCTGACTCATACCCATTGAACATTCCGTAAATTCCGGGATGTTTTTTTGTATCGCGGTCTTCAGTTCTTCGGCACGGGTAAAGACTTGTTCGATCCATTCGTTATTGGTGGTGGTCGGTCCGATGATCATCAATCCTTTTAGTTTAGCGCGCTTACATTTCTTTGATGCTTCCAAAAAAGCATCGACATCCCTCGGCAACATACCGAATTTAGTGTTTTCGTTGGTCAGATTGACCTGCATCAAGACATTGATATTTTTATTGAGCTTACCACAGGCATCATCGATCTCTTCTAAAAGTTTGATTGAATCGACCGCATGGATCCAAGTAGCGACGCGAACGCATTCTTTGACTTTATTGGTTTGTAAGTGGCCGATGTAATGCCAAACTACAGGTAAACCGGTCTGTGCTTTACTCAGCAATTCCTGAACTTTGTTTTCACCGAAATCCAGATAGCCTTCCCGAATCAAGGCATGAATTTTTTCAACCGGCTGTGTCTTACTGACAGCGACGATCGTTTTAAGTTGGGGGTATTCTTCTTTGAGTTTATTGAAGTTCATTGTGTTCACCTTTTCTGTTTTTTTTTGTTATTCCGAATGAATTGTTATGGTAAACTGATAGTAATGATAAAGGAGATCTTCCATGAAAAAATCATCGTTGAATCGTGTCGTCTATCAGATCTGGCCGCGTTCGTTTCAAGATTCGAACGGAGACGGCATCGGCGACCTGCCGGGCATCATCGCACGGCTGGACTATCTTGCTTCGTTAAACATCGATCTCATATGGTTGTCACCGATCTATCAGTCACCTAACAGTGACTATGGCTATGATATCAGTGACTATTATACCATACATGAGGATTTCGGTACGATGGCAGATTTCGATTTATTACTGGTGGAAGCTAAAAAGAGAAAATTAAACATCATGATGGATCTGGTGGCGAATCATACCAGCGATCAACACCCATGGTTTATCGATGCACTCAGGGATAAAAATTCGGTTTATCGCGATTACTATGTGTTCAAAGAAGGTAAAGACGGTCATGAACCCAATAACTGGATAGGAATCTTCGGCGGCAGTGCCTGGACGAAAGTTCCCAATGAAGAAAATAATTATTATCTGACGCTGTTCACGCCGCAACAACCTGATTTGAACTGGGAGAATATCAATGTCAGAAATGAGATCTATCGTGTGATGAGATTTTGGTTGGACAAAGGGATCGCCGGGTTCAGAATGGATGTGATCAATCTGATCAGTAAAGCAGCCGGGTATCCGGACAAAGATCCGCAAAAGAAGGGCTACCAATTCGCAAACGAACTCATTATCAATCGAGATCTATCGCATGAGTACCTAAAAGAAATGTATCGGGAAGTATTATGTAAGTATGAGGCATTATTTCTCGGCGAAGGGATGATGATGTCGCGTGCAGCGGCAGCCTTGTATTGCGGTGCCGATAACGAAGAGCTCGATCTGATGTTTCAGTCCGATATCATATCGATCGACTGCGGTCCGTTGGGAAAATACGATTTCCGTAAATTTTATCGTTGGAGCGTATCGGAATTCAAGAAAGTGTTCTTTACGTGGCAAGTGGATTCCGTAAAAAACGACTACTATATCGGTAATTATTTTTCGAATCATGATTTCGGACGCAGTGTATCACGATACGGAGATGATAAGAATCATCGGACGGAAAGTGCCAAAGCTCTGCTTATGCTGAATATGGCAGCGCGCGGAACGCCTTTTATCTATCAAGGTGAAGAGATCGGGATGACCAATCTTAAATTAGAAAAGAGTGAGTGGAAAGATTTCGAAGCGATCAATGATTACGAGATGTTGCAGACGATGATGCATCTGCCGTCATTCATCGCGAAATGGGTCGTTCAAAAAGTGACACGCGATCAAGCGCGGACACCGATGCAATGGGACAGCAGCACTCATGCCGGTTTCACGAGGGGAACTCCGTGGCTCAGAGTGAACCCGAATTTTACTAAGATCAATGTTGAAAACGATGAGCAGAATCCAACTTCGATTCTTAATTTTACGCGTCGAATGGCAGCGGTGCGAAAAGAACATAAGGTCTTCACGTTCGGAGATTTTCAACCGTTGTTGCTGAAACATACCCAGATCGTCGCTTTTATTCGCAGTGACGATAACGAGAAATTATTGGTTCTGGTTAATTTGGATCGACATGCGGCGGTGTTTAAAGCCGATGAAAAATGGTTGGATGCACCACTGATCGTTTCTACCCAACTTCATCCCGGACCGTTGTTACAGAAGATGGTACTGGCACCTTATGAAGGACGGATCTATCGCTTAATCAGTCAAATCGGTTGAACGGATCTTTCGATATGATATAGTTATTAAAGAAAGAGAGGTACTTTATGTTACAAGCAGGAATCAAAGCTCCGCATTTTAAGTTACCTAATCAAAAAGGCGAACTACGCGATCTGAATGACTATGTCGGTCAGAAGGTAGTCCTATATTTTTATCCGAAAGACAATACACCGGGCTGTACCACGCAAGCGTGCAGTTATCGTGACCGAATGAGTGAATTCACCGATCGGAATGTCAAAGTATTCGGAATCAGTAAAGATGATCTCAAGAGTCATCAAAAGTTCGAAAGTGATTTTGATTTGAATTTCGAATTGTTGAGCGATGAGCAACTCGAAGCGATCAAAGCTTATGATGTGTGGGTCGAAAAGAATATGTACGGAAACAAATCGATGGGGGTCGCAAGAACAACCTATGTGATCGATTCTAAGGGAATCATTGCGAAAGTATTTAAAAAAGTCGATCCTAAATTGGATACGCAGTTAGTTTTGGATGCGATCGATCATTTAGGCTAAAAAATAGACATCTCGTTTTAAACCGGGATGTCTTTTTAATTAGATTGTTGAATTAAGAAATTTCTTTACGACGACGATCACTTTATCGATATCGGCCTGACTGACATCATTGCTGGTAACGAAACGATAGGTATCGTTTCTGCACTTTTTGTTTTGTTCGAGCTCTTCACAGGCTCCGTTTATTTTTATACCGTTTTCAAATAAGAAGTTTTTGAATCCCATATGATCGAAATCGGGATTCAGGAAACGGAAGAAGACCATATTGATCTGAACTTTTTCGATATCACATTCAACTTCATCGGTATCTAACAAGCACTGAGCCAGATAATGAGCGTTCTTGTGATCTTCGGTCAAACGTTCGGTCATCTCATTCAACGAAATAAGTCCGCAAGCTGCCAGAAAGCCGGCTTGACGCAGACCGCCGCCCAACATTTTACGATTCTTACGTGCGCGGTCAATGAATTCTTTACTGCCGGCGATCAAGGATCCGACCGGTGAACACAGACCTTTCGAGATGCAGAACATGACGGAATCGCAATACTGGGTAAGTTCTTTTACATCAACGTTGAGATAAGCAGCAGCATTGAAGATACGTGCTCCGTCCAAATGGACGTTCAATCCAAGTTCCTTGGCAATCTCGTAATCTTGTTTCATGATGGAAAGGGGAACGACCATACCGTTCGACAAGGCGTTTTCCAGTGACAACAAGCTGGTTCGAGGTTCATGGATATCGTCGGTACGAACATATTTTTCGATCATCGACGGAAGAATAAAATCATTTTCATGTTGGATCGTACGTAGATTGACTTGCGATAAAGCCGCAACGGCACCGACTTCATGGACGGCGATGTGGTAATTGAATCCGGTCAATACTTCTTCACCGCGACGTGTATGAGTCATGATGCACAATTGATTGCCCATCGTTCCGCTGGGAACGAACAAGGCAGCTTCTTTACCGACTTTGGCAGCAGCCAATTCTTCCAGTTGTCTGACGGTCGGATCATCGCCGTAAACATCATCACCGACAGTTGCTTCAAACATGGCTTTTCTCATCTTATCCGTCGGTTGTGTGACGGTGTCACTGCGTAAATCAATGTATCTCATATAGTTCACCTCTCTAGGAATGCGTACAGTATAACATAATCTGTGATATACTTAAAACAATGATTTTAGTTATTTTAAAGTTTCATTTTACTGAAACCGAGGAGAGACGGAACATGAAAAAAAGTTTACTGATTTGTTTGATCTCAGTGTTATTGATCGGATGTGCCTCCAAGCAACCCAGCGAGATCATCTATCATGTACAACAGCCGAGCGTATTCTTTGAGCCGACGGAGCCGGTCGTCGTCAGTACTCAACTCAGCCTATTGATGGTCGGGGATGGTTTATTGCACGGAGCGGTCTATAAGGATGCACTAAAGAGCGATGGGACCTATGACTTCACAAGTATGTTGAGATATGTTAAACCGATCGTACAGAAATACGATCTGGCTTTCTATAACCAAGAATCGATCTTGGGCGGCGTTGCCTTGGGATTGTCTTCCTATCCGACATTCAATTCACCGCAGTCGTTCGGTGATCAAATGATCGGTCTGGGGTTCAACTTGGTATCACAGGCCAACAATCATTCGTTGGATAAAAGTTCAAAAGGAATCGAAAATTCGGTGGCTTATTGGAAAACTAAAACAACGGTCTTAACAGCCGGAACTTATGTATCGCAAGAGGATCATGATGAGATTCGAATCATGACGAAAAACAATATATCGTATTCATTGTTGTCCTATACATATGGTACCAACGGAATCACGATCCCGAACGGTAAGACCTATCTGGTCAATTATATCGATAAAGAAAAAATCAAAGCCGATGTTGAAAAGGTTCGATCGAAAGTGGATGTGCTGATGGTTTCGCTGCATTTCGGAACTGAATACACGCATGAACCGACGGACTACCAAATCGAGATTGCAACGTACTTAGCGTCACTGGGAGTCGATATCGTGATCGGACACCATCCGCATGTCATTCAACCGATCACCCACATCGGTAAGACATTGGTCATCTATTCATTAGGCAATTTTATCTCTTCGCAAGTAGGGACTGATCGTCTGACGGGAATGATGGCAGCCGTCAACATCAAGAAGACGTGGGTCAACGGAGTATCATCGATCGAATTTCTGAATCCGCGGGCTGATTTCGTGTATACTTCGTATAATGCAAGTATAGCGAATTTCGTTCTGTATCCGTTTGATCAATTAAGTACCGGTATTTTGAACACGAAAGACGCAACTTACGCGCAAATGTCGAAAATAGTGACGTCTTTGGATAAAACAATTCAAATCGGGGGCATCAGGTAAACTGATGTCCTTTATTTATTGTGCCGAATAGGGTAAAATATTGAAGAAATGAGGGCTTCTCTATGAATACAACATTTTTGCTGAATTTGCTGACAAATAAAACGCTGATCTATGCGATTACGATACTTGTGACAGTCGGACTGACCGTCTATTTGATTTTGCGATACAAGCTCACTAAATATCAAGTGATGATCTTTGTGCTGTTGGTTGTATTTTGGAGTTCGATCAACATTGTCCGTGCTTATCGAAAAGCCTATGCCGGCGGAGATCTTGCGGCCGGCGGATTGGGCCTGGACGGTGTGTTGACAGCCAATATGGCAGCGGCGTACGGATTGATCTCGATCTTTGTTCGACTTCCTTTTTTCGGACTCAGTGATTATTTCAAATCACGTAAGTTCTTTATCGGACTGGCACTTTTGTTTGTGATGGGTTCTTCCATCATGGTCGTCATTGATCCGAGTTATATCAGTTTACTGTATTCATCACTGGCCCTTGGTATGGGAGCATCGCTGTTATCCATGTTTAACGTAATCTTTGCCGAAACGTTTACGGCAGCGCAGGCAATGGTTTCCGTGTCGATCCTGTCAGTCGCTCCGCTATTGGCTGAATTCTGTATGTCACCGCTGCAATTCGCTGCGACGGCTACAAAACCGAACGATTATGCGTTTATGTGGATCGTGAGTGCGATCTTAGCCGGAGCCGGTTTTGTTTTTCTGTTATTTGTGAAAGACAACAAATCACCGGTCCGTAATTTTACGATGGCGAAGTTCAAAACAGCCATTACCGATAAGCGTTTCTTGGTGTTGTGTCTGATGGGTGTCATTGTTTCCTTCATCCGCTTTGTTGCCGGAGAATCGAATCTGACGCCATATGTGAAGACAGACATCGTCAATATGCATCCATTGATGGTCGCTTATATCGGTATGATCTATTCGATCTTTCAGATGGTTGCCGGCGTATTGGTCGGGATCTATCTCAAGAAGAAGATCGGTGTTCGCAATACGATGATCATGGGCTTGTTTTTCAGTTTACTGTTTACCGTTCTGGCCTCGTTCGTTACCGATCCGACAGTCTTGTTTTTAGGGTATGCGTTGAGCGGATTCGGTTACGGATTGACGTACAATGTCTTATTGGGAATGGCGATGCAGCCTTTCGCAAAGGATATGCGCGAGATCACAATGGGCATCTACCAAACTTTCTTTGCGGTCGGTATCTATTACGGGGATAAGATCTATGCGCTGATCTTACAGTTCTTTCCGCAAAAGCTCAGTACGACACAGTTGTACCAGGGAACGTTTGCGTTCATCAGCTGTGTGACGTTCGCTGCGATCTTACTTTGCTTAGTGATGTTCAATAAGAAAAACCGCGCATTCATGGAGTCCTAAGGATGCGTTTTATCACAACCTTAAGCGACATAAAGAACCTCTTGCTGTTTCAAGAAGCGGATGGGATCTTGGTCGGTGAAAAGAAATTTTCTTGCCGCATGCCGGCTTATTTTTCACGTTCGGAGTTGATTCAGATCAGTCATGAATGCCATAATATTCAGCTGAAATGTTATCTCAACATTAATCGGTTTATCAATGAAGCGGATCTGAGCCAATTGCGCGAAACCCTGGAATGGGTCGCTGCAACTGATATCGACGGTCTCTATTTCAATGATCTGGCAGTTAAAACGATCGCTGATCAAATCGATCTCGATTGTGAACTTATCTATGCGCCGGAAGCGACCTTGACCAACACGGAAGATATCCGCTTGTTTAATTCGCTTGGCATCGATCGCGGACTCTTGGCTAAGGAAATAACATTGGAAGAAGTACTGACGATTGCGAATGCGTTACCGGGAAAAGTTGAATTGTTTGGGTTCGGTCATCTTCCGATGAGTTTGAGTAAGCGACCGTTAGTCAGCAATTATCTGAAACATATCCACGGCGATGTTTCGGTCAGTAAAAATCGTACATTGACACTTAAAGAAGAAAAACGTTCTTATTTTTATCCTGTGTTAGAAGAATCAGAAGCAACTTCGGTATTCACGGATCTGATCATGAACTGTTTTATGGAGATACCGACACTGAAAAGATCGGGGTTGAATGCGATCCATCTCGATGGCTTATTCTTGCGTGATGAACTCATCGCCGAAGTACTCGGCCACTATCGGAGTATCGAAACGATCGAACAGGCTAAACAACATTTTCAAACATTTATCAGCGCACATCCTGAATTATTGCTGGACAGCGGCTATTTCTACAAGAAAACTAATTTGACGAAAGAAGGGGCGAACGTATGAGTAAAATCGAACTGTTGGCGCCGGCCGGAGATCTGCAGCGTGCTAAAACAGCGATTCGCTACGGAGCGGATGCGGTCTATCTGGGGGGGAAACGATTCTCACTGAGGAGTCGCGCCAGTAATTTCGATATCCATGATATTGCCGAAGCGGTTGCGTTCGCATCACTTCACAACGCGAAGATCTTCGTAACGGTCAATATCATTCCGCATGACGAAGATCTGGACGGACTCGCTGACTATGTCAGTGAACTCGAACGGATCGGTGTATCGGCACTCATCGTCGCTTCCGCGTATATCGCTTCCGTTTGTCGCAAAACCGCTAAAAAAATGGAAGTTCATCTCAGTACCCAACAATCGATCACGAATTCGGCAGCGGTCGAATTCTATAAAAAATTAGGGGTCGATCGCGTCGTCCTGGCGCGGGAAACGTCGATGGAAGACATTCGCAGTATCGTAACAACCTGCCAGTTGCCGATCGAAGTCTTCATCCACGGCGGTATGTGCGTCAACTATTCGGGGCGCTGTACGCTCAGTAACGAGATGACGTTGCGGGACGCAAATCGCGGAGGTTGCGCGCAATCCTGTCGCTGGAAATATCGTTTATATGATGAGGGAATCGAAATCAGCGATCCCGACGTGTTATTTTCGATGAGTTCGAAAGATCTAAATGCGGTTCGCTATGTTGCGGAGCTGATCGAAGCCGGTGTCACCAGTCTTAAGATCGAAGGTCGCATGAAATCTGCCTATTATATCGCATGTGTAGTCGATGCGTATCGTAAGTTGATCGATGCCTATGAGACCAAAGGGTCGATCAGCGATGAACTGATCCGTACTACCGAAAAAAGTCTGAAACTTGCGGAAAACCGTTCTACCGCGGATGGATTTTACCGTCATGTGCCGAAATCATCGCATCATCTGTATTCGATCAATGGATCCGGGATCACACAGGATTTTCTGGGCAGTGTCAAACAAGTCAACGCTGATGGCTCTGTTTTAGTGGAAGTTCGGAATAATTTCAAGACCGGTCAATTATTGGAAGTTTTTTCACCTTTGAAAGAGATCCGTCAATTCACTGTCGGAACCATTATCAATTCTCAAGACAGTGAGATAAGTGTAGCCAATAAACCGATGGAATGGGTCAGAATCGCGATTCCGTTTACTGTTGAGGTGGATGATTTTATCCGCCGGAAAGGGGTCTGACATGGAAACGATCCTTATGGAAGGCGCATTATCCGTTAAATCATGTGTTAAGAATCATCGTCGGACAGTGATGGAAGTGATGATCGAAGACGGAAAGAAGTCAAAAGACGTCGGTTATATATTGGGGTTATGCAGAGAAAACAATATCAAGGTCGTCTTTGCGAAGCGCGAAGAAATCGATTTGAAAGCTTCCGGTAAAACGCACGGTGGGATTTTAGCTGTCTGCGGTAAGCGTATCTATCAGAGTATCGATGAACTCAATGCGCGCAAAGTTCCGTTCTATGCGATCGTCGAAGGGGTTGAAGATCCCTTTAATCTCGGTTATATGATCCGAACGCTGAGTGCAGCCGGATGTGACGGCTTGTTTCTGAATAATCGTGATTGGTCGATGGCTGAATCGGTCATCATGAAATCGAGTGCCGGTACGTTTGACGCATTGCCCATCCATTTAATGGCCAATCCGGCTGCGGATCTGATCGAACTGCGCAAGCGCGAAGTACGGATCGTTTCGGCGGTTCGCTCCAATCGCGCGGTATCGATGGAACACGGTGATTTCAACCAAGCGTTGGCTCTTGCGATCGGCGGTGAGATGCGCGGTCTTTCGACGGTTGTCTTAGAAGCATCGGATGCCGAAGTTTTCATCCCTTATCCATCAACGACCAAAGTCTCACTGAACGCTGCAAGTGCGGCTGCCGTCCTGGCATTTGAGGTCGTTCGTCAACGAAAGAACGCTTAATATTTCTGTACATTCTGCGAAGGGTTTGCTATAATTACAAAAAGCTTAACGTTGTATAGTCTCACTGATACGGTGTGAGAGTATCTACCTGACTGCCTAACAGTCGGACTACGGTGGAAGTACATTTCGTGTACGCTTCCGTCGACGGGAGCTTTTTTTGTAAAAGGAGACAACCATGACAACATCGATCGACTCATTAAGACGTATACGGGACGCTCATAACAGACTGCGAAAAGTGGATCTGTTGATTCGGAATGTTCAGTGCATCAATACGCTTACACAAGAGATCCATCCTGTTTCACTCAGTATCGATCAGGGAAAGATCATCAGTTTTGAAGAGATGGATGCTGAAGTCATCGTTGAGGGCAACAACCGCTATGCCGCTCCGCTTTTTACGGATGCTCATATGCATATCGAATCGACTGCTTTGCTGCCGGGTGTTCTTAATGATATCCTGTTGCCGCGCGGAGTCGGACGAGTCGTTTGCGATCCGCATGAGATCGCCAATGTTGCCGGTACGGCCGGGATCGATTTGTTACTTGATGCCGCCGCTGTCTGTGATCTTGATTTCAGATTTATGTTGCCTTCCTGTGTACCTTCGACTGTTTTCGAACATGCCGGAGCGATCTTGAGTGCCGATGATTTGAAACCTTATTACGATCATCCGATGGTCTTAGGATTGGCGGAAGTGATGGATGTCGATCGTGTTCGCTGGGAAGAAGATATGCTGCACAAATTAGCGGATGCACATGATGCTGATTCGCATATCGACGGCCATGGTTCGGTATTGGATAATGCCGGAATCGATCTGTTTGCGTCATTGGACATTAAGACCGATCATGAGTGTACCGAAGCGAATGGATTTCACAGTCGTTTGAGAAGAGGTATTTGGACATTTGTCCGTGAAGGTTCGGTCACAAAAAATCTTGATGCGCTCATCCATGAGATAACGCTTAAGAATTACAGAAAAGTCTGTTTTTGTACTGATGATAAGCATCCCGATGATTTAGTTAAAGAAGGCGGAATCGATTCAGTCGTACGCAAAGCAATCAATCAAGGATTAGATCCGGTCATGGCGATCACGCTGGCGACCCTGAATCCTTCGCTGTGCTACGATTCGTTCGATACAGGAGCGCTCGCTCCCGGTTATACCGCTGACTTTTTCTTGTTTGACGACCTGAATACGTTAATTCCTTCGGTTGTTTATAAAAAGGGTGTCAAAGTAGCCGAAAACGGACAGGTTCTGCGTAAATGTCAGGATCTGCCGGTCACGATCTCTGAACGTCTTACTCATTCGGTCAATCCGGCACCGTATTTAGTTTCGGATCTGCAAATACCGGCTGAAGGATGTACCAAAATGAATATGATCGAAGTCTCGGGAGGCAACGTGCTGACCAAGCGCATCGTCGAAGAGATCAAGGTCAATATTCTCGGAAATTTCGAACCAGACGTAGCGCGTGATCATGCGAAGTTAGTTGTGATGGAACGCCATCATGCCTTAGGAAACATCGGTGTCTGTCCGGTCAAAGGTTTCGGCTTGTTTCAAGGTGCGATCGCAACGACCGTTGCCCATGATAGCCATAATATCATCGCCGTCGGTACGAATGATTTCGATATCGTCATGGCGATCGAACAGGTAAAGAAAAATCAAGGCGGTTATGTTGTCGCCGCTGACGGTAAGATCTGGGCGGCCGTACATCTGGAGATCGGCGGTCTGATGACTTCTCAACCGTTAGCTCAATTACTGGAGCAGATGGAAGAACTCCATCGCAACAGTACATATGTACTTACAAAACAGGATTTCAATCCGTTTCTGATGTTGTCGTTTATATCGCTTCCCGTCATACCCGAAGTCAAGCTTACCGATATCGGATGCATCGATGTACTTAGTTCAACGGTGCTCAAATTACCGGTTCACGATTAAAAAGGAGAAAAAACATGGACACAATGAATGGAAAAGTAATAAAAGAAGGGTATACATTCGATGATCTGTTGTTAGTACCGGCCCATTCGGATGTCGTACCGGCAAAAGTGACATTAAAGACACGGCTGACCGATAAAATCCAATTGAATATTCCGGTTGTTTCGGCAGCGATGGATACGGTTACCGAAGATCTGATGGCGATCGCATTGGCTCGTGTCGGCGGACTTGGATTTATCCACAAGAACTTAACGATCGAACAACAGGCGCAGATGATCAGAAATGTGAAGAAAGCTGAAGTCACCGCTGATTCACCGGAGGCAGCACTTGACGCCAAAGGAAGATTATTGGCCGGTGCAGCTGTCGGAGTCAGTGCCAACACCATGGATCGCGTTAAAGCGCTGGTAGAAGCCGGTGTCGATATCATTACCGTCGACAGTGCCCATGGTCATTCCATCGGTGTCATGGAAACGGTCCGTAAGATCCGCAATGCGTATCCTGATTTGGATCTGGTCGGCGGTAATATCGTTACAGCCGAAGCGGCGATCCAACTCATCGAAGCAGGTGCGAACGTAGTTAAAGTCGGTGTCGGTCCCGGATCGATCTGTACCACACGCATCGTGTCAGGTGTCGGGGTTCCGCAGCTGACAGCCGTGAATGATGTGGCCCAAGTGTGTAAAGCACAAAAGATCGGCGTCATTGCGGACGGCGGTATTCAATTCTCGGGCGATATCGTCAAAGCGTTGGCAGCCGGCGGTGATGTTGTCATGTTGGGCGGACTCTTGGCAGGTTGTGAAGAAACACCGGGCGAAGTACTCGAAGTCTATGGAAAAAAAGTAAAATCCTACGTCGGCATGGGTTCACTCAGTGCCATGCAACGCGGATCCAGCGATCGTTATTTCCAAGGCGGCCAGAAAGAATTAAAGAAACTGGTACCGGAAGGAATCGAAGCGACTGTTCCTTTTAAAGGTTCTATCAACGAAGTCGTTTATCAGATGATGGGCGGATTGCGTTCGGGCATGGGTTACTGCGGGTGTAAAGACATCAGTGAATTAAAAGAAAAAGCCAGATTCGTCAAGATCACGAACGCCGGACTGCGCGAATCGCATCCTCATGACGTGGATAACGTAAAGGAGGCACCGAACTACCGTGGCCGATAAAATACTCGTTTTGGATTTCGGAAGCCAATATAACCAACTGATCGCCCGACGTATCCGTGAATTCGGGGTCTTCAGCGAGCTCAGACCGCATACGATCTCATTGGATGAGATCCGAAATGATAAAAGTATCAAAGGCATCGTCTTTTCAGGCGGACCCAATTCTGTTTATGATCAAAACGGTCTGCGTGTCGATCCGGCTATGTATGAGTTGGGTTTACCGATCTTGGGCATCTGTTACGGTATGCAACTGATGGCGTATCAGTTAGGCGGCAAAGTCGGTCCGAGTGATAAGCGCGAATACGGCAAAGCAACGATCGAGATCATGTCGAAATCAAAACTGACCGGTGATCTGCCGATCCATCAACAGGTGTGGATGTCGCACGGTGACCATGTGACAGAGCTTCCCGAAGGATTTACGTTACATGCGCAAAGCAATACCGGTATCATGGCGATCATGAGTCATGAAGCCAAAAACCTCTATGCGATGCAGTTTCATCCGGAAGTCCGTCATACCGAACACGGCAACGAAATGTTGAAGAATTTTGTGTTCGATATTTGTAAGGCCAATGCAGACTGGCAATTAGAAACGTTTATTGAAACGAAGATCAACGAAGTACGTGCGATCGTCGGTGACGATGAAGTCTTGTGCGCCCTATCGGGCGGCGTTGATTCGGCTGTTGTCGCTGCGCTGTTATATAAAGCATTGGGGACCAAACTTACGTGTATGTTTGTCGATCACGGACTGTTGCGGCTCAATGAAGCTGAATCGGTCGTGGAAACATTCGGTAAACAATTCGGCATCAATCTGATCAAGATCGATGCGCGGGATCGATTCATGGGACGTTTAGCCGGTGTCGATGATCCGGAAACGAAACGCAAGATCATCGGGGAAGAGTTTATTCGTGTCTTTGAAACCGAATCCGCCAAACTGACTCATATCAAATGGTTAGCTCAGGGAACGTTGTATACCGATGTGATCGAATCGGGCACAGCGACCGCTCAAACCATTAAATCCCATCATAACGTGGGCGGATTACCTAAAAACATGCAATTTAAACTGATCGAGCCGTTGAACTTACTGTTCAAAGACGAGGTCCGTCAATTAGGACTTTTATTGGGTCTCAGTGAAGAAATCGTTATGCGTCAACCGTTTCCGGGACCGGGTCTTGCGATCCGAATCATCGGTGATGTTACCGAAGAGAAACTCGATTTGGTGCGCAAAAGCGATTGGATCTTACGTGAAGAAATCAAACGGTCCGGACTGGATAAAGAAATATGGCAGTACTTTACCGTTCTGACCAATATCCGTTCCGTCGGTGTCATGGGCGATCAGAGAACCTATGACTATGCGATCGGTATCAGAGCTGTGACTTCGATCGACGGGATGACCGCCGATTATGCGCGTATACCGTATGATGTATTGGATATCATCTCACGGCGTATCATCAACGAGATTAAAGGCATCAATCGTATCATCTACGATATCACCTCCAAACCACCGGCCACGATCGAGTGGGAATAAGAATACTTTTTGGATCAATTCAAAAAGGAGATACGGCAAATGAAAGAACTTAAATGGGCTGTATTAGGCTGCGGTGTGATTGCGAATCAACTCGCGGAAGCGATGGAAAAGCATGGCAGAAAACTCTATGCGGTCGGAAACAGAACGCATGATAAAGCATTGAAGTTTGCTGAAAAATATGGGATCGAACATGTATATGATGATTATGAAGAGATGTTTGTCGACCGTGAAGTCGATATCATTTATATCACAACTCCGCATAACACGCATATTCAATTCTTGCGAAAGGCATTGGCCGGCGGTAAACATGTACTTTGCGAAAAGTCCATTACCTTAAACAGTACCGAGTTGGAAGAAGCCATAAAACTGGCGGAAGACAATAATGTGGTATTTGCGGAAGCCATGACGCTCTTTCATATGCCGTTGTATAAGAAATTAGATGAATTGGTGAACGGCGGGAGTCTGGGTGCCGTCAATTTGATCACAATGAATTTCGGCAGTTATAAAGAATACGACATGAAAAATCGTTTTTACAATCGCAGTCTGGCCGGCGGAGCGATGTTGGACATCGGTGTCTATGCGATTTCATTTGCGCGTTGGTTTTTGAAATCAGCGCCGGACGAGATTCTCAGTCAGGTCAAGTTCGCACCGACGAAAGTGGATGAAAAAGCAACAATCTTGATGAGCAACCAAGAACAACAACTGGTGACGATCGCACTTTCGTTACATTCCAAACAACCCAAACGAGGGATGATCTCGTGTGATAAAGCATTTATTGAAGTAATGGAATTTCCGCGGGCGATGCAAGCGAGCGTTACGTATACAGAATCAGGGTTGACCGAAGTGATCCAGCAGGGGGATACACTTGAAGCATTATGGTATGAGATTGAAGATATGGAAGTAGCGGTTTCCGGCCATGAGAATCAGATGCATTTGGATTATACCCGCGATGTGATGGAAATCATGACTCATATCCGTAAGGAGTGGGGAATGACATATCCGGAAGAAGAGTAAGGAATCGAAAAATAGACACATTAATAAATGAATAAGGATTTCCAATCACGGTAATCCTTTTTTTGTGACTATCAGTCCGATATTACGGACAGGTCGGAAGTTCACTGGAAAACACTCATCAACGACATCTGAAAGGGTACTATACTTAACATAAAGTAGGAGATTACCATGAAAGAAAAAATAATAAGCGGACTCTTGGGAGTCTGTGTCGGTGATGCTTTGGGACTGCCCGTCCAGTTCCGGACGCGCAGTGAGTTGGTTGAAACTCCGGTGACGAAGATGATCGGCCACGGAACGTTCGATCTGCCAAAAGGATCTTGGTCGGATGATTCATCATTGACGCTTTGTCTGGCTGAAAGTTTAACGAACGGACTTGATTATCAAGACATCGGTGAAAAATTCGGTAAATGGTTGAGTGAAGGCTACATGACCCCTTTTGGGTATGCCTACGATATCGGACAATCGACAAGACGATCGATTCGGCGCTTTCTGAGCGGCACAAAAGCGATCGAGTGCGGAGATACAGGTGAATATGACAATGGGAACGGTTCGTTGATGAGAATGCTTCCGTTGGCGTTTTATCTGAACATCTATCCGGAAAACAAGTGGGAAGTGATCAGAAATGTTTCTTCCATCACGCATGCTCATCCGCGCACTGTGATCGCTTGTTCACTTTATGTGGAGACGGCGATCCATCTGATCAACAATTTTTCGATCGGGGAGAGTTGGGAAAACGCAAAAAGGAATGTAAGTAACGAATATATTAATTCAATTTATGAAATCTACAGGGATGAAATGAACGATTTTATTGATCACTTTTATAAAAGCGAAGAGGAGTATCTTCAAATGACTTCGGATCAGATCGGAAGTTCAGGTTATGTGCTTGATTCACTGAATGCGTCATTATGGTGTCTTTTCACGACGCATACCTACAAGCAGTGCGTTCTGCGAGCAGTGAATCTTGGATGGGATACTGATACTACCGCAGCCATTGCGGGCGGACTGGTAGGGATTATAGTTGGGAGAGAAGGGATACCGTCAGAATGGACGGATCTCTTGATCAAACAAGAGATGATCTATGGTATTTGCGAGCGATTTGCGGAGTCACTGACTTCGTTGAACAAGTAGGGATAGATTCCCTCAAAACATCTGTGTTATCATTGATTCAGAAAAGAGATCTTGGAGAAAGGAACTGCATGATACATTACAAAGATGCCAAAGGAATTTTATCACCGTTAAACGGGATGAACAATTACCGCGGATGTTCGCATGGGTGTATTTACTGTGATTCGCGCAGTAAATGCTACAGTATGGATCATCTGTTCGAAGATATCGAAATCAAAGGGAATGCCCCCGAACTGTTACGGGAAGCGTTGCGACGCAAACGCAAGAAATGTATGATCGCGACCGGTTCGATGAGTGATCCGTATATCCATTTGGAAGAGAAGATCCAAAGTACCCGTCAGTGTCTTGAATTGATCGAACAGTATGGATTCGGGCTGGCGATCCAAACAAAATCAGCTCGTATTTTACGTGATCTGGACTTATTGTGTAAGATCAACGAGAATGCCAAATGCGTTGTCCAGATGACGTTGACGACGTTCGATGAAGATCTATGCAAGATTCTTGAACCATATGTATCAACAACCAAGGAAAGATTCGAAGTATTGAAAATAATGCGTGATCATCAGATACCGACCGTCGTCTGGTTTGATCCGCTGTTACCTTTTATCAACGATACGGAAGAGAACATACGCGGTATTTTGAACTATTGCCATGAAGCAGGTGTAGTCGGTATCATCTTCTTCGGCATCGGATTGACGTTGCGTGAGGGAAATCGAGAATATTTTTATCAGAAATTGGATGAACATTTTCCGGGTATGAAAGAGAAATATCAAAAAAAGTACGGCGATTCTTACATTGTGATGAGTGATAAGAATGAAGAACTGTCACGAATCTTCCATGAAGAGTGTAAAAAAATGAATATACTCAGTGATGTTGATCAAGTTTTCGACTATCTGCATAAGCTGGAATCCAAACCGAAGGTCGATCAACTTGCATTGTTTGAGTAAGAGTTGAGCAATGTTCACGCAATCCAATATCGCTATCAAGATGCTGCTTTTAGTACTGCGAAATTCAGATGGTAATAAAAAAATCCGAGTTCGAGACGATTGTCCGAATTCGGATTTTGAATGTGAGTTATTGGAACAGAGAGTTAATGGTAAGAGGCAAGGCGCGGATTGATCGAACCGACGACGCGGTTGTTTTCGATGTAAACTTTCGGAATCCGATCGCTCAATTGTGTCAGCACTTCATAAGGAATCGTATCCAGACGATTCGCCATCGGAATCAGCGGGCAATGCTCACCCAGCAGTTCAACGACCGTACCGACCGGGTAGTATTTATCCAGACGGATCATGGATTGATCCATACAGATGCGTCCGACGAACTCACAGGCACTGTTACCGACAAAGGCATTGTCACCTTGGTGCTTACGGTTCCAGCCGTCAGCGTAGCCGATAGGAATCGTAGCGATCCATTCTGTTTCTTTCGGTGAATAGGTAGCACCGTAACTGACTGTCTCACCCGGATGGATCTGATTGACATGTATGATCTTCGTAAAGAGGGTCATGACCGGTTCAAGGGATGTTTTATAACTGGAATAACCATACATCGCCAATCCACAACGAACCGCGTTACATACATTTTCGTAGAAATGGACAGTCGCATCGGAATTTGCGCAGTGGATCCATTTGAATTCACGCTGTGTACCGGCCAGGATCTCAACGAATTTATCGTATTGTTGCTGAGTCAATAGGTTGTCCTGAACATCACTGGAAGAGAAATGAGTAAAGATACCTTCGACAGTGATACCTGCGGTATCGCAGATCGTCAGAATGTCATTGACTTCGGCAAGTGATTTGACACCGATACGGTTCATGCCTGTATCCACTTTGATGTGGACGATCAGATTTTCATGCGGCAGAATGGATGCTTGTTCGATCCATTCCAACGAAGTCACTGTGCAGCGAACATCATTGATGGCTGCTTCGTGGGCATCGCGCGGATGAACAAAACCTAAACTGAGGATCGAAGCGTTGATGTGTTTCTTGCGCAGGGCAAGGGCCTCATCCATTGAAGAGACCGCCAGCATTTTGACGCCGTGTTCCATCGCTTTTCGAGCGATGTAATCATCACCGTGACCGTAGCCGTTGGCTTTGATCACTGCAAAAATCTCCTTACCGGAAGAAAGACGTAAACGATCGATATTACGGCCGAGCGCATCCAATTGGATTTCGGCCCAAGTTTCTCTGTAGAACATAGTTTCACCTCGTATTATAATATTATACATCATGAACAGAAAAAAAGAGGAAGCTCTTTTCCTCTTTATACGATTCTGGAACTGATATACGCCGCATAGACACCGTACGCTCTGAAGGCCAATCCCAAGAGGGAACTGATATTCGCGGAAAGATAAGAAGGTATGTTCATAAATAATGCTTGGATCAGGATCAGCGGATGAAGCAGTAATACCATACCGTACATGGATAACAGATCACCGACCAAGAAACACAGTATAGCCAATACGGCTCCCAAAATGGAAAACCGAGGTTGGACTCCACGTCCTTTGGTTCGAATCACATAACCGATCCCATATCCGAATAAGACATAAACGATCGAGAACTCAAACGGAGTGATGCTTGCTACGATTCCATAAGCTAATGTCATACCCAGAGTTGCCAGTCCTCCGTAAACCAAAGCTTTGATAAAACGCTCGTTTCTGGTCAACGCGCGCTTGTTATAGATAGTGTACATAGCTCTCCTTAATTTTCACCCATTATATCATGAAAACATAGGAAAATAAACATGGACGAACTTAAAAAAAAGCAGATTTGTGTTGACTATAAAATGCTTAATATGGTATATTAAATAAGCGCTAAGCGTGAATACGGAGGTTTAGCTCAGCTGGGAGAGCGTCTGCCTTACAAGCAGAGGGTCGGGGGTTCGAGCCCCTCAACCTCCACCATTTTATTTTTATAAGACAATGTTTGATTGCTGCCGGCTTAGCTCAACTGGCAGAGCAACTGATTTGTAATCAGTAGGTTGTAGGTTCGAGTCCTATAGCCGGCACCATTACATCAGATTCGTTCTGTTGTACATGGGGGGGTAGCGAAGTGGCTAAACGCGGTTGACTGTAAATCAATTCTCTCCGAGTTCGGCGGTTCGAATCCGTCCCCCCCCACCATCTTTTTTATAAGTTGGGGTATAGCCAAGCGGTAAGGCATCAGACTTTGACTCTGACATCTCCCTGGTCCGAATCCAGGTACCCCAGCCATTTTATGACTCGTTAGCTCAGCTGGTAGAGCAACTGACTTTTAATCAGTGGGTCGGCGGTTCGATTCCGCCACGAGTCACCATTTGTTTTTGCGGGTGTAGTTCAATGGTAGAACTTCAGCCTTCCAAGCTGACTACGTGGGTTCGATTCCCATCACCCGCTCCAGTGAAAAATTCAGGTCCGAAAGGATCTTTTTTAGTGCTTTTATAATGTATCTTCCGAGAATTAAGGTAATGGAATGTATTTAGAAACATTGAGTAGCTTTAAACTGTTTTCAAGCATATGGGATATTTAAACTGGCTGTTTCTAATGATGCACTATTTATTCCTCTGACTATACAATTGACTAAACAAAGTGATTCTCATCTGAACTAAATATAAAGAATGGGAAGACTTTCGGGGATTATGAATGGGATAAAAGAGATTAAAAAGGTTCGTTTTCAATCCTCTCACCTGCTCCAATAAACACAAAAAGTGCTAGAAATATGCATTTTTCCTTATTTTAGTTTGGCTATTCATAATGAAATGAAGGGAAACTGAGCAAATTTCTTATAAAATTTGAATTGACCGAAGATTGTAAACGCATTCAGACTATGTTATAGTTTTCAAACAAGATTTGGATTTAGTAAGTTCAAATCAAGATAAATGAAATAAATACAAGTTAATTAAATGTTTACTATTTCATTATCATGAATGTAATTTACTTAATTCATTTAAATTTGGGGAGGGACTTAATTATGAACAAGAAAAATAGAAATATATTAATATTAGGTTTTCTGCTAGGTGTAGTTTTATACATTGCAATTAGTATGCTTTTATTATAATCTAACTATTAATTATTCTATCAAATTATGCGCCAATTGTTCTATAGCGGGAATTGATAGTTCTTAAAATAATTAAGTTGGTGAAATTCTGTAGATAAAGACCTTATGTTTCTAAAACTCTTAGGCCTTCAAGAGATACTGCGTTTTTATACTTCGGTTGGTCAAAGATACAATAGAGTATTTCGTTATCTGAACGAATACCATCAGCTTTTCTTGGTTATCCATCCTGATCAAACGGAGCATGAACACATTTAGCGCAAGATTACGATTCTCAAATCGCTACTATCGATTTATGATTTTGAATTCGGAATGCATGTTATTCACCGTGCTCAAATTCTGGAACAAAATAAAATGGAGATCAATTAAATCTTAAATTATTGCTTTGATAACTATTTTGATAGCAACCATCGCAATTGGTGCCAATATAATGGTAACAGTTAGCGATATAAATTACGTTACATGAATTTTGTCAGAATCCTATTAAATTCTAACGATAGTAAAGTATTGAATAGAAAAAATAAGTTGATTATTCTACGATTGAAATAACTCGTGCGAAAGTAATGCTCACTTGTAAATTTGTTCAAGATTGTTAAAGATTAATTTTTAATTACAATAATATAATTTTTTTCTTGATCTTTTGCATATGTGCTTAAAATATGCTTGGCGATTTTGAATTATTAATGTGATGACTGTTGGATTTGATGAATATTATTAGAAAGTAGTGGGGTATTGGACTAAATATTTATACATTTTTTTAACATACTTTTATGATTTTACCTAATTTAAAAATATGAAAGAGGATTAAATGATAAAGCGGAAAATAGTATTCCTGTCTCTAGTCATACTTGCTGGATTCTTGCCATCTGTAGGTCTATATGTTGATCTAAAAATTTATTTTTTACCAATACTCTATTTTATTGGATTCTTAATATTTTCAATTGTTATAAATTTCTCTAAAAAGAACATCATTCAAAACTCTTCTACAATAAAAGAAACGAAACTTTATGCTTTAGCATATGCTGGATCAGCTGCATTTTTTTATATTATTGGTTTGATAATATTTAGAAAATGATTTTCTTATTTGTCTTTTATGAACAGTTATTGAGTTGATTTCCTACCAGTACAAGGCTATCGAATAATGAAAGAAATTAGTTCAAAGTCTATTTGCCTTTTATTGAAGAAAAATCATTATAAATATGCAAGTATAAATTTTCTAAAAGGTGCTATCATTAAAAAAACAAGCAAATCAAAAAATAGAAAATAATGATTTCTAAATTTGAAGTAATGTAAATTTTCAACTAATTACAATTACACAATAAGGAAGATACTTTCTATGAAACAGTTAAAGCGTGCCGTAACTTCAATAGTCAGAAATGCGAAGGGTTCTTTTCTATCGTTCTTTGTTGTTTTCGTATTGGCAACTGTGCTGATAGTGGCTTTTCTTGTTAGTGATTCAATGCAAAACATTCGACAATATATTGATTCTCAACTTGGCGCAAAAGCATCAACACAAATCGATCAAGATGTGTTTGCCAGTCTTGATTCAATTGAAAAACAAAGTTTTCAACGAATCGATGAAGAATTCATAAAGAAACTAGGAGAATTCGATGAAGTTGCTGACTATGATTATTCTTATCGAATTGATTCTATTGTTGTTGCAAACGGAGTTAAGAGTACCATAAAACTTAATGGTTCTAAAAATAAACTGCCTTTGAGTTTTACCGAAGGGAAGGTAACGTTATCTGAAGGAAGATTTTTCACCTCACAAGAAATATCGGAAGATTCAAAGGTTGCTTTGATTTCTTCGCAATATAGTATAACTTCAGGTGTAAAAATCGGAGATGTTATTTCCGTTTATCTAAATGATCAAGAAATAGTACACGTAGGGGATATGAATGGCCAAGACAAGTATGTCACTTTACCCAAAGCTGATGTTATCGAGCTTCAAGTTATTGGATTATTCAAACCTGTACAATCAATCAATTCCGGTTCTTTCAGTCAGGAGAATAACAAAATATATTTATCAAATGCAACGGTTAAAGGTATGATACAAAAAAGAATCGAAACGATGGAAACGTTATTAGGCTATTCCATGATTAATTTCAATGAAACACTTTCTCAGCCTATATTTATTCTCAAAGATGCATCTGGCAGCATTTCATTTAAATCAAAAGTTGAGCCTTTGCTTCCGTATGGTTACAAGGTAATCACATTAGCAACCGCGTATGATTCCGTTGTCGGTTCACTGAATGTACTCGCAAATACCGGACAGTTTATTGTAGTCGCTTCAGTGGTACTGTTAGGCACATTATTTGCCCTATTGATGATTTGGCGTGCACGAGAGCGAAAATACGAACTAGGTATTCTCATTTCTATGGGCGAGAAGAAAGGCAAAATATTGACTCAACTACTTTTTGAATCATGGATCATATCATCACTCGCAATACTTCTCTCTTCCGTCGGTGGTTTATTCATCGCAAAAAGTATCACAGATAATTTCATTGCTCAACAAGTTTCAAAGAGTAATTCGCAGATAATAGAATCCGAAATTGAGGATGAAAATATACTTAGTTTGGTTGAAATTTCACAAAAATATCGAGTTGAAATGGACCCACTCCTTTTTCTGGAACTATATGGATTTATAAATCTGATTGTTGTCTTCGCAACAGGATTAACTGTCAGAATATTTCTCAAAACAAATCCTTGGAAACATCTAACCAGTTAACATGGGGGAATTAAAAATGATTAAACGACCGTTATTGTATATTAAGAGAAATTTGATTAAGAGCGGTTTATTGTTCTTATTCATATTTTTAGTCGGTGTTTGTTTATCCATGTCGCTCAATCTTTCCAAAACCGGAATCGTGATGAATGCTGCAATCCGAAAAACCTTGGGAGCGAAAGTTGCTGTTCAACTTGATCAATCAAAACTCGTGAATCTTTCAAAACAGGAGATCTCTGAGATTGTTCCTTTATCGAGTGAATGGATCAAAAAAATGAGTGCTTCGAACGAGGTGAAATATGTCGATTACTCACTCATTCGGTATGCCTTGGCTGACAAGAGTTATTTGATCAAAAAAAGTGATACTGGAAATACGAAGAACAATCGTCTAGTGCTTATCGGTGTTAATTATGCAGCCATGTCGATTGTCGAGAATGGATCCTCTACATTGAATGAGGGACGTGTGTTTACAAGCGAAGAAATCAATGCCGGATCAGGAGTCACGATCATCAATCAATCTTTTGCGGATTTTAATCAATTGAAGATCGGTGATATGATTCGAGTCTATAATAACTATTTTGGAGTATCGGACTCTTATGTTGGTCAGACGGAAATAATCACCTCAGTCAAAAATCCTTATCAAGAATTGAAAATCATCGGGATCATCAAAAAAACCCCATCGATCGATTTCGAACCGAGTCCAGATGAAGTGTACAATCTCTATGTTCCAGATGAACTGGTTGCACAACAACATCAATTTTTCACTACAACTTTTCCGACTGAGAAGGATTATATGTTCAACCAAATATCACCTGAACCTATATTTACAGTTAAGGACCCCGAAAGCATCGACTCGCTGATAACCAAATTAAAAAACGAGAAAATCGATGCGAATTTTATTCTCATTCGCTCCGATGAAAACTATAAATCAGTCCTTGGTCCACTAACAAATCTCGTTTCCGTATCCACAATTCTTCAATACGGCTCGATTGTAGCTTTCCCACTTCTAATCGGATCGCTTGTAGTGATTTATTTGCTTGAACGGCGAAAGGAATTTGCTTTATTACTCTCACTGGGTGAGAAGAAATCAAAAATACTTTCGCAAATTTGGATCGAATGTCTGATCATTGGATTAGTATCTTTGATTGCTGCCTATATAACAGGAACAATCATTTCCAAGAGTTACTTTGAATCAATCGTGAAAACTCAGGCGAATCAGAATATCAATACCGTTGTTGAAGAAGGAAGTTTGAAAATAGCTCAGGAAGAAATGCGAAACACAAAGATCGATTCGTTTGACCCAGTAGCTATATGTATTTATTTTACTTCAACCGTAACAATGCTATCGCTTGCCGCTGTGATTCCAACAAGTATCATTCTTCGCAAAGACCCGAAGAAAAACCTAAATTAAGGAGATCTGCAATGCTCGAAATCAACCACATTACATTTACTTATCCCGATGGTGATGGCATCAGAACGATTTTAGATGACATCTCGATGTCACTAGAACCCGGACTGTTTTATTCAATTGTCGGTGATTCCGGATCAGGCAAGACGACATTGATGACACTACTATCAGGGCTCGAATCTCCAGCTAAGGGGAGCCTGTCTTTTAACAGTGAGCAATTGACCGGTAAAAATACGGAAGAATACCGTCGTAAAAAGATCGGCATCGTATTTCAAGCGTATAACCTTATCACCTATCTAACAGCTCTTGAAAATGTTCAAATCTCGATGGATATCACAGAAAATTTAATAGAATCCGAACGAAAAGAAGCAGCATATGCAGCCCTGATGAAAGTGGGCATTGATAAGAACAAAGCGAACCGACGAGTCACTAAACTTAGTGGGGGTGAACAACAACGTGTTGCAATCGCACGGGCACTTGCAAGGGATGTGGATGTGTTGATCGCGGATGAACCGACAGGCAACCTTGATGAGACCAACACCAAAATTATCGTGGATCTATTTAAACAGTTAGCTCATGAAAACAAAAAATGTGTCATTGTCGCAACTCATTCAAAAGAACTTGCTGCAAACTCGGATGTACTGTTTAGTATCCAACACGGAAGACTCATACAGAGTGAATAAATTTGATAGCAGGGGAATCTCAATCTAGGCTGAAATTCATTTGTATCTGCGACTGCTTTAAATTGAATTAAGTGAGGAAAAACGATGGGGAACAACATTCGACTTAAAATCACGATTCCGATTGTCTTGATTTTATTGTGCCTTGTCGGATGTTCGACTCCCATAAAATTGACATCAGAATCTGTACAAGTTGCCAAAGGTCAAAAATTCGAACCCACTGACTACTTAGCAGAAGATCAAAAAAATATCGGCGATATCGAGATTGAAAGTAATGTCAATGTTAATGAAATTGGTAATTACTTGGTTATTTATAAGCATGGTATTGAATCGAAATCACTCAACGTATTTGTGTTAAGTGATACTATTATTTTATCCAGAGAAGCAGTAGAAGTCGGCTTAGGCAGTACATTTGATCCCTATGCGTATGTAGTAAATAGAGAAACCTCGCTTGATATAAAAGTTGATGGTAACGTTGATACAAGTAAACCTGGACAATATACGATTGTCTATCGTAACTCAACTGTGGAAAAAATCCTCCAAGTTACAGTAAAAGTGCTTAGTGAGAATGATGACACTACCAGCGCTAAACCAATAGATAAAAATCAAACAATTTCAGATCAAGGAAATGGTGGCGGCTACAATTTGAAATTGGTTTTAATTACCAGTCCGGTCCAACCGGGTGGTTATGCCGTTGTAGAAGTAAAAGGTATGATAGGAAAAGAATATACACTCTCGGTTACTTATGATTTATCGTTAGTCGACACAGACGGATTAGGTACGAAAACGGCTGACAGAGATGGCAAAGTTTCATGGGAGTGGAAAGTAAAAACAGATGCACCTTTAGGAAAATGGAAAGTATTAATCTCTGGAGATGGAAAGTCGATTACTACTTATCTCGATATAAATTAATTCGATTAGATAGGCTTTTGAGTTTTCTCAATTTAAACACTATCTCATTATGATACAATGTTAATAATAAATTTAGCATGGAGCAAAGCTATTTATACTTGTTGAAAATAGAAGTATCCAATAAATAGCTGTAGATATAAAATTTATTCTATGTCAAATCTGATCCTAAAAGTTGTAAACTTTGATTTCCATATAGGTTAAAACGGGAAGGTTAACAAACATGAAAAAGATATTAGTTATCATTTTATTAATGTTTTTAGGTGGTTGCGGAAGTTCTAATGCAAATCATAAAACACTATATATAGATGATGAATCAATTTGGAACCAATATCATGTAAATATGGTTGTGTTTAGTGAACGACTCATTGAAGAATTGGCAGATAAAAGTCTCTTCTTTAAAATGAAACCTTCAATTTCAATCAATTCAAGAACGGAATTTCATGGAGCTTTTTTTTACTTCGAAATTACGGAAAATCCGAAGCCATATGAGTTTATCAATAATCCCAAGCATCCTATAGATCAATTTTCATTTGAAATAGATGATCTTAGTTTCCAGGTAATTATTAGTCCCATAACATCATCACCGGAAAAGAGTTACCCTTGGGTCTATATTACTGGAGTAAATGGTAAGTTGAACTATTACATCCTTTTAGAACTAGGTGACAACAACGTTATCATGCAAAATCAATACAATGAATCAGATACATTTAAACTAGAAGACAGAGAAAAAATTATTGGGGTATTAAGTTCGATATTCACTCGTAATTCTAGTTAGAGTGATTGCATCAGATTAATCTGGTAATATTCTAGGAAAAGATCTAGTACTCATATTATAAAAGGAGGTATAAATCATATGCTGAAAGGAACGGTCTTATGTTAGAGAAATATCGATTTATTGTTTTACTCTTAACTTATTCAATTATTGGACTTGTTGTTAATACACTATATACAAACATTTCCAAGACTAACGATAACGAAGTATTATTAAACCTAAAAAACGAACATGTAACTATTCATTTACCTAAACTTTATAAATGGGTTGGATTAGTTTGCTCAATTTTTTCCGCAACACTATTTCTTTTAATGATGCTTTTCCCTAATGATACTGCTGCAATATGGGTTGGTATAGAATTTTGGATTTTTATTCTCCTTGGTTTGTACATGTTTGTCACTTCTTTTATTTGGAAGATTAATATTTTCAAAGAAAAAGATTACTTCCTTTATACCAACTCTTTTGGAATAAAGTATGAAATTCACTATTCTGATATTTTATTTTACAAGGACGGCTATAATACATTACGAATAAAAACAAATAAAAAAATGTTTTTTATTGATAACAAAGCCACAAATTTTGAATTTCTTCTCGCGATGTTAAAGAAGCATAAGGTTAAAGAAGTTTTACAGAAGAAATAGACTAATAATATTCAGCGGAATAGCATTGTTTAATGAAGGCTCTATGCAAATGTTGTGATAACCTGATAGTATGAGTTTGTACAGAATGGCAAAGATCCGGCTGTTTCTGTACAGTTGATGCAAGTCCTGTCACTTGCATCATTAGTTAAAAAGTGATTATCGAAGATTGTTTGGGTATGCAAGTAATTAGAAAAGTGTTTCAGAAATTCTTTTTTCGAAATAAATATTGAATCTAACGAAGTAACTGGATTCAGTTGATATGAATCAAAATTATTGAAGGGGTGCGTAGTCTTATGTTAAAGTGGCTGCTTACAAATGCGAATTCTGTTGAAGATGATACAAAACTCTTGACACTTCCTGAATTTTCTCTGTTGCATTTGACATCCTCTGTTATCTAATATATACTTTAACCAAGAGTTGTTACTTTAAGTAGGCTACATCGACCTTTATGTGATGTTGTCTACTTTTTTTATAAACATACATAAAAGGGCATAGGATGTGATGAATGGTCAAACAACCAAAAGAAAGGAGAAAAATGAGAATAGCAAAGGTAATTAATAATAACATTGTGCGTTCAATCAATGATCGAGGTCAAGAAGTACTTGTATTGGGTAAAGCACTTGGTTTTCAGAAGAAAAATGGGGATGAGATTCAAGAAAATAATATTGAAAAAACTTATATTTTGACAAATCAGCAACACGAGAATGATTTGATATCACTCTTGGCTGAAGTGGATTTTACCAATGTGCAGGTTGTAAACAAGATCATTTTTGAAGCTGAAGCAACACTGGGCAAAGAGCTGTCTACAAGCGTGTACTTCTCGCTGTTGGATCATGTAAATTTCGCAGTGGATCGATTTCATAATAATCTAATGTTCGAAAATAAACTCCATAGTGAAATTAAGCGATTCTATGCAGTTGAGTATCGTATTGGCGAAAAGGCAGTGGAAATTATTAATTCAGAGTTAAAGATTAAACTACCCAATGATGAGGCTTCGTTTATTGCAATGCATATACTAAATGCACAATTGGATGAGAACTACTTTGATAATACCGATTTTATGACCAAAATCATCCATCAATCTTTGAATATAGCACATGAAAAAATAGGGATAGAATTTGATAGTGATTCGATTAGTTACGAAAGATTTATCACGCACTTGAAGTTTTTTTCAATGCGACTTATCAAGAATGAAAAACTGCAAGCTGTTAGTCAAGGAGTACTTGAAGTAATTAAGAAAGAATACAAAGAAGCATATGAAATCTCACTGGATATCAAAAAATATATCGAAGAAACGTTTAATGTATGTGTTGAAGAAGCTGAAACCATGTATTTGGCTATACATATCAACACTTGCATTACAAGAAACCAGTAGAAGAGAGGGATAAGGATTGAAAAAGTATCGGACAGTTGTGAATGGTACTAGTTTTCTAGGTTTAGCGTTTGCTTGCTGTGATCCAGAGAATACTTTAATCATTGAGCAAGGAAACATTTTAGGACGTGAAATATATAATTGTTTAAGAATTGATCATTTTAGAGGATTTGAAATTAGAGAAGAACTTTCTAAGAAGTTATATAATAGTATAATTTTAAATAAACAAATGGTAAATGAAGACATAATCATTACGAGTGAAATCATGCCTGTACTTGGAAAGTTTGTGGAAAAGAACAATCTGAATATAATGTTCGATTGTGTAATTATCAAACAAACTGAAACAAAAAACGGATTTTTGATTGAAACGATTTGTCGTGATCAAATTATGATTTTTGAATCAAAGTATTACATTGATACGACGGTAGATAGTCTATGTAAAAAAGACCTGAGTTGTAATGTGATTGTGAAGTCGAATGGTGATAAACCAATCGAAGTAAGCAATAGTAAGCACTATGACCTTGGGAATGGAATTTATAACTTAGAAATACCAGTACAATCAATGGATATAGCTGAAGTTAGAAAAGAAATATTATCAGTTTTTAAGAAACCCATCGAGAGTAAAGATACACTACTAATGATTGCTGAAGAAGTGTGCGTTCGAGGTGAATATGAAGCAGTATATTTAGGAAACCATATAAAGGCGTGTTCTAGTTTAGCGATTAATTTGTTTGATGCGATGGATAAAGGGATTGAATTATGGAGAAAACTATCATGATTACTTTCCACCGTATATTAGAGGATGGTATAGAAGAAAGGCATATTGAAAATGCTAATGTTGATGCGGAATATGATGTCGTAATTATTGGCGCCGGTACAGCTGGATCAATTGTTTCAGTTAAGTTGGCTAGTTTGGGTTATAAAATATGCATCATCGAAAAAAAGAATTTCATGGGTGGAATTTACGCTAGTACGATGTTTCATTACTATCGAGGATCGACTGGTGGAATGTATGAGCATATTGATCAACTTGTAAGTGATGAAAAAGATAAGTATCAAATATCCGATACGTTTGGATCACATCCGACTATACGTAGAGTTGTGTATGATAATTTACTTAATGATACAGGAGCAACGATTGCGTATAACTCAGTATTAACCGGTGTTTATACATCAAATCATCACATTGAAGCTGTTCAATACTTTGGAGATGGAAAACTCACTGAAGTATCCGCAAAAATATTTATTGATGCGAGCGCGGAAGCATCTCTCTGTCGCATGGCAGGATTAAGTGTTCAAAAAGGTAGAGATTTCGATGGATTATGTCAACCGTTTTCTAATGTGAGAATTTACTATAATTCTAAAAATCAAAGAGTCGAGTTTAACAATATCGATGCGGGCACAATGCGACAAGATGATCCTTTTGATTATGCCAAATCGGTGGTGAAATCACTTAATAATGCGGTCTATTCTAATCTTCAGAGCGCTGAATTTACGTTAGGTATGTCTCCCATCATTGGAGTACGTGAAGGATATGTCATCGATGGACAAAAAAAACTCACTATGCAAGAAATCGTCGAAGGGTATACCTGTGATGAACCCTTGTATTTCGCAAGTGCTAATTTTGATAATCATACAAAAGAAATGGCGTTTGAAAGTGAACAGTTATGTGACTGGGTTGTCGGTTTAAGCATGTGGTCAACGCTCGTATCTATTCCTGTTGAAAAGAAAGTTATGCGACCTCAAAGCGTGGATAATGTTTTGGCGATCGGACGGATTATATCAATGGATCACGATGTCGCGTCACATACCCGAATGATGAGAGATTGCCAAAAAGCAGGTGAAGCCGCTGCGATAATTATCGATTCAGCGATTAAAAACGATTATTGTTTAGATGATGTAAAGTATTCTGAAATTAAATCATTGTTAGAAAAAGATGAGTGTTTAAATCAAAAGAATAATTACGGATTAAAGGATAATCCACCTCTTGATAATGTTGATGAAATGCAAATACCAGCGAATGATTTGGGAATTATCGAAGCGATGAAATCAGATCGACCAGGCTTCGCGATGCTAAAGGCATTTCGGGAAAAGAAAATCGACTTATTAATAGAATGTTTGAAAATGAGTGATAAGAATATACGAATTAATAGTGCCATCGTATTAGCACTCCTTAATCAAAGTTATGGACATTCTGTCCTTGCAGAAACAGCTGCTAAACGTGATAAATACTTACCTAGAACAAGTAAGTCCTATAACATGTTTCGCGGTCTGAGTGCAGTCTATTGCCTAGGTAGACTCCATCAAAAAGAGAGTTATCCAATTCTCTACGACATGTTAAAAGAAAACAAAAACTTTACTGAGGATGAAATCAAATTCGATAAGTTTATCGGAAGTAAAGAGGATTATCGATTCCAGTATGTCGCGCATTGCATACGCGCTTTGATTAATATAGCGCAACATAATCCGGATGTAAAAGAAGAGATAATGCATAAAGTAAACTATGTTATATACGAAAAAGATTTCAAAGTATATACATCGCTTAAGTCAAATAAACTTGACTTAAATGATATGACAACTAAATTAAGAGAATACATTCAATGGCGAATGAAATAAAGGAACAAAAAAATGTTTGAACAAAAAGTGATAGAACAGATTGTTGAGGCAATCGGTGGTTTAAATAATATTGATCGTATTAGTAATTGTATGACACGTTTTAGAGTTGTTGTAAAAGAGGCGAATAAAGTTGATCATGAAAAGATTAGATCTTTACCGGGTGTATTAGGTATCGTTGGTAAAGGTAATAATCCACAAATAATAGTTGGACCAGGAAACGCAGAATTTGTAAGAGAAGCTGTACAAAAAATGATTGAAATAGAGGGTAAAAAACATAGCACAGTCAATAAAGTTGAAGAATTTAACGAAAAGAAAAAGAATCGCAGTGAAATATTCACAACGATCTCACAAGTCTTTACACCGATGATTCCTGCTTTAGCGGGAACAGGCTTAATTTTCGGTATTATGCGTATTTTCCAGTATATTTATCTGTACTTTGGGGTAAGTTTTTTTAATCCCGCAGCAATTGCTGATGGTGGGTCTCTGTTTATGGCCGCACTGAGTGTTATCGCATTTTCATTCTTCTCAATTATGAATATTGCGGTAGCTGCACAAGCATCTAAAACAATTGGAGGAAGCCCGTTCTTAGGAATGGCGATTGGAGCGATCGTAACCAATGTTGGAGCACTTAATGGTGTATCCATGGGTTTTGCGAATATTAGTTTTAGAAGTGGTATGGGTGGTACACTTGCGGCTCTCGTCGGTGGTTTCTTAGTTGCTTACTTAGAAAAGAGATTTAAGAAAGTAATTCCTGGTTTCTTACAAGTTCATTTCCCAGCTTTACTTTCAATTTCATTAACTGGCTTAGCTTTATTATTTGTGATTCAACCAATAGCAGGCGTTATTTCAAATGGGTTAGCAGGGGTCGTGACGTGGTTAGTTTATAATGCAGGAGCTTTAGGTGGAGCGATTATTTCCGGTACATTCTTACCATTGGTCGCATTAGGTATTCATCATATCGTTACACCTATCCAAACAACATTGCTTCAAGAAGTTGGTTATTCATCACTTCAAGGATTCTTATCACTTGCCGGTGCCGGTTTAGCAGGAGTTGCACTTGGAATACTAATTAAATACCGTGGTGCAAAATACAAACAACTTCGCACTACAGTTTATGGTAATATTCCAACACAGTTACTTGGTATTTCAGAACCAATGATCTATGGGGTATCAATTCCTCTGTGGCGTCCATTTATTGCTGCCAATCTTGGCGGTGCATGCGGTGGATTTGTTTTGGGATTATTTCCCGGCCAAGGAGCCATCGCATTGAATGTATCTGGATTACTTGGTGCATTGGTTAATACAAAACCATTAGCGTATCTCTTAGGGTATGCAGTGGCAGTCCTAGCAGCCGCATTCTTTACTAACGTATTAGGTGTAAAGGATGAGAATATGGAAATATACCTGAAAAATAATGAATCAAATTAATGAAGGTAAATATAATAAGTAAAGTAATTAAGACAGAAGTCATAGCTTGCTGCGATGGTCAATTAATCGATATAAGCCAAGTGAATGATGATATGTTTTCTCAAAAGATAATCGGAGATGGGTTTGCAATTATTCCAACATCAAATGTGATACATTCACCAATAGAGGGTATTGTGACGATGATTGCACCAACCAAACATGCATTTGGGATTCGTAATAATGACGGGCTTGAAATTCTTGTACATATTGGGATTGATACTGTCACTCTAAATGGAGATGGGTTCAATTTTATCGTTGAAAAGAATATATATGTCGCAAAGGGTAGTCCAATTGTAGAAGTTGATTTTAAGAAGATTGTTAATAATGGGTTTGATCCGGTTGTTATATGTGTATTGACTAATCGAGCTATTAATATTACTGAAACGCAAATTAGCACGGATCATAATGTTAATATGGGTGAAGTAGTTTGTTGTTTGGAGTATTCAGGTATCTAAGTAAGTCCTAAAGGATAACTATTTATTTATAATTCTACAAAAGATTTTTAAAGAAATATAGCCAGGAGAAATTCTGGTTTTATTTTTCTATTTACTTTATTTAGTTTGGATAAAATTATTTTTATTGATCCGAAACATTAAACTATATGAATTCAAAATGAAGAATATAATTTCACAAATGATTTTAAGAATATAGGTTATCTTGACCAAACACTAGTATTCGAATGTAAGAAATCTCTTTTATTTGATTATTAAGAACGATAGTTGAATGATTGATAATACCTAAAATAATAATTGAGCATAGACGGGTTACAAACGGGTTACGAAATATAAGAAATTATATGAAATCTTGTGGAATTCAGAGTATAATTGGCTCATAGAACCGCTTAAATAGGCATTTTATGAACTTTGAGCAAGTTATATGGGGACTCCCATCACCCGCTCCAGTGAAAATTTCAGATCCGAAAGGATCTTTTTTAGTATTTTTTTGACGAAATCTACCGAGAATCAAGATAATATTCATCTTACAAATGATTACTTTAAAATCAACAATTTTTATTTTCATATTGAGTAATGAGAATCAATCGGCGTAATTAAACCTTAATATCCAAGTGAAATGAGATGTAAATATTTCGATTTTCATTGGACAAACTACTAAAATATCCAACGAAACATATGCACAATCCTTTTTTGAAAAGTAAAAATCAAATTAGTCACTGGTTCATTAAATTACCCATCATTTCATAAGAAAAACTATGTTACAATAGAATAAATTAAGCATAACTACCTATACCATGAATTGATCTATTTGTTGAACGGGGGAACGACATGAAGAAATATATGATGATTCTAGTCATTATGTTATTGTTATTTGGATGTTCTTTTAATTTGGTATCGAATCAAAATGACCAGATTGAGATCCAAAATACATTGAATGGATCGCAAGTTATGAAAATTGATAAGTTCTATTTTTTTTATGATGGTGAGTCAACTCTCTATAAGTCAACGGATCGAAATAATCTTCTCCAAGAAAAGATAGTCAGCAATTCAAAACTAAGTAATTTCCAAGTATTCGATGGCTTGTTGTATTTTCTAGATACTCATGAATCAGCAAGTTCGATTTCATCGATTGATCCAACAGGAAAAATCACTTTACTGCAAATAGATCTTGGTAATGGGATAGAATTGTCTTCTTATTCAACGATTCATCAATTTCTGATGGGTTACGGCAGAATCGTTTTTCTTGCTGATGAAGATTTGTTGTCCTATAACTTTTCAACCAAAAAACCTACTGCGATTGATTTCGAACATGTTAGTAGGTTATCCGGAATGAACAAGGATTATATTGTATACAGAAAGACAAATGATGATATTGTCAAAAGCTCATTTAAAGAAAAATGGAATTCTGTTATTTCAACGGAAGGTGGTGAAGGAAAAGGACATTCAACCCTGATTGATAATTATGCGATTATATACAGAAATGCAAAAAATATCCCGGTCGGAACATTCGCTATTAATCTAGTTTCAAATGAAATGAAAATGATCAGCAACAATGAAATTACTCAACTTGTTATGAGTGCCGGGACAATATATTATTTCGAAAATCAGGGAGGTAAAACATCACTTTTCAAAACAGACAGAAAGTTCACGAAAAATGAATTAGTCATTACTGATAGCAAATTTGATAAATTATCCATCTTAACGATCATAGATGGACAACTCACTGTAGTCCAAAATGATGTTCTAGTTACTCTTTCGAATTAGTAACTCATGAAATGGGTGAAATGTTGTTTACGAACATTATTAACTATAGGATAGCGAAATAAAAAAAACATGTTAAAATATCTTTGCTTAGGAAGTGTAGTTTGTGAGAAAACGTAAGGGGGAAGATTATGTTTAAGAAAATCATTTTCTGGTTTTACACAATTGTAAGCCCAATCATTATCATCGCTGCAACTGTTGTGGAATGTATCGGGAATAAACATTCTTTATATACCTATATTGATCTATTCTTCGTAGCACTTTTATCAATTCCCATATCATTGATAATATTACTATTTTTTAACCATAAATTTATGAGATTCAAGATTGTAAGAAGACTTTTGCCTTCTTTCTTCTACATTTTCGGCATAGTAATTTGCTATTATATTTTAAGAATTCCTGTATATAATTATTTATCTGAGTTGATGATCATTTTAATAATGTCAATTATTGTAACAGGTATTACTTATTTTGAAATGTGGATCTACAAATTAATTTACCATAGAAAGAATAAGTTGGATGAAGTCGAAAAAGACAATGTTGATTCAAAATCAAATTTTAAATCTATATTTTTATCGCTATTTATTAAAGTAGCTAAAATTCTTGTTGTTGTTACTTTGATTCTCCTAATTACAATTATGGATTTTGCAATAATTTACATAGTTAATCCAAATATGAGATTTCAATTTGACGAATACGTTTATCAAGATTCTCCAACACCCGATGGTTTAGCCGACTTGGCAGTTGATTTGATAAATTCGAAAAAATATAGTAAACAGCTTAGATATTTCGAACTAACTCTGCAAAGTGAAGAAACTTTACAAGTACTTTATACAAGAATAAAGACAGAAAAAATTGGAAATGTGATGTTTTATAAAAAGACAATGTCATCCTCTGAAATGCATGATCTTATCCTAATTCAGTATTTGGAAGCCTATCTAAATTTAGGAAGATATGATAAATTTAAAGCGATGTTTATAACAAAATTCTCGGATTTTCAAGATCTTAAATTTAAATTTTTGTACTTGAATTATACTATTACAAATAAAATTGAGACGGATCCTGAATTACCGGTTATTATTGATGCTTTGAATATCGTGTATGAAAATATTGAAGGTGATAGTAAGGAAGCATTATTAGATAGATTTTATAATTTAACTACACAACGAAGCGCTTACTTACAAATAGGCAATAGTGAAAAATCTCAAGAACTTTCTAATATTATCAAAGAAATTGCGGACATGTATATAATTATAGAGTCAATGTAAAAAACTGGTTAACGATGCAGAATGGAAAGAGAACTTAAAAATGAGTAAAAGTAAAATATTCAAACAAAGAATTCTTATATTTTCGATAATTTTTGCACTTTGTATTGTTTATGGTTTTTTCAAAAGTAGCAATATTTTCAATACAGGATATAAAACGGTTGAGGAAGCCGTAATACATGAAAAATCGATCTCAAAAGATGATATTGTTATGGTACTTAGTAGCAATACTATTTATCTTGTAAGTTATGACAAAGGTCCAAGAAAAGTAGTTACAGTGTATAGTGATAGAGGAAAATTCTTCTTCAATCACTCGAATTCTTCTGAAATCTTCTATCAGCTTGTTGAAACTTTTACTATTTCTGTTCAAAAATTACTTGGGAAAGTAACAATTGAGATTTCAAGATTGGCAAGTGATTCTCCAGTTTCAATTGTTACAGATAGTTTAGATTCAACTTTTTCGTATGGAAAATCAGAATTTGCAGGACTAAGTGATGAGACATGGTTTCTAGTGTTAGATAAACTTCCGCAAGATTACTCAATTACCATCAATGGTAAAACCATCGAAGTAAAGAACAAATAACATGATTGCTTGAATTCTCTGTCAAGAGTTCTATGTAATATTGGTTTGAATTTGTATGCGAAAGCACAATATAGGATTGTATAAAATTATTGTTGAGGTTTATTTTGAACAGCAATATATTCCCATATTGGGGCAGTTAGGAGATATGAATATGGATTATTCAGCTTATTATCCTCCAATCTTGTTTATGTATTTTGGAACTTTTGTAGGAGTTATAGTAGCAATGGCATTGCTAATTTGTGGAGCCATGCATGTTTTTAAACTATATCAAAAATCAAAGTCCAATATCATGCTTATTGGATTTACAGTTTGTATCGTAATTGTTATTGTTATTTCATATTTCGCCCAAAGTTTTTTTAGAGATATTCCTTTTGTGGTAAATAAGAACTATATTATTACAATTGGAATAGCACAAGGATGGGATACGGCCGGGCAAGAACCAGAAACTAGAGGTTTTGCATTTAAAAGAGATAACGGAGAAATAATAGACATTACTGTAACGTATACTCCTATTCATCAAGGTGATAGATTTGAAGTAATATATCTTCCGCATACAAAATTTGGGGCTATTGTCAGAAAGATCGAAGATTCGAATGAGGTAAAATAATGATAAAAAAGCAGATTAAAAAAACGTCATCAAGAAAGTTTATATTACACGGAACATCTTGGTGGGGATGGATGTTCGTAATTTTGTCTATAGCCATTCCAATTATCTCTTTTGGAGGGGTATCTCCTTCAGAAGTCAGCAATTGTAGCCTGGTTCACTAATCAAGGTTACAAACTATCAGCTGAATTACTAAATTATTCATTTGTAAATTCAAGTTATGGAAGTATATATGTTCCCAATTCGACTAATACGGCTAAAATAAAAAACACAAGTTGGTTTCAAACAGCAAAAAACGAAACACAACCTGGGTCATCCTATTTCGAATCTAATGTTGATTTAAGATATGGAATTCACTCCTTTGAATATTATTTTAATTATGATTTTGGTACATATAAGTATATGGTAATATCAGACTTGTATGATTATACGAAAGATATCAATTATCCAACCGCAGCGGGAGTAGCCAATAATGCAATGTTAAATGCTCAAATCACTGGATGCCTTACTCCATTTACGACTACTATTTATTTAGTTACGCAATAATAAGAAAATTATGCTATTACTGAGAGGAGATTGATTAATTGTCAGAGGAAAAAAAATCAGATGCTTCCTCTGACATTTTTTATCTTGATGTATAGTAAATATACATTTTATTTTGGTAAAAATAAACTTGGTATAGATAAGTCAATTTGAATTCGTTAATAACAAATAATGTATAACAATCACAATTAATATCAATGGGTAGATAATCAATATACTCTAGTGATACCGAACTTGAAGACGAGTCATACAGATTCATAAATCGTTGAATATTATCATCTTTGGCATAAATCAGTTCAAGATCAGATAAATCATTTTCTTTATCAAATTCTAAAACTGCAAAAGATGAGAACTCATTGAGAACACGATACTCAATAAGTTTATAGCTGTTAGCGTTACTTAGGTGAAGATCTTTTTTATGAATAAGAGGGTAATTGATTCGAATTGATAATGAGATTCCGCCAAATGGATAAACATATCCAAAAAGTATTAAGCTTACAATTAGAACGAATCCTAATACTAATATTAGTAAATGCTTCATCGATTTTTTCATACTACCACCTCATATATACATTAATATAAAATTACGCTATGTTGCAAGTGATTATTTAGCAAGCACTGATTTTTAATATTCTGTGTGCCATTTCTGTGCCAAAAATATAGAGTTTTAAGTAATAATAAGTAATCTTAATATATCAAAATCCATTGTTTACAGTGATTAGCTATTTTAAGTAGTATTAAATAATTAATGTTTTCATTCCGTCCCCGGGCACCATTATTTAAACAATCGCGACAGCGACGTACGGAAAACCCTTTGATAAAGGGTTTTTTTGTGTTTCCGACTTTCTTCATTTTTTCAAAACAAGGGTTTAAATTCTTGAACCCTTGTTTATTGAGAATTGTTAAAAAAAAGCTAAGACTTACTTGGGTAATTCTTAGCTTCATAGTTCGATGAATCTAGTTAAGCAGTTTTAAATTTGAGCAATAAGTTCGTTCTATCTTCTACCACGGCAGCGGACACTGTGGAATGTATATGGAAATCGGATTTTCATCTAGCGGTGGTTATCCACTTCAAACTGAGCGACAACGACTTGCCACAGCACTTGGAGCTGAGTTGATCTATGTTGAAGCAATTGAAGAAGAATGTCTTCGTCGTTTACTACATGATACGGATAAACTGCCATTTCAAAAAGAATGGCAGAGATATATCCACGATTGGTTCCTTGCATTTCGGCCGGACTCCCCCCGGTCGAGATGTGAGGACAATCAATTGGGAACTGGACAAGGGACAACCTTTACACGCAACCTGAAAATTTCAAATTTCTGCCAAAGTTCTGGGAAAAATTTTGAAAACCTCGCAAAAAAACTGAAAATTAGCGAAATCAACTATCGAAGTCTGATCTTGAAACCGAGTTAGAAAGACGAGTTGGATACAATCTATTAGCAGAAAATAGGCTTCATAAATTGAATTTAACAGAGGAATTAATCCCTGAGTAGGCAATCAATAAAATATTAGTATAAATAACTAAGATTGTGGTAAAAATAACTTGTAAAAGTAAATTACTTCTGATAATCTATATTCATTGAGTGTCTTACAGAGTTGCTGTTCCAAAGTGTTTATTCACTCTCGCAATCATCGAGAGTTTCTCCAATATATGCATCGTATCGTTCGATTATTATTCATCAGTTTCTAGCTTACATAAGTGGTGAGGGAATCTTTTTTTTGATGGTCTATTTCTCAACAGGGGGAGAACAGTATGAAACTCATTCGTCATTTACTCATTT
>Ga0209125_1000312_pt1 | contig 69693 bp, 53 predicted proteins | sample BarGraIncub1131A_FD_184503 | JGI IMG/M metagenome (GOLD analysis project Ga0209125, IMG submission 184503) | Arctic peat soil microbial communities from Barrow, Alaska - Barrow Graham LP Incubations 11-31A (SPAdes) (version 2) | ecosystem: Environmental > Terrestrial > Soil > Wetlands > Peat... | reverse complement strand
TTTCATATTCAACATGAGCTGTTGAAATGGTGATCCCACGTTCTCTTTCTTCTGGGGCTTTATCGATATTTTCGAATGCGACTGCTTCCCCTGTTCCGTAACGTTTATGTAAAACAGATGTGATTGCCGCTGTTAAAGTGGTTTTACCATGATCGACATGACCAATTGTTCCAACATTAACATGTGGTTTGTTTCTTTCAAATTTTGCTTTTCCCATTTGCTCTTCTCCTTAAAAAAAATTTACTTTAGTGCTTCGCACTTATTTTCGACCTTCAATTATTTCTTCTGAAATAAATTTAGGTACAGCTTCATAATGTGAGAACTGCATAGTATAAACGCCACGACCCTGAGTTTTACTTCTTAATGTCGTTGCATAACCAAACATTTCTGATAATGGCACGGTTCCCTTAATAATCTGGGCGCCAGCACGCATTTCCATTCCTTCGATACGACCACGTCGGGAGCTGATATCGCCCATAACGTCGCCCATGTATTCTTCTGGCATAACGACTTCGAGCTTAAATACAGGTTCCAATATAACTGGATCTGCTTTTCTCATACCGTTTTTAAATGCCATAGATCCGGCAATCTTAAATGCCATTTCAGATGAATCCACATCATGGAAAGATCCGTCATAAACAATAACTTTAAGATCAAGTACAGGATAACCTGCAATAACACCATTCCGCATGGCTTCTTCGATCCCCTGATTAATTGGGTTAATAAATTCTTTAGGAATTGATCCCCCAACGGTCTTATTTTCAAAGATATAGCCAGTGCCAGGTTCAACCGGTTCCATACGAATGAGACAATGACCGTATTGACCACGACCACCAGACTGACGCGCAAATTTACCTTCAGCTTCAACAGCTTTGGTTATGGATTCTTTGTAAGCTACCTGAGGCGCTCCAACATTAGCTTCAACCTTAAATTCACGAAGCATACGAGAAATTATGATATCAAGGTGAAGCTCACCCATACCGGAAATAATCGTTTGCCCTGTTTCTTCATCAGTATGTGTTCTAAAGGTTGGATCTTCTTCCCCAAGCTTCTGTAAAGCGATACTCATTTTTTCCTGACCCGCCTTTGTTTTTGGTTCAATGGCGACATGGATTACCGGTTCAGGGAATACCATGGATTCAAGAACAATGGGTGCGGTATCCACACAAAGAGTATCTCCTGTGGAAGTATCTTTCAGACCAACTGCAGCGGCAATATCTCCAGTATACACTGTTGATATTTCCTGACGATGGTTAGCATGCATTTGGAGAATACGTCCAAGACGTTCTCTTTTGTCCTTTGAAGAGTTATATATATAAGAACCTGAATTAATGGTTCCTGAGTATACTCTAAAAAATGCAAGCTTGCCAACAAATGGGTCCGTCATGATTTTGAAAGCCAATGCTGAGAATGGTTCTTCATCACTCGGATGTCGCTCTTCTTCTTCTCCGGTTTCTGGATTGGTCCCTATAATTGCAGGAACATCCAGAGGAGATGGCATATAATCAACAACAGCATCCAAAACAAGCTGAACGCCTTTGTTTTTATAGGAAGAACCGCAAACAACAGGGATGATGTCCACATGCAGTGTTGCCAAACGGATTGCTGCTTTTAATTGATCAAGGGGAATTTCTTCACCATCAAGGAATTTTTCCATAATGGCTTCGTCGTAGTCTGAAACAGATTCAATCATTTTTTCATGATATTCTTTAGCCAATTCAAGCATGTCTTCGGGAATATCAATGATATCAATGTCTTCACCTAATTCATCTTTATAGATCATGGCTTTCATAATAAGGAGATCAATGATTCCTATGAAGTCGCCTTCTTTTCCGATAGGTAATTGGATTGGGACAGGATTCGCGCCTAAACGATCCTCCATCATTTTCAGTACATTAAAATAATCTGCTCCAGTAATATCCATTTTATTAACATAGGCCATTATTGGAACATTGTATTTATCGGCTTGACGCCATACAGTTTCTGATTGAGGCTCGACGCCACCTTTTGCACAAAATACTGCTAAAGCACCATCGAGAACTCTCAGTGAACGTTCAACTTCGACGGTAAAATCAACGTGGCCTGGCGTATCAATAATATTAATACGATTTTCTTTCCAAAAACACGTTGTTGCAGCTGAGGTAATTGTAATCCCTCTTTCCTGTTCCTGTTCCATCCAGTCCATTTGAGAAACACCATCATGTGTTTCTCCGATTTTATGGATTTTTCCAGAATAAAACAGAATTCTTTCTGTGGTAGTGGTTTTTCCTGCATCAATATGTGCCATAATACCTATATTTCTTGTTTTTTCTAAACTATAATCTCTTGACACTGATGCTTTCCTCTCTTTTGTTCAAATTTAAAAGACTACCAACGATAATGTGCAAATGCTTTGTTGGCTTCTGCCATGGCGTGTGTATCGTCTTTTTTCTTTACAGCTGCACCACTGTTATTCAGTGCATCCATAATTTCTCCGGCTAAACGATCCTTCATTGTTTTTTCAGATCGCTTACGGGAAAGATTTACTAACCATCGAAGTCCTAAAGCTTGTTTTCTTTCCGTTCTGATTTCCATTGGCACCTGGTAAGTTGCACCGCCGACTCGGCGTGCTTTCACTTCTAAAACAGGTGTAATATTAGCCAGCGCTTCCTGAAAAGCTTCCAGGGGGTCTTTTCCGGTTTTTTCATTAACTTTTGTAAATGCATCATATACAATTCTTTGGGCAACACCTTTTTTCCCATCTAACATAATATTGTTAACCAATTTGGTTACAACAATATCTCCGTAGATTGGATCAGGCAAAACATCTCTTTTTGGAACAGGTCCTTTTCTAGGCACTTTACTTCCCTCCTCAACATTATTTTTATGTTCATCGGTACTCGACATCCAACATTACGTTGTTGTGCGTATAGCGTCTCTAACATATATATGGTCTCGATCTTTTTACGAGCGCTTTAATATGCAGCACTATGCACTACTACTTCTTAGGCTTTTTAGCCCCGTATTTGGATCGAGCTTGTCTACGTGCATCAACACCAGCGGTATCGAGCGCGCCACGGATAATTTTATAACGAACTCCTGGTAAATCCTTAACACGACCACCTTTAACAAGAACAATACTATGTTCCTGTAAATTATGACCGATGCCTGGGATATACGCTGTAACTTCCATTCCGTTAACGAGACGAACTCTGGCGATTTTTCTTAAGGCAGAGTTTGGTTTCTTCGGTGTGGATGTTCTAACTGCTGTACAAACTCCCCTTTTTTGAGGGTTTGCTTTCAACGCTGGAGTTTTTGTTTTTTCTTCCGTGCGTTTTCTTCCTTTTTTTACAAGCTGATTAATTGTAGGCATTTAGTCCTGCACCTCCTTTTTCAAAATATATCAACAACCTGAAACAGATTGTTAATGACTTCATGATAGAACCGGAGAGCCTCTGACGAGGCACCTCCAATTCTTTTTATTTTACAATAGCAATTACTGCTGCGCCACGATCAATACCGCCAGCCCGACCGAGACCAATTTTGGTTTCGACTTTTTCTACTGTTATATTATATTCGTTGCAACAATCAATAATACTTTTTTTGATGTGTTCTTCTGTATCTTCGGCCAAAAACACCTTAAGTGCTTTGCCTTCTTTCACAGCTTTAAGAGTTTGCTTGGTTCCAATGACCTTCGGAACATCAACAAATTGATTCATATTGTTTCTCCTTCTTGCTGTTCATGATTTTACACGAAACACACCCATTTACTATACACGTTAAGTGAATAATTGTCAAGATCTATTCTTTGGTTAAAAAGTCAAGGTCAAAGATATCCAAGTCTGAAATAATCGCATCCTCAGTTTCTTCCTGTTCTTCTTCAACGTAGGCATTTAAGATCTCGTCGTCAAAAACAATATCTGAAGATTCTTCACTGATGGTTACTTCCTCAAAGGATTCGTAAATGTCTTCCTCTTCTTCGCGTTCATAAACCAGTTCAATATCACCATACATTTTCACTCCGGTACCTGCTGGTACCAGTTGCCCGATAATAACATTTTCTTTTAGGCCTATGAGTGGATCAACTTTACCTTTAATGGCAGCATCGGTAAGAACTCGGGTTGTTTCCTGGAAGGAAGCTGCGGATAAAAAGGAATCAGTGGCTAATGAAGCTTTCGTGATTCCTAAAAGTTCACGACTTGCCTTTGCGCCTTCTAATTCTGCTTCTTTGGCAACTCTGTTTTCTTCTTCAAAATTGAAAATATCAACCAGGCTTCCGGCCAGAAGTTTAGTATCTCCGGCATCTTCAATTTTAACTTTTCGCAGCATCTGACGGATAATTAATTCGAGATGCTTATCCCCAATATGTACCCCCTGCATACGATAAACCTTTTGTACTTCCTGGAGGAGATATTGCTGAACACTGTCAATTCCTCGAATCCTGAGAATATCCCCAGGATTAATAGAACCTTCAGTAATTTCATCCCCAGCGGTTACCTTATCTCCTGTATGAACACGGAGTCGTGATCCATAAGGAATGAGATAAACCTTGGATTCACCATCAGCACCCATGATGACTGCTTCGGTTTTTTTCTGAGTATCCTGGATTTCGACCCGGCCAGTGATCTCAGAAATAATAGCCTGACCTTTTGGTTTCCGAGCTTCAAAAAGCTCTTCAATTCTTGGAAGACCCTGGGTAATATCGTCAGCTGATGCAACCCCGCCGGTATGGAAGGTACGCATGGTTAACTGTGTCCCTGGCTCACCAATGGATTGGGCTGCAATGATCCCAACAGCTTCACCGATTTCAACTGGGCGCCAGGTGGTTAAATCAACCCCATAGCATTTTTTGCAGACGCCAATTTTAGACTGACAATTAAAGACTGCACGAATTAACACTTTTTCAAGTCCGGATTTAACAATTTCCTCTGTCATTTCACTGCTGATAATTTCGTTGGCATGAGCAAGAACTTCGCCGGTTTTAGGATGAATGACATCTTCAAAAGCGTAGCGACCAACGATTCGTTCTTCCAGTGTTTCAATGATTTCGCCATGATCATTAATCGTAGAGACCTCATATCCACGAGTGGTTCCACAATCATCTTCCCGAACAATAACATCTTGACTGACATCAACCAGACGTCTTGTCAGATAACCTGAATCCGCTGTTCGAAGGGCTGTATCCGCAAGACCTTTTCGGGCCCCATGTGTGGAGGAGAAAAACTCAAGTACGTTTAGGCCCTCACGGAAGTTTGAACGAATTGGTAATTCAATGATTCGACCGGTTGGATTGGCCATCAGACCACGCATACCGGCTAACTGACGAATCTGATTCTTGCTCCCTCGGGCACCGGAATCGGCCATCATGTTAATTGGGTTCAGATCATCCAAATGATTTAACAATGCATCCGTTACTTCATCGGTGGCTTTGTTCCAAATATCAACAACATTGTTGTATCTTTCTTCATCACTGATAAAACCTTGTCGGAATAATGTAAGGTTATCTGCAATCTTAATATCCGCTAATGCCAGAATTTCTTCCTTATTTCCCGGGACCTCCATATCTTTGACGCCTACCGTAATGGCAGCTTTGGTTGAGAACGTAAAACCAAGACGTTTAATTTCATCTAGCACTTCAGAGGTAACTGTAGGACCAAATTTTTTATAACAACGCTCTATTATACTGGAAAGCACTTTCTTTTTCACAAGAACATCGATTTCCAAAAGAAATAAATCATCGATAGTTTCACGTTTTACAAAACCAAGCTCCTGGGGAATAATCTCGTTGAAAATAAATCGTCCAACGGTACCGTCGACCAGTCGAGAAATTTTTTCGCCATTAATTTCTTTCACAATACGAACTTTAACCTTTGAGTGTAACTCAACGTCATGGTTAAAATAGGCCATTTCCATTTCATCTAAATCTTTGTACACGCTTCCGGTACCCTTACCATTTTCCTTATACAAAGTCATATAGTAAGTTCCCAGAATCATATCCTGGGTAGGCGTAACAACCGGTGTTCCATCCTGTGGTTTAAGAATATTATTTGAAGCCAGCATTAAAAACCGGGCTTCTGCCTGGGCTTCTACGGATAAAGGCACATGAACGGCCATTTGATCTCCGTCAAAGTCGGCATTATAGGCAGTACAAACCAAAGGGTGTAGTTTAATCGCTTTACCTTCCACTAGAATTGGCTCAAAAGCCTGAATTCCAAGACGATGAAGGGTAGGTGCACGGTTAAGTAAAACAGGATGTTCCTGAATAACATCTTCCAGAACGTCCCAAACCATGGGATCTAACTTTTCAACCATTTTTTTAGCGCTTTTAATATTTTGTGATAAGCCTCGGCCTACCAATTCACGCATAACAAAAGGTTTGAACAGCTCAATGGCCATTTCTTTAGGGAGACCGCATTGATACATTTTAAGATCTGGACCAACAACAATAACTGAACGACCAGAGTAATCAACACGTTTTCCCAATAGATTTTGACGAAAACGCCCTTGTTTCCCTTTAAGCATATCACTTAGGGATTTGAAAGGTCGATTTCCCGGGCCTGTGACGGCGCGGCCTCGTCGACCATTGTCGATAAGAGCATCTACAGCTTCCTGAAGCATTCGTTTTTCATTTTGAACAATAATATCCGGAGCGTCAAGTTCTAGAAGTTTCAAAAGACGATTGTTACGGTTAATAACACGTCGGTACAAGTCATTTAAATCCGATGTTGCAAAACGTCCACCATCCAATTGAACCATAGGACGTAACTCCGGTGGAATAACCGGAATGGTTTCCATAATCATCCATTCCGGTTTATTATTCGAATTTCTAAAAGCTTCAACCGCTTCCAAACGTCTGGCAATCCGAATCTTTTTCTGACCCGAACTTCCTTTGAGTTCTTCTTTAAGAACCGCTGATTCCTGATCAAGATCGACCATTTTCAAGAGTTCTTGTATGGCTTCAGCCCCAATATTAGCTGAAAATTTATTCCCAAATTGTTTTTTCGCTTCTTTGTATTCTGTTTCTGTGAGGATATGTTTGTAATCAAAATTACTTTCCCCAGGATCGGTTACAACATAAGCAGCAAAATAAATAATTTTTTCAAGGTTTCGTGGTGACATTTCAAGAATCAGCCCCATTCGGCTTGGGATTCCTTTGAAGTACCAAATATGTGATACTGGTGAGGCTAATTCAATATGCCCCATTCGTTCACGTCGTACTTTTGCCTTTGTAACCTCAACACCACAATTTTCGCAGACAATGCCCTTGTGACGAATACGTTTGTATTTTCCACAATTACATTCCCAGTCCTTCTGTGGTCCGAAGATTTTTTCACAGAACAGCCCTTCTTTTTCTGGCTTTAGGGTTCTGTAATTAATGGTTTCCGGCTTTTTAACTTCTCCTCGTGACCACTCTCTGATCTTTTCAGGTGATGCCAATCCGATTTGTAAGGATTTGAAGGTGAATTCCTCGTTTAACAAATGGCTTCGCTCCCTTCTTTTTTAAATTTATTGTTCTTAAAATAAGTCGTCTGTGTCATTATCGTCAATGGTTTTTATCTGGAAGGTATCTTCCAATCGTACATCATCGCCGGCTTCGGAAATTTCTCCGCTGCCGATTTCGATGGCCAATTCTTCCAAAGGATCTCGTTCATCCATTTCATCATCAAGTAGTTTTACCATTTCCTGATCGTTAAGAATATTAACATCAAGACCCAAACTTTGGAATTCCTTCATAAGTACCTTAAAGGACTCAGGGATTCCCGGTTTAGGAATGTTCTCACCTTTGACAATGGCTTCATAAGCCTTTACACGTCCAACAACGTCATCGGATTTAATGGTTAGAATTTCCTGGAGGGTATGGGCTGCCCCATAGGCTTCCAAAGCCCAAACTTCCATTTCTCCGAATCGCTGTCCGCCAAACTGAGCTTTACCACCCAATGGCTGCTGGGTAACCAGGGAATATGGCCCCGTAGATCGGGCATGCATTTTATCATCAACCAAATGATGAAGCTTAAGAATGTACATATAACCTACGGTTACTTTATTATCAAAAGGCTCGCCGCTTCGTCCGTCATAAAGCTGAATTTTACCATCATTTGGTAAGCCAGCCTGTTCCAGCAGTTCCACAATATCTTCTTCGCTGGCAGGGTCGAATACCGGCGTGGAAATATGCCAGCCTAATTCTTTCATGGCAAGGCCCAAATGGACCTCTAATACCTGCCCGATGTTCATTCGCGAAGGAACCCCTAAAGGATTAAGTACAATCTCCAATGCCGTTCCATCTGGCATAAAAGGCATATCCTCTTCAGGAAGAATTCGGGAAATAACCCCTTTGTTTCCATGACGTCCAGCCATTTTATCCCCAACAGAAATTTTTCGCTTCACAGCAATAAGAACTCGGACTAAGGTATTTACACCTGGTTTGAGATCTTCATCTTTGTTTTCTCGGGAGAAGACTTTAACATCCAGTACAATACCCGATTCCCCATGGGGAACTTTAAGTGATGTATCGCGAATTTCCCGGGCTTTTTCACCAAAAATAGCTCTTAATAGCTTTTCTTCAGCGGAAAGGTCGGTTTCACCCTTAGGTGTTACTTTTCCAACCAGGATATCATCTGATTTAACCTCAGCACCAACGAAAATAATGCCGCGTTCGTCAAGGTTTTTCAGTGCATCTTCACTGACATTCGGAATATCACGGGTAATTTCTTCAGGTCCAAGCTTGGTTTCACGAGCTTCGGCTTCAAACTCTTCAATATGAATGGATGTAAACACATCCCGTTTTAATAATGATTCATTAATAAGAATAGCATCTTCGTAATTGTAACCTTCCCAGGTCATAAATCCCATGAGAATGTTTCGTCCAAGAGCAAGCTCTCCCATTTCTGTGGAAGGACCATCAGCAATGATTTCTCCTGCTTTAACCACTTGTCCCTTGTTAACCAAAGGTTTATGATTCATACAGGTTCCCTGGTTGGAACGTTTGAATTTTAAAAGTGTGTATTTATCCAGTTCACCATTTTCTGTTCGGATATGGATAGCAGATGCTTCCACCCGTTCTATGACACCGGCATTCTTTGCAATGACACAAACCCCTGAATCCTTGGCGGCCTTGTGCTCCATTCCGGTTCCAATAACAGGTGCCTTTGGAATCAGAAGCGGCACTGCCTGACGCTGCATGTTAGCACCCATAAGGGCACGGTTGGCATCATCATTTTCAAGGAATGGAATAAGTGACGTAGCCACAGAAACAATCTGTTTCGGTGAAATATCCATATAATCCACACGATCCGGAGCGATAAGCACAAAATCACGATTACTGCCGGCACGCCCAGTTACCTGACTGCGAACAAAATGGTTGGTTTCATCCAAAGGCTCATTGGCCTGTGCAATGGTATAACGCCCTTCTTCATCTGCTGACAGATAGTGGATTTCATCCGTTACAACTCCCGAATAAACCTTACGGTAGGGAGCTTCAATAAATCCATATTCATTGACTCGAGCATAGGTACTGAGTGATCCGATAAGTCCGATGTTAGGACCTTCAGGGGTTTCAATTGGGCACATACGGCCATAATGGCTGTGATGCACATCTCGAACTTCAAAACCTGCACGCTCACGACTCAAACCACCGGGTCCCAGTGCAGAAAGTCGTCTTTTATGAGTTAATTCAGCCAATGGGTTGGTTTGATCCATAAACTGTGAAAGCTGTGAACTTCCGAAGAATTCCTTTAAAGCGGCATTTACCGGACGGGTGTTAATTAATCCCTGTGGTGTTAACACTTCATCATCCTGTACTGACATTCTTTCTCGAACAACACGTTCCATACGGGATAAACCGATTCTAAACTGGTTCTGCAGAAGCTCTCCAACGGAACGCAGACGTCGATTTCCTAAATGGTCAATGTCGTCAATGGCTCCAATATCATAGTCCAGACCAATAATATAACTGATAGAGGCATGAAGATCAGAAATAAGCACATGTTTTGGTACAAGCTCATCCATTCGTTTTTTCAAACTTTTCTTCTTTTCTTCATCTGTCATATCTGATTCTAAAATATCTTTAAGCACTTCATAACAAACAAATTCTTTAATGTTTAAATCACTAAAGTCGAAAGGAATATCCTGTTTATTAATATCTACAAAACCATTTCCGATGACTCGAACCGTTTTATCTTCGACTTGAACATCAACGGTGTTAATACCGGAGTTTTGAATCTCAATGGCCACATCAATAGGAATGATTTCGCCCTTTTCGATATAAACTTCACCGGTTTCTGAATTAACAACGGTATTGGCAGATCGCTGGCCTGCAATTCGTGTTGCAAGGGACAGCTTCTTATTATATTTATAACGGCCAACTTTGGCTAAATCGTAACGACGATCATCAAAAAACATGGAGTTAAGTAATGACTGTGCACTTTCAACGGTTGGCGGCTCACCTGGACGAAGTCTTTTATAGATTTCAATCAAACCGTCCCTGGTTGATTTCATATTGTTGTTTTCATCTTTTTTAATGGTTTCAATTAAGCGATAATCATCGCCGTAGAAATCAAGGATTTCTTGATTTGTTCCCAATCCCAATGCCCGAATAAGGGCTGTGATTGGCAGCTTTCTTGTACGGTCAATTTTAACATACATAATATCATTAGAATCGGTTTCGTACTCAAGCCATGCTCCGCGATTTGGTATTACCTGGGCAGAAAAAAGCTTTTTACCCAACTTATCACGGCTCAGAGAAAAATATGCCCCTGGTGATCTTACCAGCTGGCTGACAATAACACGTTCCGCTCCATTGACAATGAAGGTTCCGGTATCTGTCATTTTATGCAAATCGGCCATATAAACCTTTTGCTCTTTAACTTCATTCTTTTCTTTATTAATTAAACGAACTGTCACTTTTAAAGGTATAAAGTAGGTTTGATCCCTTTCTTTACATTCCTCCACTGTGTACTTTGGTTTTCCTTCTATGGAATAATCTACAAATTCTAAAACCAGATTTCCAGTGTAATCTTCGATTTTATCAATATCATCGAAAACCTCTTGGAGACCTTTTTCAATAAACCAATTGTATGAATCTTTTTGAACCTCAATTAGGTTCGGCATTTCAATGACTTCTTTGATTTTAGAAAAGCTTTGGCGTGTTCTTAATCCGTCGTTTTCAGGATGCAACATTACCATCCAATATCACCCCTCGCAAAAATACTCAGCATGTGGATTGTCCATAAGAGACCCGATGTCTCCATGTTCTGACAGTCCATATTTGCCTGTTGTGTTTCAACACTCCCTGTGTTATTATTAGGTTAGTAATCAATTACATGTTAAGTACCTCAGCTTTAATATCCCCTTTGATCAGTTCATATTCACCTGGTAATGTCATGCCGTTGATCGCCTAAAAATTGACGCCAAGGTTGCATTATAACTTTATTTTTAAAGATACCAATGCAATTTACTATGCTATCATACAATACTTTATCTGTCAATTTTTTTATTTTATTTTAAAAAAAATAAAGCCTTTCCATGGTTAGCCATGGAAAGGCTTTTGTTATTCGTATTTCTTCATTCGATACCGTTTTTTCTCTTTTAGAGCCTGACGCTCATCTCTGAGAATACTACTTAAAAATTCCCGGGTTCTGGGTTCTTTGGGATTTATAAAAATTTCTTCCGGTGGTCCGACTTCTAAAATCTTACCTGAATCCATGAAAACCACTTTGTTGGCGACCTCCCGGGCAAAGCTCATTTCATGGGTAACCACCACCATGGTCATACGCTCATTGGCAAGGTCTTTCATGACTGCCAGGACTTCACCGGTCAATTCAGGATCCAGTGCCGATGTGGGCTCATCAAAAAGAAGAATATCAGGATTCATCATCAGTGCCCGGGCGATGGCCACCCTTTGTTTTTCTCCGCCAGACAAGGTTGAGGGCATGGCATCAATACGATCAAGCAACCCAACCTTATTCAGATATGCTTCACTCCGCTCATTCATTTGAATCAGCTCTTCTTTTTTAACCACTTTAGGTGCCAATTCTAAGTTTTGTCGTACCGTCAAATGAGGAAAAAGGTTGAAGTGTTGGAAGACCATTCCCATTTTTATAATAATGGCTCGAATCTCCTGATTACTGGGATAAATCCCTTCTTTAAGCAAAGGCTTTCCCTCCATGAAAATGTCCCCGCTGTCGGCCTTTTCTAAATCAATGAGACAACGCAGCAAGGTGGATTTCCCAGAACCGGAAGACCCAATAATCGCCATAACATCACCCTTATTTACACTAAAAGAAATATCATTGAGGACGTGGTTGTCACCAAAACTTTTATTGAGTTTATTTACTTTTATTATTTCCATGCTCATGCCTCCTAAAATTCATATTTCTTTTCAAGCCTTTTGAATACCATGGTAAGGACAAAATTAATCATCAGGTATAAAAGTGCGGCAACGAGGAAAGCAAAGGTATCACCATCCCGATTCACTGCTGTTTTTGCATAATGTAAAATTTCTGCTACGCCTATCACGGTTACCAATGCAGTATCCTTTACAAGGGTAATGGTTTCATTACTGACAGCAGGTAAACAAACACGAATCATCTGAGGAACAACAACCCGTAACATGGTTTGAAACTTAGTCAATCCCAATACTTTGGCCGCCTCATACTGACCCTTGTCAATGGCTAACAGGCCACCTCGAAATATCTCTGCAAAATAAGCCGAGTAGTTCAGGCCAAAGGCAATACAAGCTGCAGTAAATCGTCCAAAAATAAGAAACTGTCCAAAAAACGGCAGCAGCGGTAATCCAAAGTAAACAAACATTAATTGGAGGAGTAACGGTGTTCCACGTAAAACGTAAATGTAACCATTGGCAAAGGCTTTAATCGGCTTTATCTTGCTCCTGACCATTAGGGTAAAAAGAAAGCCCAATGGAATAGAGCATACAATGGTCACTGCAAAAATACTGAGTGTAATCACCATCCCGTAAAGCATGGGCACTGTGATATTTGATAAATAGGTTAGATAATCTGACATAATTGCTCTCCTGAGAAATGAAATAGTAATAAAAAAAACGGATAGAAAACTATCCGGTTTCTAATGATTGGTTTTTCTAGAATTATGGTTTGTAAATAATGTCTTCACCAAACCATTTTGTAGAGATTTGAGCAGCCGTACCATCAGCAATCATGGCATTGAGTGCGTCCTGAATTTTAGTTTGCAACGCAGTATTTCCTTTTTTAATTCCTACGCCATAAAGCTCTGGTGACAAGCTTTCATCCAAAATAACAAAATCCGCATTATTGGAAGTAATATAGTATCGCGCTACAATGGAATCAACAATAACAGCATCAATACGGCCAATGCCTAAATCGGTGAGTGCTGAAACATTTTCCGGGTATTCATTCATTGCTGCTGTTTCCTGGCTAATAGGATCTGCGACAAAGGCATCATAGGCAGAGGATCCTTTTTGAAGTCCAATGTTTTTTCCTGCTAAATCAGCTTTTGTTTTTATTGGGGAATCCTTTTTAACAACAATGACCTGATCATTTTTAAGGTAAGGGGCCGTGAAATCCATGGCTGTTTTACGTTCATCGGTAATGGTTAATCCATTCCAGATAACATCAATGTTTCCAGAGTCAAGTTCCAATTCCTTTGTATCCCAATTGATGGGTTGAAGCACAACTGCCATTCCCATACGTTTTCCAACTTCTTTGGCAAGATCTACATCAAAACCAACGATTTCATTCTTATCATCTCTAAAGCCCATTGGTGGGAAAGAATCATCCAAACCAACAACAAACGTTTTATCATCATTGTTTGCAGTGCCTTCTGTTTTTTGAGTACTGCTGCAGCCGGCAATCAAACTGGCTCCTAGAACGACAACCAGCATCAAACCAAATAGTCTTCCTTTTTTCATTCCTTTTTGTTCCTCTTTTCCTAATATAATATGGGGATATTATACACTTTATCACTGTACATTGCTAGTCCTTTACAGTGATAAATTTATTGGATATTATGTTTATTTTTAGAAGTATTTTTTTTAAAGTGCCCATATTTTACTTTAAGCATCAAAAAAAGAGTGAATTGACCACTCTTTTTTTTGATGAAAATATGAATAATGTTCTCTTTTCCACGAAAGCCATCAAAATTTCTAAGAAAAAGGCCATCCATAATCTTTAACGTTATGTTCCACGTTGATTCCAAGTTTAGCTGCTGTCTGAATTTCTTTTTCGAAAGCAGTTGCATTGGCCATTTTCATGTCTTCCATCAGGGCATGGTAACCCACGTCATAATCATATTTTCGGGCCAGATCAATGAGGACTTGAATCTTTTCATCCGGTTTCATTTTAAAATCGATGTGTTTTCTTGCCTCTTCTTCCAATGTTCCCTGACGAATTGCTTTCATAAAATCTTTGAAATTTTCCATATTTTCCCTTCTTTCCATAATTGTTAGGAGCGACTCCTTATAAAGCTGTATACCACTTTAAATGAAAAATACAAAGCGCATATAGAATGTTTTACTTATTTTTTTTTCTGAACCAATAGAATAGCTTTACTAACTCATACCAGAACACAGATAATGCAGCAATTCCTGCTGCCAATATAAACTGCCCCACAGTTAATGGATGCAGTTTTAAGAATCCGGTAATCGGTGTGTAAAGAATTATAAATAGCCCTACAAGGGTTCCAATGTTAACCGCCCACATAACCTTATCATGCATTAGTCGTTTAAAAGACTGAATGGCAAAGTCTGTATCAGAGCTATTAACTTGTACCAAAGCCAGGTTTGAAAGCATAATCACAGCTAACCCCATGGTTCGGGCAAGGGATGCATTGCCTTCTTGCAAGAACATATAATAGGTTCCAAAGGATGCAGCAAAAATAAACAGCCCTTGAATCACACTTTTGGTTAAGGTTCTTGCATTAATTAAATTTTCATTTGGATTTCTTGGCTTTCTTTCCATAATATCATGCTCAGCCGGTTGCCGTTCTAAGACGATGGAACAGGTTGGATCAATAATGAGCTCTAAGAGCACCACATGCAGTGGCAGTAAGAAAAGACTGGCTGGTGCAATGCCCAGGAGTGGTGCCAGTAAAGATGCAAATGCAATGGGTATATGAATAGTAAACACATAACCAACTGCTTTACGGATATTATCGTAAATTCTTCGACCATCCTTAATGGTATTCACTATGGTTGAAAAATTATCATCCATTAATATCAGGTCCGCCGCTTCTCTTGAAACTTCAGAACCGCGTTTACCCATAGCAATACCAATATCTGCTGTTTTAAGGGCAGGGGCATCATTAACACCATCCCCGGTCATGGCTACAATTTCTCCATTAGCCTTAAATGCCTTGACGATCCGCATTTTATGCTCGGGAATTACCCGCGAGAAAATGCTCACATCTTTAACTCTTTCACTTAATTCTTCATCGGACATGTTGTTTAATTCATCACCGGTGATGATATGGTCACTGTTGGGCATGCCAATCTGTTTGGCAATACTACTGGCCGTAATCCCATTATCTCCAGTGATCATTACAACACGAACTCCTGCTTTAGTGCAGTTTTTAATGTCTTCTTTCACGGATTCCCGCGGCGGATCCGCCAAACCAATGAGCCCGCAAAGGGTTAGCTTGCAATCCGTAATGGTTTTGGGAATTTCAGCCTCAGTCTGAGGTCTCATTTCCCCGACGGCAATAACACGAAGTCCCTTCTTTGACAATTCTGTGATTTTCACATCAACTAATTGTCGTTCTTCATCGGTCAGAATACAGATCGTCAGCATTCGTTCTGGCGAACCTTTGGCTGCAACAATAATTTCACCATCATGCCGCCAAACGTGACCCATCATTTTCAATTCGTTTGTAAAAGCATACTCGGATAATAATTTCCCACCAAAGAGATGTTCCTTTGAATAGCACATTTTCTCGCAATACCTCAGCATTGCCTTTTCCATGGGGTCATAGGCATCTGTTTCACAACCCAGACCCATGATTTCACAAAGATTATCAGTGTCTCCGTTCAATGCCCAAGTATCTCGAACGGTCATCTGATTCATGGTAATGGTTCCAGTTTTATCAACGCAAAGAACAGAAACAGCTCCCAGGGTTTCTACCGCTGGAAGTTTACGAACCAGGGATTTATTCTTCGCCAGCCGCCAGGCACCCATAGAAAGAAACACCGTGAGAATAACTGGAAATTCTTCTGGAATCATCGCCATAGCCAGTGTAATCCCCGAAAGAATACTGGCTATGATCCGGTCTCCAAAAGCATATTCCGGAATATTGAAATAGGTAATGACACTAACTAATGCAAAAAGAACTCCGGCAATGCCTGCACAAAGTTTTACCAGGCTTCCTGTTTGATTTTGCAAAGGTGTTGGTTTATCTTCAACCGAAGCCACATCGGTACCAATTTTTCCATATTCCGTTAATGCGCCAATTTTGTCTACTAAAACATAGGCATTCCCCTGGGTTACCAGGGTGCCTGCATAGCAGTAATCCCTACGCCAATAATCATTGGATTCTTCAGCGTTTTCTACGGTTACTTTCCAAACACCTTCCGCCTCGCCAGTGAGGGAAGATTCATCTACACTAAGATCATTGGCTTTTAAAATTTCACCATCCGCAGGTATTTTCACACCTTCGGCAATCATCATAACATCCCCTGGAACTAAGTCCACGCTGGGAATGATCACTTCTTTTTCATCCCTGATCACTGTGACATGTGGTGCGGATAAATCTTTTAACGCACTTAATGTCTTGTCTGTCTTCCATTCCTGAATCACATCAATGCTAATAATACCAATGACAAAAATCAGCATAATGGCACCATCTCGTGGTTCACCTAAAATAAAGTAAATGATTGCAGCTACAATAAGCAATAAAAACATGGGTTCAGCAATAATGTGTAGAGCTTTAATAAAAAAGCTCTGTTTTTTTGCTGTTGCAAGCTCATTTTTTCCATACTGCACTTGCCGCTTTCGAGCTTCCTCTGTGGTTAAGCCCTCGGTCTTGTTCGTGGTCATAAAAAGTTACCTCCTGTGTATTTCTACATATTTAAGATAGCTCTGTGTCACTTCATGAAGCAAATAAATTTGCTGTTATTCAGTCTTAGTTCCCAAAAAACGATAAAAAAACACACCTATGGAACAACTACTGTCCCACAGATGTATATATGTTCATCTGTTGCCACTTGCATGGCCCGGCCCCACGAACTTTTAGGTTCATCGCCTGCTCAGTTTGTACTGTAATCTATGCAGTGCAAAGAGATTTTCTAATATTATAGTACTTTTACAACCATCTGTCAAGTTATTTTTGCTGATTTTCAGGATTACTTATTCTTCTTCGTTGACATTTAAAAGAAAAAGAACCCCCATTTCCGGAGGTTCTCAGTCAATAGACAAGCTCTTTTTCTATTGCCTACTCAATAAATCTGTCTTTGTTTTTCTTATCAAACTGCTTTATTTCAACCAACCCTTTGATCGTTCCACTGCTCTGTCCCAGAAGCCACAAAGTTCTTTGCGTTTGTCATCACTGATTTTTGGTTCAAACTGTTTTTCGATTTTCCAAAATTTTCCAATTTCTTCAAAACTATCCCAATAACCCACAGCCAAACCTGCAGCATATACAGCTCCTAAGGTGGTAGTCTCAGTAATCACTGGCCGCTCAACAGGAATCCCTAAAATATCGGCCTGAAACTGAAGCATAAAATCACTTTTCGCACCACCGCCATCGGCCCGAAGCTTGGTGAGTTTAAAGCCTGATTTTTTTTCCATGACCTTAAAGGCATCCTTCACTTGAAAGGCCATGGATTCCAAGGCAGCACGAGCAATATGATGTTTTGTGGTTCCTCTTGAAATCCCCATAATGGTACCTCGTGCGTAAGAATCGAAATATGGTGCCCCCAGCCCTACAAAAGCAGGTACAAAATAGACCCCCAGGCTATCTTCTACCTGAAGCGCCAACTCTTCAGCTTCCTTGGCATCACTGATAATATTAAGGCCATCCCTGAGCCATTGAATAACAGCACCTGAAACATCGGCCATGCCTTCTAGTCCGTAGTCGGTACGGCCTTTGGCACTCCATAATACTGGTGAGAAAATACCATCTGAAGGTGGCACATATTTGTCTCCGGTGTTCATAACCATAAAGGAACCGGTACCATAGGTATTTTTGGCCATTCCCTTTTCAAGACATCCCTGGCCAAAAGCAGCGGCTTGCTGGTCGCCTAAAATCCCGGCAACCGGAACTTCTGCTCCGAAGAAAGCATTGGGTTCGGTTAATCCATAGACCTCGCTGGAGGTTCTTATTTCTGGTAATATCTCCCTTGGTATGGCAAGTTCTTTTAAAATCCATTCATCGTAATCCAAGGTTCGTGCATTCTGAAGAAGCGTAACTGAAGCATTTGAATAATCAGTAACATGAGCACGACCTCCAGTGAGTTTCCATACCAGCCATGTATCAATGGTACCATAAAGAAGTTCCCCATTTTCCACACCGGTTTTAACTTTTGGATCGTTATCCAGCAGCCAACGAATTTTTGTAGCGGCATCATTGGGAACAATGATCATTCCGGTACGGTCCACAATCCCCGGGCCATCCTTGGCTTCCAAAGCTTCACAGATATCCAGAGTACGCCGGTCCTGCCATACAATGGCGCGACAAACAGGCTGGCCTGTTTTTTTATCCCAAAAAACCGTCGTTTCCCGCTGATTGGTGATCCCAATGGCTTCAATATCTGTTGGTTTAACATTACCGTTTTTCAAGGCTTCAGCCATCATTTTCTGAGTGACTTCCCAGATTTCATTGGCATCATGTTCAACCCATCCGGACTGTGGAAAATACTGAGTAAATTCAGAATAAGCTTGGCCAATAATATTCACTGATTTGTCAAAAATCATCACCTTAACACCGGTGGTTCCTTCATCAATTCCTAAAATATATTTCATGATTCTTCTCCATTCTTTATTTTTTTATAAACAACGTTTCCTTGAGAAATAGTCATTTCAACTGAAATATCTTTTAATTTTTCCGGCAGAACATCCAAGGGGCTTTGAGATAAAACAGTGATATCTCCAGCTTTTCCCAGGGTCAAGCTCCCTCTCAAATTTTCTTCTCTGGCGGTATAAGCCCCATCAATGGTGAAAAGCTTCAATGCTTCTTGTACCGTTATGGCGTTTTCGGAGTAAGGTGGATTTACCGCCGCATGGATACCTATTAACGGATCCATGGGTGTCACATTGGAGTCAGACCCTCCACCAACAACAATCCCAGCATCTAAAAATTCTCCAATGGGGTAAGCTCGACGATTTCGTTTATTTCCTACTCGGTCCTCATAAACACTTTCCGGCCCTCCTCTTAAATAAGTGAAAGCTGGTTGGGTGGAAATCACTACCCCCAGGTCTGCAGCCCTTTGTATGTCACGTTTATCCGGAAAGCCAAAGTGTTCAATGCGAAAACGATGATCTTTGATTGTATAAATGGTCAGTGCCTTTTCCAGGCAGTTAAGCACTTGGGTAATGGCCCGTTGTCCAATGGCATGAAACCCTGTTTGGAGACCGTTTTTATGAGCATTGACAATGTAATCTACAATCCATTCATCATCAAAATATAGGATTCCTGAGGTGCTGGGTTCGTCAGTATAGGGTTCTTTAAAAGCAGCCGTTCTCGACCCAATGGATCCGTCCAATAAAATATCGGTCCCGATGATTTTTAACCCTTTGGCAATCACTTCCTCAGGATGGGTGCTGCACCAGTGAAGAACGACATGAACAGGTAAACTGTCCATAATTTCCAGAAACACTGGAATGTCCTCATCTGAAAAGAGGTCCCCTCCTTCCATGGCATGAATGGTTGTAATTCCCGCCTTTACAGCCATAGAAGCAGTGTATCGAATAGCCGCTTCTCGTTGAGCCCAGCTCATTTTATCAAAAAAGAACTTACGAGCATGACCATTGGCCACACTGTGGAGTCTTCCGGTAATATTCCCCTGGATATCCTTTATGAGACCATCTTCATTCCCTATAAAACCAATGGCTTCCATTGCGGCTGTGTTAACCAGGGTATAATGAAGCCCTCGATCAACCAAATAAACTGGGCGGTTTTCAAAAGCTTCATCTAACATTTTGGCTGTTGGCGGCTTTTTTTCTTCTAATCGGGATTCATCAAGACCATAGCCATAAATCCATTCCTTATCATTTGATGATTTTTCTTTTTCCAAAAGTTGGATGACTTCATTAATGGATCTACAATTAAATAGGTTAATCCCGATGGCTGACATTCCGGTACCCATCATATGAACATGGCAATCATGGAGCCCAGGCATAAAGGCCTTTCCTTGAAGGTCAATGACCCTTGCCTCGTTTTTTGCCGCCATTGTCTTAATTTCTTTGGTAGAACCTCGGGCCTCTATTTTTCCATCTTTGAGATAAATTGCCTCGCATTCAGGAAAATCCTCATCTAGGGTAATGCCGTTCCCGTTAACAAGAGCGAGTGGTTTATTCATTATTGCCTCCTTCCTTTTTTAAAAAGGCTTATTTGAAAATTTATTTCAATATTTTTTTGACTTCTATGGCAAGAGCTTTTCCTAATGCAGCGTGACTTTCCGCTTCCATATGAAGTCCATCTACGCTGCTTGCTTTGGCAACAGTACCAGCATCAAAATAGGCAACGCCACGGCTTTCTGCAACTGCTTTGTAGAATTCCGGCATTTGTTTGGATTTTTCTCTGTTACCTTCAAACATAAATTTAAAAACACCATTTTCGATGGGACCCAATGGTGGCGGTGCAATGAAAAGAACCTTGGGGCCATTGGGGCCAAAAGCACCTGCCTGAGCTAACGTCTTATCAAGAATCAACCCTGCCCCATTGGCAATATCCTGGGCTGTAACCGTATATCGATCTTTAAGATCATTGGTTCCAATCATGATAATGACCAAATCTAAAGGTGCATGAGTATCCAGAAGTGGAATAATGTGCTGCTTTCCGCAGCGATATTCTTCTATGGGGTCATCCCAAACCGTGGTTCTTCCATTAAGTCCTTCCTGGATAACTATATAGTCCTTTCCTAACTGTGCCTGGAGTACACCTGCCCAGCGAACATCGTCGGGCCAACGTTTAATGGCCGCAACTAAATCGTTGGATGGATCCCATCCCCATGTGTTCGAATCACCAAAAATCATAATGTTTTTCATGAATTTTTCCTCCATTTATTTAGATTTTTTTGATATCAAGAAAATTTTCTTTCTGATTGATAAAAAAAGTCCGCATCATACCAAGGGCACATTTCAGGAAATCCCTGTCTGGTGTACCCACAGTATCATACGGACATCTCTTCAACTCTTGCCCTAATTTATTCTTTTGTAATGGTTTACTTTCATTATATTCTATTATTAAACACTATTTTTGTCAAGGGCTATGAAGGGTCGTCCGAGGATAAAACAGATGCCCTTCATATGAGCCCAATTTTTACAAAAGTTCCTTATGGCATACGATTATAAAAAATTTCTAAAATGGAAACACTGGATGCCGAACCAGGGTCACGATGGCCTATGGCACGTTCACCTAATCGCATCGCACGTCCTTTTTTGGCAATAATCGGGATGGTTGAATCAGATCCGTCTGATCCAGCATCCAAGGCTTTTTTCATGGCCTCTTTAGGAGAAAGTCCTTCCTCCGTATATGAAGATCTTAAAACATCTACAGCTGGACGCAGGGTATCAACCATTGTTTTATCTCCAACCGATGCCTTCCCACGTTTTTCAATAATGGCAACCCCAGACTCCATCATTTGAATAAATTCATCGAAGGTAACTTCTTCTTTCCCTTTGACAGGCAACCCAAACTTCATAAAAAAGCCACCATAAAGTGGTCCTGAAGCACCGCCAACTTTGTCCAGTAACGCCGTTCCGGCGTTTTTGAATATGGTATTAATGTCTTCGTTTTTCCAGCCTTCTAAGTTCTTAGTCACTTCACGAAACCCAATGCTCAGATTCATGCCATGATCGCCATCACCAATGGCGGAATCAAGCTCGGAGAAATAGACCTTCTTTTCTTCAGCCAATACAGCGAGGTCTTCAAGGACCCCAATAAAATAGTCTTTATTTAAGATGTAATCGCTCATTTTTTTGTCTCCTGATAATAGATTAATGGGCAGACAGTTTCCTGACCACCCATTTCTTTATATGTGATTATAATTAACTTTTGTTAGATTGTTCAACTAAAGTCTTAAATTTGAGTGAAATACGGTGTGTCGCAAGGATAATCGAGTAATTCTTTTAATTCAGGATCCAGTTTAACCAAGGTTACGGACATACCAGCCATATCCATGGAAGATGCAAAGGAACCAACCAGGGATTTATAAATAGTAACTCCTTTTTCTTCTAAAATTTGAGCAACCCGACGGAAACAGATATGTAAATCCAAGATTGGGGTTGCGCCTAAACTGTTAACTAATACATAAACTTCATCACCTTTTACAAAGGGAAGATCAGCTAAGATCGGTTCCATAATCTGATCAACGACTCTGTCAGCCGGTTCGATTTTTCCACGTCTAACGCCAGGTTCGCCATGGATTCCCATACCAATTTCCATGTCGCCATCTTCCATTTCAAAGATTGGTCCACCCTTGGAAGGTAAGGTTGCCGAAGACATTGCCACGCCCATGGTTCTGGTGGCATCGTTGATTTTTTTTGCTGCCGCTACGACTTCATCTAAATCGGCGCCCATATCTGCCTTGGCACTGGTGGCTTTGTGCACAAAAAACATCCCGGCAATACCACGACGGTCTTCTATATTTTCCGAGGAAATAACATCATCTGTCACTAACACAGTTTCAACACGGATACCATCTTCTTCGTCTGCTTTTTCCGCACCCATGTCAAAGTTCATAACATCGCCGGCATAGTTTCCGTATAGATAAATACATCCTTTGCCAGTATCAATTGCTCTTACAGCAGCATAGCATGGATCTGGGGATGGGGATGTATTAATATTGCCAATAACGGCTGCATCAGCAAAGCCTGTTCCTACATAACCTAAGAATAATGGCTCATGTCCGGATCCTCCGCCAATGATAACGCCTACTTTATCTTTATTTTTTGATGCTTTGCTTAACACAACTCGACCTTGGGCTTCACCTTCGGTAAGCAATTCAACATAATCTTTGTGTGCAAGGACATAGCCCTCTAACATTTCTTCTACTACATCATAGGGATCATTAATTAATCGTTTCATTTCATCCTCCTAAAATTAATAATTTGTATACGTTTTCTAATTGCAAGAACCATGCCAGAGTGAAATCCCACAACCATGCCATTTTATGGATTCTCTTTTTTAATTAGTGGGTTACATTTCCCCGATTGGGTACTTATTCCCCATTTAACTCACTTTGCTCAGGTTCGCACCTTCTTTAGCCATTGCAATAATTTCTTCTAAATCATTACAGATGGTTGCTTGAACCACGCCTCCTACAACACCTTCAACCAGTGGGGCATCCACAATATGAACCTTCTTTTGAAGTTCTTCATCCACAAGCTCAATGGCGGTTTCACTGCATAATACCGAGCTTCCTAAATCCACAAAAATCAGGATATGGTCACGTTCTGCCAATGCTTCAATGGCCGCTTTAATCTTAAGGGTATTGGTTCCAATGCGGCCATCGGAAGCACCGCCGGCAGCGATTACTTCCACACTGCCGTCATTCATTTCCATGACAATATCTTTTAGCCCTTCAGCCAATTTTTCACTGTGGGATACGATAATTACACCTGTCATTTTTTACCCTCCTTTCCAGAACACATTACTTTTGTTATGAAAGTAATATATGCAATTTTTGTGCCAACTCGAAATTATTTCAAATGATATTTTTTTGCTTTGGCTGAAATAGTCTTATGATCAAGGCCCAGGGCCAAACCTGCCTGACGAAAACTGCCGCATTTTTTCAGTGCCATTTCGATGAGATTCTTTTCCATTTGTGCATAGGTGGGGATATTTTCCCCGCCCAGTGAAAATTCGTGATTCATTTTTCCAGAATAGCCGATTTCATCTCCCAGATAGCTGGGTAAATCTTCGATGGTAATCCAATCAGAATTGGATAAGGTCATACCACCTTCAATCATATTTTCAAGTTCTCTGACATTTCCTGGAAAATGATATTGTTCCAATGCCGTTAAGGCGCTTTTCTTGATGGAACAATTTGGCAAATCATATTTTTTACTTATTTTTTCAGTAAAATATTCAACCAAAAGAGGAATATCCCCTTTTCTTTGACGTAATGGCGGAAGCATTACGGTGATTACATTTAAACGATAATAAAGATCCCGTCGAAAGGATCCCTCTTCCATCATTTTTTCCAAAGGACTGTTGGTGGCAGCAATGATTCTAACATCAATTTTAATGGGTTTAACCCCACCTACCCGCTCAATTTCCTGTTCCTGAAGGACTCTTAAAAGCTTTGCCTGCATGGCCTTATCCATATCCCCAATTTCATCTAAAAAAATGGTTCCGCCATTGGCAATTTCAAATTTCCCTCTTTTATCTTTGTAGGCTCCTGTGAAAGCCCCTTTTTCATATCCAAAAAGTTCACTTTCCAAAAGATTGGAGGGAATGGCGGCACAGTTCATGCCCACAAAGGCTTTATCGCTTCGTGATCCCGCACCATGTATGGCACGTGCCACCAATTCTTTTCCAGTACCACTTTCCCCACGAATAAGAATGGCAGCATCGGTTCGAGCTCCCTTTGATGCCAAGGTCAGACTCTCGATTAAAGAACCACTTTTCCCGATGATGCTGTTAAATGAAGGGTTGAGTCCTTCTTTTTTTTCAAGTTCTTCTTGGAGAAAACGGGTTTTTTCGGATAAAATCTCAATCCGATCTGCCAGCTTAGCAATTTCTGTGAGCTCTCTGGCGACCACAACATTTCCCCGAATTTTTGATTCAATAACAATGGGACGAGCATTCATAATAAATTCCCTGCCATCCCTGGTGGTAATGATCACCTCGTCCTTTCCCATGAAAAAATTGTCTTGAAATTTCTCTTTGGGAAAAAGATCCTGGATTTTTCGCGATAAAACCTGGGTACCTTCCTTTTTGAACATTTTTACAAAGGGGTGATTCACATAGGTAATCTCACGACTTTTATTAATCATACAAATACCGTCATCAACGGTTTCTAAAATGTTGTTCAGCTTTTCTTTTAATTCTTTTACGCTATGAAGTTCCCAGGATAAATCCTCAATTTGGGAAATGTCCTGAAAGACCACCACCCCTCCAACCACAACCTCATCCACAATAATGGGGCTTTTATTGGTAATTACCCATTTTTTTCCAATCTTATGTTTAAGACCGAGCTTTTCTCTTTTTGAATGAAGCAGATCCTTTAAATTGAAATTCGGCACCCACTCATCGCCTTTTTTTCCGATGATATCTTTTGCTTTTATACCCGTGATTTCTTCCGCTGCACGATTGAAAATATTAATAATTCCCTGACTGTCCATGGCAATCAGCCCATTATCAATGCTTTCAAAAATCTTTTCACTGGCCAATGTGCTCTCTTGAAGAATACTATCAATTACTTCAGTTTCCGGCACTTCAAGGTCCGGTGTCTGACTCATAAAAGAGGCAAGTTTAAAGACCGCTTCCTCACTCCCTGAATCCTCACTGTACACCTCAACCATTTCGCCATTTTTCACTTTAAGAGAAACCAAAGGCAATACACTGTTACAAGGGACACCCTCCTGAGAGCTTGGCCTGCGAAGATATAGTTGGCAATCCCAGATTTTTTCAATTTTCTGGGACTGACGGGCGATCATTGCTGCTACCCGAGTATGAAGTCCGTTTTTATTCTTGATGATGATTCTTTGCGTTTTTTCCATGAAGCCTCCCCTTTCGAAAATAGCAAGAAATTATCTGCAACCTCAACTACTTTTTCTTAATTTCTATGTTGAACAAAAGATAATATCTCTTTACAAAGCTATGATTATATGCCATAATGATAGCGTATTTACCATTACTTAACCTTAAAAGGAAAGTATTTTTACATTGGTTAAAATGCTTTCCTACAATAAAATATTCAGGAGGATTATGATGAAAATTGCCATTGATTGTGATGATGCTGCCATTGATTTCAAGGATAAGATTTATGACTATTTAAAAGGGGCTGGCTATGATATTACCGATTTAAAATATTCTACTGCCCATGAATGCGATTACCCTGATATTGCCTTTAATCTGGCAGAAACCATTAAAGAGGGTCAATTTGATCGTGGTTTCCTGTTCTGCGGTACCGGGCTTGGGGTAGCCATGATGGCTAATAAGGTTCCCGGTGTTTTTGCCGGCACTTGCCATGATGTTTTTTCTGCAGAACGCCTTGCCAAAAGCAATGATGCCAATGTACTAACCATGGGCGCCCGGGTGATTGGTATTGAACTTGGAAAAATGATTGCAGAAGCCTGGTTAAAAAGCGAATTCCAAGGTGGCGGATCGACGCCTAAAGTTGAAAGAATGAGAACCCTTGCAAACAAATATTTGAAGTAGGAGTGCCATGAAAAAATTTTTATTAGGTTCCAACTGGAAGATGAATAAAACCATGGCCGAAGGGCTTAGCTATACCTGTGATTTGATGAAGGTTATCAGCAAATATCCTCAGTTTGAATTTTTCATCATCCCACCTTACACGCATCTCTGGAAAATGAAGGAGCTCATGGTTTCAGAAAAAACAGATTTAAAACTGGGTGCGCAAAATATGCACTATGAGGACTCCGGACAATTTACCGGACAGATTTCCCCGGTAATGTTTAAAGAAATCGGTATTGACATCATTTTGCTTGGTCATAATGATTGTCGCCAGCATCTTAATGAAACTGACGAATCAGTAAACTTGAAAACTTTGGCGGCTTTAAAGCACGGCTTTACTCCTCTTATTTGTATTGGAGAAAAACAGGAAGACAAAAGCTTTGGTGTTTCAAAGGAAATGCTGGCCAAACAATTAAAGATTGCTTTAAAAGATGTGCCCCCAGAAGCCATCGGAAAATTCTGGGTGGCCTATGAACCGGTTTGGGCCATTGGTATTAATGGTACTCCTCCACAGGCATCTTATGTAGAGGAAATCCACGATTATCTTCGAAATGTTCTCATAGAACTATACGGGGATGCCGGGGAAAATATTTCTCTGCTTTACGGTGGCAGTGTCAATGTTGATAATGCCAGGGCCTACGCAGTTCTTGAAAATGTGGATGGTTTGTTTTTCACCCGCAGCGCCTGGCCGGTTAGTCGTTTTGAAGAAATAATGACGGCCGTCACTGAAACAATTCTATAAAATCAGACAAAGAAAAAGCAGGTTTCTCAAGTGAGAGACCTGCTTTTTTAATTCGTCTTTATTCCACAATCACCGCAACCCCATCCGGGATTACCGTAATTTTTGCTTCCTCATTATTAAGATACTCTCGTGCCAATGACAATGCTTCTGTCAGATCCTTTGCCGGAGTCATTTGAAACTCACGAATCATTGCATCGGGTGCTCCTGAAATATAAATAACCTTGGCTTTTAAAAGGATTCGAGCTAAAATTTGGGCTTCCCACTGATCGGGTATGGTTTCATTTCTTGGAGTATTTACAAAACCATCCAGCATCCGTTTTAGATTTTTTTCATCTCTGAAGGTATTGAAAAATGCCTCTCCCCCATGGCCATCATTGGATTTTGCCAGCATAATAATAACGCCATCAGGTTTCACTGCCGCTTCTGCCGCCGTCATCCCCTTAACCGCCTGATAAATATTTTGGTCTAAGGGATAACCCCCATTGGAAGTTATGACAATATCACTGGGTGTTGCTTTTACCTTGCACAAACTCTCCAGAAAATTTCGTCCCTTTATATGAGCCCTGTCACAATCTCCGGCAACGGCATAAATAACCTCTTTTTCAGAGTTAATAACCACATTAACCACAAAGGCCAGTTTTGCCGCTCTTGCTGCATAAAGCATGTCAATATGTAAGGGATTTCCGTCAATACATCCGGTTCTAGCTTTAGGATGAGCTATAAATTCCCCGCAATGATTGGCCAGAACACTGACTCGGCTGGCAATTCCCGGAAGCACGCTTTTTCTTCCTCCTGAAAAGCCGGCAAAAAAATGGGGTTCAATAAATCCCTCGGAAATCAACAGATCTGCTTCCGCCGCCAGGCGGTTAATGATCAGCTCTCCCCCCGAGGGTAGGATACCGATTTTCACAAGGCTATCTTCATCTCCTGAATCATGGACCACAATGGTTTCCTTTTCTACGATGATCTCTCCAAATTTCCCTACCATTTCTTCCCTGGTGGTCAGACGATGAAATCCGGTGGCAATGAGTATGGTAATATCCGCTTCCGGATTTCCCTTTCGGATTTCTGCCAACATCAATGGCATTATCACCTTGCTGGGGACCGGGCGGGTATGATCGCTGGCAATAATCACAACTTTTTTCTTTCCTTTAGAAAGTTCACTCAACTTTTTGGAATCAATGGGATTTAACAGTGCTTCCTGAACTAAGTGTGTTTGAGATTTTTCGGGATCATAATCTTCAATTTGGGAAACTAATATACCATTGACAGTAAACTCCTCTAAATCCGCAGACTGCTTTTCTTTTCCATAAGGCAAGCTTATTTTCATCATTTTATCCCTTTCTTTTTAAAAAAAGAACATTAAGGGAATCATAAAACTTCCACCCAATGTTCTAATTTACTTGATCTATTTATATGATTAGACTATCCAAATGTTGCCAAAAGTCCTGCCACAAGTGGTTCACCGAAATAAACCACGATACCGATAATCACTACATACAGGGCGCAAAATTTAATTGTTGTTGATAAAATTTTCCCTTCACTCCCAATAATTCCGGTTGCTGCCGTGGCTACTGCAATGCTTTGAGGAGAAATCATTTTTCCGGCGGTTGCTCCGGCGGTATTGGCTGCAGCCAGCCAATAAGGACTCATGCCAATAGACTTAGCAGCTTCGACCTGGAGACCTCCAAACAAAACATTAGCCGAGGTATCACTACCTGTAACAAATGTTCCCAGAGCACCAATCAGAGGAGCAATCAGTGGGTAATAACTTCCAGTGATGAGAACTAATATTTGAGCAGTCACACCAATCATGCCACTATAGCCCATAACTTTAGCCAAACCAACGATAGCCATAATTGTAATGGCTGATTTACTCATTTGTTTCATGGTATTGCCTAAAACTTTAGAGATCTGGCCAAATTTCACACCTTGAATGAGCCCTGCAAGATAGGTGGCAATAATGATCAATGTCCCTGGGGTTGATAACCAAAGAAAGGTAAATGGCTTTCCGTGAGGTCCTGTATAAATTTGTATGGTTGTTTTAACTTGAGCTAATGCCCCGTTAATCGCTGGGAATAGCGGTGAACAAAGGATGATAATAACAAAAACAAGAATAAACGGTAACCAGGCCATAAAGGCTGTTTTCAGTTCAATTTTTTTTGCATCCTTAGCTGCTGTATCCTTATAAAATATCTTGGCCATTGTAATTACAACTGCCATACAAGTCACTGATCCGACGATAGCCGGAAGTTCAGCGCCTAAATATTTTGCCACAAATATCTGCGGTAAAGCAAAGGATAGGCCTGCCATCAGCGTAATAAAAAACACACCTTTAAGACTTTTAAAACCCTTACCGGTAAGCATCACTAAAATAAAGGGCACCACAATTATCATAATGAAAAGTTGCAAAGTAACGGTAAAGGATAAATCGGTTACATTAAGTCCGGTTACCTGAGCCAAGGTGCTGACCGGTAAACCAATGGCGCCAAAGGCGGTTGGGGTCGTATTGGCAATTAAACAAATAATAGCTGCAAACACAGGATTAAATCCCAGTGCTGCCAGAATACTGGCTGGAATAGCCACAGCCGTTCCAAAGCCGGCAATGGCTTCCAGGAACCCTCCAAAACCCCAGGCAAGAATCAATACCAAAATCCGTTGATCTGTCGAAATACTGGTCATCATTTTTTTAATGATTTCCATTCCACCGGTGTAAGTGGCAAGATTATAGGTAAACACCGCTGCCACAATTACAAGCATTATCGGCCAGATGGCCATGGCTGCGCCTTCCAAAGCCGCAGTCAAACTATCCACTACCGGCATTTTCCAAACCAGAATACTCAAAACAATGGTAACAGCCAATGCGATGGGACAGGCTTTGTGCCCGGGGATCTTTAAGACCCCCAGAGAAACAATCAGCCATACAATAGGAATCAGTGCAATGAAGAATAGAATATAATTATTCATATCTTCGTGCTACATCTGACAAACTTTTTTAGGATTGAGCAGATTTTTAGGATCAAAGGTTTGTTTAATTCCTGTCATTAATGCCATATGTTCGGCACCAAAATCATTAAGAAGATATTTTCGCTTTGCATAACCGATACCGTGTTCGCCTGAAACCAAACCTTCAAAGGTTAAAGCCTTGGCATACATACGATCCATGGCTTCTTCAAGCTTGGCATCCCAGTCCTTCTGACACAGCTTATCCCGACATACATAAATATGAAGATTTCCATCACCGGCATGTCCAAAGCTGGGAATTCGCAGGTCCATTTCTTTGGCTAATTCATGGGTGAATTCGATGAATTCCGCAATCCGATTTCTGGGAACAACCACGTCGCATTCATCCATTTCAGTGGTTGAAGCCTTGATGGCTTCCAGGAAAGCCCCTCGGGCAGACCAAACCGATTCCTTGCGTTCCTCGGTATCCACAATATAGACATCCTTGGCTCCTTCAGTCAGGCAAAGATTGGCAACCACTTCATATTCTGCTTCCACCTGTTCTTTGCTGTTCCCATCAAATGTTAATAGGATGTAGGCATCACTGCTGGAATCCGGAAATTTTTTCCCTAAAAATTCTTCGGCAAATAAAATGGTTTGCCGTTCCATAAATTCAATGGCTGTTGGAATGGCTTTGGATTTAATGATTTTTGGCACAATCCCTGCGGCGGCTCCAATATTATCAAATGGAATGAGTAAACTCAGCGCCATTTTAGGTAAAGGCAAGAGTTTTAAAACAGCTTTTGTAATAACACAAAGAGTGCCTTCAGAACCGATAACCAAATCTTTCAAACTATAGCCCGAGCTGTTTTTAACAATTTTTCCGCCAAATTCAATGATTTCGCCATTGGAAAGCACTACTGTCAGCCCGCGGACATAGTCCCGGGTAACACCGTATTTTACCGCACGCATGCCTCCGGCATTGGTGCTGATATTTCCTGCAATGGTTGCGGATTTTTCACCAGGATCCGGTGGATAAAAAAGATCATTATCTTCAACAAATTTTGAAAGTTCCATCAGCAGAACCCCAGGTTCTACTGTGACCGTAAGATTTTCCGTATCTAATTCTAAAATATTATTCATGAGGGTTGTTTCTATCATAATCCCACCGAATATGGGAACACAAGCACCCACAAGGCCTGTTCCAGAACCGCGTACAACCACAGGAATGTTGTTGTCATAGGAGAATTTCATGATTTTTGAAATCTCTTCTGTTGAAGTAACCTTAATTAGAACTTCTGGATAAGAATGAATGCTTCCCAATTCATCATGGCTGAAATCTTCTCCAATTTCCACGCCTACAAAAATTCGTTCTGCTGGAATTAGTTTCTTTAAAAAGGTAATATCCTTTTCTTCAACTTTTTTATAATTCATCTTATACGGCCATCCTTTCCGGCACTTCGTTCATTTCTGGAATTTCCTGTGCTTCAATCATTTCTAAAAGTTCTGGAAGTATCTCATACAAATCCCCTACCATTCCACAATGAGCCACATTAAAAATTGGTGCCTTCGGGTCATTATTAATGGCAATGATATAGTCGGAATTTTGCATGCCTGCTGCAAATTGAACAGCGCCGGAAATACCAAGTGCAATGATCAGCTTTGGTTTAACCGTTCTGCCACTCAATCCAATTTGTAGTTTTGCATCAAACCATCCGGATTCAATCCCAGGACGGGTACAGGCAACGGTAGCCCCTATTTTTTCGGCAAAGCTGTAGATCATTTCCAAATCCTTTTCGCATTTTACTCCCCGGCCTACGGCCACAATGGTTTCTGCATCGGATATATCAATGCCTTTTTCTTTTTTAATAATTTCCAATACTTCTATGGATGAAATAAGTTTTTTTGATTCAATATCCATGATTTCCAAACATCCCTTAGGATTTTTCAAAATTTCGGGGGCGTCAAAGACTTTATAACGTACGGTGCAAAACTGAGGTCGAGTATTTTCAGTGACAATCTGGGCCATGATATTCCCACCAAAGGCTGGACGAATCTGAACCAAATCAGTATTTTCTTTCATTTCCAAAATGGTACAATCCGCGGTCAGTCCGGTTCGGTAACGGGCCGCAACCCTTGGCGCCAAAGAACGTCCAACATTGGTAGCTCCGACTAAAATTGATGAAGGTTTAATTTTTTCAATAAAATCCTCAAAAACGTTTGCATAAGGTTCAATCACAAAATGTTTCAGTTCCGGTTTGTCATAAACAAACACTTTGTCCACACCGTATTTCAAAAGCTCTTGAGCCTTTTCAGTAATATCAGTTCCCATAAACAATGCATACACGGGATGATTAATAACCTTTGCCAGCACTTTTGCTTTTCCAATGAGTTCCAATGTCACCGGGTGGATTTTACCTTCAATATGATCGACATACACGGTAATTCCCTTGTATAAGCTCTTATCAATGGCGACTTTTTCATCCTCTTCCAGAATAAGAACACCTTTCGGCCCATTTTTCAAACACATTTTACACACTTTACACGCAGCGGTTACTTCAAGTACATCGTTTTCATAACTAAAGGCATCAAAGGGACAAATCTCTGCCAGTGCTTCAAAAGTTCCACGATCAACATTTTCTTTGATTATTTTAATTCCTGCCATGTTTCTTTCCTTTCTAGCCTAAATATTTTTTCTCGGACAAAATCCCGTAAAGGGTTTTTGCCAGGGTCTTGCCGTCCCCTTGGAAGCTTGTTTTCTCAACATTGCTTTCAGGAGGAAAAATCCGTTCAACCTGGGTAGGTGATCCACTTAACCCATAATTTTTTTCATTGGTATCAAACATATCTTTTAAGGTCAGAATTTTTATTTCCGGATTTTTTGATATTGCTAATTTTCGCTTATAGGAGGGTAGCCGCGGCGTATAAATATCCTTATCCACTGTAATAAGACAAGGGTAAGGCACCCGTTGAATTTCAATGGTTTCTCCCATATTCATCTGCAGGGTGAGACCCTTATCATCTGCCACCAAAATTTTAATAACATTGGTAACATGGGGAATTCCTAAATGCTCAGCCATTTCAGGGCCAACCTGAGCAGTATCTCCATCTGTCGTTTGTTTGCCGCAAACGATGAGATCAAAATCGCCCAGCTTCTTTGCTCCCTGAGCCAAGGTATAACTGGTGGCTACCACATCAGCACCACCAAATTTTCGATCTGACAACAGACAACCGTCATCTGCTCCCATGTAAAAGGATTCCATCAAAACTTCCTTACTTTGCATTGGTCCCATGGACAAAGCGGTGATATTTCCACCTAATTGTTCTTTGAGACGAAACGCCGTTTCTAATGCATATAAATCATAGGGATTCATCTTTGATTCAACCCCATCACGAATAAGAACACCAGTTTCCGGATTTACTTCCACATTGGATGTTCCAGGAACCTGTTTTACACATACCAGTATTTTCATACTCACCCTCCATAAACGAACTTGATAAAATTTTGCCACAGGTAGTGGTCAGACCACTAACCTGTGTCCATTATATTCTTTTCGTAAAAAATTGTCAAGCAATAAAATAACGTTTTCATTCTTTTTTTTATTTTTATGTTTTTGAATTTTAAAATCACTGTGATACAATAAACCTTTATAACTATGGAAAAATAAAATAAGTGAAACGGTGTGTTTAAATGTTTAAAGAGATCCCACAAAAAAAAATATATCTGCAAATTCTTGAGCAAATTAAAGAAAATATTATCGAAGGCAATTTAAAAAAAGGGGACCGCCTACCATCTGAACGCCAATGGTCAGAGCAATTAGGGGTATCCCGGGCAACCATAAGGGAAGCTATTCGAGCTTTGGAAATGATTGGTTTGGTGAAATGCAAACAGGGCGAAGGCAATTTTATTGCGGAAAATTTTGAAGACACCCTCACCCAGCCCCTTACCATTATGTTTTGGCTGAGTAATGGCAAAATCAGTGAGATTCAGGAACTTCGTCGGGCTTTGGAAACCGAATCCGCCATGCTGGCTGCCCAGCACATGACTTCTGAAAAATATGAAATTCTTGAAAATATTTGCAGTGCCATTGAAACCGAAACCGATGAATCGGTTTGTGCTACCCTTGATAAGCGTTTCCACTATGAAATTGCCATGGCCTCGGAAAACACCTTAATTAAAAATGTCCTGACCTCATCCTCGTCACTCATTGAAGGTCTGATTAAGGATATTCGTATTGCGATTCTAAAAGATCCCCATCGCGGTGCTCTCATCGACCGACAGCATCGAAATATTCTCATTGCATTGGGTAAAGGCGAACCTCATAAAGCCGCACAGGCCATGTCTCAACATATGGATCTCATCAATGATTATGTTCTAACCCTGGATGATCAATAAATTTCAATCAAAAAAAGACCTGTAGAAATACAGGCCTTTTTTTGATTGACTTTATAACTGTTAAATTTAAAGCACTCATTCTATTTTTATTTAAAAATGAATGCAACAATCTCACACTATTCTGAGTTTACTATATTGCTAGGCCAATGCCTCATACTGATCAAAATACTCCATGAGACTGGCTTCAATCATTTCACAGCCACCAACGGAATCAGATTCAATATTTAAGGGCATCATGGGATCATGAAGAGACATTCTGAGTAAACACCAGCCATTGCCGGAAGACTGGTCACAGTTAATACGAACACCTTCATAATTGGGTTTTACCTCCGTCCAACCGGGTTGTTTCTGGACAAATATTTTGAAGCCTTCCAGTACTTTTTCGCCATAGGTTTTAAAATCATCCACGGTTATTTTAAAACGTATTTCTTTAGCTTCCAACGGTTCCCTAAGCCCTTCTAAAAAAGAACTAACAGGTTTTCCTAACCTGTGAAGCTCTGCAAATTTAATGAGGGCCAAGGTCACAAGGTATGCCCCATCATCAAGATAGTAATTTTCTTTAATAGCTCCGTGTCCACTGGTTTCCATAGCCAAATGGGTTTCAATGCCTGCTTCATTTAAGCGGATGGCCTCATTAATGACATTTTTATAACCGCGTTTAAAGCGGTGATGTTTTCCACTGAGACTGGTAATATAGTCGGTTAATCCAGTTGAGGTAATGGAATCGGTCACGATGGTTGATCCAGGATAATCTGCCAGGACCATGCTTGAAATAAAGGCAATAAAACCATTACGATTAATGGCGTTCCCTTTTTCATCAATAATCGCCGCACGATCAACATCGGTATCAAAGATTATCCCCAAATCTGCTTTGTAATTCAAAACAGCCTGGGTGATGTGTTTAATGGCCTCCGGTTCTTCAGGATTTGGCACATGATTCGGAAAATTCCCATCCGGATCCAGATAAAGACTCCCCTCAGTATTAGCTCCCAATGGTTTTAAAACCTGATCCACAAAGAATCCTCCAGCCCCGTTACCGGCATCCACAACAATATGGGTTCCAATCAAAGGTTTTGCTTCCCCTGTTTTTTCACGGACAAGGTCTACAATTCCCTTAGAATATGATGGCAAAAAATCATATTCAATGACTTGTCCACCTGGTGAAAAGGAGGTTTCCACGGTTTCAGCTAATGCTAAAATTTCGGTAATATCTTCTTTATCTAAACCGCCATTTCTCGTGAAAAACTTAAGACCGTTACGGTTAAATGGCAAATGGCTGGCAGTTACCATAACCGCTCCATCTGCTCTTAGCACCGGATCAAGGGTGGTCATGAACATTGCTGGAGTGGTAGCTATCCCACACTGATAAACCTTGTTTCCTTTGCTGATTAACCCAAGTGCCACGGCCTGGGCAAGATGTGGCCCTGAAAGACGGCTGTCTCGTCCGACGGCAATGGTCATTGGTGTTTTACCCAGTTTTTTTTCTAGCCAAATGGCAAAGGAAAAAGCGATTTTCATGGCCATATCCTGGGTAAAATTCACCTCTTCCCCGGGAACGCCTTCAAGGACAATCCCTCTGATATCGGATCCGTTTTGTAAATTAATAATGTTTTTAATTTTCATGATTATAAACTCCTTGTTTAAGCCTTGCACTAAATTAATTCGATGAAACTTTTCATATAAATAATTTTTCAAGGCTGCATGATATATACAATACCCAAGGGTTTGAAAAATAATTCACAATGACACAATTGTTTATTTTAGCCAACTATAGAAGCGCACATAACAGCCTTAATGGTATGCATGCGATTCTCCGCCTCATCAAAAACAACGGAATGCTTGCTTCTGAAGACTTCATTGGTCACTTCCATTTCACTGATTCCAAATTTTTCTTTAACCTCTTGGGCCACAGTGGTTTCCAAATCGTGGAAGGCTGGCAAACAATGAAGGAAAATCACCTGCTCATTGCCTGTGGCTTTGATCATATCCATATTGACTTGGTAGGGTAATAATAACTTTATCCGCTCTGCCATTTGGTCTTCTTCTCCCATAGAAACCCATACATCGGTATAGATAACATCGGCATCCTTCACCCCTGCTTTGATATCATCGGTTAGGGTAATGGAACCTCCGGTAGTTTCACAAAGAGTTTTCATTTCTTCAACCAAGCCCTCTTCCGGGAAAAGGATTTTCGGCGCTACCGCGACAAAGTGCATGCCGAGTTTGGAACAGCCAATCATCAGGGAATTCCCCATGTTATTTCTCGCATCTCCTACATAAACCAGTCGGCGTCCTTTTAAGTTTCCAAAGTTTTCCTGGATGGTAAGCATGTCTGCCAATACCTGGGTTGGGTGATAAAGATCAGTAAGTCCGTTCCATACCGGAACGCCTGAATATTTTGCTAGCAACTGAACGGTTTCTTGTTTGAATCCACGAAATTCAATGCCATCATAAAAACGTCCCAGAACATTGGCAGTATCCTCAATGGATTCCTTTTTTCCCATTTGACTATTGGTTAAAAAGGTGACATTGGCTCCTTCGTCAAAGGCAGCAACTTCAAAAGCACAACGTGTTCTTGTTGATGCTTTCTCGAAAATCAGCACGATATTTTTTCCTTTGAGAAGAGCTCCAACCTCACCTGATTTTTTCTTTAATTTTAATTCTGCGGCATAGTCCAACAAATAGTGTATTTCGGCAGGGGTAAAATCCTTAAGCGTCAATAAATGACGTCCCTTTAAATTCATAGTCATTCCTCCATTTTTTTTGCTCTTGTTTCTATTTTAACTGATGTTATGCGCTTTTCACAAGGGAAATATTTCACTTTTACACTATTACATTACCTCTAAAATTGATCTCGATATAATGGCATGGTCATACAACGAGGACCACCGCGTCCACGAACCAGCTCTGACGCCTCAATACCAATAACCGTAATCCCATTTTCACTGAGAACTTCGTTGGAACGCTCATTTCTTGTATAGGCAACAATAACCCCTGGCGCAATGGCTAGGGTGTTCGTACTATCATTCCACTGCTCGCGAGCTGCCGCAACTGGATTTCCTCCACCACTTTCAATAAGATTAATCGCCGGTAATCCCAAAACTGATTTTAATGCTCCCTGCAGACTATCAATACGTTCATAATGCAGATGTCCTGCTTTTCCCGGAGTCATAATAATCGTTTCTACTTGTTCCAGGATCCCCGGATACACAATAAATTTATCGTAATCCACCATGGTAAACACCGTATCCAAGTGCATAAAAGCGCGATTACTTGGAATTTTTACTGCCAATACTTTTTTAATACCCAGGTCAGCTTGAAAAAGGTTTTTCGCCAACTCTTCAACCCCTTGAACTTCGGTGCGCTCGCTGCACCCCACTGCGACGACCGTGGGACTGAGAATAAGAATATCCCCACCTTCCACTGAAAAAAAGTTAGAATCCTGGTAGAATGTTTTATTTTTACAGGTTGCAAACATGGGATGATGCTCATAAATGGCAGCCATATATTGGCTTTCTCGTTTTCGTATTCGGGTAGCCATGGCAGAAATGCACATGCCATCATGAATGGAAATTGCCGGATCTCGCATAAAATAGAGATTTGGCAGAGGATTCAGGTAAAAAGCGTAGGGTTCCGGACCCTTCAAATAATCGGTTAGCACTAAATGGCGTTCCATGTGCCCCAATTCTTTTTGCAAAACCCCGGCGATTAGAGCTTCTCCCAAAGCATTGCTGTCCAATGATAAAAGATGTTCATTCAAAAATCCATCAATGTAATTTCCTGAGGATGGATTCTGTTCGATTATTTCATGGACCAGATTTTCTCGTACGGTCGTATTTTTCAAAATATCCTTTAACAGCTCTTCGACATAAAAAACCTCGGCGCCATTCTGGGTTAATATTTTTGCAAAGGCATCATGCTCTTCCTGCATGCGTTTAAGCCAGGGAATATCTTCAAACAATAATTCTTTAAGTGAATCTGGAACAATCCGTTCCAGCTCTTTGCCAGGGCGATGAATCAGGACCTTCTTAATCTTTCCTATTTCTGATTTTATTCTCAGACTTTTTTCTACCATTATTTTCTCCGTTTCACACAACATTTTGGTTATTATATCACTGGTCTATCGAAAATCCCAGAAATTCGGGTAATAAAAAAAGAAGAACTTCCGCTCTTCCCCTTCTACGTGGAATTTGTTTATTTTGTCGTTACGATACTAACAGCTTTTTGTCCGTTTCGCCGTCATCCAGAAGCACTATTTTTACGCTTTGGGTTAAAAGATCGGAATAGCTAAAAGAAAGTTTCTGCTCTTTTCTTTTATCCTCCTGGACTCTTACCGTAAAGATACTGGGATAGGTTTCTTCGATAACCCCTTCTTTTTGGTAGAGCTTTTTCTTACTTTTATGTGCTTCAAGTTTAACTCGTCTTCCAAGATAGTTCTCCACCTCGCGTCTAATGTCCATAATTGTTGCTTTTGCCATGAACTTCACCTCTCTGTGGTTTTCTCTAGTTTAGTATACCACAATTTATGTGAAAAGTAAAATTTTTTATTATAACAACATAGTGAATTAAAGTCAATATGTAATTTTTTTTTTCTTTGCAGGTTGTTCACCGTTTACATTTTTTTCAGTGATTTATTTGCAAAGACAGACCGTCAAAAAGAACCATAAATGTGACGTTTCTTATCTTATTTCTCGTTTCGCTCCGGGTTTGGATTTTCATTGAAAACCGAATACATTTCTTTGCCAAAGCAAAGTGCATCAATAATGCGCATCGGATTATGTACCCAAATAGACCTTTTAAGCTTTGTAATTACCTCAACGGGTGCAAATCCCCATGTGCATAAAACCGGAAGCATATCAGCATTGATAGCCGTTTGATAGTCAACGGTTGAGTCTCCCACATAAAGACATTCCTCAGGCTTAACACCCATTCGCTCTGCTAGTGCCAGAGTTGTCTCAGGGTTTGGCTTTCTAAGTTCGTCATTGGTATATCCGATCACATCCACAAAATCATAATCTTTAAACAAAACACTAACAAGGGATTTTGCCATAGCGTCCGGTTTGTTTGTACAAACCCCAAAAGGAATATTGTTAGCCTTTAAATAATTAAGAAGATTAATAATCCCTGGATAAGGCTTTGTTTTTTTGGTATACCTTGTCGTATATTCAGACTGTAACATTTCAGTAAGGGTATCAATAAACACCTCATCATCCCGATATTTTTCAGGAATTGCATCCTTTATTAAATTCCGAAGTCCTCTTCCAATAAGCTTTTTACCGGCTTCATAGGAGTAGGTTGGAAACTCATAGTACTTCATAATAGCATTACATGAATCAATGAGATCCTCCAGAGAATTGATTAGTGTACCATCTAAATCGAAAATAATTCCTTTGTACTTATGCATTTTTTTCCTCCTGGTATCATAGATCTAATTTTTTCTTATTATACCCTAAAATTATAAATAATTTTGTTTTTTTAATCTCTTTATATTATAATAATATTATTCTTTCCTTTGGAGGTTATATTTTGGGTTTTAAAGAAGAAAATTATCAAAATCTCAGTACAACTCTGATTAAAAAATTGAAACAACGAAATTTTGAAGGGTATTTTTGCAAAACACGAACCGACGCCCTGGAGCTTGCTTTATCGTTTATTCCCGAAGGGGCAAGTGTTTGTCATGGCGGCTCCGAGTCCATTAAGGAAATTGGATTGCTGGATGCCGTGAAAAATGGCAACTATAAATATCTTGATCGCAGTCTTGCTAAAACGCCCCAGGAAAAACGGGAAATCATAGCTCAGGGAATTCTTAGCCATACCTTTCTTATGGGTACCAACGCCCTTACCATGTCTGGCGAACTTGTCAATGTGGATGGTAATAGTAACCGCGTTGCTCTTTTATGCTTTGGCCCTGAACAGGTTATCGTTATTGCCGGAATGAATAAAGTTGTTGAAAATATAGACGCAGGCATTTACCGGGCACAGAATACTGCTGCACCGGTTAATGCCATTCGTCAAAACAAAAAAACGCCATGTTATGACACTGGCCACTGTGGTCACTGTCACGTCGAAGAATGTATGTGCTCGAATACTGTGATTACCCGACATAATGGTTCTCCTGGCCGCATTAAGGTAATCCTCGTTGGGGAATCTATAGGTTACTAGAATGGCCTTTTTAACTGCATTAAATCAAGCTTTTTCGGAATTTCCTCAAACCATGGAAAATCATCCACTGGTCGCTTACGCAGGTACTCGGGGATCCTATGGTGAGGAAGCCAGCCTTTCTTATTTTAAAGGCGATGCTGAGCTTTTTCCCTGCAAAACTTTTGATGATGTTTTTGAAGCGCTGAATCAAGGAAAAACCGACTATGGTGTCCTTCCCATTGAAAACTCCTCTACTGGATCCATTGCAACGGTTTATGATCTTCTTTCACAATATGAATACTATATTGTCGGTGAGGAAGAAGTGTGGGTAAGCCATTGTCTTTTAGCCCCTCAGGGAGCAACCCTTGAAACCATTAAAGAGGTCTATTCCCATCCCCAGGGATTTTCCCAATCCCAGGAATTTTTAGATAAATACCCTGAGTGGCAATGTATTCCCTATTACAATACCGCCATTGGCGCAGCCTATGTTGCTAAAAAAAACCAGCCTCATTTGGCGGCCATTGCCAGCAAAAGAGCTGGTGAAATATATGATCTTCAAATATTAGCCGAGAACATTAATTTTTCACAAACCAATGTTACCCGGTTTGTGATTATATCCAGGGAGCTTAAGTTTTTTAAGGATCCCAGCCGAGTAAGTATCGCCTTTCACCTACCGCATCGACCCGGGGCACTTTATGAGATCATCGGTGTTTTTTCGGCCTTCTCTTTGAATTTATGCAAAATTGAATCTCGTCCTCTTTTAAACCGTAATTGGGAGTATCTATTTTTTGTGGATTTCACCGGTAATATTTCTCAGAACACCCTCACCAATCTCCTTCCCATCATCCAGGAAAAGGTTGATTACTTTCAATTTTTAGGGTATTACCCTCAATTTGATAGAACCGTTATCTGATATAAAAAAACGGCAGTACCTTTTACGGTACCGCCGTTTTTTTATTACTTAATTACTTAATTATTTTATTTTTCAATTTTCAATACTTTAATAGTGGTATCATGACCATTGAGGTTGTAAACCTCACCTTCTCCCACTTCAAAGATAATATGATCCGCCAGGGTTTCGGTTTTAATAAAATGGTCATACATTTTTAATGCAACCTTGATTTCATCATTGCCAGCCCAGGTAATATCAATACGATCCATGACTTCGAAGCCACTTGATTTTCTCAGTTGCTGGATTCGAGATATAAATTCTCTTGCATAACCTTCATCAAGCAATTCCTGACTCAAACTGGTATCCAGAATAACGAACTTATTATTAAACATTTGAACATTAAAACCCGTTTTGGCGGAAATACGAATATCGATAAAATCTTTTTTGATTTCTATACTTTCCCCTTCAAGCTCAATGACAAAAGAATTTCCAGCTTCTAATGTAGCCACGACCTCTCCTGGGTTCACCGTCGCAAGGGCTTTTCCTAAAAGCTTGACATTCTTCCCGAGAATCGGTCCTGCCACTTTAAAATCCGGTTTCAGTGTATAATTCATGAATGCTCCCAGATCATCCTCAAAAACAACCGACTTTATGTTAAGTTCTTCTTCGATGAGCACGGTTAAATCTCCGATGAGCTCTCGGTACTTCCCATCCACAATAATCTTTGACAAAGGCTGACGCACTTTAATTTGAGCATCTTCTCTTGCCCCACGTCCCAGACTCACTAACTCCCGGACTAAATCCATGGGTTCTTCAATGTCATCCTTAATCAATGCCTCATTGGCTAATGGATAGTCGGCTAAATGAACCGATTCTGCATCTGTAAGCTTCTGGTAAAGTTCTTCGGTCACATAGGGAGCAAATGGAGCACAAAGGCGTACAACCCCTTCCAAGACCTCCCAGGTGGTATTGTAAACAGCTTTTTTATCTTCCGTAAGCTCCGACCCCCAGAATCGGCGACGATTTCTTCTGATGTACCAATTGGATAAATCCTCATTTACAAAGGTTTGTATTTTTCTTACTGCTCTGGTAAGATCAAAGATTTCCATTTCTCCGCGGACTTCTTTAACCAAGCGATTGTACTTGGAGAGGATCCAGCCATCAATGACCGGGCGTTCTTCATAGAGCACAAAAAACTCCCGGGGATCAATATTGTCAGTATTGGCATACAGTGCAAAAAAGTTATAGGTATTTTTCAGGGTGTTAAAAAACTTGCTTTGGACTTCTTTAAGACCTTTAATGTCAAAGCGGGTGGGTGTCCAGGCCGGTGATACGTATAAAAGGTACCATCGCAGGGCATCTGCGCCGTATTCTTCAAACATGGCAAAAGGATCTACACTATTGCCTTTTGTTTTAGACATTTTTTGGCCTTCAGCGTCAAGAATAAGATCATTGACCAACACCTTTTTATAGGGAGCTTTTCCAGTAATAAAGGTTGATATTGCTAAAAGCGAATAAAACCATCCCCGGGTTTGGTCAATGCCTTCACAAATAAAATCAGCCGGAAATTGATTTTCCCAAAGTTCTTTGTTTTCAAAAGGATAGTGATATTGAGCAAAGGGCATGGATCCGGAATCAAACCAACAGTCAATAACGTCTTTGACCCGCGTCATGATTTTTCCGCAATCCGGACAAATCAAATGAACATCATCCACATAAGGACGGTGAAGCTCAATATTTTCATCAATGTCTTCAATGGCACGCTCTGCCAGTTCTTTTCTTGAACCAATGGAATCAACGGCTCCGCAATCATCGCAACGCCAGACATTTAAAGGAGTCCCCCAGTAACGGCTTCTTGAAATCGCCCAGTCATTAAGGTTTTCCAGCCAATTTCCAAATCGTTTTTCTCCCACATAATCAGGGAACCACTCAACACCATTGTTATTTTTAATGAGCTGATCCTTGATTTTAGTTACTTCAAGATACCAACTGGGCTTTGCATAATAAAGCAATGGCGTTTTGCACCGCCAGCAATGCGGATAATTATGAACCATTTTTTCTTTCTTGAAAAGCTTGCCTTGTTCCTTAAGCCATTTAATAATATCTAAATCGGCATCAATGACAAATTGGCCTTTCCAGGGAGTTTCAGTATATTTTCCATCCTCTGCTACTGGCTGGGGTACCGGCAAATTATATTGACGACCAACTTTATAGTCATCCTCTCCAAAGGCGGGAGCAATGTGAACAATCCCAGTACCATCTTCGGTGGTTACATAATCAGCGCAGGTGACAAAAAAAGCTTTCTTTTCGACCGTTATAAAGGGCATGAGCTGGTCATACTCTACATATTCCAAATCTGCCCCTTTCATTTCTTCGAGGATTTCGTAATCCTCTCCCAATAATTTAGTTGCTAAAACTTTTGCACAATAATAAACTTCTCCGTTGCTCCTGGCTTTAATATAGTCAGCATCAGGATGAACTGCAAGGGCAACATTGGCTGCCAAAGTCCAAGGGGTTGTGGTCCAGACTAAAAAATATTCTTCAAGATCTTTTCGTTTAAAAGCAACCACTACAGTATTACTTTTGATTTCCTGGTAACCCTGGGCAACCTCATGGGAAGCCAGACCTGTGCCGCAGCGTGGGCAATAGGGCATAATTTTATGTCCTTCATAAAGAAAACCTTCTTTATTGAATTTGTTTAAAATCCACCACACCGTTTCAATGTAATCATTGTCCAGGGTAATATAGGGATCCTCCATATCAATGAAATAGCCCATTTTCCGACTCATTTCCTTCCATTGACTTTCGTAATTGAAAACGGATGCCTTGCACTGCTCATTAAATTTATCCATACCGTAAGCTTCAATTTCAGGCTTACTGGAAAGTCCCAGCTGCTTTTCCACTTCAATTTCCACAGGTAAGCCATGGGTATCCCAACCTGCTTTTCGGATCACTCGGTAGCCATCCATTACTTTATATTTACAGACGCTGTCTTTAAGGGTTCTGGCTAAAACATGGTGAATTCCCGGGCGCCCGTTGGCGGTTGGCGGTCCTTCATAAAATACAAAATTTTCTTTTCCTTCGCGGTGATCAATGGTTCGTTGTAAAATATTCATTTCTTCCCATTGTTTCGAAATATTATTTTCTCTTTCACCGATGTTTCCTTCGGCTAATGATTTAAATTGTGTCATATTACTACCTCCAAAATAGCTACTATCGTTATATTTCACCCAAAATATAAAAACGCCCCTTGAAAAATCCAAGGGACGAAAAATCGCGGTACCACCCAAGTTGACAGAAACTGCCCACTTTTATGAATTTAACGATTCCCCGTGATTTCCTAGGCAATTGCCTTCAGAAATCCTGTTCAAAGGTGATCTCTTTGTAGTGACTTTTAATAATCTTTCACCAAACTGATTATTTCTCTGTTAAAGCTTACAACAAAGCGTCCTTTTCATTACATTTAACATCAAAATTACCATTATTGCCAAATCAAATGGCTTCCTAATATTTTATACAAAATCCGAGATAAAATCAAGTATTTTGAAATCTTTATTTAAATTTTTAAGAATATCGTATATAATAGTAGTATCAGGATCCTTCATGCATATAGTATAAAGAGAAAAAAAAGGAGTTAGAAATGAAAAAACGTTATTTTATTATTGGTATTTTGCTTATTGTGGTTCTCGTTGCATCCACATTCTATATTCTTCCAAAACTTGTCAATAGCTCAAATGGTACTAATAATGCCGCCAGCACCACAACTAACAACACGACAACAACCGATACAAAGTCAGGAACAAATTCTACCACCAACGAACCTTTGACGACACCCACCACTGCCATCGTTGTCCCTGAAGAAATGCAAACAATTATTGATGAGAATACCGACTATCTTTATGTGGATACCACTAAAGTCTTAGCCCCAGCTTACCCTACTGAAATGATTCCGCTGTATGATGTTTTAGAAGTTTCGGCTTCCAATGCCATGACCAGTGACAAAGGAAACCCCGGTTGGCTGACTTCCTATGTTTCTGAGGATTCCATCGACGATTTGCTGGCATTTTATCGACCGCTATTAATGAACATGTCAGATTTTTCCGAACAAACTGTTTCGGCATCAACAAACCTTAAAGCAACGGTAAGCGGCTATGCCATCAGTATTACCGTGGCACCTAACAATCCTCAAAAAACCGACCTTCAAGGAAATAGTGCCGTGAGCATTTTCATCGAACAGGTATAGGTTTCGGTTAGCTTAATGGTTTTCTATGTAAATGAAAATTGATTTTAAGACCAATTATTTATCTGGTTGGCTTATAGTCAGCCAGATAAACTGAGTGTCTTTAAAAGAAATTAATGCCACCTTTTTCAACAACCTTTTACTATTTATTTTAAAATATAAAGTTGTATTTCAAAAAAGCTTGCAATTCCAAATGAATATGAGATAATGACGCTTAAATTAGTAAAACTTCGTGAAAAGAGGATTTTTTCTTTATGAATTCCCAAACAAAAAAAATGACATACTGTGCCCTGATGATCGCTGTAACCTTTGTGATGACATCCCTTATCAAAATCCCTATTCCCAATGGTTATATTCATCTTGGTGATGGTGCTGTTCTTTTATCCGCTTATATTTTAGGACCCTGGGGTGGTCTTATTGCTGCAGGTCTTGGCTCTGCCAGTGCTGATTATTTTGGTGGATTTGGAGCCTATGTCCTGCCAACCTTTTTGGCCAAAGGCTTAATGGCTTTTATCTTCGGCTATTTTATGGAACGTTATCCAAAAACAAATAAGCTATTCTTTTTATTTCCTGCGGTTGCTGTCATGGTGACCATCTACTATATCTCTGAAATTGTTATGTATGGCAGCATCACAGCACCATTCATTAATATACCCTTTAACTGTCTTCAAGGTTTGGTAGGAATTGTTGTCGCACTGGTACTTTATAAACCTTTAGAGCGTTTTCGCCTGATGCCAGCTAAGATTTCAACAAAATGAAAAGAGGCCTCCAGAGGTCTTTTTTATTTGATTTCTTCTATGGCAACTCAATCAAATGTATCTTCCAGAAAAATCCATTTTATTCAATAGTAAAGGAAACTAACCATATGCAAAAATTTATAGTAAAACGGCTTCTTCCCTTGTTTATGTTAACCCTTATGTTTTTTGGTGGGTTTTCCACGAATCCTTTAACCATGCAAAAATCCTTTGGCGAAAAAAAAGACCCTCCTGTTTTCGAAGTGTCTCCCGTTGTAGTAGATCCTCCTGTTGTGGTTGATCCTCCTGTGATTGTTGATCCTCCCGTGGTTGTAGATCCTCCTGTGGTTGTAGATCCCCCTGTAGTGACCCCTCCAATCGTCGTGGAACAACCTCCTGCAGCAGATCCGGTTAATCCATCTTATAACAACACTAACAATTCCACAACTGTTGAACCCCCTGCTGAAACTACCATTGAACCAATACCAGTGCCTGAAGAAACTCTTGGGGAAACCCCAACAGTAACCCCGATCCTTCTGACTGCACTGGAAAATTCAACTCTGACAGGAACCCTGCCCAATGAAGCCATCACTTTTAGTTTAAATGGAAAGATCTTAACCGCTGTGATCAATGGGGATATTGTGATTCCAACCATTGAAGTACTTAAGATCAAAAAAGCTGCAAGCAGCAATGTAAGAACTGTTATCCTGGAACTTCCAAAATCAACAATGAATACTGTTTCTGGGATTCAGCTGAAAATTCCCGGAACCCTTGTAGCCTTACTGGACAGAGAGGGGATCACCCTGGAATTCTCCCAGGATGCCAATACCATCAAACTTGAACCAAAAGCTTTTAACATTGATTCTTATAAACTCTTTGAATCCGGTAAAGAATTACAAATTGATTTAGAAAATAATTCTCAAACCCTTTCAACTAACCTCATTCTTTATGATGAGCCTGCCACTCCACTTTCATCTGTTTTTTCCGTTAAGGCAACCTTGAATGATGGGGTATCCGCTCCGATTAATATTTCACCAATGAATAAGGGGATTACCCTATCCACTGCTCTGTCAACTGATGCTCGCAGCAATTTGTCCAAGGATTCTATTGTCACGGCAAGCACCTATAATTCGAATGAAAAAGACCTCGTCAGTATTCAGACCCAATATGACAGTGAAAAAGGGGTTGCGAGCTATAATGTTACGGCATCAGGGGATTACCTTTTGGCTTCACGATTGGTTAATAAAGGATCCGCCCTGAGTGGCTGGCTCTTTCTTATTCCCTTAGGCATCGTCTTACTGATCATCGGCAGCTTCTACTTTATCCGAAATAAAAAAAGAACCCTACCACTCGATGATGATTTTAGCTCCGCATTAAATGAAAACAAAGATGAACCAATTGCTAAGATTGAAGATGAAGATTAATAGATCACAATGCGACTGTCTCCTATGAGATGTCGCATTTTTTTTACAAATCACAAGCTCAATTTCTACAGATACCCCTGCATAAGATCTAAATATTCCTGGGCATTTTCCTGGATGGACGTTACCTCTTCTTCCCGTAATTCCCTAACTACCTTTGCCGGACTTCCCAAAATTAAAGAATTTGACGGAAATACTTTTCCTTGAGTTACCAAAGAGCCTGCTCCGACGATGGAATTAGCACCAATTTTTGCGCCGTTGAGAAGTATGGCTCCCATTCCTATCAGAACATTATTTCCAATTTCACAGCCGTGAATGATGGCATTATGCCCAATACTTACATCTTCGCCAATGACGGTAGGATATCCAGGGGCTACATGAACAACGCTGCCATCTTGAATATTGGTCCGATCACCTATAGTAATGGATTCAATATCGCCTCTGAGTACCGTCTGAAACCAAATACTTATAAAATTTCCAAACTTAACTTTTCCAACCACATCAGCACTTTTTGCTATAAAAACGGTTTTACCCAACATCATTATATTCTCCACCATTTCCTTTTTCTTTTGTTACATGTTACCCTTTTCTCTGGATCTTGTAAATAAATTTTCCATTTTTTTCTAATACTTATGTTAAAATAAACATAGAAAAGAAATTAAAAGGATGTGCCCATGAATATTGCCAGTATTGAAAACCTTAAAAAAACCTATGGGGTAAAAACCCTTTTTGAAAATATTTCCTTTAATATCACCGATAGTGACAAAATTGGTCTTATTGGGATGAACGGTTCAGGAAAAACATCTCTGCTGAAAATTATAGGAGGCCTGGATTCTCCTGATGCCGGGGAAGTGAATTTTTTTGGTACCATAAGAGTGGAAATCCTTGCCCAGGATCCAGATCTTGACCCTGATATTTCCGTACTCAATCAGATCTTTCGAGCCAACTCCCCAGAAATGAATCTTGTCAGAGATTATGAAACCACCTTATTAGCTTTGGAAAAGCACCCAGAGGATACACCCCTGCAAAAACGTTTGTTGGCTTTTTCACAAAGCATGGATGACCAAAACCTCTGGAATCTCAAATCCCAGGTTGAAACTATTCTTTCCCAACTGGGAATCCACGACTACGAAAAAACTATTGGACTTCTATCCGGGGGTCAGCGAAAACGGGTGGCTATGGCTTCAGCGTTACTTACACCCTGCGATCTTTTGATTCTTGATGAACCCACTAATCACTTGGACAATGACACCATTGCCTGGCTTGAAACCTTTCTGCTTAACCGCCGCGGCGCCCTTCTGATGGTTACCCATGACCGTTATTTTTTAGACCGGGTCGTGAATAAAACCATTGAGCTGGATAGCGGAAATCTTTATGAATACACCGGAAATTACTCGGATTTTTTAGAAAAAAAGGCTGATCGTAAAGAGATTCAATCGGCCATTGAAGAAAAACGGCAGAACCTTTATCGACGTGAGTTATCCTGGATACGTCGGGGGGCAAGGGCACGAACCACCAAACAAAAAGCTCGGATCCAACGCTTTGAAGAAATCAAAGACAATGCTCCAGATTTCAGCGATGACCAATTTGAAATATCCGTGGGTTTCACCCGCCTTGGAAAAAAGGTCATCGATATCGAACATCTCAATAAATCCTTTGGACCAAATCTGATTATTTCTGATTTCAGTGCCATTCTTGGCCAGAATAAACGCATTGGTATAATCGGTAAAAACGGTCTTGGTAAAACCACCCTTCTTAATCTCATTGCCGGGAAATTAAAGGCTGATGCCAGTGAAATTTCCCTGGGCGAAACCGTTAAAATCGGCTATTTCTCTCAGGAATCTGAAGACATGGACTTCAGTCTCCGTGGCATTGATTATATTCGGGAAAAAGCCGAAGTAATGGAAAATTCCCGGGGAGAAATTGTCACCGCTTCCCAGATGATGGAACTCTTTCTTTTTGATAAGAATAGCCAGTGGGTTTATCTTTCCGAACTTTCCGGTGGAGAACGTCGTCGCCTTTACCTTTTGGGTATCCTGATGATGGCGCCAAATGTCCTTCTCTTTGATGAACCCACCAACGACCTGGATATTGATACCCTCACAATTTTAGAAGCCTATCTGGATGAATTTCAAGGCGCCGTACTGACAGTTTCCCATGATCGGTATTTTCTGGACCGAACCTGCGACCAGATCTTTGCTTTTACCGGTGATGGAATGATTACTAAACAAACCGGAAATTACTCCGACTATATTGAAAAACATCCTTTGGATTTTAATAAAAAAGAAACTTCTGTTGAAAAGACAACCAAACCAAGGGTTGAAAAGGAAAAAATACGAAAACCAGGGTTAACCTATAAAGAAAAGCAAGAGCAAAAAGAGCTTTTTGTTTCACTCGATAAGAAAGAAAAACGTTTGGATAGTGTAGCATCGTTAATGGCTAAAATTACCAGCGATTACACCACCCTGCAGGAACTATCTGAAGAAAAAGAAACCCTGGAAGATCAACTGTTAGAAATTATGGAACGACTTGAAGATCTGGAAAACCTGGAAAAGCTTTCTTAATTGAAAAGGTTATTAGCGGTTTAAATTTAATTGCATCCTGAGTATTTCTTAATCTCCGGATGATCGAAAGGAAATCAATGCAGATTATTAGTTGGAATGTTAACGGCATTCGTGCCATGGAAAAAAAAGACTTTATTTCCTGGGTGGAAGAAACCCAACCGGATATATTATGCCTACAGGAAACCAAGGCGGAGGCCAGCCAGCTTAGTGAAAAGCTTCTCAATATTTCCGATTATACTTCCTATTTTCATTCCGCAGAAAAAAAGGGTTACAGTGGCACTGCTGTTTATTATAAGAAAGCACCACTGAATATTAAAACCGGTCTTTCCGACCCCCGATTCAATACAGAAGGACGGACCATTATTTTAGAATATGATGACTTTATTCTCTATAATGTCTATTTTCCCAATGGCCAAAAAGATGAAGTTCGCCTCAGCTATAAAATGGATTTTAATCACTGTTTACAAACTGATATAACCATGCTTCTGGAATCCGGTAAAAATGTTATTGTCTGTGGTGATATCAACATTGCCCACTGCGAGATTGACCTTAAACACCCAAAGGAAAATTCCAAACGCTCAGGATTTCTCCCGGAAGAACGGGAGTGGGTCAGTGATTTTCTCAGTGTTGGCATGGTGGATTCCTGGCGAGCTCAGCATCCTGATGAGGTGAAATACAGCTGGTGGTCCATGCGCTTTAATGCCCGAAAAACCAATGCCGGGTGGCGCATTGACAGCTTTTTTGTTTCCGAAGGATTGATGAATCTCGTTAATAAAACAGAAATTCTTAACGAAGTGATAGGCTCAGATCATTGCCCCATTACTTTAACCATTACCTAAAAAAGCTGCTTTAAGCCATCATATCAATGACCTTAATACAGCCTTATTATGGCAATTTTTCAGGCCAATTATTTTTGTGTTTGTATGCCTTATGGCTCACTCAACAATAAATAATTGGCCTGAATAGCTTTTTATATTTCTATTTAATTTTTCAGGCGTTGGATAGCCTCTCTCACAGTATCCCATTCATTATAATAAAGAATTTCATCCTTCATTATTTCCTGTTTTTCATGGCCTTTGCCGGCAAGGACCAAAACATCACCGGGCTGACAAAGCGATGCCCCATGATAAACACCTTTAACCCGTGTTTCAATGGTGGTGTAATTTTCCGTTTTTTCGGCAACACCTGCAACAACTGCATTAATAATATCCATTGGATTTTCACTGGCAGGATTATCCGAAGTCACCACTACGAAGTCGGCATAGGTCCCCGCAATACGACCCATTATGGGTCGTTTTTCACGATCTCGATCACCGTTGCATCCGAAAACTAAGACGATCCGTCCTTTATAAATCTTACGCACTGATCTTAATAACTTTTCCAGGGAATCCGGGGAATGGGCATAGTCGATGATCACATCAAAGGGAGCGTCCACTTCTAAACGCTCCATTCGACCTTCTACCCCAGGCATGGTTGCCAAGGCGTTTTTAATAATCTCCATGGACACCCCTTCCTCAAGGGCATTAATGATGGCAGCGATGCTGTTATACACCATGAACTCCCCAGGGATATTTAAATAAAGGCTCACTTCGCTTACTGGAGTAATCAGGGTAAATTGAGTACCGGATACACCATAAACCATGTCTCTGGCAATGTAATCGTTGGTAGGTTTCAAACCATAGGTAATGATTGGTGTATCTGTTTTATCCTCTAATATTTCACAGAGCATCTGTCCCCAATGATCATCTCCGTTAATTATATTCGCTTTTTTTACCTGATAAAAAAGTTTTGCCTTTGCATTAAAATAATTTTCAAAAGTTTTATGATAGTCCAAATGATCCTGAGTGAGGTTGGTGAAAATGCCATAGTCAAAGGACACACCATTCACACGATCCAAGGCAAGGCCGTGAGAGGAAACCTCCATGGATAAATAGTGACACTCAGCATCCCGCATTTCTCCAATAATTTCCTGAACTTCTAAAGATTCAGGGGTTGTTCGACCGCGATTGTCAACAATTTCATTTCTAATGAGGTTGTGAATGGTTCCAATGAGACCGCATTTTTTTCCATCGGCTTCAAAAACGGTTTTAAGCATATAGGAGATACTGGTCTTCCCATTGGTTCCTGTAATGCCGGTAATCACCATAGCTTCCGAAGGTTTTCCGTAAAAGGCCGAAGCGATGATCCCCAGGGCAAACCGAGAATCCAGAACCCTGATATAGGTTACCTGATCATTATACTCCGCTAATGGGTTTTGGTGAACCACGACTCTTGCTCCCTGGGTAATTGCATTACTCACATATTTATGTCCATCCGTAACATATCCTGGAATAGCCACAAAAAGAGTGCCAACCTGAACATCTTTAGAATTATAGGCAATTTTTTTTACCTCAGTGTTCATTTGAGGGTTTATTATTTCAAGAATCTTAAGTTCATTAATGATTAATTCAATTTTCATTTCGTTTTTCCTTTCGATGTTTTCAACCTGCCAGTTGATCAATCTTTTTCCATTATACTTCTTTGACGAAACTCTGTCCAGATAGGATTTGTAGCAAAAATAAAAAGAAGACACATCTTCCCTGTATCTCCTTACAAATAATTATTCTCTTTCATTAACTGATCCGGCGACCACACAATCAACCCCAAAATCATCCGCTGATATTTTATGGTTTGGCAGAATTAAAACAACCTGGTGATCCCAATTAAGGGAAACAAACATTTCTAAAAGGTCTACATCACCCTGGGTAACCAAAAAATCTAGCTTAAGCACTTGACTTAAATGCCTGCCGCAATGAACACACTCTTCCAGGTCATAGGCTCCAGTGTCAATCATCATCAGGGACTTATGATTTTTAAGCATGATTCCCATAATGATTCCAGCCTTTTTACGGCCATATTTATTAATCGCATAGTGATACTCTGCTTTAAGGGATTTCTTCCCCTGCATCCAGCCTTTAGTAAGAAAATAGGTTTCCCCACGAAAGGATTTCAACTTTTTATTTTTATGAAGAAGCATATGAATGCAATCTTCAGAGCGAAGTATGGCTAGTTCTGTTTTCTCACTGACAATACCCACTAATCCCTTGCCACAATTACCGTAAGCAAGAAGAATCAAATCATAGTCTTGATTTTTGTCAATTTCTTTTTGTAACTCACTCCGTAAAAAATCAGGATTAATATGCAGATCCGAACTCATCCAAATCGTATCATAAACTATTCCTGTATTTTCCATGGCAAGAGTCACTTCATCTTGAATCATTCCACAGGCAATTAATAAGATATTTTTTTTCATCTTACTCCTCAGTTATTAAAACTAATCGAAAGAGGCAATTGCTTCTAATCCGGTATACTCTCCGGTAAAATACATTAGTCCCCAACCTATGGGGTGGTCCTTTTCATCCAAGAGCTTCTGCTCCACCACTAATAGGGGTTCCCCATCCAAAACATCTAAAATTTGACTGACTTCCCCTTTGGCTGCCATGGCTCGAATTTTCAGCTTCTTTGTCATTGCAAAAATCGAATTTTTTTTTGCAACCATTTCAGGAAAGGTGGCATATCGAATTTCTTTTTCTACAATGGGAATGCCTCGATAATAAGGAATATATTTAATATCGTAGGCTTTTACCAACCCGTCGCTAACAAATATTCGTTTTACCACTATTACGTGTTTATTTTCCGGAATTTCCAGATTAAAGCCCACTTCATAACTGGGTTTAATAACATTCACCTCAATGAGCCGAATCTCTTCACCCTTTTTTTCTGTGGTCATCATTTCATCAAAATGCAACGTGTATAAATCCAGATTTGGCTCGCAAACGTAATTTCCTTTACCAGGAATGGAATAAATATATCCCTCGTTCACAAGAACTGCCAACCCTTTTCTCACCGTCATTCGGCTCACATTAAATTCTTCGCAAAGAAGATTTTCAGATTGAATGGCATCGCCCGGTTGGACTTCTTCACTGGTAATCTTACTTTTTATTGCTTCAACTATTTTTAAATATTCGGGGGATCCCACTTTTCTCACCACCTTGGTCTATTTACTATTATTTTTTTGGAATGTCTTCTCCTGCATCCAGATTTTACATTTTTCCACGCCTTTGGTGACGTCCTTTGTAGCATAATCTGCACCAACAATCTGATCTGTTTTATCGTCAATGACGGTGCCACCAATGATAATTCGATAATCATCCCGGATATTTCGTGTAACTAGTTCACAGACCAATGCTCGCATTTCATAAATGGTTTCCTGCTGCATGCCACTCATCCCAATAATATCAGGCTTCATGGTTTTAAGGGCATCCATCACTTTATTCAGGGGAACATCAGTTCCTAAATCTATGATTTCAAAACCCGCTGTTTTTGCGAAGGAACCAAAAATATTTTTTCCAATATCATGGCAATCCCCGAAAACTGAAAACAGCATCAGTTTACCAATTTTATTTTTGGGTGTAACCTTACTAAGTGCTTCTAATTCATCTAACTCCATAACTTCCTGGAAAATAATCCCAGCGAAAATCAAATCCGCAATAAAATAATCACTGGTTTCATAAAGCTTTCCTACTCGTTCCATTCCAATTTGCAGCCATCTGAAAATCTCAATGGGTTTAAATCCTTTACGAATGGCAATCCTTACAAGCTCCAGGGTTCGATCCTCATATAATCCTTCAATGGATCTTACAATGCTATGTTTCATAATTAAGCTCCACTTCCTCTAAGGCGCAAAACGTTTTATCCTCACACCGCTTTTTCAAAAGGTCTTTGGCTCCACCCTTATTACACCCGGAATTTTTTCTATGTTCCCTTATTATAACCTAAATTAAACTTCTTTTTGGACAATATTTTTTTAATTTTCATGAAATCGTTTGATGAAATTATACCATACTTATATCGACCTGTATATACAAATATCCACAATTCTAAGCTTAAAATTGCAAATTCAAAGATGGTTCTGGTTATTTTTATTAGTGTTATTACAATAAAAACAAACCCTTTAAGCACTTTGCTTAAAGGGTTTGTAAGTATAAAGAAGTTGTTACATTGCGTTTTTGAATATTTGAACAACGTCTGCAAGTTTTACTGTTGCTGGGTTTGTCCCGGCGCAGGCATCTTTCATAGCATTTGTAGCCATCAATTCGAAATCTTTTTCTTTACATCCAAGTTCTTTTAAACCAACTGGAATTCCAACATCCTGAGAAAGCTGAACAATGGCATCTAATCCTTTTTCAGCAGCATCTCTTACTGAAAGGCCTTCAATGTTTTCGCCTAATGCAACCGCTATGTCGCCTAAACGTTTAGGGTTAGCATTTAAGTTGTATCTTTCTACATGTGGTAATAAAATAGCATTACATACGCCATGTGGAAGATCATAGAACCCACCCAATTGATGAGCCATTGCATGTACATAACCTAAGCTTGCATTATTAAATGCCATTCCGCCTAAGAATTGTGCATATGCCATATTATTTCTTGCTTCAAAATTTTGTCCATTTGCAACTGCCTGACGTAAGTTTTCGCCAATTAATTTCATTGACATCAAAGCTGCTGAGTCAGTTACTGGAGTTGCAATAGTTGACATATAAGCTTCTACTGAATGTGTTAATGCATCCATTCCAGTTGCAGCTGTTAATGCCGGAGGCATACCAATCATTAAAACAGGATCATTGATTGATACTGTTGGTGTACATCTCCAATCGACAATTGCCATTTTAACATGGGTTTCAGAGTTTGTGATAATACAGAAACGTGTCATTTCACTGGCTGTACCAGCAGTTGTATTAATCGCAATCAAATGAGTCATTGGTTTTGTACTTTTGTTCACGCCTTCAAAATCCCGTATATTACCACCATTACCAGCAACAAGACCTATTCCCTTTGCACAATCATGAGAAGATCCGCCGCCTAATGATACGATTAAATCACATTTATCTTTTTTAAATATTTCGAAACCATCTGCAACATTTTTGTCCGTTGGGTTTGGTTGAGCTCCTGCAAAAATAACCACTTTTAATCCGGAAGCTTCGATAATATCTTTAACTTGATCTGCAACGCCCATTTTTTGCATTCCAGCATCTGTTACGATTAATGCTTTTTTTGCACCTAGTCCTTTTGCTTGTTCGCCAACTTCTTTGACTGAACCAGGTCCCATTAAATTCACAACAGGCATGAAATACCCAAATACTTGATCTGCAATAGCCATAATAATTCCTCCTAGAATGTTTTTTGATTTTTGTAACCTAAATCCCACATTTTAATCTAATAACCTAGAAATCCTCATTTAATCTTTGTATCACCGCCAAACAGTATGATTAACAATTTCTATGAAACCGTTTAACAGATTATACCACGATAGTATTAAACTGTACACATTAATTTATATAAATATATGGTTTCCTTAATTATATGTATAAATAATGGGTTTTATAGGGCTATATTTCGTATTTTATTTGTAAATTTTCAGTTTATACGATAATTATCTTTATTGCCTATCTCTCCTTCTTTCCCAATCCAACTCCATAAATATTAAACTAGTTAAGTCCATTCCCTGGAATATTTAAATGAAATCGTTTAAAGCAAAGCCTGTCGACCACAGGGTTAGAGACGAATGCTCTTCGTCGGTCAGAAAAGAAAATAGTTTTCTTTGAAAAATCTGCGCAAAAAAAAAGGGGAGAATATTGCACTCTTTTCCCCTTTTATCTTTACTCATATTTTTTTATATCACCTTTGACCTAATTTTTACGGTTAGATCATTTATTTAAGAAACTTATGCCCATGCCTGACAAATTTTAACGCCTTCTGCGGCATTTGTCGTGAATTTATCAGCTCCAACAAATTCGCAGGATTCTTTTGTTACAGGATTTCCACCGATAATAACTTTAGAATCAATGCCAGCAGCTTTAAGAGCATCAACAGTTTCTTTCATTGAGTCAATAGCAAGGGTTAATACACCGCTCATGCCAATAACAAAAGGTTTGTATTCTTTTGCTTTCTCAACAAAAATTTCTGGAGCCACATCAATACCTAAATCAATTACTTGGAAACCCGCCGCTTCTGACATGCTTTTGAAGATATTTTTTCCGATATCATGTAAATCGCCATGAACGGTACCAAGAATCATGGTTCCGGCAACAGCTGTTTCTCCATTTCCCAATACTGGTTTTAAAACGTTGATTGCTTCTGTTAATAATTCACCGGCAAAGATTAAATCACCAACAAAGTATTCACCTTTTTCGAAAAGATCGCCAACGATTGCCATTCCTCCCTGACATGCTGCTACAGCTTCCTGGGCTTCTGGTTCTGATGGGTTAGATTCTACAAATTCGTTTAGCAGATCCATTACATCTTCTTCTTCTAAATCTCCGACTGCCTGCGTTAATACTTTTAAATCCAACATTCTTTTTACCATTTCCTTTTTAAATTTTCGTTAATTTTAAATAAAAATACATGTGTAACATGTGTGTACATGTTTATATTCGTATAATACACCCTTATCCTATTCTTGTCAAGTAAACGCTTCCATTATTTTTATTAAAGTAATGTCTTACTTATTAAAAAGATCTCAACAAATCAATTTCTTTTTTATAATCCAAGGTGTTTTCCTGGGGTGTTTCCAGAAAAAAGGGCAGGCCCTTTAAGCTAGGGTAGGTAACGATCTTTTGGAAAGTGTCCACACCCAGTGTTCCAAAGCCAATCTTTTCATGACGATCCTTATGACTATTATAAGGCATCATACTGTCATTGAGATGCAAACATTTTAGATAATTGATTCCGATAATGCGGTCAAAATCTTCTAATACCGCCTCAAGATTTCCTACAATATCATAACCCCCGGAATAAATATGGCAGGTATCAATACAGATCCCCATTTTTTCCTTTTGGGTTACACCTTCAATAATTGTTTTCAATTCTTCAAAACTTCTGCCAATTTCCGTTCCCTTACCTGACATGGTTTCTAAAATGACAGTGGTTTTCTGCCCCTCCCAGATTTCATCATTGAGGATTTGTAAAATAAGCTCAATGCCTTTTTCAACTCCCTGGCCTAAATGGTTACCAGGATGGAAATTGTACAATTCGCATGGGAGATTTTCCAGTCGTGCCAAATCCTCTTTAAATACCATTTGAGCAAACTCCCTGATCTCAGGTTTGGCCGAACACATATTTAATGTATACGGAGCATGCGCGAGCAAAGGCGCAAAATGATGTTCTTTCATAATGACTACTAAACCATCCACATCTTTTTGATCAAGAGCCTTGGCCTTACCACCTCTGGGGTTACGTGTAAAAAATTGGAAGGTATTGGCATTCACGAGCAAGGCTTCCTCACCGGCTTTCTTAAAACCTTTTGCAATGGATAAGTGTGGTCCTATATTTAACATTTGACTTTCTCCTTTGTTAACTCTTTTCAGCATATTTCTGATTCCCACTTTTTCAAAAAGCGATGTCAAGAACGGATGGAATCTGGCCACAGGAATAATGGCTCTCATTCTAGGTCTATTATTGATTTTTCTCCGAATTTAGCCAAAGCAGAGACTTTTGCATTTATACTTGGCTTTATGACCTTATTTACAGGCATCAACCAAATCATTGCTTCCATCCTGATGAAAAAGTAAGGTAGTACTGGAACCGGATGGCTTACCGCTTCTGGGATCATCAATATTATTTTAGCAATGTTCTTTATTTTCGGTCAATTTATAATGCTTTATACCTTCTCAATCATCACTGGAGTTTATTTGGTATTTGGGGGCATTGCCCTTGTTGCTGAAACTTTCTCAATCAAATAATACCATAACTTTAAATACAGCCGATGTCTCTTTAGGATATCAGCGGTATTTTTTATTGTGTATTTAACCGTTCTTTGTCGTATTTTTATAAAAAAAGAACTCCGAAGAGTTCCAATAAACATAAAAGTGGTGATCCCGACTGGACTTGAACCAGCGACCCCTACCATATGATGAATGGCATTAAATAGCGCTTTATAGCCGTTTTTAAAGCAAATTAAGACCATTATTAACCGAATTTTAGCACCATTTTATGTTAAAAATATGTTAAAAACAAGACCAATCTCTTTATCAATCCTTTTGACAAGTACCCTCTCGATTTTGAGGGGGTAGATTATTAATGACATTAGTATATACCATTATTCTTTCAATGTAAATAATTTCTTCATCGCTCGATTGGTAAATCTTTTAAATTATTTATTAAATCGGCCTTTCTTTTTAGTTGTTCTGTTAGCTTGTTAATTTTCTTACTTCATTTACAAAAGAACTTGCACATTTCAAACATTCATTGCATTCCAAATTTGTAAAATTGGAAACATTATAATCAGCAACCCATCTCTTTTGCTTTACATGCTGAAATTTTGTTAAAAACATTTCTTCAATGATATTATTTCCAACTAATACAATAAATCTTCTTTCTAGATTATAATGGTTTTCTTTGACGTTTAATTCGTCTGGCTCCCAATCGGAGAGCAACTGATTGTATTCTAATAAAGCTTTTAACGCATGCATCATGCTATAGTAACTCCTGTTAATAGATTGGCTTTGTAGTTGTTCTTCTAATAAAATCTTGGCAGCCTTTAGATCATCTTCTGCACTTTGTATTTCTGCAATATAGTTTACTACAGGTTTGATAATGGCTTTCTCCAAAGCAATACTTTGTGGATCCGTATTTTTATGAAACGCTTTTGCTCCATCAATCAACCGATTTTTTATCATCATACGTTCATTAAAAACAATATCTTTATTATCTAAAACCGCATTAATTATTCGACTTAGAGCCATTGCTGATATCCCATTGAGATTGTTAAAATTATCAAAAATAGGGACGTAAGAAATCTCCATTTGATCTCCTTGTGTTTTCCAAATTCCGTTTATTAGTGCGATTCTTTTGTAGTATTCATTTTCAAAGTAATCTTTAAAATTATTGTATGAAATTCGATCATCACCATATAAAAAGCCTAATAAAGTAAACAAGAAAGCAATACGAAATGCCTTTAACAGAGACTGTTTGATAGCATCAAACTCTGTTCTCCAGGCAAATAAGCATATGTTTATTTGTCCAAAATCAAAGCAATTTATAATATCCGTATAAAGCGGTCTTAGCAAATCTAGTGCAATACACTCCCATGTATCAACTCTTGTTTGTGGTACATATTCATCCTTCAAATGGAAGGATGTTTTTTCATCACTAGACAAAATTTCAACGCCAAAAAATTGCAGTTCATCACTTATTACATTCTCAAGTCTTGTAATATTAGTGATAAATAACTTTAATAAGGTTTCGTAATCATTATCAAAAAAAGATTCTTGGTTGGCATATTTTTCAAGCAGTTTTATTTCTGTTTGATTATTCAAATTATCTAAATATATTAAATTCGCACCTCTAGGTAAGTCTATCATATTTGAACCTGAACTATTTGGGCTGTTCAATTTCCCTGTACCCACTTTTATTATAACCGGAAATATCGCACTGTTAATCGTAATTTTTCCCATAGGTCAACCTCCTGGCAAGTTGATTTTTTCAAATACTTTCAAATTATTATATAACTCTCTCATATATAGCTTTTTAATTGATCATCCGGAGACCTCCAATAATAATAAGCAACAAAAACAAAATGAGTTGCACCCTAATTATTTAGCTTTTCTATTTCTTTGTTGACTCGTTCTACCCAACCAGTTATTCGCGGATGATTATATTTATAATATCCTATTGTTTTCTTTAACCTGTTACTTTTATATGCTAATTCAATCAAAATATCTAAATTGGGGCTGACACCCCATGCTGTTATAATTTTCAAATTTCTTTTTCTTTTAAATACATCATCCAATTCATTAATTCTTTTTTCAGAAAAAATGCTATGAATATTTTCTGTATCAACAATTTCCAATTTTTCTAAATGATCATAAAATATCTTTGACTTAGACTCTCGTATATCTGAAAGATTTATTACCTTCACATAGTTTAGCTTATTTGCCTCGATTACTCTCATAATTTTATATTGAGTATTATCAGCCTTTGTTTCTACTAAGCTAATTTTCATTAATTCGTCACTGTCAAAAGATTCCTTCTGTATAAGCTTAATATTGTAAAATGGTTCAGCTGGTTTTGAACTACCTGGATTCATCATTATAACAACTCCATCATTTATTTTAACCTTTGTATCTTTTCGTCGTATTTCTAGAATACTACGACATTCTTTTGAATATGCTTCATTGTATTGAATATTGTAAAATCTAGCCTTAACTTCAAAAATCTTTTTCAATTCATCCGCCGTCAAACTCATAAAATAATTCACCTTCTCTTTTGCTATTATTTACACAACTTTATTTTCATCTTTTGATCAGACTGGATAATTCACTGAAGCTTGAACAAGTTTTCTCTACCTAATTAAAGATAATAGAGAAAATAATAACCTCACAATAGGCGATGCGAAAGTCATAGCTTTGAGTAAATACAAACGGTATTTTATTAGGCGGAAAATCAAATGTACAATTCTTTTTTTTATCACAAACATCATTGATCCAATGAGAAAAAAATGCGTAACAAATTCGTTTAAGAAGATTATCCCAAGTTGGAATTCCTACCGTTGCTGAAACACCAGCACCTAATGCTAAACGCATTCATTATGACTTGCATCTTTAATTAACGAATACAAATTAATTAAACTTTGTTTTTGTAAAAAGCTGAGTGAATCGTCAGAAAATTCCATATTATTAGCACCTCTTACTTAAATATTTCATATTTATTCGGCAACTTTATCAGTAAATTTTCATACTAAATTCTTATGAATCTTTAAAAATGACTTGTTCCATTTCTTTATATATTTCCATATCCTCCTTAACGTAGCATGCTAAATTAAGCTTAAATGCTTCTTCACTAATACTTCCTTTATTACTACAAAAATTTTTGAAATGACCTATGTTATCTTTTAAATTTTGATTGATTATATCAGTGACGAAGCTATCATATTCCGCCTCCAAAAAGATAAGTTTCTTGTCTTCACAGTACCTTGCAAGAACCTCTTTATCAAATAAATAATTTTCAATCTCCCATCTATTGAGTACCCTATGATTAGACGGGTTACTATCTAAATAAACCTGTCTGTCCTTTTCATCCGTAGGCTTACCTGAAGCCATATCTCTATCCTTCAGCACTAATATCTCGATATCTTTGATCGCCTTACTTAATAAAGCAATTGCAATTTCACTTCTTTGATCAAGCTCAGTATTCCCTCCACTTGAAATAAATAAAACATCAGGATATTTTTCGGAAAAAATAGAATTAAAAACTTTTGCATCAAATCCTCTCTCCATGCCACCTCGTCCTGGCACATCGCGCCCTTCACAATATATGATTTTTTTAGGACTAATCAAATTTGTTAAATCATCTAATGCAGTTGAAAAAATTGACTTCCAATTATCACGATTCGCTTTTATAGGTATCAAGGTGTATGGTTCAGAAGCCCACTTATTATCTGGTTTGAATTCAATAATTTGAGACTCATCTCTAAATTCATCTTGTAAAGCCCGCAAAAATCCGATACTGTGCGTGGCAACCCAGATTTGGCAATCTTCGCCTACAAGATTGTTAATTTCATCAAACAATTTTCTTTGAATCTTTGTATTTAAGTGCAGTTCTGGTTCATCAATAATAAAAACGGTATCATCATAAATATCTTTTCGAAGATACAAATCTAATAGTATATCCACAACTTCTTTTTCACCTGCGGACAAAACATTATATTCAAAGGGTTTGGAGCAATCTTCTTTTTTAAAAAACAATGTCCCCCTACTATCTTCAATACTACCTAGATTATCAACTTCTAAATCTAAACAATTATTAATCGATTGATTCAATTCACCAACAATTGTCTTCTTCGCTTCACTTGGTTTGCAGTCATTGTCATTTAGATATTTATTATATTTAATGTTAAGTCTCCGATAATTTTCTTCCATTTTCATGTCCAATGCGGATGCTGTAGTGGCTCCAAAATTATTAAGTCTTAAATCACTAACTGCCCTCGCTTCTCTTACACTTAAATCAGCATTATATCTGAAAGAACTTCTAAAGGAAAAAATTGTGTTTTGGGTTCCTTTTTCTCGTTTTCGATCCCATATTTCTCGAAATGGATCCTCAGTAAAAGTTATTTCTATGTTTTGAAAATCATAATTTGTCTTAGCAGATAAACTATGATAAAGATAGTCTTTAGATCCGGTATCGCCTATTTGCATATGAACATTTGCACGATAAAGCATGGCATCAAATACGCTACTTTTCCCGCAACCATTTGGGCCGACAAGTGCCACTATCCTTTTGGGATCATCTCCCAAATCTATTGTTAAATCATAAAATCGTTTATAGTCTTTTAAGTGTAGTTTTTTAATTCTCATAGATACCTTCATTCCTTTTAAATTAAGATGATTTTATAATAGCATTTGCTTGATATCAATCTAAGAAATCTATTTTTCAGAAAACTGTAATATCTCAAAGTGCTTAATGCTTTTTATACTAATCAGAAACGCATATCCTCTCACTGTACTCATCGTGATATTTCTTAAAATTATAAGCCTGCTCAAAGACATCTTTAAGCACTTCATCCTTTTTCACCTTTCTATAAGCTTTTCATAATATCCAGCAGACTCTGGTAACTATCAACATCATGATATTTAACCTTGCTCGTGGATATTTCATTAAACAGTTTTTTTGCACAAGAAATCTTGGCCTGTTCGATGGGTCGCAGTTGCAGGCTCTCCATGGTACCCTTGGTTTCTGCAATAAAAAAGATATGCTTAACCGTGCCTTCATTGAAAGCAATGGCCCAGTCTGGAGAATAATTGCCAACCGGTGTTGGGATGGCAAAACCTTTTGGCAGTTTTGCATAAACACATACCTCCTCTGCCGAATCAAGATCCTGAGCAAATCGACGTTCCACACTTTTTTCAGCTGTACCATCGGTATAAACATAATCCTGTACGTGTTTTTGAGCTCTGAATGCTTTATCAAGAGTTTGAGAATGTTTCTCTGCCGTGAAAATTGTGCTGTCGTACTCCCCTGCAATTTGGTCATAGGCAATGTGTTCAACAATCATGGTGGCTTTTTGTTCTTTGATCAGTTTGATCACCTTGGTGATAAATTCTTCCGGATTGTTTTTAAACATTGCAAATGTCAGGGGTGCAATCCCTTTTAAAATTGCTACAGCCGTTCGGCGTGTAAGAACGGTACCCATTGCGATTTTTCCAATTAAATCATATTTTATTTGACTGGATTCTGCGTGTTTAAGGATTTTCGTTTTTGTTTTGCCAGGAGTAAACGATTCCCCACGCTCAAGCACGAACACGTTCATATCATCTTTCTGCTCTCCAGTTGATGCAGTGTACTGTAATTCCGACACAAACAGCTTTTCATTAATGTGGCTGATTGATTTTTTAATCAATTCTTGACTATCGAAATTGACGGTATACGCATACTTGTGATTGATATAACCCCACAGTGTCTGAAATTCTTTCTTATAGAAATTAGCATTGAGATCATTTTCCTGTATTCTGGTTTTGTTGCCATCTTCAATCATGCTGGCAAGCACACTATCGTCAAAGATCGCCTGGATCAGCTTATGAACACCCTCAACCATGGGTTTTAATTCCGCCGACAATTCCTTCAGACAGTTATTTTCTAAGTCGGTTCTGTAAGCTTCCATAACCCGATCATCATCATCAATATATTCGTTTATAAGCAAATATTTATAAATGGCCTTTGCATAGTGATGATCAACAATAACTGGCTTGTCTCCAACCATAATTGTCTTACCTTCAAAATATTCTATAGTTGCTTTTTCGGGTCTATCGTAAAGCACTTCTTTAATCTGTTTCTGTAAATCCCCAACAAAATCTTTGTAGCTTTCACTTGCAATTACGGTGAGCTTATTAATATTATGAACACTATCGCCACAGGTTTCAGCGTCCATTCGATGCCCTGCGCTATTCACACATAATCGAAGCCCCCGGCCAACCTCCTGGCGTTTAGTGGTTGTGGAATCCGAGTGCTTTAAGGTACAGATTTGAAAGATATTGGGATTGTCCCAGCCTTCACGAAGTGCCGAATGGGAAAAAATAAACCGTGTTGGTTCTTCAAAACTAAGAAGACGCTCTTTATTCTTTAAAATAAGGTCATATGCTGAAATATCATCTGAAAATTCTGCACCGCGTTTTGCCTTACTGTCAACAATTCTGTTAGTCTTTTTGTCAATGCTGAAATAACCTTTATGGGTTTCCTGGATGTCTATATTTTTTAGATATCTCTGATATGGGGTATCCAATAAGGTAATATAATCATTCAATATATTGATATATTCCTCCTCGAACATCCTACCATACTCACCAGACTGCTCATCCCCATTTTCGTCGTATTGGCGATATTTGGCTACTTCGTCAATAAAGAATAAGGATAAGGTCTTAATCCCCATATCGAATAGTTTTTCTTCTTTTTCAAAATGGGACAGAATCGTTTCTCTTATCTGAATCCTTCGCATATCGTTCTCTGAAACATCCCCAACCACATCCCCTTTTACCACAAATTCGCCATTGACAAAGGTGACGCTACCACTAATCGGATCAATTTCTGAAATAGTATACCCTTCTTTGTATTGTTCCATTTCATTGGAAATATAATACAAGTTATCACCTGTTTTTAAAATACGAGTTTCACGGTTGATGGACTTGTTATAGGCAATTTCCAGCTCAATTCTGGCCATTGGTGGTTTTTTGCTGGAAAGCACGATGCTTTCCAGATAAAGATACTGATCGGTTCCTCTGAAATGTTTTACTTCAAAACCCTTAACCTGAATTTTTTTGACCAGCCGCTTGTTATAGGCTTCCAGGGCATCCAGCACAACAATAAGATTATGTTGGATTGCATGGGTGGCCGAATAATTCAGGCTAAAAAGGGGATTGAAGTTCTTTAAGGCTTTTTGTGTGATTTCACCACCCATTTTCTGGGGTTCATCCAGAATAATAATGGGCCGGTTGGCCTTGATAACATCAATGGGACGCCGGGAAGCAAATTCATCACGCTTTGAATAAATAATCCGACTTTCCTTGTTTTTTGCGCCTTCTTTCAGAGAAGCCGCAAACGCCTGGGTATTGATGATCATGACATTGATACCGGATGTGCTTGAAAACTCATCCAGTTGATGTAGATTGGAGCTGTTGTAGATAAAAAAACGCACCTTTTTTCCGAAATGTTCCATGAAGTGTTCCTGGGTCATTTCAAAGGACTTTTTCACCCCTTCCCGAATGGCAATGGATGGCACTACCACAATAAACTTGCTCCAACCGTATTGTTTGTTCAATTCAAACATTGTCTTGATATAGATATAGGTTTTACCGGTTCCTGTTTCCATTTCAATATCCAGGCTGCAACGACCCAGGTCTTTTATTAGAGATGGGGAAAGCTTGATATTATTGAGACTCTGCAACCCGTGAATATTCTTAATCAACTGGTCATCGGTAAGTTCAACCGCATCGTTCTTAAAACCGGTATCGTCCAGGGGATCGTATGCACCCACTGAATCCAGATCTTCGGCTAATTTAATCTGCTTTTCGATTTCAACGTCAACTTTTCCCAGGTCTCGGATATAGCTTACGGTGTCGCTGTAGCCCTGACCTTTAAAAACGTTCACCACGCTGTTAACCGCATCGGTCTGATAAGGCTGTATTTTAAAATTGAATTTCATGTCTACAATACCTTTCTGACTGTATCCGGGCTGTAGGTTGCAAAAATCTGTTCAAAATTGGTGGCAACCGAGTCATCGGCCATTGAACTATCCCGCATAACAAAATAATAGGGTTTTTTTCTAGCAATTGCCTCGATGGTTTCATCCGTAAGATCCTTGTCAAAGCATGCAATAAGAAAGTCCTCTGCAACGTTAAACACTTTTTTCCCATTTATGGTGATTTCTTCAATTTTGCTGGACAGAAAAACTCCCAAATCTAGCATCACCTGGAATAAAAGATCCTGCGAATTTCGATCTTTTTTAATATTATCGGCTAGCTCATCAAACATAGAAACATTTAATTCCGCCGGGTTATAATAAACATCTTTCATATTCGTACTTTCAAGCTTTAACACTCGAAACCCGGCATCCAGATTCTGGCCTAAAAGAGTAGCTTCTTCTTTGATTTTCGCACCTGCACGGCGGATTCGTTCTTTTCCGATTTCACAGATATTTTTGTAACCCGCTTTATACGCCTCGCTTTTTTCATCTGTGGTCTCTGGAAGTTGAACCATAATAAATTTGCGGTTTCCGCCATCTTCTGCATTGAGCTGCATGACTGCGTGAGCGGTGGTGGCGGAGCCAGAAAAAAAGTCTAAAATCAAATCACTGTTTTTTGTGGCTATACGTAGACTTCTATCTATGGTACCAAGTGGCTTTGGTTTTGGAAAAACAGTTTTATCAAAGCCTAACGAAATAAATTGTTCAGTTCCTCTTTCACTATTCACATCTTTAAAAGTCCATGCTGTAGTTGGCTTTATACGCAATTCATCAGTCAAAATATCTTTCACATACAGCATCCACTTGTTACCAGAACTTGAATATTTAGGTATAAGCACTTCTCTGTTTTTCATTGCAGTAGACATTTGCCATCTCCAATTTCCAAGGCTTCCATCCTTTCGAATTGGTTGAATTTTTTGATAGCCAAGCATTTCTTTATTTTCATACGAAGCACACAAATCAGCTGTCTCACAATTATAGTAAAAATAATAGAACAGGTTTGGTCTATCTTCTTGTCTATCATTATCTCCAGTTTTTCTTAAATCAATTTCTCTATAACGCATACCTTTGTTATCAACTTTATTATACCGTCTTAAAACATTTTCTTCAGGTAACCACCCATATATTTTTGCCTCTACTTTTGCATATATTAAGAGATATTCATGCGCTGGTGCAATATATTTATCATCAGATCTACCTTTAGGATTATTTATATTAGCAATAGCTGCTAAAAAATTATCTTCTCCAAACACCTCATTACATATTTTCTTTAAGTTCTCAACTTCATTATCATCAATACTTATAAAAATGACGCCATCATCAGCCAATAAATCTTTCGCCAGTTTCAATCGTGGATACATTATATTCAGCCAGTCAGTATGAAACCGTCCATTTGATTCAGTATTCGGTACCATTTGATACCCTTCTTCATCAAACTGCCCGCTGTTTTCGAGATACTCCTCTGTATTTTGTGCAAAATTATCCTTATAAACAAAGTCATTACCAGTATTATAGGGGGGATCGATATAAATCATTTTCACTTTTCCAAGATAGGTTTCCTGGAGGAGTTTTAAGACGTCCAAGTTATCCCCTTCAATATAAAGGTTTTCGGTATTGTCAAAATCAACGCTTTCATCCATGTAGGGTCGAAGGGTTTTGGCTATGGGGGCGTTGGCTAAAAGGATGGATTTTTTCTTATCAGGCCAAGTAAACTGGTAACGTTCTTCATTGCCTTCCACCACAAAATTTGAAAGTTCCTGCTTCAGCCGATCAAAATCAACAACTTTTGTGAGCTTATTGTCAACTTTTGCTTCTGTAACGCAGTTAGGAAATAACCCTGCGATCTTTTCAATATTATCATCCACCTTATTGATGCTATGCATTTTTAGCTTGTCCATTTCCAGATACCTCCAATATTTTTTTGTTGAACTCATCGAGGAGGAAAGATGACGTTGCCTCATTGTTTTCCAATTCGAATAATTTTTGTATTTTATTTTTGAATTCAATCATACTCGCCTTACAATAATCATCTCCTTTAAGTACTGCACCCATTTTTCTCGTATCAACAGCACATTCATGAAACTTTGGATTACCAAAAGAAAAGTCAGGAACAAAGATATTTGTATAATCACTTTGCGTAACCCAAGCGGCTCCCATTTCGTTAAGACAAGCCGGACTTTCCAGATACTTATCCGACCAAAGTATGATCATAAATATTTTGTTATTTATGTGTTTACGTAAATAATCATATATATTTTCATCCAACGGTATTTTATGCAATGGGTGTGAAGTATAAATCAGTTGA
>Ga0209125_1000311_pt1 | contig 69706 bp, 66 predicted proteins | sample BarGraIncub1131A_FD_184503 | JGI IMG/M metagenome (GOLD analysis project Ga0209125, IMG submission 184503) | Arctic peat soil microbial communities from Barrow, Alaska - Barrow Graham LP Incubations 11-31A (SPAdes) (version 2) | ecosystem: Environmental > Terrestrial > Soil > Wetlands > Peat... | reverse complement strand
TCCGGTGTGTTCCACGAGAGTGCTTCGGCGAATGCCTTGGCAATCACCGGTTATACACCTGATGCTGCCAGTAAGACGATTCTGGATCTCCAACTAGAAGACAACGTCATCACATTCGTATACTCAGCGAACGCAGTCGACTACACAGTCAACTACGTCGATGAGAATGGCAACGTATTAGTTGCACCAGTCACATTATCCGGTGTGTTCCACGAGAGTGCTTCGGCGAATGCCTTGGCAATCACCGGTTATACACCTGATGCTGCCAGTAAGACGATTCTGGATCTCCAACTAGAAGACAACGTCATCACATTCGTATACTCAGTCATAGTTATTCCGGCGAACATTGCTCCGACATCTACAGGAGCAACTTATACAATCGTTCGCGGGACAGCGATTACCCGCAACCTTACCGCTGCGGATGCTGAAGGTGGAGCACTTACTTATACTTTAGTTACAGGACCGGCGCATGGAACAGTTACACTAAATGCAACTACAGGTCGATTCACTTATACTAATGATGGATTGAGCTTAACACCTGACACCTTTACATTCCGTGTCAATGATGGAAAAGACAACTCGAATATCGCAAGAATTACTCTTACGATCATCGAGCCGGCGATTGCTAATACAGCGCCGACGGCTACAGACATCTCTTACACAACACCATATCAAACGGTTTTGACAAAGAATTTGAATTCACTCGCCAGTGATGCTGACGGTGATCCACTTACATTCGTTATTGTTACACAACCGACAAACGGAACACTTACGATTGACGCAAGCGGTAATTACACGTACACACCGAAGAGCGGATTCAGCGGAAACGACAGTTTCACATATCGCAGCAATGATGGTAAAGCTGATTCTAATATTGGAAAAGTTTCGATCATTGTTGAAGCAGAAATCATAGTTACTCCTGAACCGACTCCGCAAGCAAATCTAACGGTTTGGTATTGGTTGGCAGGACTGCTTGGATTATTACTATTCTTCATACTCGCACTCATTCGTCGTCCGCGTCCTCAGATCAATGATGTTGTGATGAACTCAGATGGAACCTATACGGTATCATGGGGTTACTTAGGGCCGCGTTTAATGCACAAAGACTATGATCGTGATGAGTCTGTGTTTGAAGTTCTTGCAGGAAACGCATTAAAACTTCCTGAAGAGGCACAAGTTCCGTACGAGTTCGATCGTGGACAACATGAAAACCTGTTTGAAACTATTGTTGATGACAGTACAGTAATTCGTTGGACGATCAAGAAAAAAGAAGAAATACTCAATAAAGAAGTAATTGAGAAGATCTTAAACAACAAAAAGTAATTATTAGTCATTAAGTACTGAAGGAGCGTTCAATTACGCTCCTTTTTTATGTATGCAAGTTACATATTATTGCAAGAGAATGATATAATAGTGCATATTAAGGAAGAGTTAAAATGAAAAAGAAACAAACAGTACATGCTCCGCGCTTGATGGCACTGGACTTCTTTAAATATATCGGACCGGGAATGTTGGTTACCGTCGGATTTATCGATCCGGGAAACTGGGCATCCAATGTTTCAGCCGGATCTGATTATGGAATCAAATTACTTTGGATGGTCACTTTATCGACGCTTATGCTGATCGTTCTTCAACATAATGCTGCTCATCTAGGAATCGTCACCGGCGATTGTCTGTCTGAATCAGCCAGTAAGTATATCCGCCCATGGTTAAAAAATATAATTTTATCAACTGCGGTAGTCGCCTCGGTTTCTACTGCTTTGGCAGAAATAATGGGTGGTGCCATCGCTTTGGAAATGCTTTTCAAATTACCAATCAAAATCGGATCCATACTGATATTAGTGTTGATATTGTGGATGTTGTTGACCAATTCATATAAGAAATTAGAGCGTTGGATCATCGGCTTTGTCTCATTGATCGGATTATGTTTCATCATTGAACTCAGTTTGGTCAAAATTGACTGGCCGGCCGCGATGGTTGCTTGGGTAACACCTTCTTTTCCGAAAGGAAGCATGTTGGTCATCATGAGTGTCTTGGGGGCAGTCGTAATGCCGCACAACCTGTTTCTTCATTCAGAAATCATTCAAAGTCGCCAATGGAATCTACAGGATAAAGAAGTCATGGAACGGCAATTAAAATATGAATTCATGGATACGCTGTTTTCGATGATGATCGGATGGGCAATCAACAGTGCCATGATTCTGATCGCGGCCTCGGTATTTTTCGGGAATGTCAAAATTACCCAGTTAGGTCAAGCGCAACAAATGCTGGTACCGATGCTTGGATCCGGCGCCGCCATCATTTTTGCCTTAGCACTGCTGTTTGCGGGTATCTCTTCTTCCGTCACGGCCGGGATGGCCGGCGGCAGTATTTATGCGGGAATTTTCAGCGAACCTTATGACATCAAAGATAATCACACGAAGACCGGAGTACTGATCACGTTGGTCACGGCTGCGATCCTGATCCTGTTTATCAGTGATCCCTTCAAAGGATTAGTCTATTCACAGATGCTTTTGAGCATTCAATTACCGATCACTGTCTTCACGCAAATCTATCTGACTTCATCAAAAAAGGTCATGGGAGAGTACGCAAACAGCACAAAAGATAAAATTGCGCTGTGGTCTGTGGCACTTTGCGTGACTGCTCTCAATATTGCGCTATTTATTAGTATAATTAAGGTGTAAATGAATGTGAATTTTTAAATTTGAGAGTATAATAATATCAAGCCGATCATTTCGGCGGAGGTGCATGAATGACTGATCTGATTCCGTTTATTATCGAAGCGATCCTTGTTGTTTTGGCAGTATATCTGTTGATATTCAAAATCTTCGGATTACGTGTTATTAACTCAAATGAAGTCGCAGTCGTCGAAAAGTGGTGGAGTACTAAAGGTTCACTTAAAGATTCCATTATTGCGCTTAACGGTGAAGCCGGATATTCTCCCGACTTGCTGCGCGGCGGTATCCATTTTAAGTCAGTGTTGATGTATAAAATTCATAAATATCCGTTGATAACGGTACCGCAGGGGCAGATCGCTTATTTGTTCTCCCGTGACGGAAGTCCGTTATCGCCGACGCAGACGTTAGGCAAGATCGTTCCGGAAGCGAATAACTTTCAGAATGTCAGAGGTTTCTTGCAAAACGGCGGCCAGCGAGGTCCTCAACGCGGAATCATCCGTGAAGGAACCTATGCTATCAACTTGGCTCAATTCATTGTTATCACTCCGAATGATATTAAAATGATTCAAACGACATTACGTTCAGAACGTTCTGAACTGATTACCATGCAACAGACGTTGGCATTGCGTAAAGCATTCTCGCCGGTCGTTATCATGGGCTCTTCGGATGAAGGCAGTGACAGTATGTGTATAGTGACCGTCCATGACGGTTTGCCTCTTGAACAGGGCGAAATCATCGCTCCGAGTGTCGGAGAAGCACATTCCAGTTTCCAAGATCCGGAAAAATTTCTGGAACTTGGCGGACGTCGCGGCAAACAGATCCAAGTACTTACCGATGGTACGTATTACATCAACCGCTTGTTTGCAACCGTAGAATATCGTCCTAAGACTGTCGTTCCGATCGGTTTCGTCGGAGTCGTTGTTTCTTTCTTCGGAAAAGAAGGCAAAGATACCACAGGCGCTGATTATCGTCACGGCGAACTTGTTGAAGTCGGTTGTAAGGGTGTTCTCGAAAAACCTCTGATGCCCGGCAAATATGCATTCAATACAGATGCCGGTAAAGTCGTTCTGGTTCCGACTACCAATATCATCCTTAAGTGGAACAAGTCCGAGACCGGGGATCACAAGTATGATGAAAATCTGACGGAAGTCGACATCATCACGAAAGATGCTTTCGAACCTGCATTGCCGTTATCGGTTGTTATGCATATCGATTACAAGCAGGCTCCTTGGGTCATTCAACGTTTTGGTGATATCAATATGCTAGTCAACCAATCGCTTGATCCATTAGTCGGTGCTTATTTCAAAGATGTCGCTCAGACAAAGACCTTGATCGAATTGATTCAGGAACGCAGCGAGATCCGTGAGCGTGCCGTCACTGAGATGAAGGCTAAATTTGAAAAGTATAATTTACAATTGGAAGAAGTACTTATCGGTACTCCGCGTTCTCCTGTCGCCGATGTTCAGATTGAAAACATTCTGATGCAGTTGCGCGAGCGTCAGATAGCGGAAGAAAAGAAAGTCACGTATCAGAAACAGCAGTCTGCTGCTGAGAGCGAAAAATCGCTGCGTGAAGCGCAAGCAATTGCCGAACAACAATCCTTCCTTACCAAATCAAATATTCAGATCGAGATCGAACGTAACAGCGGTGCTGCGTTAGCCAGTAAGGCTGAGCAAGAAGCCAATCAAATCATTGCGTTGGCCAGAGCTAATGCGACTAAAATCAGAGTAGAAGGTGAAGCGGAAGCATCCAAAGAATCCAATGTCGGTTTGGCGAAAGCACAAGCAATCGATGCTCAAGTTAAAGCATACGGTGGTGCCGAATACCGGGTTATTCAGGAAATCGCAATGCAGTTAGCGGATGCAATCAAAAATGCCAAAGTTGATGTCGTCCCTAGAACCGTTGTCAATATGGGTTCAAATGAGAATGGCGGAAGCGAAAATATCGTTGAAGCTTTGTTGAAACTATTGACCCTGAATAAACTGGGTGTTGATGTCAGTAAACCGCAAGAAGTTATTGATCAACCGGCAAAATCAGCGGAGTAACTTCAAAATCAGTTCATAAAATATAAACCCTCAATCAACTTAGGATGATTGAGGGTTTGTTTATTTAACGAAACGGACAGAAGTGGAATCAAGCAGATATTCGTAATCGGGAAACAAGCTGATCACTTTTCTCATCCGAAGGGTTATGTCGACTGGGATATTTTGAAACATATTATTCGAAGTATCCGGACCGACCAGTGTTTTATATAAGCCGAATTTCCGAATATCACTGTTGCCGATCACTGAGATCTGAAAATCCCAGATGTGTTGCGAGACATGATGCGCGTAGCCATCTTGCGCTACTTTAAAGGCTGATCTGTTCTTAAAGGAGGCAAGGGGTTGATTCACGTCCAGATAAATCGTATTCTCTTCATAGAGATGAATATAGGTTTTTAAAGGTTCGAATGTTCCGTACTTTTGTGTCAGGTCAGGAAAGATGTTCGGGTCATTACTTTCTTCGATCGCTTTACGCAGAATATCGGTGTTCAGCATATGTGCTCCGTGACCGTATTCACCTTTGATATCATGAGCCAAGATCACATCGGGTTTGAATCTCCGAATCAACTCGATCTGATAATGTAAAATCTTGGTTTCATCGTAGACTGAATAAGCATGAGCCAAACTTCTTGAGGCGATATCCGGAAACTCACCAATGATCGGATATGCGGTAATTCCCAACTCCCATAGACTGGCCAACAGTTCATGCGGTCGCGGGGGTTGATCATTATGATTGACCATGAAGGCGACTTGGATCTTCTTGTGTTGATTCACGTAGATCGCAATAGCAGCACCGAAATACAGCACTTCGTCATCAGAATGGGTCGGTAAGACAAGCATGTCGGCTTTCGTATAAGGGGTTCGCCACACTTGAACGGAAGAAGGCAGATTACCCGTTGAATAGATCGTGATCGTCGCTATTTTAGCGTTAGGCAAAGCCACCGTCACTTCTTTGGCAGGAGTATCCAGACGGATTAATTCATGTAAGAAATTATGAGTGCCGGCAGCTTGCTGAATATTGTTATAGCTGATCGAATAAGGTGACGGAACGACTTCAAATTGAATATACAGATACTGAATACTTTCAGGCGATTGGATAACCAACTGACTGTTCGCCGGCGGAGTAACGATCGTTGACAGCAAAGAATCAGTTAATGCACGAGGTGCAGCAACATTATTCAGCCGCCATGTAGCCGAACTGTTCAAATTGACGGCTTCATGTGTTACCATAGAATTATCAGTAATATTACTGATCAACGTCGGCTCCAAACCGTAGACCGGCGAAAGGAGTATCGCAGAAAAGAGTAATAAAGTGAATTGTATGATTCGATGTGTGAATATTTTCATTTGTTTTCTCCATGATGCTAAAAATATCGGTTGTTTACTGAAAGTAAGTGATTTTTCATGTCTGAGTATCTTTTAATGACTCAACTTATATAGTATAGTTGTATCATAATTTCAAAAATTAAGCGATACTAAGGTTGGAAATATTTCCAAGGTCAATAACCGGGGGGTTAAAATATGGCAGCGATTGCGATTATTCCTACACTGAATCCAAGTGAGAAAATTTTAGAGGTCGTAAGTGGGTTAATAACACATGGTTTTAAACTAATCATCATTGTTAATGATGGAAGTAAACCTGAAAAAAAGTATATTTTCGATCAGTTGGATCAATATCAACAAGTCGAAATTGTTACACATACCGTTAATAAAGGAAAAGGTGCAGCACTTAGGACTGCTTTTCAATACGTACTTACCAATCATCCGGATTTTGACGGTGTCGTTACGCTTGATGATGACGGACAACATAAAGTCGAAGACGTGATCGCTTGTGCGGATGCTCTGAAAACAAACAAGAACAGTTTGATCATGGGATGTCGTAACTTCAAAGCCAAAGAAACACCTTTTAAAAATCGTCTGGGGAATAAAATTACTGCCTTTGTGTTCGGATTGGCCTATGGTGTGAAAATCAGTGATACGCAAACAGGTTTGCGAGCGATTCCGACTCAACATTTGGGTATCTACATCAATGTTCATGGAGATCGTTTCGAATACGAATCGAATATGTTGGTTGAAGCTAAAAATAATTCGATCAGTTTCGTTGAAGTCCCGATCCAAACGATCTATCTCGAAAAAAATAAAGCCTCTCATTTCAATCCGATCATTGATTCGTGGCGCATTTATAAACAAATATTCACATTCTTTTTCTCTTCAGTACTCGCATTTGTTGTTGATATAACACTTTTCGGAGTATTAAGTAAAACGCTTCAAATCGAGTCAACACTGAAATTGGTTTTCTTTGCGACCGTCGGAGCAAGAATCGTTTCTTCTTTGTTTAACTTCCTGATGAATCGTTACGTTGTATTCAAAAGAAAAAACAGTCTTGGAAAAGCATTTGTTCGATACTATACATTAGCGGTTTTTCAGGCAATGGTATCGTTCGGGCTTGTCAGTTTATGTGCGATCTTCATGGCGAAAGATCTCTTGGTCGTATGGAAGGTGATCGTTGATTTGTGCTTGTTTATTATCAGTTACAGAATTCAAAACAGATGGGTCTTCCAAAAAAAATCAGCAACCAAAATGAAGAAGAAATCAACCATCGTGACTGTTATATTTGACGGATTAAAATTATTCGGCGTTACATTGCTGCTGATACTTGTGTTATTTTTCGGCTCGACGACGATTGTCAGTTACGGACCGTCTTCGGCTGCCAGAGATTTATTTGTTCTGACTGTAATGGAAACAAGTGCCGCAAAGTTCCTTGCGCGTATCTACTTTTCGGATGAACAAATCAAAACGATCATCAAGTTGAATTCAGCACATGATACCGGTGAAGTATCAAACGGAGACGATATCATAATTCCGAAAGACAGTGACACATTTGATTTAAAAGCGATCAACGTAGAGAATATTACCGGTGCAACGTTTATCGGTAAGTTGATGATCGTCAATGATCCTTCACGTTTGTTTGTTGCGACATTGCCTGAGTTCAGTCAAACGGGACGCGGAAAACTGCTAAGCACAATGGTCAGTGAAAATAATGCAATTGCCGGAATCAACGGTGGTGCATTCTCGGATATCGGTGGTGTCGGTAAAGGCGGAATGCCGTTGGGAGTTGTTATCCAAAACGGTAAAATTCGTTTGAATGTAGCCAGTGAATACTCGACATTGATCGGATTTGACTTTAATAATCATTTGGTTGTCGGTAAGATGACGGCACAGGAAGCCATCGATAAAGGCATGAAAGAAGCCGTAAGTTTCGGACCGGCATTAATCATCAATGGTAATCGTGTTCCGATCACCGGTTCAGGCGGTGGATTGAATCCACGTACAGCCATCGGTCAACGAGCTGACGGTGCAGTATTATTACTTGTTATTGCAGGCAGACAAGCGACCAGTTTAGGTGCTTCTTATGCCGATATAGCTGACATCATGGTCGAGCACGGAGCAGTCAACGCAGCGAATTTAGATGGAGGCGGATCTACGTTATTGATTTATAACGGAGAAATGATGAATCCTGTTGCCTTAGTCAATGGTCCGCGCGAGATCCCTACAGCGTTTCTGGTGAGAAAGTAATATGAAAAGTAAGATGAAAAATAAAGGTACTCCTAAAAATCCGAAGTTTAATAAGTTTTTAAAAGGGTTCACACTTGCTGCTTTAGTGTTGATAGCGTCTTTCATGGTATTTTTATGGTTCTTCTTGACCGATTACCAAAAAATGTTGCCGGGTGAATATGGAAATCAGATCGTCCAAGCTTATCAAACAGGAGATGTTAAATCACTGGATAAGTATAGTGATAATATGCCTGCATCATTTCAGAATCCAACAATATTCAATAAGTATCTGGAACAGTTTGGTGATTCGAAAACCATCTTTTTCTATCCGATCACCTCGAAAAATCCAAAACAGATTCTCTATGAAATAGCCAGTGATACAAAAGCAATAGCCTCGTTGACGTTGGAGAAGACCGGCAAAAAATCGATGTTTGGATTCAACAAGTATAAAATCGTAAATCTCAGTTATCATCCGCTTTATGAATATACGATAACAGCACCAAGTGACGTTTCGATCGTCATCAATGATCTGCCGATCGATACGAAATATCTTACTGATGAAAAACAGGTGATCGCCAGTTTCGCTCAAGTACAAACCGATCCGATCACATATGTTAAATACAAAATATCCGATTTCAACTATATCGTTACACTGACAGCTCAGGATGCCTCTAAGTCCGAACTTGTGATTGAAAAGGATGATACCAAACACACATACACGATTTCAAAAGTTCCGTCGGAAGCTATTAAAACCGAGATAACGGCGTTTGCGACAAAAGTTTCCAAAGCTTATTCCATCTACACGACACTTCGATATTCGTCGTTTAGGAATCTCTCAGTGTTATTGTATCCGAACACGACTTTCTTCAATTCTATTCGTACGTTTGGTAATGAATGGAGTTATACCTACACAGTCGACCGATATGAGAACCTCGAAGTCAAAAATTTCATCAAGTATTCGGAAACCGAATATTCGTGTGACATCAGTTATAAATATGTGATCCTGCGTTCGACCGGCGCAGAAAAATCATTTCCGGTTTCATTCCGCTATTATGTCACCAAAAAGTCAGGTACATGGCTAGTTGCGGATATGCGACCTCAATAGAATGATTTTATAAAAGTAAGTAAAAAAGCACACGATTCATGTGTGCTTTTTTGTGTGTATCCAAACTAATATTTTATCACTCGCGGCAGTTTTTTGGCTTGATTGATCCATATCTCTATCTGATAAATCGTCGGTAGTTTCCTAACCAGATTTTTCTATTCATTCAATTTAATCAACTTTTCGTTCAGATGAGATGCATTGCGGGTTGCAAGTTTCGTAACTGTATCGACACCACCGGCTTCCAATAGATCCGCATATTTACTTCCGACACCTTTGATTCGGTAAAAATCGATATGGTTGATCCATTCAAGAATCAGTTGTTCACTGATTCCGGCTTTTTCAGCCAACTCTGCACGTCCTTTTTTTGTTGCGCCTTTCAGCAATAACTTATCCGTATTCTTAATTCACGCTTCATTTAATTTAGCTTTGTAAGATGGACCGGTACCTTCGACATAACTCAATTTCGGCATGTGATTGAACCTCCTTTGCCTCAATAAATCTATTTAAAACGAATCAAAAAAATAATCAATATTTCCACTTTTTGATTGAAATTATAAATAGATTTTCTGTGATGATCGTGAATGCTGTAAACTAAGATCAATTGAAAGAAAACAAAATTTAAAGTGAAAATCACTTAGTAAGATGATTTTTAAGTTAGAATCTAGAAGAAAAAAGCGAAGTTCCTGATAAAGGACGAACTTGATACGAAATCTTTCCGTTATGTACCTTGAGTGTTGAGTGTAAATCAACTAAAATAGAATCATAGATACAGAAAAAGAGGAAACATGATGAATCAACCCAGTTTAGTAATTCTAGCCGCGGGAATGGGAAGTCGATACGGAGGACTTAAACAGATCGATACTGTTGGATCCAACGGAGAAAGTATCATTGATTTTTCCATTTATGATGCGATCCAAGCAGGATTTAAAAAAGTATACTTGATCATTCGAAAAGAACATGAAGAGGCTTTCCGAAATGCATTGACGGATAAGATCGAATCCATGATCGAAGTAGAATTTATTTATCAGGATATTCATGATTTTCCGAAGGAATATAAGGTTCCGGAAGGAAGAGAAAAACCATGGGGAACCACACACGCTTTGTGGGTGTGTCGTAACCAAGTCAGAGAACCGTTTGCGATCATCAATGCGGATGACTATTACGGAAGAGATGCATTTACTCAGATTTATGACTTTTTACGCAATAAAGTTAAAGATAATGAATATGTGATGGTCGGTTATCGATTATTGAACACACTTACCGATGCAGGAACCGTATCCCGCGGTGTTTGCGTCGTTGAAGATGGTAAGTTGGCAGAAATCACCGAACGTCTGAAAATCGCTAAAACAGGAGATACCGCCAGCTATACAAATGATGGGTCAACTTGGATCGAACTGTCAAATGAGAGTTTGGTTTCAATGAATTTTTGGGGATTCACTCCAAAGATTTTCGAAGCAGCCGAAGAAAGATTTGCGTTGTTTTTGAAACGTGATTTTGAAAGTAATCCGTTAAAATGCGAACACGTCCTACCGACGATGGTCGGAGAATGTTTGAAAGAAAATTATTTTACCGTTGAAGTACTGACTTCAAAGGATCGCTGGTTTGGGGTCACTTATCGCGAAGACAAACCTGATGTTGTCGCAGCCTTAGCCCGCTTTAAACAAGAAGGCAGCTATCCGGAAGATCTCTGGAAGAAATCAGCCAAAAAATGAACAATTTCAATTACATCAATACAGCTCGAATATTATTCGGAAAAGATACCGAAAATCAGGTTGGTCAAGCGCTGAAGCCATACGGAAAAAAAGTATTGCTTCATATGGGTGGGAAATCGGTAAAGGCATCCGGTCTGTATGACCGTGTTATTCACTCATTGGATGAAGCAGGCATCGATGTCATCGAACTCAGCGGTGTAGTTCCGAATCCGCGTTATTCGATGGTTCTTCAAGGAATCGAACTATGTCGAAAACATAAAATCGATATGATTTTAGCAGTCGGCGGAGGAAGCGTCATTGACAGTGCCAAAGCAATTGCTTTCGGTGTTTTGGCAAAAGACGAACCTTGGTCCTATTTCGTGGGAGGTAAAACCGTCACTGAAGCATTACCGATCGGTGTTATTCTGACACTGCCGGCAGCCGGCAGTGAGACTTCCGACAGTTGTGTCATCACCAATGAAATCGGTGGATATAAACGTTCAGCCGGCGGTGAGGTCTTGATTCCGCGCTTTGCGATCATCAATCCTGTTCTGCATATGAGTTTACCTCCGTATCAATCAGCGTGCGGTATCACAGATATGGCTGCTCATTTGATGGAACGTTACTTTTCTCCCACTCGTCATACCGATTTGACGGATCGTCTGATTGAAGCTTCGTTGAAAACGATTCTGGTTCAAGGAATCAAGGTGATGAAGAATCCGTATAATTATGATGCGCGGGCAGAAATCGCTCTTGCGGGGACATTGGCTCATAATAATCTGTTTGGGGTCGGTCGCATCGGTGATTGGGCAAGTCATACTATCGAACATGAATTGAGTGCTAAATATGATATCGCTCACGGAGCCGGGTTGGCGATCATATTTCCTGCTTGGATGAAATATGTTTATAAAACAGATATGGCACGCTTTGTCATGTTTGCATCACGCGTATTCGATCTTGAAATGGATGAACATGATCCTGAAGAGATCGCACTGGCAGGTATTTCAAGACTTGAAGATTTCTTTAAATCGCTGGGATTGGATGTTACGTTCGAGAATTTAAGCGTCAGTGATGATGATATTATGGAGATGGCAAGTAAGATCTATGATCAGAGTTCTTCGACAACGATCGGGCAGTTTCAAAAATTGACTCGTGATGATGTGGTCGAGATTCTGCACTTAGCTAAATAATCAAAATCAAAAGAAAGCGAACTGTTCATTACAGTTCGCTTTTGTTATTTGAATAGATTTTGAATGAGGTTGGCAGATAACATGAGTGTACCGATCGTGGAAAACAAATTCGCTAATACAACGACCAACAGGATACGAATCACGCGATTGCGCCAGAAACCTTTTAATGAAGCTGCATCTGTCTGAAGTGCCATGAAGTCTTCGACTTTCGGTTTATGGATATAAGCTTCCATCAGACCGGCAAACCATCCGGTCGCAAGAACGGGGCTGAGTGCGCCGACAGGAGCCATCACAAATGCGGTGATAATACTCAAAGGATGTCCAAGGGCTAAAGCGGTACCGACAGCTGCGAAGCTTCCGTTGATCAAGATGAATTTCAATACGGTATTGACTGCCATACCCGGAACTTTCATCATGCTGACAAGCAGCAAGACGACAAGCGCGATGGGGAACGCCCAAGAAATCATGACTGATGATTTTGATTTTTGGGGTACCTCCAATAAAAGATCGACCGAAGTGATCGTCTGAATGTGTTTCGTGATACCCGAAACATGAGCGGCACCAACGACGGCGACAATGCGCGCGGCATCGGCATTTTTCAATTTGTAGGCCATGACTTGATCACGTTCATGGATCAGAACTTCCGCAATTCGAGGAAATTTTGAACTAACTTCATGAAGTGCGGCTTGAATCATATCTCCTTGTTTCAATTCTTCGATTTCAGCTTCACTGATCTTTTCGTCTTCAAAGATCGAACTGACCAAGGCAATCGCCATTTTAAATTTGTCCCAACCGCGCATCGAACGCCAGATTCGTGTAAATGTTGTCTGGATATTTCGGTCGATACATAAAATTTCAGTATTAAGGGCTGTCGCTTCGGTAATGGCGGTACTCATCTCACTGCCGACCTTAACATTCAACTGTTTAGCTAAACGTTGTTGATAGGAAGATAAAATAATATTAGCTAACAGGTAACCGACACGTTTACTTTTTATGACTTGAACAATGTCGGTCTTTTGCCAATCGGCACCTTCTGTCATTGTCTTATATCGTCCGTCATCCAACTCGATGGCGACGGCATCCGGTTTGATTTCTTGCAGCAACTGTCTGACTTCTTCGGCGGAAGCACTGGAGACATGAGCTGTCCCGATCAGCCAAATTTCTTTATTTTCAAGATCGATTTTAGTGATGTGAGTTTCCATAATGACCTGCTTTCTTTGTTAATTGTACTCAAAGAAGGATGAAATAGCAACACTGTTCATCGTTCGGATAATACAATATTTCGTGCAAAAACAGAATTTTCATGGTACGCTATTTTTCGGGTGATACAATGAAAAAAAGACGTCCACGAGTGTTCTTTTACGCTATGTTGATAGCGATTCTCATATTTGCGGGTTTTATTTATTTAGGTCGAGAATATCCTGCCAGTGATGAAGCGAAAGCGGTATGGCAGGCAAGTGATGTAAAGGTGTCGTCTATTTCCCAGGGAATCGAAGTCGAACCTTTGACGGATAACGGAACATTGGGAGTACTCATCTATCCGGGTGCTCAGATCGATCCGGCAGCCTATTTACCGTTAGCCAGAGAGATCGCATTGCGATTGAACCAATCTGTCTTCATCGTCAAGTTCCCGTTCAATTTGGCTGTGCTGAATTCAAATGCGGGAAAAAGCGTCATGAATGAATATAAACATGACGAATGGATATTGATCGGCCATTCGTTGGGGGGAGCGATGGGTTCGAGTCTGGCTGCGTCTGACGCAAGAATTAAAGGAATGGTCATGTTGGGTGCGTACCCGTCAAAAAATCTGTCGAAATCGACTCTACCGACGCTTAGCATCCAAGGATCTCAAGATAATGTGATGACAGCTAGTGAATTTGCGCAAAAAAAGAAGAATTTTCCTAGTCCCGCAGAGTTTTATATCATCGAAGGAGCGAACCATTCTCAGTTTGGAAGTTATGGATTGCAGGCAGATGATTTCGGTGCCACGATCAGTGCCGAAAAGCAGCGAAGTGTGATAATTGATTTCATCCAAGACTGGCTCAAGAACGGGTTCGGTGGATAGTAGATCAACTATTATGGTATAATTACCTAGTTAAGGAGGACTATTCATGATCAGTTATACGGCTATACAAACGATTGTCCAGTTGCTCAGAATGATATTCGATGTTCTGATCTTGTGGATACTGCTATATTATACGATTAAGATCGTCCGAAACAATTCTCGTACGACCCAGATTTTCAAAGGTATCGTACTGATTTTGCTGATCAAAGCAAGTGCCAGTTTCTTCGGGCTAACAACAGTTGCCTGGTTAGCCGGAATCTTTGTTACGTGGGGATTCTTAGCTGTCATAATAATATTTCAGCCTGAAATCAGAGCTTTACTTGAAAAATTGGGAAAAAGCACGATTTTTTCTCGAATTTCAACGCTTTCCGGAAATGAACGCGCAAAACTTCTGGATACATTGGTCCATGCAACGATGCAATTGTCTGAATCTCAGACAGGAGCTTTAATAACGCTAGAACAAGGACATTCATTGTCCGACTATATAAAAACAGGTACATTGCTCAATTCAATCGTCACGTCTGAATTACTGACATCGATTTTTGTTACGTCAACACCATTGCATGACGGTGCTGTTATCATTCAAGGTGATCGTATCGCTTGTGCTTCTGCTTACTTTCCTCCGACCAATCTGGACCTTCCGACCCGCTACGGTGCTCGTCATCGGGCAGCCATCGGAATCAGTGAAATCACCGATTCAATCACGATCGTGGTCTCTGAAGAATCCGGTCGTGTTTCGATTGCGGAAGAAGGGAAATTGACAACGATGACAGAGGAAACTCTGCGTAATTATCTTGAGAAGATTATTCTTCATGAGGAAACCGAAGTTCATGAATTTCGCAGTATTACGAAAGACCTGTTTAAATCACCGAAGCCGATCGCTATCAAACCGGTCACAGTATCGGATGAATCCGTTAAGATCGTGCCTGAAGCTATCGTGATCAAGGCGAAAACATCGGGGTTAAAGCAATTCTTCAAACGTAAAGAAAAACCTAAAAAAGTAAATGGATCCAAGCCGACTCAGACAACTGAACTTCCGGTAGCTGAAAAAGAAGCCGAGCCTGCGGATATCAAACTCGAAAACAGTGTATCTGCGGATATCAATTTTGAATCTGAATTTCCAGCATATAAAAAAATGGTAAAAGAGGAAGCTGATACGCTGCAATCCGAAGTCATTGCCGAAACTGAAGTTGCTGAAAAAGCAGCAACAGTAGAAGAACCAATGGCAGGTGAAGCTGTAAAAGTAAAAGTGGCTAAACCTAGTAAAGTCAAAGCAGTAAACAACGCAAGCGTTAATGAAGTTTCCAATTCTGATACCTTGTTTACACCTGATGATGATCAGAATAAAGGAGGTAAACAATAATGGCAGCGAAGAAAAGAGACGTAAATAAGCCGAATGAAGAAAAACTTGATTTAGCTAAACGTATTGCCGGGCAAAGTCAAAAAGTTGCTCGTACTTACGCTAATATCGAGAATGCGGTCATGCGCACGATCCGCTGGTTCAGCGCTTGGTTTGATAAAGTATTGTTTAATGCACGTTTTGGGAAGATCGTTTCCTTATTTTTGGCCATTCTGTTGTATATCACCGTTAACTACGGTTCAGGCCAAGCTATCTTTAAAACAGCAACCTCATCGGGCGATGTCATTAAAAACATTCCTGTCAATGTAGTCTCAAATGACGAAGTATACGAAATTTCCGGTATTCCTAAAACCGTCAATGCTTATATTGTCGGTGAACTTTCGGATATCACCTTAATTCAAACGCAAAAAGCATATTCGGTAGTTGCTGATCTGACCGGATTATTGGAAGGTACGCATGAAGTGACGTTGACCGCAACGAATTTTTCGTCCCGCGTTGATGTTGCGTTGACACCTTCGACGGCGGTTGTGACGATCAAAAAGAAAATATCCCAAAGATTCAGTCTGGGCTACGAATTCGTAAATACAGACAAAATGAATCAGACATTTATCCTTAATGAGCCTGTAATGGATTCTTCGGAAGTAATTATCCGTGCTTCACAATCCACCCTCGAAAGCATCGGTTACGTAAAAGCGCTGATCGATGTCACCGGTGTCGACAAGAACTTTACGCAGGAAGCGACGATCGTTGCTTATGATCAAAAAGGCAATCGACTCGCAGTGGATATTATTCCGGCAACAGTGAAAGTGACCGTGAACGTAAGTTCACCGAATAAATCGGTTCCGGTCGTTGTCGTTCCGACGGGTGAGATTCCCGGTGGGTTGGCTATCGATTCGATTGCGTTAGATCACACCTCAGTTACATTGTATGGCAGTGAAACGATTTTGAATGCGATCAATGAGATAAAGGTTCCGATCAATGCGACAACATTGACCGGTAATAAGAGTTTAGTTGCGGAAATCACTTTGCCATCCGGTGTCAAAAAGTCCAGTGTGACTCGCGTCAATATGCAGATCACGGTCGCAGCGGGAGTTTCCAAAACACTTGAAAACATCACGATCGATTATCGCAACAATGATAAGGGATATCGATTTACACTTACGGATAATTCGACGGCTTACGCAAAAGTTACACTTTTCGGAACTCAGAAGAATGTGGACTCGATAACAGCGGAGAATATTTCCATTTACATCGATATGGCGAATGTAACACTAGGTGTTCAAACGGTTCCGCTCTATGTCTCCGGAAGCAATAATTTAGTTTCGTATACGTTGGAGAGACAGACAATTTCAATCAATGTCATTAAATAGGAGGAACTATGGGAAGATATTTCGGAACTGACGGAATTCGCGGTAAAGCCAATGAATCATTGAACGTGGAAACCGCATTTAAAGTCGGTCGATATTTGGGCTATCATTTTTCGAAAGAGAAACGCGGCAAGATCTTGATCGGCATGGATACTCGCTTATCATCAAGCATGTTTGAAGCCGCCGTTGCGGCCGGGGCCAGTGCTTCGGGCAGTGACGTGTATACGTTGAAAGTTGTTCCGACACCGGCCGTGGCTTTTCTGACCGGTTTAGATGATTTTGACTGCGGTGTTATGATCTCCGCCAGTCACAATCCATATTATGATAACGGCATCAAAGTGTTCAATCACCAAGGTGTCAAGATCAGTGCTCAATTAGAAGGGTTGATCGAGGATTATATCGATAATAAACATATCCTTCCATTTGCGGAAAACACCGAAATCGGTAAAGTAATCCTATATCCGGAAGGATTGACACTCTATAAAAATCATTTAAAGAACTTATTTGACATGGATCTACGTGGATTGTATATTGCGTTGGATACCGCCAACGGTTCGGCGACGACATCCGCTTATGAAGTACTGACTTCCATGGGTGCTAAGTGTGCACTGATGCACAATGAACCGGATGGATTAAATATCAATACAAAATGCGGATCCACACATCCGGCCAGTCTGCAGAAATTCGTGATCGACAATAAATGCGATATTGGATTTGCGTTTGACGGTGATGCGGATCGACTGATCGCCGTTGATGAAAAGGGCGAATTAGTGGATGGTGACAAGACGATCTTCGCATGCGGCTTGCATATGAAAGAAGTCGGTACGTTAAAACACGATACGATCGTTACGACCGTGATGGCGAATCTTGGTCTTTATAAAGCCTTTCAGAAGTACGGAATCAATACGGAACAAACTCAAGTCGGTGATAAATATGTCTATGACTGCATGGTCACTCATGATTATCAATTGGGTGGGGAACAGTCCGGACATATCATCTTTAAACAACATGCGACGACCGGCGACGGTCTGTTGACAGCCATGAAACTCCTGGAAGTGATGATCGCAAGAAATCTGCCGATCGGTAAGATCACCGAAGAACTTTTTATCTACCCGCAGTTATTGAAGAATGTTCGTGTTCATGATAAGAAAAAAGCACTTGTGGACGAAGATATATTACGGATCGCGCAAGAGATCCAAGAAGAACTTCACGGTGAAGGAAGAATTTTAGTTCGACCGTCAGGCACCGAGCCGTTGGTTCGCGTCATGGTCGAAGCTAAAACGGACGAACTTTGTGCGCATTATGTAGAAAAAGTGGTCAAATTGATTGAAACAAAAGGGTTATGATCCATAAACGGTCTGTCGAAATGACGGATCGTTTTTCTCTTCGTGGGATAAACCGCAACTAAAACAGGTTGCACTACTAATTATGTGTTATTTTTGTTAGAATAGATGAAAGAGGTGATCGCAGTGAAACGTGTTATTTGTGTAGTTGAGGATGAAAAAGACTTAAACGAACTGGTTAAACGATACCTTGAAAAAGAAGGGTATGAAGTAAGATCCTATCTGACCTACGAACAAGCAGCTTTACATTTATCGGATGATGATGTTCATCTTTGGATATTGGATATAATGCTGGACGATAAGAGCGGTTTTGATTTGATCGAGGAGATCCGTCAACAGTCGCGCAATGTTCCTGTTATTTTTATGTCTGCACGCGATAAAGAATTTGATCGTATCATCGGACTTGAAAAAGGCAGTGATGATTATATCACAAAACCATTCTCCCCGAAGGAACTCGTTCTTCGCATCAATAATATCATTCGCCGTGTATATAAAGATGAGAATCAGCGCATCAACGTTGATGGTTATGAAATCGATGAAGAACAACGCAAAGTATTCAATGCGGAAGGTGAACTCGAATTGACGACCAAGGAGTTTGATCTGCTGATGTTATTTGTGAAGAACCGCGGTACCGCCTTTTCACGTGAACAGATTCTGAAGAAAGTATGGGAACTGAATTACTACGGAAGCGATCGAGTTGTTGATGATACGTTGCGTCGTCTGCGCCGTAAGATGGCTGATTTGAATATCCATACGATCTACGGTTTCGGTTACAGGTTGGGATAATGCGAAGATTTAATAAGCTGTTGCGTGAAATGTCGCTGACCCAGCAACTGATGAGCGTGGTTCTGGCTTTTATTGCGATGTTCTGCATCTTTCTCTATATATTCCTTTCCGGAAACATTAATGATTTTGTGAAAGTCCAGATGTACGGAATCGTTCATCGTACCCAGGATAACGTGATTTATAATTATCGCAGCAACGTGTTCACCAATGCGTTGTACGGCGCTAATGATCCCAATGTTATTCACATCATCTATTTTACGGATCCGCTTAAAACACCTCTTACCAACGCTACAACAACGTTAAATACTGAATTGCAGGCTGAATTGATAAAGAACACGACTGAGCAAACGATCGAAACTAAAAACTATGTGACTTACTCGATCAAATCGAAAATGTTGTATACGATCACGATCATCAACTCTGATGCGCGTGTGGTAAGTCTGATCAGCAACTCATATATGGACCAATTTAAAAATGCCCTGTTAAACAGTGTGGTCAATATCATGTTAATCGTAGTAAGTTTCTTGTTCATGTTACTGATGGTTTGGGTCGGTTATCTGATCCATCCGTTGAATCAGATCCAAACTTACATCGAAAAGATCCGTCGCGGTGAAAAAGCCGAATTGAAGATCGATCGAAATGATGAGATCGGTGAGGTTGCGACAGCACTGGTGCGAATGAATGAAGAGTTAAAACGCCAGGAACAATTAAAAGAAGAAATGGTACAGAATATTTCACATGATCTAAAGACACCGATTGCCACGATCAAATCATACGGTGAAAGTATTAAAGACGGCATCTACCCTTATGAAACCTTAGAAAAAAGCGTTGATGTCATCATCGAACATGCGAATCGATTGGAAAAAAAAGTTCACAGTCTATTGCTTCTGAATCGTGTCGGTTATTTGGTGGGTGAAGATAAACCGAACGCCAGGATCGATATGAAATATGTAGCCGAGAAAGTATTGCAATCGCTGAAAGTCATTCGTCCTGAGATCATGTTGAGGACGGAATTGACCTCTTGCAGCTATACAGGCAGTGAAGAGCCGTGGCGCGTCGTGATCGAAAACTTATTGGATAATGCTTTGCGTTATGCCAAGTCAGTGGTCGTCATCAAACTGAATAAAGATGAATTATCTGTTTATAATGATGGTCCGTCTTTGGATGATGACCGTATCACCAAACTTTTCAAACCTTATGAAAAAGGAACGGAAGGTCAGTTCGGTATGGGTCTGGCAATCGTATATCGGGTCGTTAACGGATATGGTTGTACAATCAAAGCCGAAAACATCAATGACGGAGTATTGTTTACGATCAAAGTTAAACCGGAAAAAGTTGAGAAAAGTAAAAAGAAAAACATTGATGTCAAAGTTGAAACTGCCTGATATACGGCAGTCGAGAACATCATCGAATTTATAGACGTCTAAAGTCGGGAGGCCATATGTCTAAACTTGATTTAAATGCGCTAACCATTCACTATACACAAACGGGAGAAGGCAGAGATGTCGTTTTACTGCACGGTTGGGGACAGAACAGAGTCATGATGGCTCCGATCCAAGAACACTTCTCCAATCGTTTTCGAGTGACCAATATCGATTTTCCGGGCTTCGGCGATAGTGCGTTGCCTGCAGAACCGTGGGGTGTCAAAGAATACACAGAATTTTTACGTCATCTTTGCGTTCAGTTGGAAATCACAGAACCGATCCTGATCGCTCATTCATTCGGTGCCCGCGTTGCGATCATGTATGCGTCCATGTATCCGACCCACAAGTTGATTCTTACCGGTGCTGCCGGACTTCGACCCAAGCGAGGAATCGCTTATTACAGTCGCATATACACCTACAAGACATTGAAACGAGTGGTCAAATTACGTCCTTTCGTTCATTACGAAGAATCATTGAAAAAACATTTCGGAAGCAGTGATTACAAATCAGTTGCCGGTGTTATGCGATCTTCGTTTGTGAAGATCGTCAACGAAGATCTGCGCCCGTTGCTTCCGCTGATCAAAATCCCCGTTTTACTGATATGGGGTGATAAAGACGAAGCGACCCCATTATGGATGGGAAAGATCATGGAAAAAGAATTCCCTGATGCCGGACTTGTGCTGTTTGAAGGGGATGATCATTTTGCGTATTGGCATCAGATCGACCGTTTCAATCATATCGTCGATGCGTTTCTGAAAGAAGATGAGGTACATTCATGAGTGAGTTATTTCTAGCGGTCAGTCGACCGATCTTGTTTGCTGAATGGTTGGTTCTTGTTATCGTTCCGGGAAAACATGCTTTGCATATGTTTCAACAGAATCGTTATGAACTCAGACGCTATTGGCCGTGGGTAAGCGGCAGAGCGAATGAAAATGCATCGAACGCATTTCTTTGGTTGCTTGTTGCCGCCCCTTGGTTAGCCCTTTCCTATTTTAAAACGAATGTGATCACGATCATAGTTACATTGATCATGCTTGGAATCGCATGTGCTTATCTGTTGCAGATTGAAAAAAAGCATAAATATATCAAAGTATTAGTCGTCACAGCGCGCGTAAAGCGTCAGATCGCCGCCATGGCTGTTCTTGATCTAAGTCTGATCGGGATACTCGCTTCGCAATTGCCTTGGCAGTGGAGCGGAGCACTTACACCGGTGTTATATGTATCCAACTGGTTTATGATGGTGGCGGTAGCGATGATCACTGCGCCGTTTGAGGATACCATCAAACTTTATTACATTTACCTGGCACGGAAGATCTTGAAACAATATCCGCAGTTGATCAAAATCGGTATTACCGGCAGTTACGGAAAGACATCCAGCAAGAATATTCTCAATGAGATATTATCTGAACGATTCTATGTGTTGAGTACACCGGCTTCCTATAATACTCCGATGGGGATCACCATCACGATTCGCGAGCACCTAAAGGCTGTTCATCAGGTTTTTATTGCCGAGATGGGTGCCGACAAAGTGGGTGAGATCGACTATTTGACTAAATTCGTTCAGCCGCAGTACGGTATCGTTACCTCGGTCGGTCCGCAGCATTTAAATACATTTAAGTCGATCGACAACATCGTCAAAGAAAAAATGAAGATGGTCGAGAATTTGCCGTTATCGGGAATCGGAGTACTCAACCGCGATAATAAATACATTCGCGAATATTCGATCCGCAATAATTGCCGTATTGTCTGGTATGGGATCGATCGTGATGATGTCGATTATCAAGCCGTTGATATCCGTTATTCACCGGCCGGATCAAGTTTTAATATGATTTGTACGGAAGGTCTTTATGAATTTACGACACGTCTGTTAGGTAAACACAACATCGCCAATATACTGGCTTCGATCGCATTGGCCCGCCAATTAGGCATCGAATGGGGTGAACTGCAGCACGCCGTGAGTCAGGTCAATTATGTCGAACATCGACTTCAGTTAAAGAAGATCAATGGTTACACATTTATCGATAATGCTTTCAATTCCAATCCCGAGGGTTCCAAGATGTCACTTGAAGTTTTGAAGATGATGCCGAATCAACGTTTCATTGTCACACCCGGGATGATCGATCTGGGGGAACGCGAAGATGAATTAAATCGCTTATTCGGAACTTATATGGTCGGATGTGCGGATACCGTTATTCTTGTCGGACCGAAACAAACCAAACCGATCCGTGAAGGACTTGAAGCCAGCGGCTTCAATATGAACAATGTGATGAGTGTTGCGACCGTCAAAGAAGCGTTTGATTTAGTTTATAAATACGCTACCCGCGAAGATACGATCTTATTGGAAAATGATTTACCTGATGCATTCAACCGCTGAGTAAGCGGTTTTTTGTTTTATCCGACACATAATTCGAGTATAATGGTACAGAAGGCAGGCGATGATCATGGATTGGGAACAATTTGCAAGTAAAGTATTGAGCATCAGCAGAATCGGAATCAAATACAGTAAAGATCCCTATGCATTAGAAAATTATGAAGATCTGGAAAAACTGACTGTCGAAATGCTGAACTCCACGGAAAACAGCGATTATAACGGCAATATCTATGAACGAGATATCTATCCGACCCCAAGTACATCAGTCAGGATCCTGGTTTTCAATGATAAAAACGAATTATTGATGGTTCAGGAACGAGACAGCGGATTCTGGTCGGTACCGGGCGGTTGGTGTGATGTGTTCGAATCATCCAGTGAAAATGCGCAAAAAGAAGTACGTCAAGAAACCGGATTGCATGTTAAGATCGATCGCATATTGGCTGTTTTGCAACGCGAGAAATACAAAGATTATAAAACACTTGTCTCCGAATATGTCCATTATTACAGCGGTATCGTCATTTCCGGTGAATTGGCCACGAATCATGAAACAACGGATGTCGGTTTTTTCCCGTTGGAGGCACTACCGCCGTTATCACGCAAATCGACTTTTTTGGAAATCATGCAGGCTGTGAAAGTATACAAACGCGAATCAGACGTCGTGTTTGACTAGGAGGATAATCATGAAATTGAAAATCGGAGTTTTATTCGGCGGTGATTCGGTCGAACATGAAGTCAGTGTTATCTCAGCTTCGCAAGCGATGGCGGCACTTGACGAAGAAAAGTATGAAGTAGTTCCGCTCTACATCAGTAAAACACATCGCTTGTACAGTTCACCGAAACTACGCGACATGGATACGTATCGTGATCTTGTTGCGTTGGAAAAAAATCTGCCGCAAGTCAGTTTAGTCAGGGTGAAACAAAAATTCATGATCATTCCGATCGAAAAGAAACTTTTCGGTAATAAAGATCAAGAAGTTGATATCGTTATTCCGGTCGTTCACGGAACACATTGCGAAGACGGTACAGTTCAAGGTTTTCTTGAGATGATCGGGATACCCTACAGCGGCTGTGATGTTATGGCCGGTGCTGTCGGACAGGATAAGGTATTGATGAAACATGTTCTGCAAAACAGCGGAATACCGATCGTCGACTGGTTCTGGTTCTATTTTTATGATCTCCCCCAGCGGCAGGAAGAAATTGAAGCCAAAGCTGATAAGATCGGTTATCCGCTCGTTATCAAACCCGCCAACTTAGGCTCTTCAGTCGGGATCACCGTGGCTAAAAATATCCAAGAACTCAATGAAGCCATCAAAGAAGCCGGTCAGTACGATAATAAGATCGTCATAGAAAAAGCAGTCACGAATCTGCGTGAGATCAATTGTTCGGTATTGGGATACGAAAAAGATGTAAAAGCATCAACATTGGAAGAAGTCGGCAAGTCCGATGAGATCTTGTCATATCAAAATAAATATCAAGGCGGTAAGAAAGGTCCTTCCAAAGGAATGGCCTCCACAACACGCAGTATTCCGGCGCCTTTAAGCGCTGAAATGACATCAGCCATTCAGAACCTGGCGATTGAAACTTTCCGCGAACTGGGCGCAACAGGAGTCTCCAGAATCGATTTTCTGATGGATGCAGAGACTGAGAAAGTATATGTCAACGAAATCAACACAAACCCCGGATCACTTTCCTTTTATCTCTGGGAAGCCAGCGGAATCAAGTTTCCTGTTCTGATGGATATGTTGGTGAAGCAAGCTATCGATCGTCAACGCAGAAGAGAAAGAATGATCTTCTCTTATTCGACCAATCTTCTTTCCACCTACAAATCAGGCGGAAGCAAAGGCAGCAAACGCTAAAATATAAGACGGAGTAAATTCCGTCTTTTTTTATGAACTTTCGTTCATCTGAACACTGATTCGATATGGAGGCTCAGTCTATGAATGTGATATAATACTCCTATAAGGAGATTTACCATGTCAACACCACATAACAAAGCGATCTCAGGTCAGATCGCAAAAACAGTCTTAATGCCGGGCGATCCGCTCAGAGCGAAAATGATCGCAGAAACATTTTTAGAAAATGTTATTCAATTCAACGATGTTCGTAACATGTTCGGCTATACAGGAACCTATCAAGGATATCCGATCTCAGTCATGGGCTCGGGAATGGGCATGCCAAGCATCGGCATCTATTCATATGAACTCTATGCGATATACGGAGTCGAAAACATCATCCGTATCGGTTCAGCCGGCTCTTATACAAAAGATGCAAATCTCTATGATGTTATTCTCAGCGACAGTGCTTACAGCGAATCATCATTTGCGAAAACAGCTTATGGTTACTCGGAAGAGATCCAATTACCGGATGCCGAACTGACAGCTAAACTCGAAGCCGCAGCCAAGCATCTGAACATTCCTGTCATCAAAGGATGCCTTCATTCCAGTGATGTTTTTTATCACGGTGACACTGCCGTCACATTTCAAGAGATCAACCGCGACCATCATTGTTTAGCTGCTGAAATGGAATCATTTGCCTTGTTTGCGAATGCCCGTTATTTGAAGAAGAAAGCCGCTTGCTTGGTAACCATATCCGATTCATTGGTAACGCATGAAGTAACGACAGCGGAAGAACGTCAAACCTCTTTCGTTAATATGATGAAAATAGCTTTGGAGATGGCGAAGGAATAAGGACCGGAAAGGGGCCGAAATCATGAAAAACATCATCTTTGTACGAGATCTTTCAGATGACTCGGGTGTAGTAAAACTTAAAGAAGCACTGAAAGAAACGCGAATTGAATTTGAAGTCAATTTGGCCAATAAATGTGTTGTTATCGAAGGTGGCAACGATCTGGTTTATACGGCCAAGACGGTCATCAGAGAAGCAGGATTCACAATCGAATAAGCGAACTGAATTTCGAAAATGGCAGCAACTGCTGTCATTTTTTTATAAAAGTACTTGCGAAAAGCAGGGTCCTATGATAACATAAAGTAGCGCTGAAATTGAAGACCCTGGGGAAGTACTCAAGTGGTTGAAGAGGTGCCCCTGCTAAGGGTATAGGTCGGGTAACCGGCGCGAGGGTTCAAATCCCTCCTTCCCCGCCAATCTATTTTATAACAATGTGGTCCAGTGGTGTAGTGGTTAACATGCCTCCCTGTCACGGAGGAGATCGCGAGTTCGATCCTCGTCTGGACCGCCATTATTTTGCAGGTGTAGTTCAATGGTAGAACACGACCTTGCCAAGGTTGATACGGGGGTTCGATTCCCCTCACCTGCTCCAAGTGAATATTTAGGTCCCGAAAGGGGCTTTTTTCTTGTTTCTGAAGAGTCATCTTTATTTCCAGTTTCAATCAATCAAGTAGATAACATGAAACAACAAAATACAGTTAATACGCTGCAAAATAAAAGAACAATCAAGCTGATTGGTCTTTCATAATTCTCAGATTGCGATTAAAATGAATGCTACCTTTTAAAGATTATGGGTTACATCTGACTCAATTCGACCCATTTAATCAACTGTTGTTCTATATTGTAATTTGAGTTTAACGCAATTAATTAAGATTTAGTTATTTTCAGATCTCGGAAAAAGCCTTCCGTACCGATTTCGACCCAAAGTCCTAAACCGCCTTTTGCGTTGGCTCCCATTTTAAGATCATTGACGACCAAAACAGGTTGAGAAGCATTATTGAGATAAAAAAGGGCATGCTCACCTTCAACGATGATTTTGAGATCGATCCATTCGTTTAGTCCCATATCGGCATAGGATTCATACATACCGGGGCTGACTTCGCGAAAATGGTCAAATTTGTGATTGGGGTAAGAGAAATACTGTGTGGAACGATTTCTTCGAACTTGATTTTCATTCCGTCCGTTAGTCGGCCGAATGTAGATGCCTTCAAAATGTTCATCGTTTTCGTCGATTCTGAAGGTGACACCAAGAAAGCCGCGCGCATATTCCGGGGCATCCGGTAACAGACGACTCAGTACTTTAACTTCGATTGTTCCGTCTTGAAATTCGAAATCGGTGAGCCGAGCGTAGGTAGGTTCGTCAAAATCGATGATCGTCGGATCTTTTGTTATTCTGAGAGCTTGGAATCCGTCAATTTCCGTAGTTTGAATGAATGAGTTGATGGGTTTGAAAAACAAACCATTGAAATTGATGTCAGTATTGTTTGGCATAATAAACCTCCTGGAGTTGATTGGATGCGTAAAAAATAAATACAAAAGCGACTTATTTTATCATGGTTGGAAATAATGTTCATTAGGCACAAAAAGGTGACTGTCTTTTAATATAGTATCGATGTGAAATTAATTCTAAACTCGATTGAGTTTATGTTTTATCATATTTATTTGTTACCTAATAATGGATTCATCACTTAAAGGCTTATTGAAATTATTTAGATAAAAAAGACCAGTGTTTCGGACGTTCAAGGGATGTCGGGATTTTTGTTGCATCGTTGCCTGTTGCTGCATTGACTTGCGCCTGTGTGAGAAATAAACAATCGACCAAATCAGTTCCGCTGATAGCAGTATCTCTGAAGTCGGCACCGATCACATCCGTCCCACTTAAATCATTTCCTCTGAGATCAGCTGCAATCAAACATGCACCTCGTAAATCAGCACCTCGGAGATCTTTATTTCTGAGATCGCGAGCCATTAGATTCATCCGTTTTCCACTTTTAATGCTGGTTTCGAAGTGCGAAGGGACACCTTTTCTTGTTTCACTTCTTACGAGTTGACTGACATTCAGCAACATTTCGTTAACTTTGTTTCGCTGGAGAGTAAGATCAATTTTGAGAATTTTTTCAGGTCGACCCCGAGTCAATTTTTCCGTTTCTTCGATCAGTAAACTTAACTCGTGATGAAACAATAAAGTTGAAGGCAAACTCAGTGCATCACTCAGATACCAAAGGAGTTCATGAAGTTGACGCATCACCTGAAAAACATCAAACATTTCATTAGCTGTTTCAAGATCAACTCGCCAATCAAGACCTTTATAAGTAAGTTGGGAGACTTTTTGACCGGCACCGAAACAATCAAAAGCAAGGCAACCTTTATATCCGAGTTCGCTCAACTCGGAATGAACACGGCACTTATTGTCATTTTGAAGATTGGGACACGGAACGCCTACTTTTTTATCAGTGGGGAATCCATCCAATGTTGAGAAATACAGAGCAACACAGCAGAGGCCGAAACAGGATGAACAATCAGCACGCAACTGTGTTTTTTTATAGGTCAAACAACTTTGGCTGTTCTCTTGGTTTTCAGTTGTTGAATTTATTGTTTGAAATGTAGTTGAAATGTTCATCGTCAGAGACCTCCCGGTAAATGATTTGTAATTCAGTAATTGATCAAGTATATTTTATCACCTTTATTTCATTCAATGAAAGGTTTCAATTGAATCAGTGTGAGCTGACAATAAAATAAATGATATACTTATATTAAGTTAAGAATATTAAAATCAAGTGCAGCAATCGCACAAGGAGAGGTACATGAACATACAAGATTTTTGCTATGATGGTTCCAAGAAATTTAAAATCAAAGAGTTTGATACGAAACAAACGGGTGGATTCGAAAATAAAACAGTTGTCGAGAATTATCGGGATGAACACATTTTACGTTTACAGGAATATCAGGAAAAACTGTTCGCTGAAAACAAAGAAGGACTATTGATCATTTTTCAGGCGATGGATGCTGCCGGAAAGGATGGTGCCGTTAAGTATGTAATGAGCGGTGTCAATCCGGCCGGTGTTTCCGTCTATAATTTTAAAGTTCCTTCATCCGAAGAATCGGAACATGACTATCTCTGGAGAGCCATGCGTGTAGCTCCTAAAAGAGGCATGATCGCCATCTTCAACCGTTCCTACTATGAAGACGTACTGGTGGTAAAAGTACATAATCTTCAATTGAACGCAATTTTGCCTGACCGTTGTAAGAGCGCGAAGATCTTTGACCAGCGCTATAAGCAAATCAAGAATTACGAGAAACACCTTTACCAGAATGGGTTCAGAATCATCAAGATCTTTTTGAATATATCCAAGGAAGAACAGAAGAAACAGTTCCTGCAACGAATCGATGATCCGACAAAAAATTGGAAATTTGCCGATGGCGACATTGCTGAGCGCGACTTCTGGGACAGTTATATGGATGCCTACCAAGATGCGATCAATGCGACAGCTACGCCTGAGACTCCTTGGTATGTTGTACCCTCCGACAAGAAATGGTTCGCCCGCGAATTGATTGCTGAAATCATCTTGAAGACACTTAAAGATATGAATCCTCATTACCCCGAAGTGAGCGAAGAAAGAGTCAAAATTCTAGACGAATTTAGAACTAAACTTTTGAATGAACCGGAAAATACTAAGTAAGCAGATCAGCAACTTCTGTTAAGAAAATGTATTAAAATTTACGAATCCAACAGCTCTAATGTTTTTGATTCATGATACATATAAATGGATGCTGATTTTCAATCGTGATAAATTTGATGTATCACTGATGCATGAATGAATGTATAGAGAAAGAAGGTCAAATGGGGAAGGAAAAACAGATCAGACTAACAGTCGAAACGACGGTCGATTTACCGATCGAAAAAGTGTGGGAGTTCTAGACATTACCGGCTCATATTACACAGTGGTATTTTGCTTCGGAAGATTGGTGTGCGACGTCAGCGATCAATGATCTTAAAAGCGGCGGTCGCTTTAGCACCAGAATGGAATCGAAAGACGGTAGTAATGGATTTGATTTCAGCGGAACGTATGAAGAGATAAAGAATCATGCGCTAATCTCCTATATTTTGGATGATGAACGAAAGGTATCAATCTTATTTTCACATGAAGCTGACGGTACAAAAGTAAGTCAGACGTTTGAAATCGAAGATGTAAATTCGGCTGACCTGCAAAAATTTGGGTGGCAGGCGATTTTAGATAATTTTAAAAAATATTGTAAATCAGTACATCAATAAGTAATTTGGCAGAAATCAATTATTTCCAAAACAGAGTATGATCACCTCAAGACATAGGAAATGTTATTGATTCGCTGATAATTGATGGTTTCAAAGAAAAATGATATCTTTCGGAATAACAATCCAGCGATGTCATTTTTTATTTTGGTCAATTTTTCAAAAACATACATTTAAGCAGTTATTTTATATATATTCTAATAATATCTTGCAAAGAGATAAAATGGGTGATATAAATTAAGTAGTTATAAGGCTGGGGGGCCATACTTGTGAAAAGAGCAATCATTCTATTTTTGATGACTTTTGTGTTGTGGGGTTGTACAAAACAGGACATATCGACCAAAGTAACAAAGATTCTGGACAATAATAAGGACTATGTCACTGAATCATTTGTCAAGAATTTCGAGTCGTGTGAAGTTGAAGAATCAGAACGAACTGTTGTATCCATCAATGGTTCAGTTCGCATTCGACAAACGTTTACGTGTTCAACGACAGTAGCACATTTTTATTATTCGCAAGAGGGAAGTGCCAAGCAGATTATTTTGAAGGAAACAGCTGAGATCAATGATTCGATGCGGATCCATGAAGGAATGTTGGCATTTATGGATGTATTGACGAAAGGACAGCTTCCGGACTGGACGTTGGGAACTGAGATTTCCGAACAATTCGATCAACGTTATCATTACGAATCTGCGTCAGAATGGGTATTGGAAGGAGCACCGAGAATCGAATGCATCGAAGCGCAACGACAATATATCATTTCATATTGAATTTAGTGACGTGTAGTTGACTGAAAATATCATGTGAAAATTCAATCGTGTGAAAGTACCCGGCTCTGTTGTAGAGGCGGGCTTAACCATGTTACAATAAATCCAAACTTAATAAGTTAAAGGTTGCTCAACACATTAAAAGGGAAGCAGGAAAAGCCTGCACGGTCCTCGCCGCCGTCATGCGGAGTCTGATTTTATACCACTGTATGCTCGCATATGGGAAGGTGATCAGATGATGAAGCACAGTCGGAAGACCTGCCGTTAACTGTTATCGATAAGTTGCTTACGAAGGATAAGCGTGCTTGCAAAAGTCCTTTTTGTAATGCAACTCTATTCGTATGACTAGAGTTCTTTTTTTCGGGAAGGAGAAAAAAATGGTTAAAACAATTGTTAAACGTGACGGACGAGTGATTCCGTACACCAGAGAAAAGATTACGATTGCGATTCAAAAGGCTCAGCAGAGCAATGCTCAAAAAGGTGGCAGTGAAGTAATTGTAGGTGAAGCTGAGAAGATCGCTCAAAAAGTAGAAGAATTACTGAATACAGCGGGGAAATCTGAATTTGACATTGAAGAAGTTCAGGATGCGGTTGTAGAAACATTGATCCACTGTGATAACGCCAAAACAGCCGAGGCTTACATTTTATACAGGAATGAAAGAAATCGTGCCAGAAGCCTTAAAACAAGATTGATGAAATCAGTCGAAGAAATCACATTCGCAGATAAATCTGATCTCAAACGAGAAAATGCCAACATCGACGGAAATACCGCGATGGGAACGATGCTGCAATACGGAAGTACGATATCAAGGGAATTCTGTATGGATTATCTGTTGAATGCCAAACACGCAGAAATGCATCGATCCGGGGATATTCATATTCATGATCTGGATTTTTATAATATGGGAACACTGACCTGCTGTCAGATCGATCTCAAACGCTTGTTTACCGGCGGATTCAGCACTGGGCACGGATTTATTCGTGAACCGCAGGATATTATGTCTTATGCGGCATTGGCTGCTATTGCGATCCAAAGTAATCAGAATGATCAACACGGCGGTCAAAGTATACCGGCATTTGATTATTATCTGGCTGACGGAGTTAAGAAAACATTCCGAAAAGTGTATCTCGAAAACTTACGTAAAGCTTGTTCAGTGTTACATTTGGATATTCCCGATATCGATCCTAACAACTTGTTGTTGGGAAACAGTGAAGCAATTCAGAGTTCATTTACGACTGATTTATCGGCTTCGGTAGTAAAAGAACTTCATGATTTTGTTTATCGTGAAGCGGTTGCGGATACCGATCGAAAAACGTACCAAGCGATGGAATCACTGATCCATAACTTGAATACGATGCATTCCAGAGCCGGAGCTCAAGTGCCGTTCTCAAGTATCAATTTCGGAACAGACATAAGTATCGAGGGCAGACTGATCTCGAAAAACTTGCTTTTGGCTCAAGAAGCCGGTCTTGGAAACGGTGAGACAGCGATCTTTCCGATTCTGATCTTCAAAGTAAAAGAAGGAGTCAACTATGATCCGCAAGATCCTAATTATGATCTGTTTAAATTAGCTATGCGAGTCAGTAGTAAACGCTTGTTTCCGAATTTCAGTTTTCTCGATTCACCGTTTAATTTCAAGTATTATCACGAGAATGATCCAAACAGCGAAGTGACTTATATGGGTTGCAGAACACGGGTCATCGCTGATATCAATGGAAACAATACCGTCAACGGTCGCGGTAACCTGTCATTCACGACGATCAATCTTGTCAGGTTGGGCATAAAACATTCGAAGAATGAAAACTTCATTGAGAACGATGTTGAATTCTTCAATGAGTTAGATGAAATCACCGATGATGTGATTCGACAGTTGATCGACCGAATGAAAGTTCAATCAACCAAGAAAGTTAAAAATTTCCCGTTTTTGATGGGTCAAGGTATCTGGTCCGGCAGTGAAGAACTGGGCAGTGAAGATTCACTGGAAGAGGTCATTAAGACCGGTACGTTGAGTATCGGTTTCATCGGACTGGCAGAATGTTTGGTTGCCTTGATCGGGACGCATCACGGCCAAAACGAAGCGGCACGAACGTTAGGGTTGAAGATCATCCGGCATCTGTCAGATCATCTAACTCAAGCTTCGATCGAGTATAGATTAAACATTACATTGTTGGCAACACCGGCCGAAGGCTTATCCGGTCGTTTTACACAATTAGATAAAAAAATATACGGTGAAATCAAAGGTGTCACAGATCGTGACTATTATACAAACTCTTTTCATGTGCCGGTCTATCATCCGATTTCCATCTACGATAAGATCCATATCGAAGCACCTTATCATGAACTGACCAATGCCGGTCACATTACGTACGTAGAAGTAGACGGTGATCCGTCGGAGAATCTGGAAGCGTTTGAAATGATCATTCGAACCATGAAAGAAGCAGGAATCGGTTACGGAAGCATCAATCATCCGCTCGATCGAGATTCGGATTGCGGATATAACGGGATCATCAAAGGCAGTATCTGTCCGCAATGCGGTCGAAATGAAGACGAGAGTGAGTTTAAGTTTGAACGGATCCGACGTATCACCGGTTATTTGGTAGGAACGTTGGATCGATTCAATAACGCTAAAAGAGCCGAGGAAAAACAACGTGTCAAACACAGTACGTTTGGCTGATGTAATCCTGCATGACAGTATCACCGACGGACCCGGATTGCGAAGTGTAATCTGGTTTCAGGGTTGCGAACGAAACTGCGTAGGTTGTCATAATCTGAAAACGCAGGATCCGACCGGAGGATTTCTAAGTGACACCGATGTGATCATCGATGAACTGATAAACCGGAAAATGTTGAGCGGAGTCACGATTTCCGGAGGTGAACCGTTTAATCAAAAAAAAGCATTGTTGGCGATCGTAAAAGAACTAAAAAAAACCGGAATATCGATTTGGGTCTATTCCGGTTATCAATATGCAGAACTGATGAATGACAGTGCTGGGCATTTGATCCTTTCCTATATCGATGTGCTGGTCGACGGACCGTTTATTTTGGGTCTGCGCGATCTTCGATTACGTTTTCGCGGTTCTTCGAATCAACGACTGATCGATGTTCAAGCCAGCCGTATGGCTGATAAAGAGACACTTCTTCCTGATTAAGAGAAAAGACAGTTGCGAACGCAACTGTCTTTTCTCTTAATCCATAAAAAAGGTTGATCTGAATCGATCAACCTGTAGGAATATTTTACTTATTTTTTCTTAAAAAATCTAAAACTTTTTTTAATCGGTTTTTTGTCTTCATTTCGATCATCATTATAATAAGAATATTTATAACTCTTCTCATCGTCTTGCATCATCGTCAGCACAGTACCCAATACATTGACTTGCGATCTCTTTAATTGAGTAATGGCGATCTTCGCCGCATCACGATTCGTTTTCTCGTTGGCGATGATAAACAAAGTACCGTCAGCCGCCAATCCGATTGGAATCGAATCAGGTACCGCAAGAATCGGAGGTCCGTCCATAATGATGATATCGAATGTCTCACGAAGTTTTTGTATCAGTGCCAGAAATTTCTTTGAAGAAACCATCTCGGAAGGATTCGGAACACTTGGCCCGGCCGTGATGATAAAAAGTTCATTGGTGATATTCGGATGAAGTACCTGCTGGAAGTATTTTGTGATAGTTGCCGGTTCGAAATTGTGTTCCAATAATAAATTACTTAGCCCATTTCGGTTAGATGCATGAAATGTTTTATGAATGACCGGTTTTCTTAAATCACAGTCGATCAGTAAGACACGTTGGTAATGACCGGCCATGACAACAGCCAAATTGGATGCGACGGTCGATTTACCTTCGCTTGGATAGGCGGAAACGATTGAAAAAACTTTGGTATCCAGATTAAATGAGGAAAACTCTATATTAATACGAAGGTGACGGTATGCTTCCGCATACTCTGAACCGTAGCCGTACCCTTTGGACTTTGCACTTTGATCCAGTAGCGTAACCAGTAATTTTTCTGACATGGAAAATCCCCCTTAACAACATCATTTTAGAATAATTACGTAAATAAGTAAATGATATATAGCCAAATCAAAAAAAATACAGTCACTTCACACGGATAGTTGTCTAAATTGGAAGGTTTATATGGTAAAATAAATTCAGGTGAAAAAAATGGACGAACAATTTAACAAAAAAGATGAACTTGAATCCGAAATAGATTTACTGGAACTGTTGAAGGTAGTTCGAAAAAACTTTGTTTTTTTGATCAGCTGTACAGTCGTGGGTCTTATTATCGCTTTTTCGTTCACGTATTTTATGGTACCGAAAACTTATCGAAGTGTATCGACGATCTACATCAAGCCGACGGTTACCGGCGGAGTTGTCAACTACAATGAAGTTTTGACAAATCAAAAACTGACCGATACCTATGCTCAGATTGCGAAGAGCAAGAGTGTTTTGAATGAAGTCACCGAAGCTCTATCGGCGTTTGATCTGACGGAAGCGCAAATACGCGCTACGCTCAGTATCAATTCCATTGACAATACAGAAATCATCTCGATCTCATCGATCACAACGGATCCTGAATTGTCGGCTGAGATTGCGAATAAAGTTGTAACGGTATTTATTTCACAGGTTGAAACGATCATGAAGATCGATAATCTGCGTGTTCTTGATAAAGCCGAGCCTGTTTATCTGAAAGTAGGTCCTAACACTCAGTTGAATACGCTGATCGGCGGATTTCTCGGATTAGGATTAGCTACCGCTTATGTGTTGATCAAGAAATTGATGGATCGTACGATCCATGGACGTCAGGATGCAGAAACATTACTTCAACTTCCGGTTTTAGGCGAGATCGCCTATTATGAAGACGGAACTTTGTGATTTTCACAGCCATGGTTGTTGGAACATCGACGATGGCGTAAAGGATGAATCCGAAGCGCTGATTTTTCTGACAACTGCGGTGGATTCGGGAATCACTAAATTATTCTGCACTCCGCATATGATCCCTAACGGAAAATATGACAACTCCGTCGAACAAGTAGTTGTTGCCGTCGAGCGGCTTAAAGAGCTGGCCTTGCGGCATAAACTACCGATCAGTATCTATAAAGGTTCAGAATTTTATCTTACTGAATCTTCACTGGATCGCTTTATGGCAGGAAACTACGTGACACTCGAATCGACAAATATACTCTTAGTCGAATATGCCAAGAACGTTTCGAATATCCGTGAAATCAATGACCGAATCTTCGAAATCAGTAACAGCGGCATTCAGATCATGATCGCTCATCCGGAACGTTATTTCTCAAACGAAAACGAAATGATGGAATGTGTCAACGATTGGTTGGCAAACGGTTATTATCTGCAAATCAATCGCAGCAGTTTATTGGGTATGCACAGTGATCTGATCACTTCATTATCATGGAAATTGCTTAATGAAGGCTGTGTTCATATCATCAGCTCCGATGCACATACCGGTGTGGGTAATCGAATTTGTCGATTGGATGATGTCGCAGAACGAGTCAAACAAAAGATTGGGATCACAAACACTGAAATTCTCTTCATTGAAAATCCACGGCGGTTGATCAATCGTGAACCGCTGCTGAGAACGAAACGCATACCTCCGACACTCATCGAAATCATACGCAAACGTATTTTCAGGTCCACAGAATATTGATCTCCGAAAGGAGATTTTTTCGTTATTACGCAAGTTGAAAAAAGCTGACTGTTCACCTATAATGAAATTATAAAAGCGGGGGTATTGAGTATGTCAGAAACCTATCAATGTGTTGTCGCCAAAGGTGAGGTCGAAGTCAGTTATTATTCAAGAATGCTAAATCGGCATGGTTTGATTGCCGGAGCAACCGGTACCGGCAAAACAATATCACTTAAAGTATTAGCGGAATCACTCAGTGATCATGGGATTCCGGTTTTCATGTCCGATATCAAAGGTGATTTAGCAAGTATTGCTGTCACAGGATCGATGAATCCGAAAATGGAGGAGCGACTTTCAATGTTGGGGATCAATGATTTCCTATTTAACGGATATCCGACACGCTTGTGGGACATCTTCGGGGAACTCGGACATCCGGTCAGAACGACGATCAGCGATATGGGTCCTTTACTCATCGCACGACTCCTTAATCTCAATGACACCCAATCCGGTGTGTTGAATATCGCTTTCAAGATCGCGGATGACCAAGGATTATTACTGATCGATTTAAAAGATCTTCGATTACTGTTGAATTACATCGGTGAGCATGCCGCTGATTATACAATTGAATACGGAAGCATCTCCAAACAGACTGTCGGAACGATCTTACGGGGATTATTGAGTCTGGATTCACAGGGCGCGGAAATGTTTTTCGGTGAACCGGCACTCGATATCATGGATTTCATCAAGACGGACAATGACGGCCGAGGTTATATCAATGTGTTGGCTTCAGAAAAATTATTCCAATCGCCGAATTTGTATTCGACGTTTCTCTTGTGGTTATTATCGGAATTGTTTGAAGTGTTACCGGAAGTCGGTGATGTGGATAAACCAAAATTAGTTTTCTTTTTTGATGAAGCTCATCTGTTGTTTACGGATGCACCGCGTGTTCTGTTAGATAAGATCGAACAAGTCGTTCGGTTGATCCGTTCAAAAGGAGTCGGCGTTTTCTTTGTAACACAGAATCCGATCGACATTCCCGACAAAGTATTAGGACAATTGGGAAATCGTGTCCAACATGCCTTGCGGGCGTATACACCGCGTGAACAGACCGCTATCAAAGCGGCTGCCGGAACATTCAGACCCAATCCGAAACTGGATGTGGCAAGCACATTAGGCGAACTTAAAACCGGTGAAGCGCTGATCTCTTTTCTGGACAGTGACGGAAGACCTTCCATTGTTCAACGTGCGTTTGTTTTTCCTCCGCACAGTATCATCGGAACCCTTCAACCGCAACAACGCATTGAATTGATTCAAGAATCGCCTTTTGATTCGAAATACAATCGAATGATCGATCGGGAGTCAGCGTATGAACTTCTGACAAAACGCATGAAACAGGAAGATATGGAAGAACAACGTACACTTCAACAGAAAACAACGGCATCTGCCCGTTCAACAAGCCGGCAAACAAGCTCACGGCGCAGAACGGCTTCATCTCCGCTCAATAAAGCTGCCCAAAGTATGTTTAACACGGTCGGTCGACAATTGGGAAGAGAACTGGTACGAGGGGTTTTGGGTTCATTATTGAAATGATTCTTATGACCGACTGGTCATAATTTCGCCCAACCGGTCATATCAACGGAAATATAGTTGTGCTAACAACAATTTGTTCTTATAATAGAAGCGTAAGGTGTAAAAGCCTGAAACTCAATTTGGGGTGTCTGTGGGGACACAATTCCTGATTTCTAGAGAGTAGTTGAGAAATTCAAAAAAAACAGTCAAGTCAGGTCGGCTGTTTTTTTTTACTAAATCAGACAATAATAGACATTGTTTGATTTTTGATCTAAATTACTATTACTAAATCAACTTGTATATACTATAATGATAGTACAGATGAGGTGGATCATGGAACCAAAAACAAAGATCAAACATGAAGAAATCAAAGAATATCTCCTAAATAAAATCAACAATAAGGAAATATTACCCTTTGAGGCGATCGAATCAGAAAATGAGCTTTCAAAGCGGTTCAGTGTTTCGCGCATGACGACTCGTAAAGTATTGGATGAGTTGGCTGTCATGGGGATTTTGCACAGAGAACACGGCAGAGGAACCTTTGTTTCCGATCGACCGAAATTCAAGGATCTGCAAAGTTTTTCATGTTTTACCGAAGAGGCCAACAGTAAAGGGCTCAAAGTAACAACGAAAGTAGTCCATTTCCATAATGATTTCGCAACACCGTTAGTCGCATCGAAATTAGGCATCACGACTTCAAAAAAGATTTGGTATACACAACGTATCCGAATCATCGAAAATAAACCGTATGCTTACCAAGACTCGGCGTTTCTGGCTTCGATCTTCGGTGACTGCACAAAAGAAATATTGGAAGGATCGATCTATTATCATCTTGAGCACAATCAAGGCGTGATCTTCAGTTTTGCGGACCAAGTCATCGAAGCCTGTGTCGCGGATGAAAAATTAGCCGAATTGCTTGAAGTAAAAATCGGTGATCCTTTACTGAAAATAACTCTTGTATCGCATCTCAAAGACGGTAAAGCATTCGAGTATGGTTCAACCTATTATCGTTCGGATCGTTTTAAAATGACACAGTCATCTTATCGCTTACAAAGATAACAGCCTTGGTTGTTATCTTTTTTAGGTTGATTAGCAGTTCAAGGTTAGATATAATACACTTGTATATATAAGATAGACATTGATTAGTTACGGGCGGAATGTTACAATAAAAAAAGTCGGAATAAAAACAGAATAGCAGTAATAAAAAAGACTATACAAGCAATCGTGCAACCGCTTACTTAATTGTTTCAACTTCACAAGAGTCAGCCCATTCGGATGAGTGAGCTTTGAGATCGGGGTACCACATGAAAGTCAAAATCAGGCCGTTTGGAATAATAAGTCTTACCCGCATCGTACTGTATATGCTTGGACTGGTTATTGCGTTCGCTTTGTTTGCGGCAGCGTTTATCGTACGTACGAATGTATTCCTTTATCTGACCATCATTGCTGTATGGCCTTTATACAAAGTGCTGTACCGCAATTATAATCGATCGATCGTCGTCGAAGACGATAAGATCTTCTTCACGATCGATCATCAAATTAAAGGATTCTTCAGTTCGCCGAAAGGAATCGTCGAAGAATTCGATCTGGCGAAGCTAAAATTCTACGGTGTATTTACCGGTATCTATATTCTGGATGCGGTAAAAGCCAAGCGCGGGAAAAAGAATCACGGTGAATATGATATTCTTCGCGTAAAACAAGGAGACTTCAAACTCCCGGTCGGTACACTTACGATCGGAAATCCATTAGCGTTTGTTTTTGAAGATGAAAGTTACGTTATCGACGATTCATTGTTCTCGGATATTCAAAAGGCCACGATCTTTCGCGCAATCGAAGATCGTACGAATATCGCTCCGTCCGGATCCATTGTTTCAGCCGAGTACGGTAAAGCGAATTCTGCTTCTTTGTTTCAATCAGGTCAGATGATACTGGTTCTGATCGTCGGAGTTGCAGTTGCGATCAGTTTGCCTTACCTGCAAGGTATCATCAGCGGTACTTCGATTCAATTGTTTACTTATGATTACCTGCAGACAGCCTATGTATTTATGTTTGTTTGTGCCGTTATTTCCATCGTTGTGAAAATGTATGCGCGAAATTCGGAAAAGAAAGATTCAAACTTCGGTGAGACTCTCGGATTCATCACATTGATTCTGAGCGTATTGTTTATATCGATATCCGCATTGGTGTTTATCATAGCGTTGTTCGTAAAATAGAAAATCGAAAAGGGGAAAGCTGATCGGGGACACGGATCAGCCGTGATGTTATGGAAGACTATCTGGTTAGATATGGAATTGCGTTAGGTCGCCGTTATTCACAGAAACAGAAAAAGAAATTTCTGATCGCCATCGGTCAAGAGTTTACCCAACTTGGTTATCCGGTCAAGTATGCGAATGATGAAAAGAAAGGTTCGAATCATTCGATCGACCTTTTCATCGGAAACTTGGCGGAAGCTGATACGATCCTTTGTACGCATTATGATACCGGTTCACACATCATCTGGCCGAACTACCGCTATTATCCGTTATACGGAGAAAAAACTATGAAAAATTACCGCAATGTCACGCTAATACCGGCCATGGTTGCAACGGTTTTGGTCGTTGTGATGATTTATTTGGCAATGTACTTATTACCGCTGACGGGAAACGCAAAACCGATTTTCCTGGCTGTCAGTGTTTTCTTGGGATTACTTGGAATCAGTTATCTATCGACCGGATTCGGAAATAAGTACAACCTCAATAAGAATACGGCATCGATCCTTTCGATGCTTGAAGCAGCACGGCAAATGAGTGAAGAAGACAGAAAAAATGTTGCCTTCGTTTTATTGGATCACGGAACCGGTGATAACATGGGTGCTCAGATGATACGCCAAGCATTACCGACGACGATGGATAAACGGTTATTCGTTTATTTGGATTGCATCGGGCGTGGTGAAAGCATTGTCATCGGACATAAAGCGAACTTAGCGATCAATGCCAAACGTTTGAAAGACAATTACAAAGGCGAAAAGAATATCACTTTGCTTGAGTGTGACGCTAAACGATCAACATTTACACCGACCCATTTCTTCACCCGCGCAATTACGATCACTTGCGGAAATTTCGATGAGAATGAAGAATTGTTCGTCGACCGCATCAATACCGGTAAAGATAATTTTATCGAACCGGAAAATATCACAGATGTAGCCAACATGATCGTTCGGACGTATTCAAAAGTCAAATAATTCCATCTTATGGATGGTAGGAGGAACCTATGGGAAGAGATCTACGCAGAATCGGGATATATCCGTATCGTAAAGGAATGTCGGTCTATTATGACAAGCGCTCGAAAATTTGTTACTTGATCCCAAATGATGAAGTAAAAAAGTTTGAACTTATCAGTAATCGCTATGTAATGGGCATCATGGCAGTCATCTTGTTTTACTATTTCGTCAACAAAAATCTTTTATTCAGTTTCATTTTGGGAATAACAGTTGCCGTTGTACTTGAGGCATACTTCCGATTTTCAATGTTGAAAAGCTACAATATCGCTAAGAATCCGGATATCGGAGAGATCTACGATCGCAGAAAAGAACTGAATACACAAAATCCTAGGATCATTATGTTTAAAGCACTGGCCTATTTCTTCGGTGCTACCGGGATCTTTATTTTCTTGATCATCTACCCGTATCCGATCGAACAGCAGATCACGATCGCTGCTTTAGCTTTATACGCGATCTATAACGGTTATGTGAATCTGTCGGTCTATCTAAAAAAGAAAAAAGAAGCTAAATAATCGATTACTCATCCATATAATTACACACACTATGAAAGGTTGGCTAGAAAATGACAGCGACAATTGGTTATGCGTTTGGGAATATTGATTGTGAATTAGGGACTCAACTTGCCGGATTCAATGCGGTAAGACCTTGCACAAGTATTCATAAAAGTTTATATGCACGATTATTGTTGATTCGATCTACATCTGATTATTGTTTCATACAAATGGATACTATTTGTATCGATGATGATTTTCTTGATCTGATTGCCTCACGTTTGGCAAAATTCGGAGTCGAGAAAAAAAACATCATTGCCAGTGCTACGCATACTCATTCAGGTCCGAGCGGTCTAAAAAACACCGAATCCGGAATATTCAAAGGATTGGAAGGTCTGTTCGGTAAATATAATTCAGTATTGGCCAATCGGTATGCCGATGTCATAGAATCACTTTTTCTGAAAGCCGAATCAACGTTGGCTGATTTCTGTATGCGCTATGGATCTTCGTCGATCGAAGGCGTCGCAAGTGAACGCCATGATGCATCGCTGCCATCCGATAATCGCTTAGTTGTGATGGAATTTCTGACCGCAGAAAACAAAAAGATCCTCTATTATAACTATCCTTGTCATCCAACCATCCTCAACGGTTCAAGCACCGTAATCAGTTCGGATCTTCCGAGTGGCGTCATCGATGCCTTTGGGGATGAATATGAAATGATCATGTTTATCAACGGCAGTTGCGGAGATATCAGTACCCGCTTTACCCGTAAAGAATCAACAACTCATCAAATCACTGTTTTCGGTCAGATCATCAAAGACAAAATAGAAACGACCTTACATGCCTTGCCTTATACGCAACTCAACACGATCGAATTCAAACCGTTCGATGTTTCACTCAAGGTGAAACGGTTTGCGTCGCAGGCCGAAGCCGAGAGCGTGTTAAAAGCAGCTCAAGATGAACTGGATGAGGGAACACGCAAACAACTATCTAAAAATGAACTTCGTCTTCTTTTATCGGTGGTAGAAGGTGCAACGACCAATGTGGCATTTTGTCGCAACTTCGGATCGATAACGGAAGTGACATTGCATTTGACTGCATTTACGATCAATGAACTTAAATTTGTGACTGTACCGGCTGAACTTTTCTCTTCGTTAAGTAATCCGCTCAGAAAAAAATATGGGTTGATCTTCATCGGATACACAAACGGCTACTTTATGTACATCACCGACCGATCTGCTTTTGAAAAAGGATATTATGAATCATTCAGTACTATTTTCGCCCTGGGCGAAGGTGAAGTATTGATGAATGAGATTGAAAAACAGTTTATATAATCAAAAATATTTTAAAATTTCACATGGTTATCACCGTATTTTTCGACAGGTTTCAATTATGGAAAAAACACGGTGAATTATGGTAATTAAATGTGATTTTGCTGTTGACAGCGTTTACATCCTGATATAGAATGTATTTAGTAACATGTATATATATGTTGAAAGAGGTGACTGCATGAAATTGAAGAAGGATGTATTACAGAAAATCACGAATGAAATTCTGGTCTCCTGTCAAGCCTACGACGAAAACCCTCATGCATCGGTTGAAGCCATGGTTACGATGGCAGTTGCCGGTAAAATGGGTGGCTGTGTCGGTTTCAGAGCTAATTCTCCTGAGTACGTTAAAGCCATTCGTAAAGCAGTCGGTGAAGAGTATGTGATCATCGGAATCTGGAAACAGCACATTCCGGGGAATGACGTCTATATTACAACCAATATGGATGCTGTCAGGGAATTGGTTGCAGCGGGAAGTGATATCATCGCTCTTGACTGTACAGAGAGACTGAACGTATACGGCCATAAAGGTGTTGAACTTATCAGCCAGATTCAAAAAGAATTCCCGAATGTTGTGATCATGGCAGATTGTTCGAATATCGGAGAAGCTAAAATCGCAAAAGAACACGATGCTGATATCGTTGCTTGTACAATGTCAGGTTACACTGAATACACCAAAGAAAGATTCGAACTCGGTGTTGATATCGAAATGATCTCAGCGATGCGTGAATTGAAAGATGTCCATGTATTGGCCGAAGGCAGAATCTGGACACGCGAAGATTGTGTTGCGGCATTCAAAGCCGGTGCGATGACATGTGTTATCGGTACTGCGATCACCAGTCCTTGGATGATCACAAAACGCTTTGTCGAAGCGAAGAATGAGTTGTTTAAGTAGGAGACAAATTCAGCGATGAATTTCTCATAACCATTTTTAATTCTTTAAAAAAGGAGGGCTACAAAAATGGGTAATTTTGGATTAGCATTACTAGTCGGTGTAGTAGCCGGTATTATCGAATGGGACATCTACGGTGGTTTCCATACGATGATCAACCGTCCGCTAGCAGCCGGTACCATCATGGGTCTCGTCTTGGGAGATCTTCCGAAGGGCTTGTATATTGGTGCTTCATTGGAATTCGTTTACTTAGGATCGATCTCAGTCGGAGCAGCGATTCCGCCGGATGCAGCATCTGCAACCAGCATCTCAACCGCTTTGGCTATCATCTCAGGTATCGATAAGAATGTCGCTATCGCATTGGCTATTCCAGTAGCTTCATTCGCACAAATGCTGCAAATGTTCATCTGGACAGTCAATACAGGCTTAATGCATAAAGCTGACGAATCTGCTGTAGTCGGTGATATCGACGGAGCATGTAAGTGGCATTATGTTGGTATGTTGTTGTTCTTCTTACAGGGTTTCGTTCCGGCCTTCTTGGCTGTATTGTTCGGAGCTCCGTACGTAGCGGGCTTAGTTTCCGGTATGCCTACGCTTATCACCGGTTGGTTGACACTTGCTGGTAGTATGCTTCCTGCAGTCGGATTCGCAATGTTATTCATTCTTATGAATAAACCAAAACTTACTCCTTTCTTCATCATCGGATTTGTATTGGCAGCTTCATTTAAAGGAACACTAGTTTCTACAGCTCTTATCGGTTTAGCAGCTGCTCTCATCTATGTTAACTCCATGGAAGACGGCAACGCAGCTAAACATGTAAGAAGAGTAAGGGAATAGGGGGAACGTACAATGTCACAAGTAAAAAAGATTACAAAGGCTGATTTACATTCCGCATATTGGCGTTCATTCTTCGACATGGCTTCGATCAACTACGAACGTTTCCAAACGTTAGGTTATTTGTTCTCGTTGCAAAAAGTTCTTAAAAAATTGTATGCCGACGACAAAGAAGGTTTAACAAGAGCATGTGTACGTCACATGGAAATGTTCAACACGATGCCGTTATTCATTCCTTCAATCTTGGGTACCACGATCGCGATCGAAGAAAAAGTTGCGAACATGGAAGACGGTGAAGACTCAACTGAACTTGAAGAATCCATCAATAATATCAAAATTGGTTTGATGGGTCCGTTCGCCGGTATCGGTGATTCATTAGGTTGGGGTACTGTACGTCCTGTATTAGCTTCAGTCGGTGCTGCTATGGCATTAGGCGGAAGTTTCTTAGGCCCAATCTTCTTCTTGGTTATGTGGAACATCTTCAACTTCTCATTCCGTTACTACACATTAATGTACGGTTATAATAAAGGTACTTCAATGCTGCGCGATATCAAATCGTCAAACATCATCGAAAAGATCTCAACCGGAGCATCAATTCTTGGTTTAATGGTATTAGGAGTCTTAGTTGCTTCATGGATCAACATTAAAACAGTTCTTGAACTAACTGTTCAAGGTCCGGACGGCCCAGTTGTTACTAACTTGCAAGCTGTCTTAGACGGAATCATCCCGGGTCTTCTCGGTCTTGGATTAACAATGTTATTAGTCGCTATGATGCGCAGAAAATGGACTACAACGAAATTGATCGGCTTGATCTTCGTTGCTGCCTTCGTTCTGTACGCATTGAAAATCGCCGCATAGTCAACGAGCAAGGGTTCTATATCGGCAGGTTGCCTAAAGAACCCTTGCTTTCTTTATTAATCAAGTTGAAATCAATATGATTATTGGTATAATAATCATAGGACATATGATATTACCGAAAGGAGGAATAGACTCATGACAAAAGTTATCCTTGTTGCACATGGAGAGTTAGGAAGTAGTTTTCTGAAATCGGTTACGATGATTGCGGGCGAACAGAATCCTGATGAGATCGCTGCCGTTAATTTTTCTCCGGATGACAGCAGAGATGATCTTCAAGCAAGAATCGAAGAGATCCTGGTCAAATTCAATCCCAGCGAAAACCACGTGGTAATCTGCTGCGATCTGAAAGCCGGATCCCCGTTCAACGCCTCATATCTGTTATCGAAGAAATATCCGTTACACATTATCTCGGGAATGAATTTACCGTTATTGCTCGAATTCATACTTATGAAGGATTCGTTTGAAGATCTGGATTCACTGAATGGATTAGTTGATTTATCGAAAGACAGCATATCAGTAATGTAACAGGCTCTCACTAGGTGAGATCCACATACAAGGAGGAAAAATTATGAGTGTAGTACTCTACAAAATTGATGAAAGACTGGTTCATGGACAAGTGGTGGCTTCTTTTGCTAAATTCCTGTCATGTGACGAGTTTATCGTCGTAAATGACAAAGTTGCGTATGATGAAGATCAGATCACATTGATGGAGTTAGCCGTTCCGGCGGGTTCCGAATTACAAGTAGTCACCTGTGCTGAATATGCCGACATCGTTAAAACAAACGATTTCTGGGGCAAGAAAACAATCGTTGTCTTCAGATATCTGACAGATGTTATGAAAGTTGTTGAATTGGGAGTTAAGATCGACAGTTTGAATTGTGCCGGATTCTTCCAAAACAAGGAAAAACCGAATGCTGTCAAATACAACAACAATCTCTTTTTGGATGATGAGGATAAAGCGAATCTTCGCAAGTTAGCTGACATGGGGATCGAACTCTATTATCAATTGACATTCCCAATGCAGAAATCCCCGTTAACTTCCCAAGTTAAATTCTAATATTATGAGATAGCTTGCGCTATCTCTTTTTTATATGAGGGCTGAGATTTAAAAATAAGATATTTGAGAGTTAATGAAACGAGGTAAATATGGAAATCACACTGAAAGAATTACTAAAGAACGCAGAGGAAAAGAAGATTGCGTATGCATCCTTCAATGCTCCGAATTATGAATCAGCGTTAGCTGTCGTCAAGGCAGCGGAAGAACTGCAGATTCCCTTTATTCTAAGTCATGGCCCTGGTCACGATTGTTATACGGAGATTGACCATGTGATCGATATCTATAAGTCGATCACGAAGAATATCACAGTTGACTATTGTTTTCATCTCGATCATACCAGTGATCTGAACTATATCGAGAAAGCTCTCAAACTGGGATTTACGTCAGTCATGTATGATGGTTCGCATGAAACCTATGAGGATAATGTAAAAAATACGATCAAAGTAGTTGCGATGGCAAAGAAGTACGGTGCTGCTGTTGAAGCCGAGTTAGGAACTGTTGCCAGTTCAACCTATGGGAAAAGCGAAACGGCTGTCTCAGTAAGTGTCGGTGAATATACCGATCCGCAACAGGCGAAGGATTTCGTCGAACGAACGGGCATCGATTTCTTGGCCGTTGCCGTCGGTACGGTTCACGGTGTTTATGTAACCAAACCGGTCCTGGATCTTGATCGCATCAGACTGATTCGGAATGTTGTCGATATTCCGCTTGTTTTGCATGGCGGATCCGGAGTTGTTGACGAAGACATATTGATCGCCATAAAAAATGGTATCCGTAAGATCAACTACTATACATACATGACCTTGGCCGGTGGAGAAGCAGTCAGAAAGCTTATTGCTACCCAAGATAAGTTATTTTTTCATGATATCAGTATAGCTGCGACGGAGGGCATGAAACAGGATGCTCTCAGAACGATGAAATTATTTTCGGTACGTTGATTTAAGCCGACGTAAGACAAAAATTAACGTAACGTCGTTTGACTTAAATGACTGTTCGTTGTATTATTAGCATCCTGTAGTCAAGGGTAGAATGAGGAAGTATGAAGAAAAATAAAATCTTATTCTCCGTTGCGGTTTTAATGTTACTGCAATTTATCATAATTGCCGAGATGAGCGTAGTAATGCCGTTGGCGGCTGTTATTGCTGATTTTTATCATGTTCCGGTCAATCAGGTAACACTGTTGAATGTCGGATATGCGCTGCTCGGTCTGTTGGCTCCGCTCATGGGAATAAGCAGTGAGAAATACGGTCTTAAGAAGACATTATTGGCTGGAAGTTTCTTTTTTATTCTCGGTTGTTTTATCGTTTCTTCAGGTAAATCACCGCTGTTGTTTGCGATTGGACGCGCCTTTATCGGGCTCTCTTACTATACATTGATTAGTCTTACGGTTGCTTATGCGAATCGCTTGACGAATAATCGTCATGTCGGAACGTTCGGTGGTTATTTTAAGATCGCTTTTGCGATTGCTGTCTTCAGTTCACCGCTGATCGGAAGTGCGATCGTCAGTGCTTTTGATATACCGACCTTGTATCGCGGATTGGGAACTGCCATGATCGGTGTTAGTTTACTGATGATGCTTCTTCCTTCAATTCCCCTGCAACATGCTCAAAGTCATCAGCGTATCTCTGTTTTTGAGATCCTCAAATTTCCGGGTGCCAAGCGCATGATCATCAGCACGATGTTGATGTCACTGCCGTCGGTCTTTTATTTCAACTATCTGAGCGTTCATCTGGCCGGTATCGGAGTTCCGACCCAGTCGATCGCCATGGTCTACAGTATCGGGGCATTAGGAACTTTATTGGCCGGATTCTTTATCTTATTTTTCAATGAACGTTTCGGTAAAGGCAATATTCTTTTAGTCGGAATCGTCGTTTCCGCAATAACGATCGTTCTGATTCCGTATCAACATAATTTACTCCTTTTTATTATCGTTTTTATCTTCTCACTGGCCTTTGATCTGGTATGGGGACTGCTATATCCGCTTGGATCGATTCTGGTAACTGACCACAGTGCCGTGTTTCTGACAGTGTTGAGTTTAACGATGTCATTGACCAATGTAGTTACGAATCTGATTGCTCCATGGGTATTTCCACTCGGAGGTTTCCCATTTACTACACTTATCTGTGGAGTCGGACTTGTGCTGTCCCTATTTTTACTCTTAAAACCACTGCGCCCGATTCGTTAACGTCGTATCGGTGATTGTGAAAAGGAACTAAGATGTTATAATGAGTATCGGAGGACTTTATATGATCAAAATTCTTGTAGTCGATGACCATGAACTTATCATTGAGTCCATCAAATCAATACTTAAAAAACAAGAGGGTATGCAAATCATCGCAAGTGCGTCGGATGGTGAAGAAGCACTGAAAATCATCCGAAAATCACAGCCGGATCTTGTAATCACGGATGTATACATGCCTAAAATAAACGGTATGGAATTAACGCGTTCCATAAAAGCTGAATTTCCCGCAATCAAAGTTTTAGGATTGACTATTTTTGATGATGCAAAAACAATTACCTCAATGCTGGAAGCAGGAGTTGACGGTATCGTAAAAAAAGATTTGAGTAAAGAAGTCTTGATCTCGACGATCACGAATACAATGCACGGAATGACTGTGCTTGATAATGCTGCTTACCGAACGTTTATTCAGCTTACGCAAAGTGATTCATTTCGTGACCAAAAGACAATGCATGAAAATAATCTTACCATCACAGAACTTACGATCATTCGTTGTGTCGCTCAAGGATTGAGTAATACACAGATCGCTGAAAAATTATTTTTAAGTGAGAGTACTGTCAAACATCGCCTTACAATGATCATGACAATGTTTTCAGTCGATGACCGTGTTCAATTGGCGGTTGCGGCAGCTAAAAAAGGAATCGTTTGATTTTATGCTTTGGGATGAACTGCAAGTTATCTTATCTGTCTTGCTTATGTTGGGCGGAATCGCGATAATAAGTTTGATCTTGAATGAAAAAAGTAAACTGCTTTACTTTCGTTTTTTATTTTTTGTTCAATTAACTGCCAATTTACTTTCCGGCTCAGTGTTCTTTTGCCATTACCTCCATTCGGTAATGGATTTTTTTAAAGTCAGCAATTCCATCATACCGTTGGTAACGCTCTTTAGTGAAAATAAAACAATCAATGCAGCATTACTGACATTATCTTTTGTGTTATCCCTCATCGCCGGATATGGATATCTCAAAATACGTACACATAAAAAAAGAGTCATTGCTGATTTATTTTATTCGAACACGACTCCGATCGCTATTGTAAATAATAATGAGATCTTTGACTCTAATTCGGCATTTCTTGAGTTTATGAATGACTTCGATCTCGAATCACTTCGTAATGAGGATAAGATCGAGAAAGACGGAGTAACTTACTTAGTAAAAAAATATCCGATCCACCCTTACTACAAGACTTACGGCATCACTGCTGTTGTCTTGTTGGATGTGACAACACAGGAGTATACATTACACCAACTCGAGTTGTTGGATCAGCGCCTGTCGATGGTATCCATGTTACTGAAAAACAAGCTTGAACTTTTAGAGGAATTGATCGAACTGAAAAGTAATAATGATATCGCCATGCAGCTTCATGATGAGATCGGTCATAATCTGACACTTGGAATATCTTTACTTGAACGGCTTCAAGACCCTCATGGCGAACCTAAAATACCGCTCCCTAAAGTACTGACACTCTTGCACGAAGGTTTGCGTTTCAGTCAATCGCTGCAATTGGAAAGAAGCATGGATCATCCGGCTCAGATGTTGGAAGATATGTTGGAATCCTACATCATCTATCTCAATTGGATTGGTATCAAAGTAACATTGAATCTGAATATCAAACGTTTCATGCTGGATCGAAACTACATGTTTACGTTGTACCAGATCTGTAAAGAAGCATTTTCCAATACTGTTAAATACAGCAGTGCTACCACAATGACGATCGTACTTGACATCGAAACCGTAGAGAAAGAAACGTTTCTCAAATTGGTGCTTCAAGATAACGGTGTCGGATGCCCGATCGTGAAAGAAGGCAACGGACTCAAAGCAATCCGAGTCCGTACTATCAGTTTAAAAGGTAAATTCACCTATGACTCATCAAACGGATTTATGATCGAATGTCTGATTCCGTTTGAATTGAAAGCAGGTGAAACATATGAATCTGTTTGAACTGTGGATGCTTGTCATACCGCTGTCACTTGTTGTCATAACTCATCTGATAGTTTGGTTATTACTCTACGTTAAACGAACACAATTTCTCAAACTATGCATCTTGTTACATGCTTTGGAACTTTTTTGGTTGATTTCGGCTTTGTTTGGGAATATTCCAAGCGGTGAACTCTCTTTGTTTATTCTGAAACTTACCCGTTACACCATTATGCTTATTCCGCCGACTCTGTTAATGATGGCATTTTGCATCGATGAGCGCTATAAAATCAAAAAAACAACCCTTATGTTAGTGTATGCTTTCCCAATCTGCATCTATCTTATGATGGTCAGTTTACCGGCCGGATTTAAAGTTTATGCGAATTATTACCTAGCTTTGACGAACAATACAATTTGGTATGCAATCAGTCTGGTTTGTAATGTACTTTTATATTTAGCCTTCTACATTTATTCACTGAAAAACATGCAACGCTTTTATTCACTCAGTAAAAGTTCAATCTTGTATTCGGTGATGAATGCGTTTGGAAATTCACTTCCGTTCGTGATGTATTTACTGATCAGCAGTAGAATCATCGGGGCGGATATAGATCCATTTTCGATTTTCATGCCGATACTATTTATGATGTTGTTTTTTACCATTGAACTTCCGCGCCTCCGCTTTTATGATCAAGTTCAATTATCGAACGTGATCAACGGAATCGATTATCCGATCGCTGTTTATTCGACAGCCGGAAAACGTATTGGGTTCAACAATTCCTTTCACAGCGAGATCGAACCATATTTCGATTTTACTTCCTTGCTGCAATTACAAAACAACATGAAACGCTATGACAATACGTTCAGCATCAAGAAAAAATATTATGTGTCAGTTATGGAAGAACTTGTTAATGACAGCGGTACTGTTTTCGCAACAGTTGTGTATTTTAATGATGTCACTCAATTAAAGCAGCGAATTTTAGAGCAACAAGCCAAGATCGAAACGATGGACCAATTTAATGATCAATTATTGGAAGAAATGATGATCCAAGAAAAAATCATAAAAGAGAAAAATCGCAAAGAAGTGTTTGAACTTATTCAGAACGATCTTGTAGAAGGTTATCGTGAAGCGATCCTGTTACTGACGATCGGCGATGCGAATGAACGTCTGAGTGATGTCAGTACTGTTCTGCAGAACAGCCTCACCAAACTCCGCATCAAAGTCAAAGAACTGCGCACACAGGCCGAAGAAATCATGGATATCAATCATTTGATCAGTACTTGTTTAAGTTTATATGACCCTGAACGGATCACAATCGAAATCGTTCCTGCCAAAGATTTAAGTGCACTGACTTCTTATCAAGCTTCCGGTTACTATCTGATGATTCGACAGATCCTTGATTTTTCGGTACTTCAACCGCAATGCAAATCAGTGAACATTGTTTTACGAAAAGAAAGAAATGTGCCGATTTTGATTGCCGGTCTCAATTGTATAACGATGATCGACGATTCGATCGTTCATCAATTTGAGAGTCAAGTGCTGAATCGTGGTAACACTCGATCAAATCAGATCAATATCATGAATATGGAGACAGGTTGCATCATTTATGCGGCTTTGGAACAATAAACCCTTGTGTCAAAGTCAGTACTGTTCTAAAATATAAGTAACAAGTTAATATCCGGTTAGAGAATGAGAAAAACCACCAATTTTGGTTTTAACATTCTCTTTTTTTATCCCTTGGAGGTACCTATGAAAGATATTTTGATTATTGGCGCAGGAATTGTCGGAAGCAGCATCGCTTATGCCTGCAGTAAGAAAAATTTGGATGTAGTGCTGTTGGAGAAAAATTTCGAGGCTATGGATGAAGTAAGCAGTGCCAACAGCGGTATTGTTCACGCGGGATATGATCCCGAAGAAGGTACATTAAAAGCTAAACTAAATCTGCGCGGCAGTCGTTTGTATCCGAACTTATGTCGTGAACTCAACGTTGGGTATCTTAATTGCGGAGCGTTTATTGTGGCAACCAATGATGAAGAAGCGGAAATTCTTGAAACACTTCGTCTGAAAGCCGTTGAGCGTGATATTCCGTATGAGATTCTCACGAGAGAACAAGCTCTTCAGCAAGAACCTAATCTTAACGATCAAGTTATATCCGTATTGTCATTTCCTTCGACAGCTGTTGTTACACCTTGGGAAGTCGGTCACGCGATGATCGAAACAGCTATTTTAAACCAGGTAGAATTCGTTCCTGACAGCGAAGTACTCGAAGTGTTCAAAATCGAAGGTGGGTTTCGCATCATAACTGCTTCGAATCGTTTTGAAGCAAAAATGATCATTAACGCTTCCGGCTTGTGCGGAGATAAAGTAGCACGACTCAATCAGGCCGACTATCCAAATGTTCTCAACTATCGGCGCGGTGAATATGATGTTTTTGACCGTAGTTTCAAAGGCTTTATCAATCATGTGATCTACCCAGTACCGACTGTTTTGGGTAAAGGCGTATTAGCACTGGTCACAGTCGAAGGAAATATCATGATCGGACCGAATTCCGAAATGATCGACATGCCTTACGATACACAAACGACTGCTGAAGGTCTTACCTCAGTCAGCCAATGCATCAATAAAACGATGAAAAATCTACCGGTAGGGGCGATCATTCGTCAGTTTGCCGGTGTCAGACCGGTCCCAATCACGAAAGATTTCATCATTGAAGAAGATACGCCTGATTGGATCAATGTGATCGGCATCGAATCACCCGGTTTAGCCAGTGCCCCGGCAATTGCCGAGATGGTGATGAATGACTTTATACAACCGAAATTCCAAGCGAATGATCGGATCGATTATCACAATCGCAATGCGCCGATCAAAATCATGGAAAGTGATCCGTTGACTCGTGCCGCTCTAATCAAAGAGAATCCCAAGTACGGAAAAATGGTATGTCTTTGCGAACAGGTCAGCGAACAAGAAATCATCAACTGTATCCACCGACCTGACGGAGCACGAAGTGTCAAAGGAGTTAAAAAACGTGTCCGTCCCGGCTCGGGTAGATGTCAAGGCGGATTTTGTGAGCCTGAGATCGTAAAAATTTTGGCTCGGGAGTTAAAGATCGATCTGAGCGAAGTTGTCTATGATACGATCAACAGCACGATGTTGAAAAGGAAGGGGTAGACCGATGCGAAATTTCGAATTGATCGTGGTCGGCGGCGGAAGTGCCGGATTGGCAGCTGCCATCGAAGCCCGTAAACAAGGTATCGAAGATATTCTGGTCTTAGAAAAAGAAAGTGAACTGGGCGGTATACTCAACCAGTGTATTCATAATGGATTCGGACTGCATAGTTTGAAAAAAGAATATTCAGGACCTGCTTATGCGCAGGTATACATCGATGAATTCAATCAATTAAAGATACCGGCTTATCTCAATACGACCGTCATCGAACTCAGTGCTGATCATCAAGTGACTTTTATGTCACCTGAATGGGGAGTTGAAACGATTCAAGCAAAAGCCATCATTCTGGCGATGGGATGTCGTGAAAGAACACGCGGCGCCGTTTCGATTCCGGGCAATCGTTGCACCGGAGTTTGGACGGCCGGAACCGCACAGAAATATCTGAATATCGAAGGGTATCTGGTCGGAAAAAGAATTTTCATTCTCGGCAGCGGTGACATCGGATTGATTATGGCGCGGCGCTTAACGCTGGCCGGTGCCGAAGTTGTCGGTGTTGCCGAACTCATGCCTTATTCGAATGGATTGACGCGCAACTTGGTACAATGTCTGTATGATTATGATATTCCACTGTACTTGAGTACAACGATCACCGCCATTCACGGGAAGGAACGAGTCGATCGAATCACATTGACACAAGTTGACGAAACTCGTCAGCCGATTCCGTCAACTTCCCGGGAAATCGAAGTCGATACTGTTTTATTGTCGATCGGATTGATTCCGGAAAATACGCTGAGTACACAAGCCGGGATCGAGTTGGATCAACGAACCAAAGGAGCTGTTGTCGATCAACATTATGCGACTCAACATGAAGGGTACTTTGCGTGCGGGAATGTGCTCCATGTTCATGATCTGGTTGATTATGTAAGTCAAGAAGGTCAAGCTGCCGGACGATCGGCCGCCGACTATATCAAACACGGCAACGGTGAAGGTCGTAATCTGAGTACCCAAGCTGGCGATAATGTGAGTTATGTAGTACCGCAAAAGCTTATCCTGTCTGCAACTCCGGAATTGATCCAAATCAAATTCAGGGTAAAAAGCGTCATGAAAGAAGCGGAAGTTATTCTGCGCGATCAACAGGGAATTCTGCAAAAAATCGCAAAAAGTCATTTGGCTCCGGCGGAAATGGAAATGATGTATCTGAGTCCGAAATTACTGCAACAGGCACAAGGAAGCATCATTGTGGAAGTGAGGGAAAAAAATGAGTGAAAAAGAAATCATCTGCATCGTGTGTCCGAAAGGTTGTCACATTCAAGTGACGACCGACAGTGACGGAATCACATGCAAAAACTATGGATGTCCGCGCGGTAAGGAATATGCGATCCAAGAAGCAACAATGCCGAAGAGAATGCTGACCGGTACCGTAACGATTAAAAACGCTATTCATCCGCGTCTGCCGGTGATGTCCGATCAACCGGTCGCGAAAGAGAAACTTCGTGAAATGATGGACGAATTGGATAAAGTAACAGTCGAAGCACCGATCACAGTGAATCAACTGATCATCAGCAATATATTGGACTCGGGAGTCAATATCGTGGCTTCCAGAACCATGGAGGTCTATCATGACTGAACTACCTAGACAAGCGATGATCCCTGTCATCACAAAGATGAAAGAGTTGGAACAGTTTCTCCTTACTGATCTGAAAATAGCGATCCTGCAAGATATTCATATCAGCTTACTGAAAGATATGATGGTGATGTTGCATGAATACAATAAAATCGGACTGGTACATATCGAAATGATCAAAGGTGTATCCAATGATGAGTTCGGGACACAATATCTTTGCCAACATATGAGAGTCGACGGAATCATTTCTTCGAAATCCAAGATCATTGAAATGGCCAAGAAAAATCATGTACGAGCGATCCAACGAGTATTTCTGATCGATAGTAAATCCTTGGAACGAGGATTAGAGATGATCGAACAATCACAACCTGATATCGTAGAAATCATGCCTGCAATCGCTTATTCGATCTTTGCCTATATCAAAAAAACGATCCAGATACCGATCTGGGCGGGTGGGTTGGTGAAGACCATCGCTCAAGCCGATCAGATATTGGCTTCCGGAGCGAGCGCGATCACGATCAGTAATTTAGCTCTGTGTGTGGAATACAATAAAAACAGTCGGGCATAAACTTTGTTTTAGTAAGTCGATTCCTTTATGATAGTAATGTTATGTAAAACAACCATCAAGGAGGCAAGTATATGTCCAGAGATTTCTTATCCGCACTAGAAAACCGTCGTTCCATTTATGCTATTTCGTCCGAAGAGACCGTATCACGCAATGTGATCAAAGGAATCGTCGCGTCAACCGTGAAGAACTCACCGAGCGCCTTCAATTCGCAAAGCGGCAGAGTTGTGCTGTTATTCGGTGATGACCACAAGAAATTGTGGGATCTGACGACCGAAGTTTTGCGTACTGTTGTTCCGGCCGAAGCTTTTCAATCGACATTAGAAAAAATGAACGCCTTTAAAGGCGGTTACGGTACTGTTCTTTATTTTGATGACACATCAATTGTGGAGGGCTTACAAGCAACTTACCCACTCTATGCCGATGTTTTTCCGATCTGGGCACTGGAATCAGCCGGTATGCTGCAACTGACCACTTGGACCGCACTTAGCGATGCAGGATTGGGAGCCAGCTTACAGCACTACAATCCATTGATCGATGAAGCCATCAGAAAAGAGTGGAATCTTGCGCAAAGTTGGAAACTGCTTGGTCAAATGCCGTTCGGAACACCTTTACAGGCAGCTAGCGACAAACAAGTACAACCGATTGAAGAACGGTTGATCATCCTTGATAAATAAGCAAGAAATTGCTTATTTTTTTTATTAAATCCAAAGTCAAAGGGGTTGATCCTGATTTCAGAGCGCGAAAATCGCAATGGAAGGTGGTCTGTGATACAATTAATAAACAGAGAATGCAAATTTTAAAAATGCAACAAGGAGACTGAAATGAAAGAAATCATTATTATTCGTCACGGTGAAAGTGAATGGAATAAAGAGAATCGTTTTACCGGTTGGCAAGATGTCGAACTGTCGGATAAAGGTATCGAAGAAGCAATCGATGCCGGGAAACTGCTGTTAAAAACGGGTTATCACTTTACATTGGCGTATAGCTCGGTATTACGCAGAGCCAACGAAACACTCAGATATGTTTTGAAAGAAATCGGTCAGGTCGATCTGGAAACGATTTACTCGTGGAAGTTGAATGAACGTCATTATGGGGCATTGCAGGGATTGAATAAGGACGAAACAAGACAACGTTACGGTGATGCTCAAGTGCAGAAATGGCGTCGTGACATGTATGAGAAACCCCCGCTCTTACTGAAGAGTGATAAACGTTATCCCGGTCATGACGAGAAATACAAAAACCTCGCTGAGGCAGAACTTCCATTGGGTGAGAATCTGTTTGATACCATGCAGAGAGTCAATGCATTTTATGAAGAGAGTATCGAACCCAGTCTGAAAGCAGGAGCGAAAATTCTTATCGTCGCTCATGGAAACAGTCTGCGAGCTTTGGTTGCTTATTTGGAACACCTGGATGATGCGGCTGTGATGAAACTGGAAATACCGACCGGAAGACCGGTCGTACTTGAAATGGATGATGATCTTAAACTGACTAAGCGCTATTTTCTAGATGAGAAAGGAGGAAAATAAGCAATGAAAGAAGAGGTAGTTCCCATTCTTGAAACTGAACGGCTCCGATTACGACCTGTAAATGAGCGTGATCTGCCGGTGATTTATCTGCTTAAAAGTGAAGAACAAGTCCTTAAATATCAATACGTATCCTCAAAAACACTTGATGAATGCCATGAGTTTATGATTCGTTACAGGTTGATCGATTTGAATGAACCGTCTTATTTATGGGCGGTTGAACTTGCAGGTACAATGATCGGGTCGATCTGTCTGTGGAATTTCACTGAGAACTATAAAGCTGAATTAGGCGTGGAAATCTTACCGGAATACTTTAGACAGGGGTATATGAGTGAATCCGCTCAAGTGGTATTGGAGTACGCATTTGCGGTTTTGGGACTAAGTGAAGTGTGGGCTTATACCCATCCCGACAACTATCCGGCCAGAAATTTTCTCGGAAAACTTAAATTCAATGAGATTTCAACGTCCGGGAGTGAAATAATACTCGTACGTACATCTGCAAGTAACTAAGGAGAAAAAACTATGAAAATCGGATTAATCGGGTTGGGAGATATCGCAAAAAAAGCTTATCTGCCGGTATTGACGATCAGAAGTGATATTGAGCTGATCTGTTGTACACGAAATGACGAGACTCTCAAAAGTATCGTTGCGCAATATCGGTTGAGCGAAGGAGTTCACAGTGTCGACGAATTGATTGCGAAAGGAATCGATGCTGCGTTTATCAGTGTGGCTACCGAAGCCCATGCGGCGATCGCTAAGCAGCTGATCAACAGCGGGATCAATGTTTATATCGATAAACCGATCTCGATGAATTTGGAGGAAACCGAAGAAATTGTTCGTCTTGCCAAAGAAAAAGGGGTCATTGCGATGGTCGGATTCAATCGCCGTTTTGCTCCGATGATTCGTGATCTTCCTTCAAAGGGGAAAGCCGATCTTATTTTGATACAGAAAAACCGCTTTCATTCTTCGGATATCGTCCGCAGAGCCGTGGTTGAAGATTTTATTCACGTCGTCGATACTCTGCGTTTTTTATTGCAGCGCGAAATTAAAGATGTTCAAGTTCAATATAAAACCGAAAAAGGTCAACTCAAAAATGTGGTGATCGAATTGATCGCAGACGGAGCAACGGCAGTCGGAATCATGAACCGAGATAACGGAACGACGGAAGAGATCATCGAATATATGATGAGTGATCATAAATATGTGGTTAACAATCTTACCGAAACCCAGTATTATACAAATTCGATCATGAGTCTCAGTAAATTCAATGATTGGGATCCGACCTTATACAAACGTGGATTCTATGGGATTGTCGATCATTTTATTGCCAGTGTTCGCAATCAGACACAATGCGATCCTTCGCTGGAAGATTCACTGATAACCCATCGTATCTGCGAAACGATCACCAACCGAATCGAAGCCGGATTTTAACAGAAATATCGGATAACCGCAAAACAAAATATGCGGTTTTTTCTGAAGTGATCTCACAGTAATAAGTGATAAATGGAATTATATGGTAGAATATGCACACAAATGATTGCAAATAAGCAAATATAAGCATATAGTAAAGAGTAAGGAGAGTGTCTTGCTAAGATAGAAAGATACTGTGAACACAATGAAACCAACAAAAAAAGCAGCTGAAATGTCAGTTAAAGAACTAGCGACTTATATTGATCAATCGGTGTTGAAACCGGAATTCAGCCAGGAAGAAATCAGAAAATATATTCAGGAAGGCATTGATTTCGGATGTCGAACTGTATGTATAAACCCTGCATCATTGAAAATGGCAGTTGAGATGTGTAAAGATTCATATACCCGTCCTTGTGTTGTCTGCGATTTTCCTTTCGGGCTCAGTACTACTGCTTCGAAAGTTCTTCAAGCAGAAGAATACTGCAAGAGCGGTGATGTTTTCGAACTTGATATCGTCGCCAATTACGGCTGGATCCGTAGCGGAATGTGGAATGAAGTCAGAGCTGACATCAAAGCTGTCACAGATGTTTGCCATAAATATGGTACCGCAGTCAAAGTTATTTTCGAAACAGATGCTCTGACGATGGAAGAAATCGTAAAAGCAACTGAAGTTGCGATCGAAGCAAACGCAGATTTCGTCAAAACTTCCACCGGTTTCTTTGTCGGTGCCAAGAATGAAGGAGCTACACTTGAAATCATCACAGCGATGATCAAAACGGCAGCCGGCAGATGCAAAGTCAAAGGATCCGGCGGTATCAGAACCAGAGAACATTTCTTGGATCTGATCGATCTGGGTATCGACCGCATGGGGATCGGTTATCGTTCAACCGGCACTGTGTTGAATACAACGATCGAAGAAGTCCGCAACAATAAATAAACCAAGAAGGGAGATTCGACTGTGAAAGAACTGCTGGAGTTCCAACCTCAGAATCAAGATCTTGATCTACTCAGAATCGCTCGCTTACGTACTTCGATGCAACATCGTATTGCCAGTCTGTGCAGCGAGCGAGTTCTTTTGGTCACGGAATCATTTCAAACAACAGAAGGTGAAGACTATCTGTTGCGAAAAGCTAAAGCGTTCGCCCATACGTTAAAACACATGACGATCTACATTGAGAAAGACAGTCTGATCTTCGGCAATCAAGCTTCATGCAATTTTGCGGCTCCGATCTTTCCCGAATATTCGATAAAGTGGGTCATTGATGAATTGGATGATTTCGCAAATCGTTCAGGAGATGTTTTTCGTGTGAGTGACAAAGTTAAAAAAGAGATCAGATCGATCGCCCCTTATTGGATAGGTAAAACCCACGAAGATGAAGTCAATCGGAATCTGACGAAGGAAATTCGACTGGCTGAAAAACAAGGAGTACTTCATCGCGGAGGCATTTCGATGTCCGGCGACGGGCATATCGTTGCGGATCACGAGATGATTCTTAAACGCGGCTTTCGTTCACTGATCGAGGAAGCCAATGAGAAACTGTTGTTACCCGATCTTTCCTTTGAATCGCGTACTTTTTATCAAGGGGTCGTGATTTCACTTGAGGGTGCATTGCATTTTATCAAACGTTACGCGACACTGGCTTTTGAGATGGCTTCAAACGAAAAAGACAGTAAACGAAAAAACGAACTTCTTGTAATGGGTAATTCGGCAAAGACGTTGATGGAACATCCGGCGGATCATTTTTATGAAGCTGTCGAGACTGTTTATCTGGTCCATTTATTGCAGAGTATCGAAAGTAACGGGCATTCTGTTTGTTACGGTAGATTTGATCAATACATGTTAGAACTATATAACAAGGACCTGGAGTTAGGCCTGATCAGTAAAGAAAAAGCCCTTGAACTGATCACACATTTCTTTCTGATGAACAATTCTCACAATAAAGTACGACCTTTCGGCCATACTCAATTCTCTCAAGGATATCCGCTTTATTCCAATTTGATGGTCGGAGGCAGAAAACCGGACGGCACAGACGGCAGCAATGAACTATCGGCTCTGTGTATCGAAGCCATGAATCTGACAGCGATGGCGGAACCGAATTTTTCAATGCGCTACAACAATGATACACCTCATGACTTACTGAAATTAGCTGCCAAGCTTATCCGAACAGGTTGCGGTATGCCTTCCATGTTCAATGATGACGTGGCCGTTAAAGGTCTGAGTGGATTGGGTATTCCGTTACATGATGCTCTTGATTATTGTTCTTTCGGTTGCGTTGAAACAGGCGTTCCCGGGAAATACGGTCATCGTGCTACCGGCATGACGTATGTCAATTGGGGGAAAGTGATCGAACTCGTTGTCAATAACGGAACAGATCCCGACAGTAAGATTCAGATGATTTCATTGAACGGAAAGACCGGCAGCGAGATCGAGTTTGATTCTTATGATGAATTGTGGAATGGTTGGGAGAAACTGTTGCGATTTTATTCAGATATAGCTGTTGAGTGCGATGCAATCTGTGACCGATCACTAGCCGTTTATGATGCTGATCCGTTTGCGTCGTGTTTCATCGATAATTGTATGAAACTTGGGAAAACGCTCAAAAACGGCGGGGCTAAATATGATGTGATCTCACAATCCAATATCGGTCCGGTCGTTGTCGGTAATTCACTGGCGGTCATGAAAAAACTGATCTATGAAGAGAAAAAATTCTCGTTGAATCAATTAAAAGAAGCAATGGAAGCGAATTGGCAAGGATCCTCTGCATCAGCTATTCATAAATTGGTTCGCCATGTTCCTAAATTCGGCAATGACGAAGATGAAACGGATGAGATCGTCAAAGATGTATTTGAATCTTATCTGAAATTACTGCCGATGTATAAAACAGAAAGAACCGGAAAAGGTCCTGAAATCAGTTGCTATACCATGTCGACCAGCAATATCACCTCGTATGTTCCGAATGGATTATCCGTCGGTGCGACACCGGATGGCAGGTTTGCCCGCAGTCCGTTGAATGAAGGATGTTCGCCGATGCAGGGAACGGATACATGCGGACCGACCGCTGTCCTTAATTCGGTTGCGAAACTTCCGAATGATAAGATAGCCGCCGGACAACTTTTAAATATGCGGTTTGCACCGGGAGCATTAAAAGGCGAAGACAATCTGGATAAGTTTGTCAGTCTGTTGCAAGCCGGATTTGATAGGGGAATCTATCATAATCAATTCAACGTTATCGATTCGAAAACGCTGTTGGATGCGAAACAACATCCTCAGAATCACACCGACCTGATTGTAAGGGTCGCGGGTTACTGCGCCCAATTTGTTTCATTGATGCCTGAAGCACAGGATGCAATTATTGCAAGAACTGAGAACAAATGGTAAACAAACAAAACAATCTACCGACTGGAATGATTTCGGTCGTTCAACGCTATAGTACACAAGATGGACCCGGAATACGAAGTACCGTCTTCTTTTTGGGATGCAATCTAGCTTGTAAATGGTGCAGTAATCCGGAATTGATCTCAAGTCAACCGTCGATCATGCATTTTGAAGAGCGTTGTATTCGTTGCGGAAGATGCGTGGAAACGGCTGGCGATCACTCGATCCGCTTCGAAGGCAAATCCGTTAAGATCGATCGCGAGAATTGTACCAACCTGTGGGAATGTATGATCGCCTGTTCACAGGATGCATACGAAGAGATCGGTATTAAGATATCTGCAGCTAAACTAATGGACAAGCTGATTCGGGATAAAGCTTATTACGATCGTTCCGGCGGCGGGGTCACTTTTTCGGGCGGCGATCCGATCCTACAGGGTGACTTTGTGATCGCGATCGCGAATCGCTTGCGTAAAAACGAGATTAAATCAGCTCTTGATACCGCCGGTAATTTGGCATGGGAGAAACTAAAACCGATCATAGATGCAGTTGATCTAGTACTCTATGACATAAAAGCCTATGATCCCAAGATCCATCTTGATTGCACCGGTGTCGATAATCAACTCATCTTGGAAAATGCACGACAGATCAGTCAATCCGGAAAAGACATGATCATCCGAATGGTCATCGTACCGGGACTTAACGACGATAGGGAAGATATCAGAAACCGCATTAAATTCATCTTAAGTTTGGGGTCAGCCGTAAAACAATTGGACATCCTGCCTTACCATAATCTGGGTGTCGGTAAATACGCACGTTTGGGATTAACGTATACGATCAATCCAACATTGAATTTCGATCCGGAGATCAAGAATGAAATTATATCGATGGTTGCCGGTACATCGGTTCGCTTAACGTTCAGTGAATTTTGATTCGTTTAATTAAGGGAGGAAATAGTTATGCTATCAACTGAAAGAACCAGGTATCTACTGCAAAAATTGATTGCTGAGGGAATGATCAGCGTCAAAGATGTAGCGAAAGAACTCGACATCTCCGAGACAACGATTCGTCGAGATCTGATCGAACTTGAAAGTGAAGGAAAACTGCGAAGAGTCCACGGCGGAGCCATCAAGGGTGAGATATCGCGGATTCTCTCTGACGATGCCGAACTGACCATGATCGAACGTGTTTCAATCAATTATGAAAAGAAATATCAAATCGCCAAACGTGCTTCCGAGTTTGTGAAAGACGGCGAATGCGTCTTCATCGACGGAGGAACAAGTACAGCCCCACTGATCGAGTACTTATCATCACGAAAAATCAAAATCGTTACGCACAGTGATCTGATCGTTCGTCAATTGATCAATCCGATCGCCGAAGTATTTATCGTGGGGGGAAAATATCTTCCGAATTATTCGATGACGGTGGGTCCGATCGCACAGAGTGTTCTGCAGCAATTTAATTTCGACCGTGCGTTCATCGGTTGTGCCGGTATTGGTCTGGAAGAAAAAACAGTATATACCGCAGAAGCCGAAACACGTGCCATCAAGGAGATCGCGATCCAAAATTCCTTGCATAATTATTTACTTATCGATGATAGTAAATTGAACGTTCGCGGATTTTGTAAATTTACGTCAACAGATCGGTTTGAAGTCATTTTCTGTAATGCTGCAGAGACACTTCCCGAAGAATTACCGGATAACGTCGAGATCATCTAAGCATAAAAAAATAAGGAAAGTTCCTTATTTTTTTTATGCAGATCACTATAATTGCTTATTTTAGCGGATTCGTGATAAAACCGCTGAAGAGGATTAATTTTGATTCGTTATCGATAATAAACAGTTGATACGGATGATCGATCACTAGTACCGCCTGGTTGAGCGGCATCGATGTAACTCCGACAATAACGGTTGTGGCAGCTGCCGCTTCAGTTCCTTTTTCATCGATCGTCAATGTTGCTTTATGCAACACATCCATGATGTAGAGTTGCCGATCCAGGGCTGTTTTACTCAAAGCACTGAAATCCGCTTGATTTGGATCAAAGGCTTTCGTTAATCCGAGTGTTTGTAGGGTTTGAGCCAAACTCTCTTCGGTGGTAATGTTTACCTTTGGCATCGTTAGGTCGACACTTGTATTTTGGAATCCTTTAACGAGTTGATTGTATTGGCTGTTTGAAGTGATCGGGATTTCCGAATTTTTCCCTAAAACGATCAGCATGCTCGTTTTTTGGTCTTTATAGTTAAGTTGAACAGCTTGGTACTCAGTATTCTCAACATACGGCATACTTTCCGACATATGCATCATAGTAACATCTATGTCGGTATCCGAATGAAATACACCTTGAAGGTTAGAATCTTTAGCGAACTCCATCAGCCAGTCGGCCTTGAAATAAATGGTATTGATCAAATACATCTGCGCATTGGGATCGATCGAATCAATCACTTTCTGAATCCGGTGTTCGGTATTTGTGTCGACCCAATTGTTGATTTCATCGATCGAAGAGGATTTCGTGAAATCGAGCGATGCGATCATAGCACCGAAATAGTCCTTGTTTCTAGTCAGAAAATCAGCTTCTACGTCTTTTGCGAAAGTATCTCGCATCCAAATCGAATTTGCCAGTTTTACCTTCGTTTCAGGATAATTGGTGATAGCTGCCTGAATTGATCTGACGTCTTTCAAGAAGGCAGGTTGATTCTGCTTACTCGGATTCAATAATTGGGTAAATTCATCATAGGTGGCCTGTGATGCACCGTGATAGGTCATTGACAGTGCCAGATAGATACTGAGTGTCGAATAGAAAACATTCTTTTGCGCATCCGATAACGAACTTAACTTGAAGTTGAAGTCATTGATGGTGGTAACCACTCCGGCAGCAATATTTTCAGCCGGCAGAGAACTTAACGAACCTTTTGTGTCAGCTAAGACAGTGTAATTATAATTTTCAGAGCTACACCCGCTTAGTAACAAAAACAAGGCAGTAAAGATGATACTAATTTTCTTCATAGACCTACCTCCTGGTTTCAGTATATCACCGCTTTCGTTAAGCAAACGTTAATTATTATCGTATGCGCTCAAGTTTGACGACCTGTCTTGCGTTTACAAGTTTCTTTCGAAAGAGTACAATTATAGTTGAAAATATGAGGAAAAAATATGAGTAATCTGATAGAAATCATCAAAGCGATTGTATTGGGAATCATTCAAGGTATCACGGAATGGTTACCGATCAGTTCGACCGGACATCTGATCTTAGCCAATGCCTGGATGCCGCTGAAACTTTCGGCCTCGTTTGTCGAGACCTTTATGGTCATCGTTCAAGTCGGCTCGATCTTAGCCGTCATCCTGTTGTTTTTCAATAAACTGAATCCGTTCAGTGCGAAAAAGACGAAACAACAAAAAGCCGACACGATCCAACTTTGGCTGAAAATCTTAGTGGCTTCAGTACCGGCCGGTATTATCGGTGTACTATTCAACGATAAGATCGATGCGGCACTCTATAACCCGATCACTGTCTCACTGATGCTGCTGATCTATGGAGTCTTGATTCTGGTTGTTGAAAAACGTCACCAGAAAGTCAAAATCAAATCATTGAATGACATAACCTATAAAACAGCAGCCTTTATCGGCGTATTTCAAGCGTTGGCACTCGTTCCGGGCACATCTCGCAGCGGCGCCACGATTCTTGGCGCCATCTTATTGGGTACTTCACGCGTGGTGGCTTCCGAATTCTCTTTCTTTCTGGCTATCCCGGCCATGTTGGGAGCAGGACTCTTAAAACTAGTAAAAGCAGGATTCAATTTTACAGGGTTTGAATGGTTGGTCATGGCCACCGGCTTCACGACAGCCTTCATCGTATCGATCATCGCGATCCGTTTCTTGTTGAACTATGTACGTAACCATGACTTCACCGTGTTTGCGTATTATCGAATCGCATTGGCTGCCGTTGTTCTGTTATTGTTATTCATCTGACAAACCGACTCTTCGCAAGAAGAGTTTTTTTCGGGTGAGCGAATCACTAACAATTTGTAAGCGATATGCTATAATCTAGGAAGGTGGTGATGATATGAACCATGAAACAAACTATGACACGATGTGTCCGAAATTCGAAGCTGCGTTTAAAATACTGGGAAAACGATGGAATGCGTTGATCATACGAACTCTTTTAGGCGGTGAACGTCGTTTTTCGGAACTTCATGCAACCATACCTGCACTCAGTGACAGGATGTTGTCAGAACGGCTGCGCGAACTTGAAACAGAAGGGGTCGTAGTACGTAAAGTATTTGTCGAAATTCCTATCAGAATCGAATATAGTCTGAGTGAAAAGGGAAGAACGTTAAAACCCGCACTTGAAGAGATTCAGCGATGGGCTGAAACTTGGCATGAACAATCGAATTGATTTTACCTCCGATCGGAGGTTTTTTTATGAGTGGGCATCAACCTTGACTCAGCAATTTACATTTGACATAATACAGCTATAGCAACTTACAAAAAGTAAGTAGATACAGAAAAGATGATCATAAAAATCGAAATTTCAACAATGGGAAGCAGTCATCTGGGATGGCTAAACAGTTTATTTCATTTCTCATTCGCTGAGTATCGTAACCCTAAAAACATCAATTTCGGAGCACTGCGCGTCAGCAATGATGATTTGATCGCACCGTACACTGGCTTTGATACGCATCCGCATCGTGATATGGAAATCATCTCTTATGTGATCGACGGTCATTTGACGCATGCCGACAGCATGGGAAGACCGACTCAATCAATGGCTTCACATTGTTTCCAAAACCGGTGGGAAAGCACCGATCAACATCAATCAAGATACGAATCTGTATGTGATCCAACTGAGTGCCGGACAAAAAACCGAGTTTACTGTCGGAAAAGGAAGACAAGCCTATTTAGTTCAGATCGAAGGTAATTCCGAAATCAACGGTCTCACAGTGAATGAACGTGATGCACTGGAGTCGATCGAAACGGATCTGAATATCACAGCTATGGGTACATCACATCTGTTAGTGATTGAATTAAGCATCGATTGATTAATTCAGTGAACACTTTCGGGTGTTTTTTTCTTTAATCAGCACAAAAAAACATCCCGAAGGATGTTAAACGGTATTTGTCATTTTTAAAAATTTAGTTTCCTTATAATTGAATACACTGTAACAATAGTTGAAGATCGTTCCGGTCTTAAACATCGAAGTATTCTCACAGATAATCGCCGGTTCACTTTCTTTTAATCCCAACAGATCCGCTTCTTCTTTCGTCAGAACGGTAGCCGAGATGACCTCATCGATAAAGTTGATCGTTTTCTTCAGATCATTCCGGATGTAATTGTAGATGGAACCATTGATGATCTCATAATCAAGATAAGGAATCAGATCCTTATTGTAATAGGAATATTCGATGCAGTAAGGTTTGCCGTCCAACTTGCGCAAACGATGAACATAATAAGTAGGCGTATCCAATTCGCAATGCATCACCTCAACGATCTTTTTATCCGCCGGCATGAGTTTAAAATCAAGTACCTCTGACGAAACATTACGATCACCCAGATAGTATGTCAAACCACGCAAGTTCTCCAAATTGATCGGTTGTCCCAGCCGCTTCTTGCGCAGATAGATTCCGCTGCCTTGCACAGGAAGCGCAACCCCACGTTTAACTAAAAGATCAATTGCACGGCGGATCGTATTACGGCTTACCTTGTATTTGATAATGAACTCATCTTCAGTCAAAAGCTTCTGAGTCTCATCGTAAATACCACTCGCAATGTCTTTTTCGATTAAATTGGAGACGCGTTTAAATTTTGCTTCCATAAACCCCTCCTGATTTTTCATTTGTACTCGTATATCCTAATTATACTATCATAAAGTCAAAAATAACAGAGTTAAGTACAATTTTAGGCACAACATCAATAAATATGACAACGATGAGTGTTATTCAAGGGAAATCGACCCTACATCGAGAGGCAACCTATTTTGGTTCATTTACTGTTGATTACATATATCATTTGAACAGATTTAGGACGAAACGATCGATTAGCACAGTTTGATGTAAGTCCTAAAAGTACAAAAGCATATGATCAAACATTTTTCCATGAAGGATCAAGAACCGTAAACAGCCTCAGTATAAGAGATAAAAATCTACAATTCGTTGATTGTAAGGTGATTCATTTTCGGAAGAATCTGATTGATAAAGAGATCAACGATTACCGGATCGAACTGACTCCCTCATTTAAGGCTGATTTCCTGATAAGCATCCGCATAACTAAGCGCCTTTCGATAGGTACGATCCGATGTCATCGCATCGAATGAATCCTCAATCGCGATAATGCGAGATGGAATTTACGTTCGGCCTCAACGATCTTTTGATTTTTATCTTACGTGGTTTTTTGAATGAGAAGAATTTTAGTCACAATAACAGTCAGAAGCGGATAAATGATTATGATCGGTAGCAAGACTGATTGAAGTGTCGTAACGATCATTGCTCTCGGTAGTAAAATTGTGCACATCAACATAACAATATGAATGACCAAACCGAATAAATACAAATTGATCCATGTGTTCTTGATATAAAGAAATTGTTTGAAACGCGGCCAGAAATAACCGATCGAAACAGAAGTGAGAATCACAAGTATTTCCATATAAACACCGGCACCGCCTATATAGAGTCGATAGACGATCATTATCGATGAGGCAATCAGAACCGGAAGGAATCCGAAGGTTAGGGTAGAAGCACCCAACAGAACGGAACGAGTATCAAATGTGATGCCCTGTGCGAACTGTAAAGGGAAAGTCATCAGTAGAATCCCAATAAATCCAAGAATGATTCCGTCGACTATACCAGCAGAACGGTCCAATTTCTCCTTCAAGAATGTCGTGACCGGATAGAAAATAACAAGAGAGATCAGTAACTCTGCATTATAGAATAATCTCAGGAATGTGGAGTTGTTCATTTTATCACTTTGACCCTATTTTTCAGATCTAATTTAACTTTATTTTATTTAAGTTTAACCCTTATAGTATGAAAATACGATAAGTGAAATATTAAGCCAAAGAAAAGATTTACGTTAATCATCAGTATATTGGATAATAATCGAGAAGATTTTCAACCGATTCTTCGGTAAGATGGAAATATATCCGGTAAGAGTGTAAAATAAAAGTATGGAGGACATTGTATGAACAACAAATTGTTTCTTTGCGGAAAAATAATAACGGGGGAAAAGAAGTCGTATTTCCGTGGTTCGATCGCAACGGAAAAT
>Ga0209125_1000310_pt1 | contig 69771 bp, 68 predicted proteins | sample BarGraIncub1131A_FD_184503 | JGI IMG/M metagenome (GOLD analysis project Ga0209125, IMG submission 184503) | Arctic peat soil microbial communities from Barrow, Alaska - Barrow Graham LP Incubations 11-31A (SPAdes) (version 2) | ecosystem: Environmental > Terrestrial > Soil > Wetlands > Peat... | reverse complement strand
CCATCGTCGTATAATCCGGCTTCTTGGCCAAAATCACCGTCGGTTCAATGAAATAACCCACCGACTTGTCGCACTTGCCACCGAACAACACTTCAGCATCCGCATCCTTGCGTGCACCTTCAATAAAACCAGCCAGTTTGTCGAACGAATCCTCGTCGATAACGGCGTTGATAAAGTTGGTGAAATCTTCGGGAGGACCCATTTTGACCGTAGCCAACTCCTTGCCCAAGCGCGAGGAAACCTCACCCCAAAGGCTGACAGGAATATACGCCCTTGAAGCCGCAGAACATTTCTGCCCCTGATATTCAAAAGAACCACGAAGCAACGCAACGGCTACAGCCTGAGGATCGGAAGTCGGATCAGCAAAGATAAAGTCCTTGCCACCCGTTTCGCCAACGATTCTGGGATAAGATTTGTATTTATAAATATTTTCTCCGATGGTTTTCCACATGCTTTGGAAAACGCCTGTTGAGCCCGTAAAATGTAGACCCGCAAAATCAGGTGAATTAAAGATAACCTTTGCAGTGGCAGGGCCTCCGGCAAAAACCAGGTTGATCACCCCATCGGGCAAACCTGCTTCTTTGAAAACTTCCATAATGACCGCAGCCGAATAAACAGCCGTTTTCGAAGGTTTCCAAACAACCACGTTGCCCATCATGGCTGGCGCTGCAGGCAGGTTTCCGGCAATCGATGTAAAATTGAATGGTGTAAGTGCAAAAACAAAGCCTTCGAGCGACCTGAACTCATTGTAGTTCCAAATGCCGGGTGATGACTCCGGTTGCATCTTATAGATCTCCGTAACACAGCGAACACCAAATCTGAAAAAGTCAGCCATTTCACATGCTGCATCGATTTCAGCCTGAAAAGCATTCTTAGACTGGGCAAGCATGGTCGCTGCATTGATTTTGGCGCGGTAGGGCCCAGCGAGCAAATCGGCAGCCTTTAGGAAAATGGCTGAACGATGCTGCCATGACATGCTGTTCCACTTCTCGCGGGCTTCCAAAGCAGCGTCAATGGCCATTTGAACATGTGTGCCATCTCCTTGGTTATAATAACCAAGCGTATGTTTGATTTCGTGCGGCGGAAACATCCGAACCTTATTATCGGTTCTCACTTCTTTCCCACCAATCATCATTGGAATGTCCAACTCAACAGACCGTAATTCGGCAAGCTTCTTCTTTAACACTTTTCTTTCCGGCGACCCTGGAGCATAGCTTTTGATCGGTTCGTTCTTGACTTCCGGAATATTATAAAATCCTGTAGACATGGTTTTTGGTTTTTAACTAATTTGGAGTACTTATTTACCCGTAAATTTAGTGAATTTATAGAACCTACGTTCCAATCAAACCTACTTTATCGCCCATCGTAATGTCACAAAAATCCAAATAAATAAAAAAATGGTTCCAGGGAACCCTGAAACCACTATAAATGGAGCATAGCCGGAATCAACTATTTTTTGAACACTCTATCGCCGCAATCGTACCGTCCGAAACCGCAGTCGTAATCTGGCGGTACTTCTTGCTCACCACATCACCGGCAGCATAAACGTCGTGCAAATTGGTCTTGCGATCCTCGTCGGTGAGTATGTAATCCCATTTGTCCAAATCAGGCAAGGCTGAACCCAATGCCGAAACATTCGCCTTAAAGCCGATGAATGCAAAGACGCCGTCGGAAACCAGCTTCGAAATTTCCTTGGTCAGTACATTTTCAATCGTCGCAACCATCTGGCCATCAATCTTTTCAAAAAGACGCGGTTCCGAATTGTAAATCACGGAGATCTTCGGGTCTTCCTGCAATTTATCCACTGCCGTTTGATTGGCTGTCAGCTTGTCAAACTGGTGTACCATGGTAATCTTGCTGGCAAATTTAGATATGAACAGCGCTTCCTCCACGGCAGAATTTCCTCCACCAACCACGACCACTTCTTTGCCTTCGAAGTACTTGGCATCACAAGTGGCGCAATAGGAAATCCCTTTGCCCTTGAACTCGGTTTCACCAGGCGCATTCATCGTATTTGGCGTGGTGCCTGTTGCCAGAATGATTTTTTTGAAACGTATGGTCTCCAGCTCATCGATAACTACCTCTTTTTTAACCAGATCCACCGATGTAATATCTACAGCCAGTTTCATATCGATGCCTGAACGCTTGGCCTGCTCGCCCATATAATGCGCCAACATATAGCCAGGTTGCGGCTCCAAGAAGCCAGGATAGTTCGAAACCTGGTGCGTAATGGTCATATAACCACCCGGAAGCGCCGGATCGATCAAAACAGTCTTCACTTTTGCCTGTCCCAGGTAAATTCCGGCCGTCAAACCGGCAGGTCCACCACCCAAAATCACGACGTCATACTCCGAAACAATAGGTTTGCGTGCAGCATGCACTTTGGCCACTTCCTCTGCAGAAAGCATGCCGTCCAGTTTCTCAATCAGCTGAGCTTTCCGAATCCCGCCACTGACGAATTCAGTCACCTGTTTGCCGTTGTCAAAGAACAAAACAGTCGGTGAAGAAGTCACCCCAAGTTCCGTAGCTAATTCCCGGTTGGCCTGTCGGAAAATCTTTAGAAATTTCATGTTCGAACCATACAGCCCAGCCATTTCTTCGAACTTCGGAGCCAAGGCTTCACACGGAGGACACTCCGTCGAATAAAAATCCAGGACGACTTTTCCACCCTTCAAAACTTCCTTCTCAAAATCTTTTGATTCAATCTCTTTCATCTTGTAATCAGTATTTTAACACCTTTAACATTAACTTTTACTTGAAATAATAACCTGCCCCCAGCGACAGTAATTCTTGGACGGGACGACAGTCGGGTGAGGACACCGAACCGTTTTTATTCTTGGCTACGGAAGCACATCCGCCGCCACAAGCCAAAGCCAACGAACAATCGTGGCAAGCCTGAATCGTGGTGATGTCCCTGTCCTGCCAGGCTTCCACCGCCTCCGTATTCAGTGTCACGACAGGGTAATACGTACCCAGCTCCTCCCCTTGCTTCCCAACGGTTGCCGTACAGGAATAGATGGTACCCGTATAGTCAAATGCCCATTCCGTCTTACAGGCAGGGCAAGAATCGAATAACGGCAAGGGCAGCGAATCAGTTGAAGAAATATACTTGGTAATGGAGAACGCAGGCTCATAGAATTCAGCGATGTACGGATGCTCTTTTAAAAGATCATAAAGCGCTCCATAAAGCGTAGCCCTGTCGTACAGGCGTTCCGGCGTGCTGTTGCAATGGTGCAGTTCATAATTGCGACCAATCTGGGTCTTGAAAAGCGGCGAAGCCGTCCAGCCCCGGTCAATGGCAAACCGCGCCATATCAGGCAGATTGCCCAAATTATCCTTGTCGGCCACCATCCGCAGATTGATGGAAATGCCGGTAGAAAGGCAAGCATCAATACCTTCCACAATCCGCTGAAATGTCGGCTGTTTCCCAATCAAATAGCGACGCGCATCATGCACTTCCTGAGTGCCGTCCAACGTTACCTGAACCTCGCGGATACGATGCTTCGAAAGCAAATCCAAATACGAAACCAGCGTGAAACCATTGGTCACGAACGCCACTTCCAAATCGGCTGCCGAAGCTTTTTCCATGAAATGCGCCAATAACCGACGTTGGTTTTCACCCGGCAACAGCGGTTCCCCTCCAAAAACCGTCACATACTTGCGTCTACCCGCAAAATGCACCTTTATATAATCGAAAAAAGCATCGATAATTTCGGCTGAAAGCACCTGCTTCACAGGTTCATAGCCTTCCTGATAGCAATACGAACAAGCAAAGTTGCACGAATAATTGGGCACAAAAAACAACTGAATCTCGTCGGTTTCGCGACGATCCAAGAAGTCCAGATAGGCATTCCGAAAGGCAGCCCGCTCCTCAACTTCCTGAGTCAGGTAGCCTTTTTCAGCAAAAGCGCCCTCCGGATCCAATTCCATCAGGAAACGCTCTTTTTCCTCGACTGAAATCACATCCGCACTTCCATACAAAGGATTGACAATCAGGTATTCATCTTCAGAATCCTTGACCGGAGAAACTAGGGTATATTTTGATTTCATACTATATTTTTAAAAAGAAGGGCTGCGCCAGCCAACCTTAACAAGCCGACGCAGCCCGAAACCCATGCTCAGTCGTGACAACCGGCGATGGTCACGGAAACCTTGGCACAGCATTGTGCCACCTTTTTCGTGGATTTGCCGCTGTTACAGCAGCTTTTCTTAACCAGATTTTTCATCAGAAATGGAATTAAAAGCGGCCTGGCCTGCATGTAAACCAGAACCAATTTGGAACGAACATGCTCGTTTTTTTTTTAGGAACAACAGCAGCACGAATTACGCTTCACACCAGAAATGGTGAAACTGCACACTTCTGCTTTCCCTTTGCTGTAGGGTTGCGATTCCTCCAATATTCGAATTTCCTTGAACCCAGCGCTCATCAACATCTGCATGTATTCCGGTTTGGTAACCGAACCGGCCCAGCATTCTGCAACGGCCTGGGGATCGTTCCGATATTCTTCAGGGATAGGTTCAGTCGCATAAATATCGCTCACTACAAACCTGCCACCAGTGCGGAGAATGCGGTACACTTCATCCCAAACGGCCTGTTTATCGGCACTGTGGTTGATGGTACAATTGGAAATCACCAAGTCGGCAGTTTCATTTTGTAAGGGCAAATGCTCGAGTTCAGCCTGCAATATAGAGGCGTTTTTTATAGAGAATTTTTCCAGATTGGCTTTGGCTTTGGACACCATACCTTCCGACAAGTCGATACCGTAGACATGGCCTTTCGGACCGACGGTTTCTGCCAGTCGCATCACATCGTTGCCCCGACCGCTGCCCAAATCGACGCAAACATCCTCAGGCTGGGCTTTCGCATGAAAAACCGCACCTCCGCAAGACAGGCAGCAAGTATCTTCACTCAGTAGCGTATAACGCTGATTGATAGCTTCGTTCGACATACTTTATACAGCTGTTTTGCCCGTATCGGACGGATCCTTAATAACCGGTTTCTTCTCAAAGATATTAAATAAAAGTCCCCCCATCAAGATCCCCCACAAGGTACTCATAAATGGGCTGGAAGTAATGGGGCAAGCGCCGCTGGAACAACCCACAAAACGCCAGTACAAAAACCCTCCAATTCCACCTAAAATGCCACCCAGGATGGTTAACCTATGCTTTCTCATAAAAATCGGACACTGCATTATTCTATAAAATTAATTGATATTCAGACATCTATTTATTTCAAAAAACATTTTCACTTTTCAACTATTGGCAAAGGTAAACATATTTCTGAATAAAACATATTTCTAATGGAAAATTGTTTGACAAAAAATTTATCCCTTAGCCGCCTCTTTCTTGATCCTCAGGAAACTCCTGTAACTGTTGAACCCCGCCATTTCAACCAATTCCTGTTTGCTTCGATGCAGATTTTCGGGCAATCTTGACAGCCTAAAGTACTCCTCCATTCGGTGATTGTTTATATACGTCGAAAAGTTCATGTTGTATTCCACATTGATGAACGACGAAATGTACGTCCGGTTCACATGAAACACATCCACCAAGTCCGTAATGCGCAAATCCTGATTCAGAAAGGGCTTTTGCAGGTTGATATACTCCTCAAACAACGCCTTCTTCAATACACTTTTCTTTGAAACAGCCGAATCCACCTTTTTGGAACTCGAGACTCCAGATGGAACAGATTCCACTTCCTTTTCAGGCACATAAATAACCCTGAACCTATCTTTACGAATCACGTGCAGCGTCAGATAGACGTAGAAAAACAGCAATAGCAAAGCATACGTTACTATCGCCCAAAGGGATACCATCATTTTCCCCATCATATAAATCCAGAGGAGCGGGAACGGCATCGCAACAACCGAAATGAAAATCAGGAACCACAGCCAACGCAACGAAGCTTTTTCCTCATTCGCCGAATAATTACGTATAAACCGATTGTATCGCAACAACCGGACACAACTGAACCCAACATAAGCCACACCAAACAGCAACTTCAAACCATAGACGTTGCCCATGTAGGTCAGTAGATAATTCCTGCCCAAGCCCGCATCCTTCCCATTAACCAAATCCACCAACGGTTCAATGGACTTGTGAACTAGAAGCATAGCCAACAAAATTACAGCAAACACCACTGGCAGCACAAAATGGAAACCCGAAAATGATTCCTTCAAATCCGTTTTTGTCAATTCAAAAACAAACCAATAAAAGAAGATTTGAACCATACCATACGTTAGCAAACCAAGTGAAGTGGTCCAAATATAGATTTCGGGATTGAAATACAATGAAATAATTTGCGTCAAGGTAATGATCACCGTCAAGAAATAGGCCATCAAAATATGATTTTCCCGATGAATGACCTTACTCCTCCAGTTTGTATCCATCAGCAACATCACCAACGCAAAAAGCGACCCGAAAATCGGACAACTCAATGTTAGCACATTCCCAATTTCCAACGATACAGACATCTTTCAACTTTTTAATTTCTTTTACAATTTTACACTATTTTTTCATTTTAGCCAAAAAGTAAATAGAATTTTACAGAATGGCCACAAAAAAATCTGTTTTATGCCCTTATTTGTACCATACACGTTTAAAAAAAATAACCCATGAACAAAGCCAGTTTAATCAACCTCGTTTCAGAAATGAGCGCAATGAGCAAAACCGACGTCAAGAAAGTCCTGGAAGCTACCGTCATTGCCTTGAACAAAGGCCTCGCCGAAGGTGAAAAAGTTTTGTTGACCGGATTCGGTTCTTTCAACGTCGTGGAACGCGCACCCAGAGTCGGAATAAATCCGAAAACCTTGAAACCCATGAACATTCCCGCCAAGAAATTCGTCAAATTCGTTCCAGGGAAAGACATTTCCAAAAACATTCATTGATACTGCAGATTTCAACAAATAGTCTCAGCTATATTCCACTCCATAACAGAGCAGATCAATGTCATGCGGGTGTCCCACTCTATCAGGGGCACCCGTTTTTTTTGTATCTTTGGAATTCACTTCAGCCGTGATTTTGTAATGAAACAGTACTCCAATAACCCCATTTGCGAACTCTTCAACATCCAATACCCCATCATCCAAGCCGGAATGGTCTGGTGCAGCGGCTGGCGCCTCGCCTCAGCAGCCAGCAATGCAGGTGGTCTCGGCCTAATCGGTGCCGGTTCCATGCACCCTACAGTTTTGCTCGAACACATTCAAAAGTGCAAGGCTGCCACCTCGTTGCCCTTCGGTGTCAACGTCCCATTGATGTATCCGCAGATCCAAGAAATCATGCAAATCATTGTCGATGAGCACGTTCCAATAGTCTTCACCTCAGCTGGCAGCCCCAAAACTTGGACTCCCTTCCTACACGATCACGGCATTATCGTGGCCCACGTTGTGTCCAACACCTTGTTTGCCAGCAAATGTGTCGAAGCCGGTGTCGATGCCATAGTGGCTGAAGGCTTTGAAGCCGGCGGTCACAATGGCCGCGAAGAGACCACCACCTTCTGCCTCATTCCTCTCCTGCGCCAAGCCACTTCATTACCCCTTATCGCCGCCGGTGGCATCTCCTCCCGCGCCAGCTACCAAGCCACCTTCGTCCTAGGTGCCGACGGAGTCCAATTGGGCACCCGCTTCGCCCTCTCTGCCGAAAGCTCCGCTCACCCCTTGTTCAAAGCCCGCTGCCGCAACCTCAACGAAGGCGACACCAAATTGTTGCTGAAAAAACTTGCTCCCACCCGCCTCGTTGACAATTCCTTTTCCCAGACGGTTGTCGAAGCCGAAAACCGTGGCGCCTCCGCCGACGAACTCCGCTCCCTTCTCGGCAAAGGCCGCGCCAAACTTGGCATCTTCGAAGGAAACCTCTCCGACGGTGAACTCGAAATCGGCCAAACTGCCGGCTCCATTCGTCACGAAGAAACTGTTGCAGAAATCTTTACAGACCTTTTGGCTTAACGGGTGCCACCACAACAGGTGGCGAAATAGTAAAAGCAGGTTTCGAGTTCGACTTGGTGACGGCTTTAGTCGCATCCCTGGAGGCCTTCTGAATGTCAAGCAACTCCGTGTAGGACTTGATTTTGAATTCGGTACCTTCAAGACTAAGCTTTAATTCGGCGTTAGAGGCTTCCAACACTTCAAGGCGCTTGAGGGAAGCTGCATTGTAACCGGCCCAAACAATTTGTCGGATGATAATCGGCGAAGGTTGTGGCCGGTATTCGTTCATGGAAATATTATGGGCATGCTTCATTGATGAAACCCCGAATTTGTAGCGCAAGCCGAAGGTTATAAGAACCTCTTTATCAATACCGTACAGGAGCACACCGCCCAATTGAAGGGCCAGCGCGTCATTCAGGTTGTATTCACCGTCAAGGCCGGTCAATAGGAGCATGGAAGTCAATCCTGCCCGACCAAAATTGATGCCATCCTGGCGAATACCACCGCCTGCAACCGCAAATACATTCGTCCTTTTCCAGAAATCGGTGCGGAAGGGAGTTGTCAGGTTCGAAAGGTTCAATGAACCATAACCAAGCAAGTCCAACGTATTCTGACGGATGCCGTAAAGAGTTTGTAAGCCGAGGCCAGCGAAAGGATTTACGGAATACTCGACAGAACCCCCAATATTGACTTCTACACCGCCTGAAGACGTATAGCTGGGCCCAATCTTCACATCGGCAGACCAATGCGAAACCGGAGGATCAATCGTGTTGCAACTACGCTCAGCAGGACCCTGGGCTAAAACCGATGGCGAAAAAACCGATGGAGTTAAAACGGTTACCAAGAGCACCAGCGATAAAGCCCTTTCAGTCCAACGACCAGCGAATTTCCAACGATCCAGCATGGCTCAAACTATTTCCTGTTTTGCAAAGCATTCAAGTCATCAGCCAATTTCTGAGCCTTTTGAATAAGGGTAGTCTGCTGTTGTTCAGCGGCTTTGATGCGGGCACTGATCTGATCGTAATTCTCCTGGCCCTTGGTCTCTGTGATGACAATGGGCGCAGGTTTGGGAATGAAGGTGCACATATCCACATTACGGGCGTGCAGTTTGTGGGAGGTGCAGAATTTGTATCGAAGCCCAATGCTGGTCAACACAGCGTTTCTGCCGCCAAGAAAGCCTTCAGCACCCAACTCAATGGCAATGGCTTTGCTAAGGTTGTATTCTGCATTCATGCCAGCCATTGTAAAAACGGTATTACCAATGGTTTCAAAACGGGCACCACCGCCTACAACCATGAAGATGTTGGCCCTTTTCCAGAAACCCGATCGATAGGTCGCCAAAAGATTGGAAAGATTCAGCGATCCATAACCAAGACCTTGAAGTCCATCCGATTGAAAAAAATAGTCGCCTTCCAGGCCGAATCCAACAAAAGGGTTGATGCTATAATCCAGCGAAGCACCTGCAAAAGCATCAATGCCAGAGAGATACGCAGGCCCTGCTTTCACGCCGACTGACCAATGCGAAACGGAGGGAGCCGTACATGAATTTGATTCCGTAAGAAGAACCTGGGCAAAGGATGCTTGATACATACCAAGCAACAACAACAACAAACCAAAGACTCGTTTTTTCATGGCGTCAAACATCATCAACCTACTTCAGATACCTCATCATAAATTTCCCAAGGAGAATTTTGGCTTTTGAATTCAGGAATCAAATTCTTCATGGCTCTGATGGAAGAAGGAATGTCCACCACATAAGCATAGTCGACAGCCTTCTTAATTTTGTCGCAGACCTCTTCAAAATCAAATTGACGCACCTGTGCTATGGTGATTTTTTCATGTTCGGTCGGCAACGTCGTTTCCTTGTCGTTCAACAACTCCTCGTACAATTTTTCACCTGGGCGAAGGCCTGAAAACTCAATGGCAATGTCCACTCCGGGAATAAAACCGGCCATTTCTATCATTTTCCGCGCCAAATCAATGATCTTGACCGGTTCACCCATGTCAAACACATAAATTTCACCGGATTTGCCAAATGAAGCAGCTTCCAACACCAACCGACACGCTTCCGGGATGGTCATGAAATACCGAATGATATCCGGATGCGTCACGGTCACCGGGCCACCCCGCTCAATCTGCGCCTTGAAATGCGGTATAACTGAACCGTTGGAACCCAGCACATTGCCGAAGCGAGTTGTCACAAATTCAATCGGATTGCCCAAGCGGACGCATTCTTTGGCCAGGGTCTGCACATAAATCTCGGCCATGCGTTTGGAAGCGCCCATCACATTGGTTGGGTTCACTGCCTTATCGGTGGAAATCATCACAAAGCGCTCCACCCCATATTGAGCAGAGAAACTGCTTAGATTCTTCGTGCCCAGCACGTTCACCAAAATGGCCTCGCACGGATTCTCCTCCATCATCGGCACATGCTTGTAGGCTGCTGCATGATAGACTACCTGCGGATGGAACCTACGGAAAACATAGCCCAATCGGTTCACACTGCGCACATCACCAATCACCGTTTCGAACACCAAGTCCGGGAACTTCAGTTCCAACTCCAAACGTAAATTATGCAAAGGCGTTTCAGCTATATCAAACAATACGAGCGATTTAGGCTTGAACGTAGCCAGTTGACGAACCAGTTCGCTGCCAATGGATCCGGCTGCTCCGGAAATTAGAATGACCTTATTGTACAACTGTCCGGCTATACGATCCAAGTCAATCCGAATCTCTTCCCTGCCCAGCAGGTCTTCAAATTGAATCGGTTTCATTTGGAAATTCAGTTTCGAAGGATCCTGCACCCCTTCGAAAGGCGGCGCAACCATCACTTCCAAACCCTTTTCCAGACACTGTGAAACAAAAACCTCTTCCTGACGAGCCGAATGATAATCTGGGAATAAGATGGTGAGTATCTGATTATTGCGCATGATCATATCAATATTGTCCTTTTCCAGGTCAAACACCGGCAAGTCATGTATGCGCGTGTTCCGTGATTTTCCCTCTTTGGTGAGAAAGCCTTGCACCAAATGGTTGTTTCTCGGGCTCCTGTTTATCCACTGGGCCAGCGACAAACTTTGCCCGCCAATGCCGAACACCAAGGTGTTCTTGCTCTTTTTGCCGGAATAGCTCATCGTATAGTTATAGAAGAACACAATGATAAGCCGCAATCCCAATATCAGGGACAGGGTGAACATCAACAAGTTTTGAACCAAAAACAAACGATAAGGTAGGTCAATATCCAAAAGCAGGAGGAAGAATAGGAAAACAGTATTGGAGCAGATGACCGCCACAAAAACCCGCCACAATTCCTGCAGGTTGGAATGACGGATCAGTCCGCGATACGACTTAAATATAAAGAAGGAAACGGTATTCAATCCCAGATAAAGCAAACCCCAAAGTGCCGGGTTTGGAATGCTATGATTCGGATCAACTCTGGAACGTATGTAAATGGAAAGTACGTACGTAATTACACAAATCGCCAAATCAACAATCAACACAATCCAGCGATTAAACATGGACATGCCCATGAGTTTTGTAAACAAACGCCTTACCAGATTCTGGAATTCATTCATACAAGGTAGTTCAGTTCTTGCAAATGTATATAAAAGATTATGCACTATGAAACCCAATTGCTATTTTTTTGTAAAAAAAATGAGGCCACTCCTTTTCGGAATGGCCTCCATAATTGTATAATCAAATGAACTACAAACTTTTATCCCAAGCCTTGTACCAAGTTGCAAAAGCGTCCAGACCCTCTTTCAGCGAGGTTGAAGGCCGATACCCAAATGCCTTCTCCAAATCCGAAACATCGCAAAACGTATTCAGCACATCTCCGGGCTGCATGGGCAAAAACTCCTTCACCGCCTCTTTTTCGAGTGCCTTTTCCAATGTTTCAATGTAATCCATCAGTCGAACCGGAGCCGAGCTGCCAATGTTGTAAATTCGGTACGGAGCAGACGAAGTTGCCGGATCCGGCGCCAAAGCATCCCACTCCGAGTTGAAAGTCGCCGGTTTATTGATGACCCGCACCACCCCTTCAATAATGTCCCTGATGTAAGTGAAATCCCTGCCCATGTCCCCGTTGTTGAAAACCTTCAGCGTTTTTCCATGCATAATGGCATCTGCAAACAACATCGGCGACATGTCCGGCCTGCCCCAAGGGCCATACACCGTAAAGAACCGCAAACCCGTCGTCGGCAGCTGATACAGTTTCGAAAATACATGCGCCATCAGCTCATTGCTTTTTTTGGTCGCCGCATAAAACGACACCGGATGGTTCACAGATTCATGTGTGGAAAACGGCATTTTACCGTTCAAGCCATACACGCTGCTCGAACTGGCATACACCAGATGCTCCACGGCATGTAGCTGCGACTGCTCCAGTATGTTGGTGAACGCCACGATGTTGCTGTTTACATAAGCCATCGGATTCTCAATGGAATACCGCACTCCTGCTTGTGCGCCCAAGTTGCAGACCACTCCGAACTTGATTTCGTTGAACAGCGTAGCCAAGCTTTCACTATCCTCCATTTTCATCCGGATAAAGCTAAACGCCGGATATTTCGAACTAGAAATCCGCTTGTTCCAGGTGACCTCTTCTTCCACTATTCCCAGTTCCGCCAACCGTGCATACTTCAGCCGCACGTCGTAATAATCATTGATATTATCCAGCCCAACCACCTGCCAGCCTTCGGCCAACAAACGTTCCGATAGCCAGAAACCGATAAAACCGGCACCACCAGTCACCAAGATTGTTTTATTTTTAATCATCACTTCGATTTAAAAAGATTATTTACTGCCTCATACGAAGCCAAATCGCCAATATCGTAGCGTTTGCCGGGCAAAGGCCAGGCGAAAACTTTCGTCTGTTTGCAGAGCCAGGCCATCAGGTTGCCTGGGGCGTCGGCACCACAACCGTTTTCCAACGCCTTGCGAATCAAAGGCAGGTCGGTTTTCCGGTAAAAGTAAAACGGAGGAACGGCCCAGTGCGACGGAGGCACTTGCGGTTTTTCGTGCATGGCGAGCACGCGCATGTCTTCGGTTGCCTCCAGAACGCCGGTTTTTTGCAAGGCTGTCAGGGAGGGCTCATCGTGACAGGTCAGGCAGCTACTGCCCTTCTCTACCGCGTACTTTATAAAAGGAGCGAAGGAGAAATCCACCACATTGTCGCCGGCAAGCACCAGCAAATCGTCCTCAATTTGGAGGCTGTCCAACACAAATAAAATGTCCTTCACGGCACCTAGTCTATTGTCGTTGGTGGTGGTTCCATCGTCCACGATCAAAACGTGTTTCGCGTATTTCCTGTTTACCAGCCATTTTTGAAATATCGGTGCAAAGGTCGCGTTGGTCACCACGATATGCTGGTCAATTTCTTGTATGTTGTCCAGATCCTCTAGCAAACGATCCAAAATAGTTAGGCCACCGATTTCAAGCAATGGCTTTGGAAAGTTCTGAGTCAATGGATAAAGTCTTGTCGCATAACCTGCTGCTAATATTAATGCCTTCATTTATTGCTTGTTCTTAAGAATGAAAAACCCAGTATAACGTAGTCCCAGCAAGAGGGCCAGATTGTTGCCGTACTTGGTTCCGCGGTCGCCCGAAATGCCCAGGCTGGCTTCGGTATTCTTCAGGAACGGAAGGGCATGGAATACTTCCAATTGACCGGAGAATTGGTTTTTAGACGGTGGCAGCCTCCGGCCAGGTAGCCCCCAATTCTTGGAATAGGCAGCTGTAAAGCGGTAGTTGAAATCGTTCAGTTCCCCTAAACCTGATATAAAAAAGAGCCGGACACAGTTGTTTTGGAAACTCAATCCCCCATCGGCATTGTATTTGGGTGAGGTCAGCCAAGGATTGCCTATGGTCATACCGTAAAAACTCCAACCATTGAAATAAAGACCGTTGTTGTAATAACTATCCGTTCCACCCAGAATGACACCGTCCAGGTCATGCCAAGGGCCACTTTGGTCGGTGGTGGAGAGGAGTTCGGCCACAAAAGAATGCAGGGGTCTGAATTTTGGCATCCGCAGAGATACACCCCAAAGCCCGTCCCGTTTGTTGTAGGCTTTATTCATGCGGAGTACGGGTTTGTCCTCGTTGATGTTCTGCCAATAGAGATCGACCGAGCAGTTGGTCAGTTTCAAGCTCAAACCCAGGTTTTGAGAGATGATTTGGTTGCCGAGCGTATTGTAAAACTCCGTTGCAGGTCCGGCTGCTGAACCCCCTTTGGCCAGAAATACGCGCAGGAAATTATCCAGATTGACCTTGGATTGACCATAAACAGGTGAGTTGCCTGCCCACTGCACCACATGATGGAGACCATAGTTCACAGTCAACGGAAATGACCCGCCTATTCTGCCATGCAACCATTTGTGATGCAACAACGTATTGGTGGTGAGTGTTTTGTCAGAAAACCACCCATTGGCCATTCCACCCAAGAATTCCAAATAACCTTTCGTGAAAGGAACATTGACCCATCCGTTGGTTTCAAAGGTCAGACTTGGTATGGGGCGGCTGTTTTGAGAACCGATGAGACCGCCGCTTGAAAGCAAAGGATCTTGATTTCCAAACGTTTCGCGCTTCATGCCCAGATTGGCCAAAAAGGGTCCGACTTTGCCTTCCACATAGAGTTCACCGGGGAAAAGGCGTTTCTCGGTTGGAGAAAGATTGGCATTGATTTCTGCACCAAAGCCGTAATCGAAGGTTCTGACAGAGGTTTTTCGAATCGTGCCCCAGGTGCTGAGACTGTTGGGCGTCAGGCTGTGCCGGTCATATTGGTTGACGGTGCTTAAAAATGGAGCGTATGTTCCAAAACCCGGGTTGAATCGAGCGTTTAGGCTGTAGCTAATCGTATCGGCTGTTTTCTGTGCCCACAAAGCTGTGAAACAAGCACTTATCAGAAGGAGGATGAGGGACCTTTTCATCGCATTCCAGCATTAAGGTTTGAAACTCCAAACATCCGATAGACAGCTTACGTCGTTTTCACCCATAATAATGTAGCCTCTGTCGCGTATGGTAAAAACCATGGCGTTTTGGCGGGCACCTCCTGGGAAATCACCCCGTTTAGTCCAGGCATTCTCGTTCGGATCGTATTCCACAATATCGGAAAGCAGTCGACCATTATTCTCGGTGCCAGCCCAGAATCGGCCCAACAGGATGTACCCTTTGCCATTCAGGGCCAGACCATTGGAAAGCATGCGGCCTTCGGGCAGGGAGGCAACCTGAGACCATTTTTGCGTTTCGGTGTTGAAGCTGAAAACAGCCCTGAGGTTGCGACCCTGATAACCGGCTCCGACATAAAAATTCTTGTCGATGGCAAAGGCGGTGGTCAACAAATAGGCATGATCCGCATCTGGCAATTTTGTCCAGGTATCGGTAAGGGGGTCGTACTTATGGGTATAGGGATAGTATCTGGTTTCGTCAAAACCCATGGCAGTATACAAGCAGCCATCTACGACACCATAAACCAGCGCATTGGCTGCCTTGTCCGGAAAGGATGCTTTTTGAGTCCATTTTCCGGTAGTCGGATCGAATTCGTAGAAATCCCTGAATACGCTGTAGTTATTGCAGCCCATTCCGACGTAGCCTTTTCCGTTGATGGTTACGGCAACAGCCATAACCCTGGGTTTTCCCGGAAAAGTGTCCAACTGGGTCCACGCATCACTTTGGCTTTCGTACTTCCAGACTTCGTTCAGGCAGCCACCATGCCAAACGGTACGACCACAACAGAGATAAGCATTGTCACCAATGACAAAGGTCGATGCAGTAGCTCTGGCAGTACCCGGAAAATCCGCATGAGCGGCCCAATCCGAAATTGGAACTTCTTCTACGCGGGTACAAGCGGTTAGAAGAATAGTCGTTACTACAAGAAGGCTTTTAATCCTTTTCATCTCTTTACAACCTCCTTTACTTAGCCAATTTTCCTAGCCCCATCCGCCGTCTTGCACACATGCGCCGAGTACTGTCCCTTCAATTCCGGGAACTTTTCCAAATACCGTTGCGACACCGAAGCCAAAATCGACTCCCGTTTGGAAGGGTCCGAAATGGCCATGCAGCAGCCTTTGAACCCTGCTCCACTAAAGCGACCACCGTAAATGCCAGGGGTCTGGGTCATAATGTTATACAAAGCAATCATTTCCGGACAACCCGATTCCCATTCCTCGATGGAACTCAATCCGGAAGCAAACATCACCGCACCAAGTGTCTCAATATCCCCTGAACGGAAGGCCTCCACCGCTTCCACCACCCGGCTGAACTCGGTCATGAAGTGCGTCGCCCGTTTGGCCAGTGTGGCAGGTAGCTGATGCTTCCATTTTTCAAAAATAGTAGGATCTACCTGTCTTAAACGCGTCTCCGATACGGCACCGTAGGGCAAACCCTCGTAGGCAAGCAGGTTGAACGCAGCCACCTTGCACTCATCCGTTCGCAAGTTGTAGCCCGTTTCGATGAGCGAACGCGTCAAGCCGCTAAAGAAAATCAAAATATCAAAATCCGGCATGGTTGGAGGCGCAGGCACCAGTTTGCACGAACCGTCCATCGTGTCCAAGTATAGCAACTGGTCTTTCTTACACAACACTTCACAGCTTTGGTCCAATGTACCCAGATTTAACCCGATATACTCGTGTTCAGCCTCAAAAGCAGTCTGAATCAATTCCTCCTGAGTGAGCACAAAATCGTTCACATCTGCCAGAGCCATGATGTAACAGAGCAAGACCGCAGCTGAAGACGACAAGCCCCCAATGGGCAACGAACCATGAATGAGCCCCTGAATGCCCACTTCCAGCTTCACACGCTTGGACAAGGCATAAATGGCAGCCTGCACGTAGGCTCCCCAGTTTTTGTATTTGGACGGGACCGATTCCAGGGGAAACAAAATCTGGCCTTCAAAATTCATGCTGAACAGGTTAATGACCCCCGATTCAGTTGGTATATACAACAAGTCCATCCCATGATCCAATGCGAAACCGGTCACGTGACCATGTTGATGGTCTATGTGCGCTCCCACTGGACAAACTCGGTACGGACTATATACGTGGCGAATCTCCGATTTCAAAGCATCGGGAAACAGCGAATGAAAGTGTTTCTGCATTACACGACCTAGTCAAACGCCTCGTAGGGTGAATTCTGACTCTTGAATTCAGGAACCAAATGCTTCATAGCCATGACTGTCGAAGGTATATTCACTTCCTTGGCCGCTTCCACAATCGACTTCAAGGCCAAATCCACCTTGTCCAGTTCGTATAGCCGCACCTTTGCCACCGTAATCTTAGCATGATCCGTCGGCTTGGTCACCTCCTTGTCATTGAGCAATTCCTCGTACAATTTTTCGCCAGGTCGCAGGCCTATAAACTCGATCATGATGTCCTTATCGGGCACCAAACCAGCCAGTTCGATCATTTTTCTTGCCAAATCCACAATCTTGACCGGTTCACCCATGTCAAAGACATAAATCTCACCCGTTTTACCAAACGAAGCCGCTTCCAATACCAGACGGCAAGCTTCGGGTATGGTCATAAAGTAGCGGATGATGTCCGGATGTGTCACAGTCACCGGTCCACCCTTCTCAATTTGTTCCTTGAAATGCGGTATCACCGAACCGTTGGAACCCAGCACATTCCCAAACCGGGTTGTCACAAAACGAACCGGATTGCCCATTTTGGCACACTGCCTGGCCAATGCCTGCACATAAATCTCTGCAATACGTTTGGAGGCCCCCATCACATTGGTCGGATTCACCGCTTTGTCCGTGGAAATCATCACAAAACCTTCGGCACCATACTTGACAGCAAAGTTGGCCACATTAAACGTGCCCAAAATATTGACCAATGCCGCTTCACACGGATTTTCCTCCATCATGGGCACATGCTTGTAAGCCGCCGCATGGTATACCACTTCCGGCCGATACTTGGAAAATACATGTTCCAATCTGGCCTTGGTGCGCACATCCCCGATAATGGGCAAAAACTTCAGTTTGGGATGCGTCCGCTCCATTTCCAACCGCAAATTGTGCAAGGGCGTCTCCGCCATATCAAAAAGCAACAGCATTTTTGGCTGAAACACTGCCAGCTGTCGCACCAATTCACTACCGATGGAACCAGCCGCACCCGTGATCAAGATCACCTTGCCCCTCAATTGACTGGCAATCCGATCCATATCAATTTTAATTTCATCGCGTCCCAGCAAATCCTCAAACTGGATGGGCTTCATTTGGTATTGCGTTTGCCCGTTGGCACTCACCCCTTCGAAGGGCGGTGATACCAAGACCGAAACTTGCAGTTCCCTGCACTTGGCTAAAAATTCCTGTTCCTTACGAACGCTTTTGTAGTCGGGAAACAACACGATGGTGATGTCGTTCTCCACAAAGAATTTTTCCAAACCCTCCAAGTCAATTCCATAAACCTCTATACCCTGAATGCGGGTTTTCCAGGCATCCTTATTGCGGGTGAGAAAACCCTGCACTTGCTGATTGTTCCTTCCGCTCAGTTTGATCCACTGCGCCAGTGCAATGCTGTGCGTCCCAATGCCATAAATCAAGGTCTTCTTGGTACGTTTAGAAATGGGAAGCATGGCATAGTTGTAGATGACGAGGATCCAGAACCGCACAAACAGCATTGAAACAAGGCTGAATAAAAACACATTCTGAATGAACGACATGCGACCATGCATGGAAGGCTCAAAGAACACCAATACCAGGTACAACGCGCTGGAAGCCAGCACATCCGCTACAAACAAGCGCCACATTTCCTGAAAATTGGAATGACGCACCAAACCCCGATGCGATTTAAAAGCGGCAAAGGTGATGGCGCAAAATGCCATAAAAGTCAAACCAAGCCAAAGATGATCGGGCACAGCTTCGTTCCCCAATATCCGTATCCGGTTGAGCACAGCCAGCGCAAAAGCACCTGCACACAACAACAAATCAATGGCATAGACCAACCAGCGGTTCACCATCGAAAACTTCATCAACCGTCTGATTACACGACCTATATATTCTTGTATATCATTCATAGTTCATCTATTTTCAACGTCATTCACACTTTTCAAGCACTCAGCATATTCCTTAACCGATTTTTTCAACCCCTCCCTGAGTTGAAACGGCATGGTTTCCAGTCCAAGCGCATGCTTCAATTTACGGTTATCGACCACAAAATTCAGCGAAAGCTTACGGTATTCGAACAGGTCGAAATACCCGTGAAACCAACCTGAAATCGTAGCCACCACCTTGAAAATACCCTTGCCCAATCGCCAAATCCGTACCTTTTTTCCAACGGCCGAACCAATTAACTTGTAATATTCCGCAGAGGACATCGAACCATCGTCTGTAAGGTGATACACGCCACCCGGAATATCCTTTTCCAACATCTGTGCGATCACAAAATGCAGGTTGTCCAGCGACGTAAACGACCTCCTGCACTCAAAGCTACCAAAAACATACGGAAATCCCTTCTTAATCCATGAAAAAATTCGTTTTGCATTGTCGTTGCAAAAAAGGCCCCGACCATGCAAAAAGGACGTCCGCAAAACATAGACTTTCTTATCGAGCATCCATTTATCCAACAAATACTGTTCAACCATGTACTTGCTTTCCCCAAGGGGGCCAAAAGGCATGGGCTCTAAATCTTCCGTCAACTCCACCCCATCCGTCCGGTTCCCAATCACCTTGATGGAGCTCATGTAATAAAACTGCTTGGCATTCGAGGCCTTGAACCACTCAAAGATGCAGCGCGTAAGCCCCACATTATTTTCCATATACTCCAACGATTTGCTCAGATCAATCGTATCCGCATCTTTTCCAGCCAGATGAATCACCGCATCGACTTCCGGCATTTGAGAAAACTCCGTACACTTATACACCTGACTCACCCCTTGCATCGCTTCCGACGTATGGTCCATGCCATACACCGTGTGGTAAGGGCTGAGCTTTTCAACCAGAAAAGCGCCGACTGTGCTTTGTACACCTGTTATCAATATCTTCATGATACGAAGTTAATTATTCTCCCGAGTATGTCCTTATTCAGAAGATTCAAAAAAAATGCAATTACTTTTTTATCAGCTTAACATCCAAATGTTGGGCATCGCCTCGAAGTTGCAACATCATCAATCCCGAGGTGTTGCCTGCCAGCGTTATCCTGTTTATGCCCCCAATCAAAGCACCGGTTTGCAAACATTGCCCTTGGTCGTTGTATAAACTGAATGTACTATAATGAACGTTTCTGTTGTCGATATTGATCACATCAGAAACCAGACTCGGATAGACATTTTTACTATTCGCACGGTCGGACAACTCCACCTGTGAAGGAATGGGATTTACTCCGGTCACATCAAAACTGATTTTATATTGGACTGTCAATAAACCATCAGAACAGGTCAGGTCATATTCCATCTTACCATAATACATCGAAGGAAACGTCCCTGAAATACTATATTGATTGTCCGAAATTCTACTAAGTTTGACAAAAGCCGGAATATTTTCCATACTCAAGGTTATCAAATCATTGTCGGGATCCAATCCCACAATCGTGTCTTCAAAGTAAACGTTTTGAGCTACTATTAAGGCCAAGGGAGATACAATTGTTGGTGTTTTATTCACATTCAACACTTTAATGCTCACTGAATCCAACGATGAAATGTTTCTCCCATCGCTCACATACAGTTTGAAAACAAAAGTAGTATCTTTAGTTACTTCGGGTGCTGTAAAGGTTGGTTTGGAAACCGTCGGCGAACTCAACGAAATTCCATCCGGTGCAAACCAGTTGAACATCAGCGCATCATCAAACGGACCACTGGAAGCCATTCCGTCCAGCGTAACCTTAGCCCCTTCATTTACGGTGAGCGCCATGCCGGCATCCGATTGAATCAATTTCAGGTTTTCAAAATTCAAATATCGGATGATGGTATCGGAATAAAGTTCCGATTTTCCATCGGTTTTACACAACACAATGTCACCTTCCGAGAAGGTAATTTTTTGGATATCAGACACCTTTTGAGACAATAGCAATCCGTTCTCCTTGAGTATAAACATCGTTTGGGCATTCAATTCGGACAAGCCAAACGCAAAAAGGATGATAGTCACTCGAACTATCCGGAACAACGATATAGACATAAATCCAACTGACTTAATTGAAGTGAATCTGTATAGTTTAAGGTAGCATGCATGCCCGGCAATACGTGTTAAAAATAAATCAATAAAGTGTTTTTATAGTATTAATGACCTTTTCTACTTCACTATTCGTCAACATCGAGCCGGAAGGCAGGCACAAGCCTTCGTCAAACAAATGGCCGGAAATGCCGTTGCCATAATACGGCGCCGCCTCAAATACCGGTTGCAGATGCATGGGTTTCCAAAACGGTCTGGATTCGATGTTGTTCGCTTCCAGTTTCAAACGCAAATCCTCACGGTCAAAGCCCGTTTCTTCCGGATTGACCAGAATGCAGGTCAACCAGCAATTCGGCTGATATTCCTCAGATGGTTTATCCTTGACGGTGATACCCTTCAATCCGCTCAAACCATTGTAATACAAAGAAAAGATTTCCCGGCGCCTTGCCATATGTTCGTTGAGCACCATCATCTGTCCACGTCCAATTCCTGCACAGATATTGCTCAACCTGTAATTATAGCCAATTTCCGTGTGCTGGTAATGCAACTCCGATTCCCTGGCCTGAGTGGCATAATACATCGCCTTGATTGATTCTTCCTTGGTACGGCAGATCAGGGCACCTCCCCCGGAAGTCGTAATGATCTTATTGCCGTTGAACGACAAAACACCCAAGCGGCCGAACGTACCGCACTGCTGACCATTCAAGGTCGCACCGAGGGCTTCGGCTGCATCTTCCAATACTGGAATACCGTATTGAGAAGCCACTTCGATAATTTCGTTGATTTTGGCAGGCATTCCATACAAATGTACGGCGATGACCGCTTTGGGATACTTGCCGGTTTTTTTGAACCGGTCCAGAATCGCTTCTCTCAGGATCACCGGATCCATATTCCAGGTATCCTTCTCGCTGTCCACGAACACCGGCTTTCCTCCCAAGTAAACAATCGGAAAAGCAGACGCGGCAAATGTAAACGATTGGCAGATCACTTCGTCGTGCGCCTTGACACCCAACATCATCAAACCCAGATGCAATGCGGCCGTCCCCGATGTCAATGCCACCACATGCCGGTTTTCACCGACATAAGCCGACAAATCCTCTTCAAATCCATCCACATTGGGCCCCAATGGTACAATCCAGTTGGTGTCGAACGCTTTTTGTATAAAGTCTTGCTCATGGCCACCCATATGAGCAAGCGATAGCCAAATTCTTTTATTCATTTATGTGAGAATTGTAAATAAAAACATTTCCACCGGCAGTAATCCCGTACATGGATGATTACAACTGCCAAAGATACTTAAAAATTACAAAAACAAATCGTACTTGTAAGAAATTAGTACTTGCTTTGGTCGGAAATCTTCTCCAACCTTTCGGCAAAGCCTAAATCATCTCTACATAATTGAAACCTTGCGAGATAATGTTCTAATTAAATCATAACCATCCCAAACAAGTGCAAAGTCCATAGATTTACCCATTGGAACAGCTCGGTCAACACCTTGTGGTTTGCACTCACAAAAGAACTTTTCCAATTCATCTTTACTTATTCCATAATATGTAAGTGTTTGACATTTATTAGTGCATACCGGCAATAGCTCACTCAAGGTTTTAGCATCATACTCAAAGAAAAAGCCACTATTATATTTGTATTCCATTATATCTTCATTTAGTTGATCTACTGCAATACGAGTAATTACCGGTGCTTCAATCTGAACATCTTTTATTTTTAGTTGAGATGCTGCTTTGTATAAGGCCGTTAATTTTCCAACACATTGAACCGATGCAATTGAATAATTTTTTCTAACAAGAATTGAAACATCGCTCCAAAACTCTTTTTTTGCCTTAGTTTTTTCATCACCTATCCAAATTATCATTCTTGGTGATGTACAAGCATTTTGGTCTGAAAAATAGGTGTCATTGTAAAAGTCCTGTACAACTTTACCTTTATTAGTACATTTAATGTATTCATCGGCATTGATGATAGCAATTGAATAGCGATCCGCAAAAGTCACTTCGTTAGCTCGCGATCTTAAAGGTGATTTCCTGAGTTCTTCAATAGTGGCATCTCCACCCCATATTACTCTACTGTCACAAATGGATGAAAACTTGTCAGTGATCTCAATAATTGGAGGATATTTAACCATGCAGATATATGGAATCAAATTCCGATGGCTATCATTAAGTAGATCATTTATTGCATTGCAAATAATTGTTACCTGAGGAAAGCCTTTTGCAGGTAAACGAACAATATTGGCATTTCCGGCCAAGAGTCCTGCTGCAAAACTAAATGCAAAGTTAACTGGCACATTTGAGGGCGTACTATGAAATACGATGCCTCTACCTAAACGATGTGATAAATCATCATATTTTTCTTTTTCCTTTAATAATGCTGAGCGCCTGCACCAAAAGCCAAATGTTGCGACATCAGAATATTCTCTTCCTATACGCATAAGAATTTTTGACAAATCGTTTAAAAACGTAATAGCTTCGTCCGAAAAAGGCGACATTGGCTTTATATTAGGCATATCGCTGACTATAGAATCATTCCCGACAATGTATTTTAATTCACCCATATTACCTGAAGTTGCTGCATACGTATCGCTGCAACCTCTTATCTCCGCATTCTGAATTCTTCCAAAAATTTTAAAATACTTTCCTTTGCGACCACAAGGGCAATCATCCTCGCCTAAAATTACACCTTCATCTTCAGTTAATAGAATATGTCCCGGATAGCTTTGCGGCAGCAAAGAAACAACTTCCATTATACCCTTTTCACCAAAATCAGCCACAGAAAAATCTTTTGGTCTTCTAATAATGACATCTGAAAAGTTTGAAGCATGTAAATGTCCATATTTACATTCCATATAGATTGTTCCGGTCTGTTCCACCATTCCGTAATAATCATGCACATGATCAATGCTAATTCCACACACATCATTCAGGCACTTCTTGAATTCAGTGGGAGAAACAGATTCACTTAATAGCTTCTTCCATCCTCCGCCATGAATTAATACCGCATTTGATAAATCAGGTTTAAAGCCTATACTAATCAATTTCTTATAAAAATGCTGCCATATCATGAAGGTAAAACCAAATAATAATATAGTGTCACCTTTATTTGACTCTAAAAAAGATTTGAGACCTTCTATGTCCAGTTGCATATTTTCATCCAATGCATAGGTACATTTTGAACCGAACATTGAAAAGCCAAGTATTCCTGCTCCACGCGCAGAAAACATTGTTTTGTCTTTAACAACAGAAGGGCTATCTATTATCAACATCGGCACCCTCCTTTTACCAATAAAATCAGATACTATTTTTGTTAAAACTTTTGTTTGCAGAGATGAAGTTTCCCTATCTAAATAAATCTTTGATACTTGCTGTCCACTGGTACCTGAAGATGTCATCGTCTTGACAATTTCTTCTTTAGGCACGCTTCTGAGCTCCAATTCCTTAAATAAACTTACTGGTAAATAGGGAAGATCATAAAAAGTATTGACTTTTGATAGATCCAAGTTTATAGCATCCATCATATTCTTGTAATGAGGGGACGAAATGTAATGTTTCCGTGTCAGTGCTACTAATCCTTCTGTCAGAAGTTTTTCTTTACTCGACTTGTCCAGAGAATAAGGACTTTCTTGAAAAAGTATATCAAATTCCATCTAACCTATTCATTATTTAATTCAATATACTGTACTTTCCCAGAAGAATTTTTTGGTATTTCAGCAATATACCTTATTTCAAATGCCCTACTATTTAATCCCGTTTTTTCTGAAAGAAGTTCTTTTACTTGGCTGCATAGACTTTTGTTTGTAACATACACAATCATCTTATCATCTCTACCTACACAAGCACAAGCAGGAGTTATTGATTTGACAATTTGTTCAGATTCATCAAGATTTACACGGTTACCATATATTTTAATAAACCGCTTCAAACGACCAGTTATGTAATAAAAGCCATCTGTATCACGACGAGCAATATCTCCTGTATGCAATACGCCTCCATTTTCGTCACTTTTGGCTAGATCTTCGCGACATTCAGCATAACCCATACTTACATTCTTTCCAGAATAAATAAGTTCACCATCAGTATCGAAAGATTCAATAATATGACCTTGTTCATTAATTAATGTGAAATCACCTCCAGGTATTGCAATCCCTACACTCTTAAATTTCTCTTTTGCTTTTTCAAAAGGTAAATAACTCATTCGAGCAGTAGCTTCTGTCTGTCCATACATTACAATAAATTGACGCCCTTTTTTGTTAGCATCTTCAACAAATTCTTGGACTAATTCGGGAGATAGTTTTCCTCCAGCTTGCGTTAAAGTTTTTAAAGAAGGCAAATCCATACTAAAAAAGCGCAATCGTTTCAACATTTCATATGAGAATGGAACGCCCGCCATTGAGGTAGCCTTTTGTGTTCTGAAAAAAATCCAAAATTCTTTTTGCGCAATAGACTTGTCTGTCAATAGAAGTGTTGCACCCCTTATCATATGGCTATTAATGACTGACAAGCCAAAAGTATAAGACATCGGTAACGCTGTTATTGGACGATCATTCTCAGTAATATTTAAATATTCTGCAATTGATTCGGCATTTGCCTGAATATTCGTGTAGCTAAGTCGAACCAACTTTGGGCTTCCCGTACTACCAGAAGTTGTTAATAAAAGCGCTAATTGATCATCTAAAGCTACTACCTTTTTACTTATCTGGACTAACGAGTAACCATGCTCCGAAAACATAGTTTCATAATCAGGATATGACTCTGATAATGTGTCTTTTAACCATACATAATTTGGTTCATAAAGTTGAACCAAATTATCCAATAATTCTATATCAATAGATGCATTTAGCAATAATGGCACGACTCCATTATCAATAAACGAGACATAGCCACATAAACTGCCAGCTGTATTGTCACAAAGACAAAACACTAAGGAACGTTTATTAATAACTTTTTTTATTCGATCAGAAAATTCTTGAATATCTTTATATAACATTTTCTCACCCAAATCGCTTACAAAAGCGACATTATGAGAAAATTTGAAAGATGATTTTTGAAACATAAATAGATCTCTATTGGATGGATTTATACCTATTCAAAATATCTTCAGCAATTTTATCAGGTTGTAATCTATGCTCATCAAGGAGAAAATCGTAATCACCGGGATGTGAAAAAGTATCTCTAATACCCAAGCATAAAAGTGGTGGATACCCTCCTTTTTTTGCAAGATACTCAGAAATTGCTGTTCCTAATCCACCAATAATAGAATGTTCCTCAATTGAAACATATAAATGTGAACCATGACTTTGTTTAATTATGTCGTAATCCAAAGGCTTTATTGTATGCATATCAATAACTCGTACAGATAGGCCTTCTTTTTCAATTATTTCTACTGCTTTTAGCGATTTAAATACCATACTTCCTGTAGCAAAAACAGTAATATCTGACCCCTCTTTAACCTGAATAGCCTTACCTATTTCAAAATTATAGTCATCATAATATACGATCGGACAATTAAGCGTTCCGGTAAAACGAATGTATACTGGTGCGTTTATAATTGCAGCAGCTATGAGTGCTTTTATTGCTTGACCGGCATCCGAAGGTGACAATATGGTCATTCCTGGTACTGATCTCATTATTGAAATATCTTCAATTGCATAATGAGTATTACCAAAAAAAGTCAAGCCAAAACCAGCACCAATTCCAATTGCGATTATATTGAAGTGCATATAGCCCATATATTGACGAACTTGCTCGCAGCTCCTCATTGAAATAAAGGCTGCTTGTGCTGTCACAATAACCTTTTTCCCTTCGCTTGACATACCTGATGCTACTCCCAATAAATTTTGCTCTGCAATACCTACATTATAAAAAAGGTCAGGGTACATCGATTTAAACCGATCCAACCCAGCTGTAGAGGACATATCTGATGATAGGACTGCTAAATCAGGATATGCTTTTTGCACTTCAAAAAGACCTATCCCAAAAGCTGCACCACTTTGCCCCAATTTTGAATAAATACGAGCATTCAGTTTATTGATTTCAATCATAAGGGAAACATTATTTCTGTTCAGAAATGGCTAACTCGTATTGCTCTAATGATAAACTTCCATGATGCCAACTCCTATTATTCTCCATAAAAGAAACGCCTTTCCCCTTTACAGTATAAGCAATTATTGCATTTGGTTTAGTTAAATCCTTGTTTGTTAAAGACTCATACAGCCCTTTAATATTATGGCCATTCACTTCCTCCACATTAAAATCAAAAGCTTTAAATTTTTCTGCTAAGGAATTATGATTCATAACATCACAAGTAAAACCATCTGATTGAATACCATTACAATCGACAATGACAGTTAGATTATTAAGCTTATAATGTGCTGCAGACATCAACGATTCCCAAACAAGACCTTCGTCACATTCTCCATCACCAAGTAAAACATAAACATGGTTCGTTAAGCCATCTCTTCTATTTGCCAAAGCAACTCCGACAGCAAAAGACAAGCCTAAACTTAAGCTACCGCCAGAAAATTCTATGCCTTTTGATAGGCTTCTTGACGCATGTGCATAATAAGATGTCCCATTCTTTTCGAACGTATCTAGTTCTTCTTTAGATATATAACCCACTTGTTCTAAAACAGAAAATAAGGCTATTGCAGCATGACCTTTGCTTAGTATAAATCGATCTCTGTTCTTGTCAAGGGGATTTTCTACATCATACTTCAACACTGCACCATATAACGTGGCTAATATTTCAACAGCAGATAATCCTCCACCCACATGAGCTCCATTCTTTCCAGAACCATAAGTCAACTCCAATATACGAAGTCGTATCTTATGGGACAGGTCATACAGATAATCAATATTTTGCATATTTTGAACTAGCTCATTTACATACCACCATCAACTCTGATAACCTGACCTGTAATATACGAAGAAAGATCTGAGGCTAAAAACAAAACGGCATTAGCGATATCATTTGTTTCACCAGCTCTTTTCATATCTGTATTCATAACGGTTTCATTGATTACTTCGACAGTCATGCTAGCCAACATATCCGTTTTTGTTATTCCAGGAGCAATGGCATTAGCACGTATGCCTTGATCGCCCAATTCTTCTGCCAAAGATTTTGTTGCACATATTAGGGCGGCTTTACTAGCTCCATAAATAGCACGACCGGCATTACCATCAATCCCAGCTGAAGAAGCGATGTTTATAATTGATCCACTCTTTTTCCTAAGCATCAATTTCACAATATATTGCGTGAACAAAAATGGTGAAACAAAATTCACATCCAGCACTTCATTAATTTTATCTATTGTAGACATCTGGAACAACGCATTATAAGTAATACCAGCGTTATTGACCAAAATATCAACATCTTTTTTCTCACTCATAATCAACTTAACCGCTGTTTTCATCTGGTCCTTATCAACTAAATCAAAATAAACAGGCTTTACCACTACATGATATTTAACAGATAATGCCTGTAACGTATTTTCAAACTCATCATTTTTACAGCGAGCACAAGCCCATACGTTTGCTCCATTTTGAGCCAATGTATCGACGATACATTTACCAATACCTCTGGCACATCCCGTTACTATGGCATTCTTTCCTTCCAATAACCTTGCTTCCATCATTTTATACCTCCATCTACACGTATGATCTGGCCTGTAATATATGCTGACAAATCTGAAGCTAAAAACAGAATTGCTTTACTAACCTCATTAGCCTCTCCTAAACGTTTAATGCTCATTTGTTTTATATGACCCTGAATAATGTCCTCAGGCACCACTTTATTCATATCAGTTGCAATAACTCCTGGTGCTATGGCATTTACTCGTACACCTTTTCCTGCAAGTTCAACAGAAAGAGTTTTTGTAGCACCTATCAATGCCGCCTTACTTGAACTATATGATAACTGTCCGTAACTTCCGTCAAGAGCAGAAATTGAAGAAATAAAGATGACACTACCCTCTTTTTGCCGAACCATTAGTTTCGTTATATACTGGGTCAGAAACATTTGCGAAAAGAAATTAACCTCAAATACAAGTCTCATTTGATCCATGGAGATCATATGAAAAATTGCATCTTTAGTCATTCCTGCAATATTAACCAATATATGAACAGGGAGTTTTTCAGAAGCGATCTGTTTTAAAGCCGCTTTTATCTGATCTTGATTCAATAAATCAAAATAGATTGGTTTTATCCAAACATTGTTCTCTTCTGCTAATTTTTTACAAGTAGCTTCAAATTCATCAGTAGGAGTCAAAGCACATGCCCACACATTTGAACCATTTTTGGCAAAATTCTCAAGTGTAGCCCCACCTATTCCCTGTAGACAACCGGTTATAACTGCATTCTTACCCTGTAATAGCATAATAGGACTGTATTATTTTGTACTATTAAAATACAACATCATAGTTTTTGGACAAAATCTCTTTACCTTTTTCATAGGATGATAAATCAATGATATCGTCAGTTTCCATCATAATATCAAAAGCTTCTTCTAAAGCCGCAATTAATGCCATGTGTCCTATTGAATCCCATAATTGAACACTTTGATATGTAAGGTCTGTCAACTTTGATTCATCAATTTGAAATGTTTCACAAAAAATTTGATTGTACTGTTCTGCTGTTGTCATAAAATAAATTCTATTATAAATTGATTATTATTTCATCTTTGGTTTTAATATCTCTATAGCGGGGTTACCAAAATTGGTCGTATCATCCCTTGTATTTCTCATAATAACACTGTTGGCACCTATCGTTGTGTGATTTCCTATTTGTCTTCCTTGAAGCACGACGGAACATATACCAAAATAGTTTCCATTTCCAATCTCTACATCTCCTGAAATCTTAACATAAGACATCATCGAATTATAGGAGCCAAGGCTAACTTCATGACCTAAACTGACGCCACAATTTAAAAAATTAAAATCGCCCAAGGATACATTACAGCTAACTAGTGATTGAGGCATTATTAGGTTACCTCTGCCCATTGAAAAAGAATTTTCATCTAAATATATAATATCAGGAGCAATTATATTTGGAAAATTGACATTGCTATTTTCTAAATTTGAAACTATACTCTCAATAATTGACGGTGTTGCAATAGCCATTACGATAGCAAGATCATTGCACCAATTATTTAAATCACTTATTCCACCTAGTATTTTCCCAAATCTGTTTGTGGTTCCTATTTCAATACCATCATCAAAAAAACCGATCATGTTCCAAGTCTGTTTCTGTTCATTAATTTTTTTAATTAAACACGAAACTTCACGACCAAAACCTCCAGCACCATATATAGCTATATCTTTCATATTAATTAATTAATTCCTTTAAATGGTTCCATTGTGGCACTAATATCAGAATTGATACCTTCTCGAATTAATACTTTTTTTATTGTCAAATAGATGATGTTCATATCTAATGCAAATGTAAGATGATCAACATACCAAACATCATATTCAAATTTCTGCTGCCAACTTATTGCATTTCGTCCATTTACTTGTGCCCATCCAGTTATACCAGGGCGTACTTCGTGGCGACGGGCCTGTTCATTACTGTATAATGGCAAGTATTGTATCAACAGAGGGCGAGGCCCTATAAGGCTCATATTTCCCATCAATACATTTATCAATTGTGGCAATTCATCTAAGGAGGTTGAGCGTAGAATCCTACCTGTCATTTTTAATCTATTAATATCCGGTAACAAATTACCATCATTATCTTTTTCATCAGACATTGTTTTAAATTTTATAACCCTAAATATTTTATTGTTTTTTCCCGGACGATTCTGAAAGAAAAAAGGGTTACCATGATTTGCAAAAAATAAACCAACGGTTATTATCAAAAAAAATGGGCTTAATAACAACAATCCCAAGAAAGCGATTGTTATGTCAATTATTCTTTTAAAAATTAGATACATTTACCTGAAATTTCATATTAACAAATTGTACATACTAACTATATTTCAGACGGTTTCCAACACCGTCACCAAACGTTCAGTCAAAACCTTGTAATCGTACATCGAAGCGACCTGCCTGGCACGTTCGCCCATAGCTGCATATTTCGTCGCATCCATTTGAACCAGCGACAGAATGGCATCCGCATATTCGTCTGCCGTCCTAAAGGTGGCGGCATGCCCAAGCTGATAGTCCAAAATGGGATCATACTTTATTACCTGATTGGAACAGATCGGTTTTCCACTCGCCAGGTATTGAAACAATTTACCTGAACTGCTACCAAACCGCTGCATGTCGTTCTGCTTGTAGTTCAAAATATTGACATACGAACAAGAAAGCACGTAAGGCACCTCATTCAGCGAAATCCACTTCTCCTTGAACAACACATTGTCAATACCGTTTGCAGCACAATACGATTCCAGGCTGGCTCGCTCCGTTCCGTCACCATAAATGAGAAAACGAATTTTTTCGTGTTGTTTCAGCAAGGCGGCAGCATTTATCAACTCCTTTAAACCGTTTGCCATACGGATGGTACCCAGATACACGATCCGAATCATTTCCGGATCCTTCAGGTCAGGATCATCCAACTGATGGTTCTCCCGATCAGAATCAAAAGCAGCCAGATCGACACCGTTGTTGATGTAGTACACCTTATTCAAATCGACCACACCCTCCCATTTCTTTTCAAGTAGGTACTCCTTACCGCCCTCCATCGTAAAAATGATGCGATCAGCTTTTCGGTAGAGCCTTTTCTCAAAGACATACGCCCACTTGAGCAACCAATTGTTTTTCCCGACCAGACCAAACGAAACAAACGATTCTGGCCATAAATCCCAAACTTCGCATATATATTTGGCTTTCAGCTTCCGGGCAACCTGGTACACCAACACATCGAACGGCACATGAGCGTTGTGAATGATCACATCCGGTCTTTCAAAGCGATGTGCCAACTGCAAAAGCTTAAAAGCAAACTGGAAAATGGCAAACATCCGCTTCAGCCCATTGCTGTGGTATTTCACCGTCTTGATGTGTATGTATTTCATCCCATCGTATGTCCGCTCCTGGTACTTTCCAGGCCGCTCCATGAAATCGATGTTTTTCGCATGCATGTAACTACCGTTCACAATAGTCACATCGTAGCCTTTTTCAGTGAGGTTCTGCAAAAAACGCTGATGGCGAAGATGGGAATCGTACTGAGGAGAAGTCGTGTAAAAACTGACGATCCAGATTTTACGATTCACTTTATTCATTTTTTCCCAAAATACATGCCCGATACCGACACCTCGTGGTTCACATTGTTGCTGACATCAATCCGAATGTCCACTGAATGGTCGTAACTATTGGGTATATCCAGATATGCTTCGTATTTTACGAATTGGGAAGAACCTCCTATGAGCTTGAATACCGCCTTTTTAGAGTCGGTGAAACCACCGGCACGGACATAATACGTGGCCGAAACAGTGATCGTTGCGCCGTCAAGCCCCTTGGCCCAAAAACTGAATTTGTTGGATCCCAAATCGATACCCCCTGTCGCAGCAATCAATAAGATATTGCCGTTGTTGCTACGTTTCAAGGAGTAATTTCGATCGGCTTCCACACCTTCGTCCTTTACAAGCGTGGTACCTTTATCGAGCGTATAACCGTCGGGAAAACCCTGATTGGTCAAATCATTGTACAAGGGAGGAATCATATTCACGGTAGAATCCTGCGGATGGTCAAATACAATCTGAAGTGCCCGTTCATACGACAAAACAGCAATCTTATTCTCAAAGCAGAATTGGAGGACACTGTCCAGCGAAGCAAGGTATTGCTGCAATTTTTCTGCTTTTGTTCCCACATATTGCGGACAAATGGTCGGATACTTATACCAGAAATGTCCATTGTCGATTGCTACCTGATGCTTGGCCACCATATTGGCAATGTGCCGTTGCGACATCAATGCCGTCTGGTTCTCGACGTAAAAAGTCGATCCGTTTTCCGACCAGCGCATCAATGTATCCTGCTGATTGTAGTTCAGGGCAACCGTACGATGCTGCAAGTTCGGACAAATACTACCCAATAAACCGAATTTAGGGCCTACCTTCGACATGATCTCCGCTTGCACCTGTGCCTGATAATTCCCGGCAAATGCCCAGAACCTGGGGCGCTTGAATCCATAATAATCAAAAAGCACCCTGGAGGACAGCAGCAAGGCATAGGTTGCTTCCTCGCCCAGGTAAACATCGTAAATGTACGCCTTGTACATTGGTTCCGTCGAACTCTGTGTGAAAACCAACTTCTCGGCCGACCAATAATTCCTTACATTGATGGCCGTGGCACTAGTATCTGTTTTGTTGATCAAATGCACCCATCCGAATTCAGCGGTGTATAGAATATCGTTGGGTGCCTTGACATTCTTGAAATCGCCCTTGATGGTACTGGATCCGGCAACTACCGAAATGGTTTTCCCGGCGACCACACATTGGTCGAAAGAGGGATACGTCCATCTGAAATAAATACGCCTGCCAACGATCTTATCCACCCCTGGCAATCCCATGAATTGGACTACCTGTTTATCGTTTGCCAAATCCGTATAGGCTGTATTATGATTCGGTGTATGGTCACCAATCTCATGACCCATATTCTGGTAATTGATCATCGCTTTCCAGAGATTGGCCGAAAAGCTGGTATTCATATTGAAAATATTCACCATTTTAAAGCCATATTTGTCAAAGACCTTCGACATGGCCGTAATATCCGTGTAGTATTGCGAATCGTCCACCCTGAACACCACAAATCCACGTTTGTCATCAAAGGCAAACGGATGGAAATTCATACTGTCTATTTTATCCTTTGGAAACTGGTAAATCGAATCTTTTTGGTGAATCAAGAGGGTCTTGACCGAATTGGCTTGTTCACGCATTGTCATGCTGTCAATGTCGTTGATCAAAAAACTACGGGGCTCCATCGTTTTGAGGTAAATATACATCGAGTCCTGTGCCTGAGCAGACACAGCAAACAATGTGGCAAGTACGACAACCAACAATGAGTTTTTCATGGAGCCCAAATATACAAAAACAATTATATATTACCAACTATTGATCGTATCCACTACGTATCGGGCTTCTTCCATCGTAATGACAGGACTCACCGGCAAGCTTAGTTCCTCTGCCGAAATACGTTCAGTCAGCGGTAAATTTATCGAATTATATTCTTGGTAGCAAGCTTGTTTGTGTGGTGGTATCGGATAATGAATCAACGAATGAATCCCGTTTTCCAGTAAATACTGTTGCAATTCGTCCCTGCGGTTGGTCAAAATCGGAAAAATATGAAACACATGTGCATCCCATTCGGTCACTTTCGGCAAGTTGATAGCCGGGTTCGTTATGTTTTCGAGGTAGAACCTGGCCACCTGTTTTCTCCAGGCATTATCCACCTCCAGGTGTTTTAGTTTCACGTCCAGCACTGCAGCCTGAATTTCGTCCAAGCGACTGTTCATTCCCTGATAATCAAACACATACTTCTTAGTAGAACCATAATTTGCCAACGAGCGTACCAATAAAGCCAGTTCCTCATCGTTGGTCGTAACAGCTCCCCCGTCACCCAATGCTCCCAGATTCTTGCCAGGATAAAAACTATGTCCAGCCGCATCCCCAATGGAACCGGTTCTTGAACCTTGGTACTTGCAACCGTGGGCCTGTGCATTGTCCTCCACCAGTTTCAATCCGTATTTACGGGCCAGTTCGGCAATTCGTTCGGTATAGGAACACTGCCCGTAAAGATGCACCATCAGGATGGCCTTCGTTCTGGGAGTGATCAACGCTTCCAGCAAGGAATCATCCATCTGCAGGTTGTCCAACCGGGGTTCGACAAATACCGGAACCAGGTTGTTATGAGTAATGGCAAGCACGGAAGCAATATAGGTGTGCGCAGGTACCAACACTTCGTCACCTGGTTTCAAGACGCCCATTTCCAAATACGCCCTGAAAATCCAGATCAAGGCATCCAGCCCATTGGCACAACCAACCGCATATTTGGTACCGATATAAGCGGCATAATTGGTTTCGAACCGTTCATTTTCCTTGCCCTGCAAGTACCAACCGGAATCGACCACCCGACGAACAGCATCCTGGATTTCGTCCCCATATTTGGCTGTAACCTTTTGAAGACTCAAAAATTCAACATTCATTTGCATATTCATTTAAAATAAAAGACGCTCCATGACCCGGGTAAACCATCGTCACATCACGATCGAACGAACTTAAAATCAACTCCACACTTGCCCTGAACTTCTCCAAGGACCCACGCTTCTTATGCACGTATGGCTTGTACTGCATGATGGTATCACCGGTAAAAAGCGCATCGCCTATCGAGAGGCAAACCGAACCGTCGCTGTGCCCGGGAGTTTCTATAAAACGAAGGGTCAAGCCGTTCCAGCTTAGCTCATAATCCAACGCTTCCAGCACCTTGTCTACCCGCTTCACGGCGTAGGTATAATTCAAGTCGTCGTAATAAAACAAAAAGTAATTTCGACCCTCTTTTGGAAGTGCCGACTTACAGGCTTCTGAACACACCACCTTGGCATCATACCGGTCTATCAGCGTGTTGCAACCCCAGGTATGGTCCGTATGCTCATGCGTCAAGACAAGATAGTCGGGCTTCAAACCGTTGTCATCCAGATAAGTCATCAACTCGACGCAGTTTTCGGTGCCTGGGTCAATGACGATGCACCGGTCCGAATCCGCTAAGGAAACGACAAAACAGTTCGACGACATCAATTCATTGACAAAACGCTCTACCCTCATCCTGCTCAATGAATCAAATCACCCACAATCAGCCTGATCAGTTTGAATGAAATCATATTACCAACCTCCTCGATCGGAATTTCAATGTCGAATTCTTCTTCCAACGCCACAATCAGGTTCAAGTGCTTGACCGAATCCCACGATTCAATGGTATCCTGGGAACTTTCTTCATTCAAATCCGAAACCGGCACCTCGAAAACAAAGGACATCACTTCCAGTATCTTATTATCTAATTCATTCATATTCAATTATTTACTTTAATATAACTTAAATTATTGTACACATACGCACGCGTCTCAAGTTCGTATACCTTCTGCTCGTTTTCCGACTGAATGCATTTAAATCCCAATTCGTCGTAAAATTCATGGATCGATTCGTTCTTCTGGGTCCGGACGTATTTCGCGAAAACCTTGGCGCAGCCTCTATCGGCCGCTTCGCGCACAACCACGTCCATGATGGCTTTCTCAATATTCCTGCCCATTACCCGACAACTCATCAGAAACGTATCAATGATGGCTACCCCGTCAAACTCCACGATGCAGACGGCAGCCAAACCACTGTCACCGAATTTGTCCCGCACCGAGACGGAAAACACCGTTGTGCCCTCGTTTTTCATGAACGCTTCAATCTGAGCCTCGGTATAGCGTTTCGTAGTCAGATTGAATTGATTGGTTTTCTGCGTCAATTCGGAAATCCGCCCGATATGGGCCGAATCGTTCACGGCCACCGTGATTTCCAGTTCGATGGATGCCAGATAATCGTCTATCGAGCTGAATTTGTTTTTCAATTCATTGCGTAAGGCCTGCACCTTGTACTGATCTTTCTTTTCCAGATCAGCCGAAGAACCGGTCAGGTAAAAATACCGGCTGATGGTCTTCAGCAAGGCCCCCGGATAGTCGTGAATCGCTTCCGGTACCTGCAGGCATTGAACCATCGGCAACTGCTCCCGAATCAGGTTAATCTCGAAAGACGAGTCGTCCACAAAAACCAGACTGTCCAAACCAATATTGAGTTCAGCCGCGATGGAGCGCAGGTTGCTGGCCTTGTCCTCCCAGTTTACACGAGAAACGACAAGATCGTCCTTTCTCAACACCATATCGTCGTGATTTTCAAGCACATGATCCACATCGGCTGGATTGTTCTTACTGCACAATCCCACCAGAACGCCCTGGCGGCCCAGCCAAACGGCTAGCTGCTGCACTTTATTGAAAATCTTCCCGATTTTGGTCTGCGGCGACATATCGATGCCTGTTTCGCCGTCTTCACCCAGAATGCCCTTCCAGAGCGTATTGTCACAGTCAAAGATGATGGCCTTCCTAGCCTTGCCGGTATTTCGGAGCACCAGCGGCAGCAAGCTCATCGAATACGCTTTCCAGAAATCGATGGTATAAAGCGTCTTAGATAAGAAATACATTTTAAAATCGAAGGAAGCCTCGCCCCCTACTTCGGCAATCAGGTCATTGATATCCAGCACATTCAGGTTGGTATTTGGCCTGGATTGCAGGTATTCGTTCAGAGAAACCTCCAGTTTCTTGCATTTGGGCGAAAGCAAGGTATGGACATAAATGCCTTTTGACGAAAAGGTATGAACCACCAGCGAAGGAACCCCAGCCAAATTGGTCAAAATCAAATCCAGTTCCGACTGAACCGTTTCCTGTACCGCATTCAGTTCCTGCTCATCGAACGATTCGACAAACGTGGGATACTTGTCCAGAATGTTCATCAAATCGTAGTGAACCACCACCATGTCCTCACCCTCACAATGGAAGGATTCTTGGATGATGTTGTCGTAATTGCCGAACGAAATCACCGGATTCACGTGTTCGGTGTACAGCACGTACGACAAAACCTCCTTGAGTTGGTTGCAGGTAATGTTGGAAAGGACCTTGATCCTGTAGGGATTGTGCTCCTTGTTTGCCACCCGTAATGTGGCGTTTTGCTTCAGGATATCGGAATATTTCAACGTGTCCATACAATTATTTCATCAACTGCCCGCCATTCACGCGAATCACTTCACCAGACAGGAAATTGGATTGGTTGCCGGCCAGAAAACTCACCGCACCAGCCACATCTTCGGGAAGCGCCAGCCGTCTGAGCGGCGTCTGAGCAGCGGTTAGCAGTTTTACTTTTTCGGGAATATCCGACGTCAATTCCGTACTGATCACACTGGGAGAAACCATATTCACCTGAATGCCTTTGGGTGCCAGTTCCAGCGCCATGGCCTTGGTGAAGCCTTCCAGTGCCGATTTTGCCGTGATGTAATGCACCAAACTGGCATTCGGCTTGTCGGAATAGACGGTACCGATGGTAATGATCTTGCCACCCTTGTTTTCCAACATGCCCGGCAGTACCCGTTTGATCAGTTGCAGATTCACCTTGATGTTCAGATTCAACTGAACCTCAAAATCCTTCCACTCCAAATCGAGCACTTTGATGGGCGGAATGGGCGAAGCCGCACAATTGACCAGCACATCGATGCGGCCGAATTTACGCAAAGCAAGGCGAATCATTTCGTTCATTTCCTCCAAACAGTCCACATCGGCCTGAACCACTAAACATTGGCGCCCCAAAGCAACTACTTCCTGCTGAATGAGGGCAGCCTTTTCAGCGTTGTTCTTGTAATGCACCACCACATCCAAACCATCCTTGGCCAACTGCAGACAAACTGCCTTGCCAATACCTCCTGAACCTCCAATAACCAAAGCCGTCCGGCAAAAAGTAACTTCCTCCACTGCTTTCGGTTCCACGATTTCCGGTTCGATCACCTTGACCCGGGACAAACCCTTGGTCACTACCTGCCGGTTTTGATTCAGAATCTCAATTTTTAAGTCGATGATCCGCTCATTGTCGTTCTTTTTGGTGACTTCGGCCTCTACGACCAGCTTGTCGCCCACCCGTACAGGCAATAGGAAATCCAGCGTCTGCGAAAACCACAAGGCACCGTCTCCAGGCAATTTGGTTCCAATGATGGTCGAAATGAACGAAGCCCCGATCATGCCATGCACCACCGGCTTCTTGAAACTCGTCGTCGCCGCAAAAGCCTTGTCCACGTGCAATTTGTTGTCATCGCCCGTCAAATCGACAAACTTCTCAATATCCAATTGAGTCACCTGATGCGTCAGCGACTCCTTCATTCCCAAATAAATATCTTCGTATTTCATATCGTTCTCAATAATCAAAAACCGGAGAAATCTTCAAATCTTTCGTCTTGATATACGCCGTGCCAAACGACCAACCAGCCCCGATGGCGCTCAGCAGCAGCCGTTTTTCGCCGGCCATTTTGCCGTACAATTCGGAAACGATGGTGATGGGTACCGATGCACAACTGGTATTGCCGTACTTTTCGAGGCAAAAAGGCGCTTTTTTCGGATCAAACTTCATGCGTTTGATAATAAAGTCAATCATGAACTTGTTGGCCTGGTGCGAAACCAGATAATCCACATCGTCCGCCGTGATACCGGCCTCGTGCATCAGCATCTTGACTTGTTTGGGTATGGCAGTGACCGCATGGTTGAAGGTGGTCATCCCGTCCATCGTGATTTCGACATCCCTACGGAAATTGCCTTCCTCCCTTTCACGTTCCTCCAGATTTTCAGCCGTGAGCGGCGTACGGAAACCACCGGCAGGAATCTTGACGAATTCCTCCCCTTCACCGTCGGCCGTCAGCACAAACGTCGCATCTCCGAAATCCCCCTTTTCGACCAAACAGGCCGTACCAGCATCGCCGTACAACGGAAAATTGACCTTATCCCGGCGATTGGTCAGCTTGGACATCGTTTCCCCCACCAGCACCAACACCCGGTTCACCCCAGTGTTCGAAGCGTAAGCGTATGCCACAGACAGGGCATAGACAAAACCGGAACAAGCCAGACTCATGTCCAGTGCACCCACCGTATTGGGCAAGCCCAGCCGTTTCTGCAAGATGGACGAGGTCGGCGGCGTAATATAGTCCGGCGTCATGGACAAGAACAACAGCATATCGATGGAATTCGGGTCAATATGGTTGTCCTCCATCAATCGGACGGCTGCCTTGTAACACAAATCCGACGTACAGATGTCGCTTTCGGCCAATCGTTTCTCCTTGATCCCAATGGTATCGACCAGTTTCGCGATGTTTTCCGCCGGAATCAGATATCCCAAGTCGTAGTTCGAGAAACGGGTCGGAGGCACACAAGCCGAAATCGCCGTGATACCCACATTTTTATAATGAATTACTGCCATATTGTTTTATCGTAATGTGACTCCCCCATCAATGGTCAGAACCGAACCCGTCACCCATTTGGCGGCATCCGAGAGTAGGTAGATGACACCGTTGGCAATATCGGTCGGTTCGCCGAATCCCAGGGGGTATTTCTTGCGTTCGTCGTCCAGTTGTTCCTCCGTAATGACGCCTATGTCCAACATCCTAGTCGGAACAAATCCCGGCTGAATGCAATTGGACGTAATCCGTTGTCCGGCCAATTCCAATGCCAGCACCTTCGAAAACGAATTCATTGCGCCTTTAGAGGCCGCATAAACGGCATTCCCTTTATCGGCATACGCCGTGGAAATGGACGTAATAAAGACAATGGAACCGCCCTTATTGATCTTCTTCGCCTTCAACGCTTTCTGGACCAACAACATGGACGAGAAACTGTTTGTTTTGAAAATTTCATCGATAGCCTCTGTCGAAATGAATTTGACCGGTATCGTTTTGGTAATGCCTGCGCACAGCGCCAGACCATCCAACAGCGGGAGCGATTTGCTTAAAGCATCGATTTCACTCTCAATAGTTAAATCAGTGACAATTTGACTATGACCCTCACCAACCAGCTGCTGAAATGTTTCGTTCAGCCGCTCTGCATTTCTGCCGGTTATCAACACCTTGGCACCCGATTTGCTGCACTCGATGGCCGTGCTGGCACCCAAACCCGAAGAAGCGCCGGTGACCAGAATCGTTTTACCGTTCAATGAAAAAGGGGAATTTTCCATAACTTTATAACTCATTTAGATCCAGTATTTCACAATCGGCAATGTTCAACAGCACCGTCCCATACGCAAAGCCGGCACCGATGGCATTCATCAGCACAGTTTCACCCGGCTTCATCAGCGCCTTGTTCTCCACCAACGTCAATGGAATGGACACGCCCGCCGTATTTCCATATTTATGAATGGAACGAAGCATCTTTTCCGGATTGGTCTTCAACTTCTTGGCAATGTGCTCCATCATGTATTTGTTGGCCTGATGGAAGGCATATTTGTCAATGTCGTCAATACCGACACCGGCAAATTCCAACAAACGCTTCACATCACGCGGCAATTCGGAAATGGCAAAGCTGAAAACATCCATCCCGTTCATTTCCACCTGTTCCAGGTTGCGAATGCTACCGTCTTCGAATACCTTGTCTTCCAAGGTCTTGTGCGAACTGACCATTCGGTAACCACCGGCCGGATTCAACACCGCCTGGGTATAAGCACCGTCCGTATTCATGGAAAAAAAACTTTCTCCAAACTGCTCCCCTCTCGAAATGATTGTTGCCACACCGGCGTCACCCAGCAACATGCCGGTCGATTTGTCACGCAGCGAAATGGCTTTGGACAAGGTATCGCCCACCATCAGCAAAATAGTGTTGATTTCGGGATTCTTCAAAAACGTGTAAGACATGAGCAAACCATGGATAAAGCCCGAACAGGTCATGTTTAAGTCGTACACCAGCGTGCTTTTTTTCAGTTTCAACCGATCCTGCAAAATGATGGCCGAACCCGGCGATTTGTAGTCCGGCGTTTGGGTCACAAAAATCAACATATCAATATCCTCCCTGCTATAGTCCGTTTTGTCAAACAGGTTGCAGGCGGCATTGTAGCACAAATCGGAAGCACATTCGTCCTTCTTGGCAAAGCGACGTTCTTCGATACCCGTCGCTTCAATGAACTTCTCAATTTGATCAATCGTATAATAATCGGTCAGCGAGCGGTTTTTCACCACATCCCGAGGGACAGTGCAACTGATTGCCCGAATGCCGACATTGTTGAATTTCAATAAACTCATATAGGGTATATTTTAGGCAAGTGTATAACCTCCATCCACGACCAAATTGATACCTGTGACCCAAGACGATGCATCCGACAGCAGATAAATGGCAGCATAGCCAATATCCTCCGGTGTACCGAGTCTTTTCAAGGGATAACGGTCGTACATGGATTCTTTTAATTGTTCTTCTGAAAACATCGAATTGGACAGTTCCAGAATAGCCGTAGGCACCAAGGCAGGACAAATTGTGTTGACCCGGGTACCCTGAGCGGCCAGTTCGAAAGCGGCCGTCTTGGCATAACCACTGATGGCACCTTTGGAGGTGGCATAAGCCGCTTCACCCGTATTGGCCGTGAAAACGCCTGATATGGACGATATGAAAACGATGGACGATTTTTTCTGAAGCTTCTTTTTCTTGAGCAACAACGAGGTCAGCAGAATGGGTGCAACCGTATTGACGTTCAGAATATCCTCCATGTTCACCCGGTCCAGGTACTTGACCGAACCCATCTTCGGAATTCCGGCACAATGGACACAACCGTTCAGCGCAGGAACAGCAACCGCCAACTTCTCCAATTCTGACTGGAGCGACAAATCGGCCACCACAGCCAGATGCCCTCCACCCTCCAGCATAGAAAGCGTTTCGTTCAATCGAGCCTCGTTCCGTCCGTTAATGACCAGTTTTGCGCCCATTTTGGAACACTCCACAGCGATGCCTCTTCCAATTCCAGAAGAGGCACCGGTGACGAGTATCGTTTTTTCTGCCAGAGAAAAAGGATTCGACATGATTATTTGGATTCGATCGCGTTGAACAAATCCTGAATGGATTCGCTGGAACGTATGTCGGCACCCGAAATCCGTTTTTCCAATTGTTCGTCCACCATGGCAATGATGGACAAGGCCGTCAGGGAGCCCCATTCATCCAAATCCTTGAAAACGGTGGTAGGTGCAAATGTTTCGATCGGTGTTTCGTCAAATTCTGCGGCAAAAGCCTGTACAAATTCATCTAAAGTCATAGTTGTTCAATTTTAAAGGAGTTCAATTTTAAAAGGATTAATAGTAGCGTAAACCGGTGCTTCCCAAATGGAAGTCACCTTTGTTTCGGGGTACATGCGGACAACAATCTTTTGCAGCGTGTCGTCCGTTCCGACTTCGTAAAATTCGGTCACACCATCACGTACCATGTGGTGTACCATGCTTGTCCATAAAACCGAATGCGTTATATGCACCACCAGATTGTCCTGAATTTCCTTCGGATCGGTATGCACCTCACCGTCCACACATTGGTAGATGGGACAAATCGGTTTGTTAAAGGTCGTATTTCTTATGATCTCGCCCAGCTCCTTTTCGGCCTCCAGCATGTAGGGCGAATGGAAGGAACCGCTTATAGCCAAGGGCACCGCTTTCTTGGCCCCTTCTTCCTTGAACTTTTTGCAGGCATAGCGGATACCCACTCTCGAACCGGTAATGACCACCTGTCCGGGACCGTTGTAATTGGCAAAATAAATGGGCTCGCCCGATTCCTCGGACATTTCTTGGAGCCTCCTTTGAATGACTTCATCCGGGAAACCAATCACGGCAGCCATGGCCGTATCGAATTTCTCACAAACCTTTTGGGCAATGAGCGCCCGGTTAAGCACCAAATTAAGACCGTCCTCGAACGAAATGGTCTTATTCACCACCAAGGCCGCAAATTCACCCAGCGAATGGCCGGCAACCACGTCGGGAGTGAGGTCCTTCTGCGTCAAAGCAGTGGCCACCTGATACAAAAACACGGCCGGTTGCGTATTCTTTGTTTCCGTCAATTCCAATTCGTCGCCATGAAACATCACATCCGTAATGCGACGGCCCAAGAAATCGTTGGCACGTTCAAACAGCTCTTTGGCTTCGGGAAAATGGTCGTACAGGTCCTTGCCCATACCCTGCCTTTGGGAACCCTGTCCAGGGAAAATGAATGCTTTCATCGTTGTAAAAGATGCTCGAATTTTGATAAATAAGTGTTGAAATTGTTTTTGGTCAATAAGAGGAAATGTTCTGTCTCATCCTCATAAATCAAATCGGAACCTAGCAAAAGATTGAATTTGAGCGCCTTCTTGTTATCCTTATGGATATTGGCAAAACAAACCGTCAGGTTCAGCACATTGAAAGCCAAATCCAGCTGCATCACGGTAGCCAGAATGGGCAGTTCAAACGCGCAACCGGTCTTGAACACAAAACTGCCACCCACAAAACTGTCCTTCCGGATGTTGTACACACGGTTCAGTCCAATCGGTTCGCCGTCCATGAAATACAGAAAATAGTAATCCAGACCTTGACGTTCTCGTTCCTTGTACGCACGGAGCCAAGCCTTTTGTTTTTCGATATCGGCCTCTACCGTGCTCATGAATCGGGCAGTGAATTGACTGCGCAGCGCGATGATGGTTTCGGCATCTTCTGGGACCACCAAACGGGCAAACATCCCGTTTTTGGTCATCGTATAGGTTTCGGGTAAAATCATTCTTTCGTTTATTCTAAACAGTCGTTTTTCGTGAATCGGCATAGTCGAAGCAAGCTTCGCCTCTTCACTCGCTACTCAAAACGTTCTTATACTTGATGAATTCATCGTACTCCCGGATGTAATCCGCATTGTCGTATTTGGCCGAAGCCAACACCAGACAAACCGAACCCGAAGAGAACTCAAAAAGCTCCCTCCAGATGCCGGGAACCACGTACAGACCATAGTCCGGGCGGTTCAGCCGTACAATTTTCTTGTTTTTCCCATCGTCCAGAAGCACGTCAAAACTGCCACTCGTCGCCACAATCAGTTGTTGCAAATCCTTGTGCGCATGTCCACCCCTGTTCTCTCCGCCCGGTATATCGTACAGATAATAAATCCGTTTCGTTTCGAAAGGGATGTCCGAATTCCCCTCCACCACCGTAATATTGCCGGCTCTGTTGTGGACTTTGTTCAGGGGGATAATGCAACAATCGTACACGCTACTCTTCTTCATCGACTTTACTTTATACCCTTGTATTGTAGGAATTCATTGTAACCACGAATATAGTCATTTTCTGAATAATGCGTCGAACTCAAAACCATTGCCAGTGCATTTGTCGAAAAATTCTCCATGGAACGCCACAATCCGGACGGAATGTACAAGCCATAATACGAACGGTTCAGCGAAAAAACCTTCGTTGAGTTGCCGTCGTCCACCACCACGTCGAAGCTGCCCGAAAGGGCCACAATCAGCTCTTCCTGTTCCTTGAACGCATGGGCACCCCGGACCTCTCCGCCAGGCACATCGTAAATCCAGTACGTCCGTTTAATACGGAACGGAACGTGGCTGTCCTCTTCGATAAACGAAAGATTGCCACGCGGATCTTCGAATTTGGGCAAATTCAGCAATTTTACCTTATCAATCATGCTAATTTTTTGATTACGTCTATATATGTTTTGAATTGATTCTCCCAGTTGTATTTTTCCACCACGGCTCTCCGGCCTTCCTGCCCCATGATGTATGCCTGTTCCTTGTTGTCAACCAAATAACGGAGAGCCTCCTGAATGGCATTCGGATCGTTGACATCCACTGCCAGACCGCAGGGATATTCGTCCAAAATGCTCCTGTTCACGGACACATCCGAGCAAATAATGGGCAAGCCCGCCTCCATGCTTTCAAAAATCTTGAGGACCCCCAACGAACCGTTCGGCGTACCCGAAACCGAATCGTCCCGCAACACATTGCTGATGGATGCTCTAGCCAGGATTTCAGGCAAACTGTCCCGTCTGAACCCATTGATGAATTCCACCCGGTTCCAGTAGGGCAAATCGGTTAGGTATCCCGTATCCACGCCCATAATACCGGCTAGCAGGTAATGTATCCTAGGCATTTTTTCCAAGGCCGCAAACACATTTTCCTGGCGGCTGGTCGAATAAATGGTACCAAAGTAGACTAAGATATCGCCCCGTTGAAGGTACTCCTCTAGCGAGAGGGAAAAATCCGGATTTACTTCCGGAAAGTTCGTCAACAAGTATGAATGATTGATTTTCCACTTGGTCTTCACCACCTCCACCAGCTCTGGGGTCACCGAAAAGACGGCATCAAATCGGCGAAACCCTCGCTTCATAAGGACCTCCAACGCCCAACTGGCCGGAACGCGCAGAAAACGGTTCAAATAAGCCTTGTGTCTCAAATCGGCCGACGAATATTCCCGCATATTGTACACCACCCTTTTCCCAGCCTTTTTCAGTTTCAAACCCACGCGGATAAGTTCGGGTTCCGAAATTTGATAGATGTCCGCATCCAACTCCAACGCTTTCTTCAGCAACAGCTTTCCGGTCTTTCGCATGCGTTCCAGGCGGTTTTTAGGCTTAAAACGACAAGAAATCAGCTCTACACCATCCATTGTTTCATCGGGCAGCAGGTCGCAAACCACATAGCTCACCCGATACCCTGCTCGAACCATCGAACGGCCCTGAAGATGAAAAATTAGGCTGTCGTTCCGCGAAAACATGCCGCTGAGGTAACAAATATGCTTCATTCCTTCGTTTTGATTTGTTTTGCCAACTGCCGTTGACGAATGAGTCGCACCGGCCTTCGATACACCCTCTTAGCGTGCGTGGTTATAACCATCACAAACAAAAAGATGTAGTTGATGGAAAAAAAGCTGGGTCTTTGGTACAACGTCAGTACCAAAACCGCCACAAACAGCAACCACTCCTTTCTCAGGCCAATCCGCAACAAGGCCAGCAGCGAAAAACACAACAGATACAACGCACAGGAAAGAATGCCATAGGTGAGCACCGAGTTCTTATACGAAGCGTTGCTGGAGAAATATGTCAGCAATTTATGGTCGGGCGTGCCAAAATAATAAATGCTCGTCCCCTTGATCTTATTGAAATAAGCATCCATTTCCTCACCGGAACGGTCGTCACCGGCTATGGATTTCTTTTCGGAACTCCATTCCAAACGCTCCCACAGCAATTGCTTAAAAAAAGCACTGTCTTTGGTGAACCCAAAGAACACAGCCGCACAAAACACGACCACGATGCCCCACTTCCATTTTTTGTTGAATACCATGTAGTACAGCGCAAACATAAAAGAAGCCACATAAAAGAAAATGGAAAAAGAAAGCAAACCAGTTAGCAGCAAAACGATGTTCTTTTTGTCCTTCAGGTTGAAATCTTCGACCAACAAAATCAACAACGAAATGGTGCCCACTACGCCTGGCTCCTCAAACGGGCCACAAAAGCGGAACGATGAATAGATGGACTCAATCGTAATCCGAAACGTATGCGGAATCACCAACAAAGGATAACAGTCGAAATAATAATCTTTCAGCGCATTCATCGGAGGGATCACCACATGGGGCACCGGCACCTTCAGAAAGACCAAAATCCAGACAATCAGCCCCAAAAACAAAACCAGCACATAGATGTTCTTGAAATACCGGTAGGTCGTTTTGGTGAACGACCGCGTCATAAACGGTATGATGGAAAACAAGAAAAAAGCCAATAATCCGAACAGGTTGGAACGCTTGCAAGCCGCCGCCAACAGCAGAATGGCCGCAAAAAATAGGAAAAGCACCGTATTCCGTACATTCAAAACCCGCTGATGGTACCAGAAAATGCCCAGCAACGGTAGCGTCACGAAAAAAAACATCATTGACAGGTACGGCCAGGTCAAGTAGGGATCCAGCAACAAAAACAACAGCAATCCGGCGAGGAAGGGCAGCAGTTCAAACGGTTTGGTTTTTGTCTCCATTCAAGTCCCCATAAATTCGTTCAACATCTGTTCCAGCATTTTCAAATCCACCGTATATCCGGCGTGCAGATCTTTCGAATCCGGTGTTCCCAGACAATACCGCATCGGACAGTTCAAGGCGTATGCCAGGGTGGAAAAGGCCGGAATATTCAGTTCCCGAGATACAAAACAAATGACCCGACATTCTTCACTGCAAAACAAAAGGTTGGAAAACGCAGCGCCCGAAGCCCCGATGATGCATTCAGCCCCGTGAAACAAAGCCATTTGATCGAACAAATCGTATTCTTCTGGACAGACCACCGAAAAACCGAACGTGGAAACCAGCGCAATCACTTCGTCTTCATTGTATTGTCGGTTTTTGGAACTTTTGCGCGATAGGAATATCCGCTTGGGGAATGCACGTTGCGACCGGAACGTCAACAACCGATTTCGCATCTGCAGCGTCAACTTCAAGTCAAAAAACAGGTCATGGAGCCCATCATCCTTAAAATCAACCTTGTAGGGTGGTATCATATTGACCGCCGAAAAGCAATACAGCGTATCAAAAGCGACGATTTCCGTAGGCCCTATCGTCAAAACTTCCCGACCGCTTTGGTTAAGACATTCGAACACCTGCCTGAACGACGGAACACGAAGCACCACCTCGTCGATGATCAAGGGCACCTCAGCTGGTATCTCCACCTTGGCCAGCAGCAAGAGTTTGATGAGAATTTCGTAAAGTTCGTGGTAATAATTCAGACTGAATTTGCCGGAAAGCATGATGCCCGAACGAAGAGCCCTGTCCACCCGGTGCCCGTCGTAGCGCATCAGGGCCAGATTGTCCTTTTGCGTGAGCAAGGCACCGTCCACATTCGCATACTTAGGGTCCATGTTGAACCCGAAATCGTTGATGACCAAAAGTGCTGAGGGGACAATGACAAAATCCGAATTGCCCTGAATCCGCACATCTTTATGTCTGGACAACCTAATGTCCGGAATAGGCGACGGCAAGAGCGCAAACGGTTCCTCCGCCATCCCAAAAACCAGCTTGCTGGTATGCCCCAAGCGGTTCGCCTCCAAAACAACCTGCGAGGAAGAAGGATGCCCCAAAGCAAAGGTCGCGTGATCCGTCAACTTATAGGGTGTCAGCGGTATGCACCGCAACAGGCATTTGATCCAGTCGTACAGCCTACGGTACAAACGGCTGCTTTCCGACCGAATGTCCAGAAAGCTCACCACCCGCTGAATCCGGACAATACCAAAAATCTTTATTTGTTTGACCCAGTAGTTCATCGTTCCTTCTTTCTGCTTTTTAAACGACTTTGAATCAATTCCTTAATACCCATGCGACGATCCAATGCCTTAAACGAGTAGAGCGTCATCGCCCCGATGAGCAAGGTGCCCACCACATAACTGATACCGTTGCCGGCAAAAACCCGCAAACCTAGACAAACAGCGGAAACCAGAACCATCAGCAAAAACATCCGTAAAACTTTCGGGTCAAATGAAAATTGGTACTTCTTCCCCGTAATGATCCACAACTGGAAAAAATACAGAAAATACGTGAGGCAGGAAGATATGCCAAGACCCGTTAATCCAAAAAAGTGATAACCGGCTAAATTAAGCCCGAACCCATATATAATGGTAGTCATTTCGTTCCAAAAGAACGCTTTGGCGTCACCCTTGGCCAATAAACCATACGACATGGCCCAACTCATGGCTTTGAACAAGACCCCGCCGATGGCCCAATAAATCATACCCTGAGCTGGCAGGAATTTGGAAGAATACAGTAAAACGACGATCCATTTCACATAGACGATAAACCCCAGTATCAAGGGTGTCAGCAGCAACAAGGATATTTCCGCCTGTTGGTTGATGGCCGTCCTGAACTTCGCATTGTCGTTGCTCACTTCCGACAATCGCGGATAATAGGCCGTGGCCATCGACGCAAATACCAGCCCCACGTAGGTGTTGACAATGGTGAATCCGGAATTGAACAGCCCCACATCCGCCACAGAGCCCGTTTTTGAAATGAAAATCTGAATGAGATAGGCCATTAATGTTGCAAAAATGCCCTGCAAGCCAATGAGTATGCCCATCTTGGCCATGTCCTTCCCTTCGCGCCTCACCACCTCGGCGGTCAGTTTTATTTGTTTGACCGCCACTTTCCGTGCAAAATAAAAAGCCAACGTAAAAGCCGACAGATTGGCCAGCACCAACACCGGAACAATGGCGTCCACTCCCCAGAAATAATACAGCGGTACAGCAATGAACAAACCAATGGTATTGCCCAACACCGTCGATTGCGCCAGGAACTTATAACGCTTCAAGCCCTGCAGTAAAGCGTTCTGCCCCGAAGTCAACTGCATCAGCAGCACATTGACAGACAGTATGACGAATGCAAATGTATAGTCGGTGTTGCCAAAGGTCAACCGGCTCCAGTACGGTGCCAGCAGCATGCAGACCAGCATTCCGAATACGCCTGTGAGCCAGACCAGCCGCCTGAACACCGAAACCACCATCGACACCCGTGCCGAATCGCCCGTTGCATTGGCCTCCGCCATGTTCTTGATGGCACTCGTACCCAGCCCCAGGTTGGTAAAAGAGGAAATCATCCCAGTCGTCGAGTTCAACAGAGCCATGATGCCCATACCGGCAGGGCCCAACAGCACAGCCACCAGTTTGGAACGGACAATTTGGATGAGAATGTTGTAAATCTGGACACCCCCGAACAAGGAGGTCGTCTTTAAACTTTCCCGATAAACCTCTTTTGAATCCTCTTGAGACATTACAAGCCTTGCTCCTCTTGTTCTTTCAACGCATTTAAGAAATACCTGGAACCAAGCAGCCAGAATACGATGAGGAAACCGCCCCACAAGCCACCGGTAACCACATAATTCCGTTTGCTGGCCCGCAATTTCTTCAATGGAAGTATCGGTGTATCAATAATCTGAACGATGGGTTTTTCTCTGGCCAAATCCATTTTGAGCGTTTCCAAGTTTTTCAGCACTTCCGCATACACCGTGCCATACAGTTTGGCGTTGGCTTCCTGCTGAATCTTTGGCACCGCAGCCGTTTGCATCGCTGCATTGAGGTTCACCTGCGAAATGCCGGCACTCCGATACAAGGCCGACTCGTAAAGCCGTTTGATGGAGTCTGCCGTAGACTGCATAAGCTCAATGTTGTTCCTGCTTTGCACCGTGCGTGTTTCGCTGTAGAACTGATAGGTTTGGTCCATCAACTTTTCGGTGAACAATTTGGAGAAATCCTCGTCCAGCGTGGTCACATCCACGTTGACAATACCCAGCTTGATGTCGCTCTTGCCTACGACCAATGCCTGCGATTTAATGATGGCATCGTAAACCGTAAACAAGATGCTGTCCTGCAACCGGCTAAACGTTTTCCGATTCTGACCGACCGGAAAAGCAATGGTGTGCAACGCTTTGTCCGGCGACGTATTCACCCAACGCGTGCGCAACTTGTTGAAGGTGATGTACACCTCCACCAGATTCTGATTCTTGCCGTGATACTGTACGGGCGAAAGTAAGGTCTTCTCAATGGCATGGCGCGACTGAATGATTTCCAACAGATTATCACCGCTGAACGCACCATCGCTGTTGCTGAAGCCACCCAAACCAAACGAGGAAGCCAGACTGGCCAATCCGGACGAACTGGACTTTTCAATAAGAGCAAACGACAAATGAGCCGTATACAGGGGTTTAGTCAGGATGGCCATGACCAGGCCAACGGCACCGCCGGCCAATCCGAAAATCACGATGATCAACCACTTCTTGAGCAAATAAGCCCACATTTCACGGACATTCTTCACCATCTGCTTCAAAGGACGTTCCTTGTCCTCGATGTAATAATATTCTTTTGAATCTTTATTCATGTGACTCATCGTATTATGGAATATATTAAAGCTGCTACCGTCGCGATGGAGGTGAACATCGAAATGACCTCACCCGTGGTCATTCTACTCTTGATTTCCGTCGGTTTTTCGGGTATCACAATGCGCGCACCCGGAAAAACCGGTGGATAACGGTGGAAACCCAAAAAACTTTTCGTGCTTTTGGCTGTACCGTTGGCATAGAGCACAAAGGCACTCTTGCGGTTGGCACGTTCCGAATAACCACCAGCATTGCCGATGTAGTTATCAAACGACATGTACTTGTCGTACCGTACGTAGGTGGGAAACAACACTTCACCCATCACCCGCACCGTCTGTAGTTCACGGGGCACGTAAATCACATCCCCTTCTTCCAGATACAAATCGTTCTTGCCTCTGGGATTAGCCATGATGTCCTTCAGATTGATGCCTACAATGCCTTCTTCGTTGAAAATCGAATCGGCAACGCCAGAACCGGACAATTTGTCCTTCGCCTTCTTAATGTCAGACACCTGTTCCAACGACTTGGGCTCCCCCGTTTTCAGCAAATTGGCGTCAATGTTGTTCTCCGATTGTGATTCCAACTGCTTCTTCACGTTCTCGGCCATTTTCTTCAACAGCTTCTTCTCCACATCGTTCGATTTCTCATACCGAATCAGGTACGCTCCAATTGGATACGCATATTTGGTGAACCCGCCCGAACGTTTGATCAGGTCGGAAATCCGTTCCGATTTGCTGGTAATGTTGTAGCTGCCAGGCTGAATCACCTCCCCGTCAATCTTGACCATGCGGATGCCTTCGTACCCCGACGTGAACCGCACAATGATTTGGTCGCCGCTCTTGAGCTGCACGTCCTTGTTGTCCTTGAGAAAGTTCAAATCCTTGTCCATGGCAAATTTCATAACCACGGTCTTTTCGTCGGTATTGAACAGCACTTTGGGATCCTTGATGACACGCACCAATTCCACCGACTCGGTCGCCGCCATATCTGTAAAGCCTTTCGCCTTGAAAATCAAATCTTTCAACGTAATGTTGTCAATCATCGGAAACGTACCCGGTTCTTTGACCGCGCCCGAAATGGAAACCGTCTCCTCCAAACGAAAATCGAACAAGCTGTAAATTTGAACCGAATCATCCTTTTGCAAAGGGATGTCTGCTGTCTTGTCCTCCAGCAAATCGCCCAGATTGAAACCCAAAATCTCTGGCACCCCGTTTTCCTTCTTACGGTTAATCTCAGCCATTTTCCGATAGGCATTTTCGCGAAGGCCATCGGCTTTGACAATCAATTGCTTTACCGTCATGCCCAGCTCCAACGCATACGCACCCGGACGGATAATACTACCTTCGATGTCCACCCGATTGTCAAATTTGTCGTAGGTTTCGGTCACCTTGAACGAATCGCCCGATTTGAGCAGGAAACTAGCCAAAAAACTTTCTGGAACATCCACCACCGTCTTTCCCTTTTCGGTCAACCGGAAGGCCGTAATCGTATTTTTATAGGCCTTATCCGTAAACCCGCCGGCATAGCCCATCAAGTCCTGCAAGGTTTCCCCCTCCAAGGCTTCGAACAGACCTACGTGCTTGACTGCACCATTCATCCGTACCCGTAGCCTATACGGCTCTATTCGAATCACATCATCGTCCTGCAAGTCAATGTTGTTGTCCAGTATGCCCTCCATCAGGAAGCGATACACATCAATTTTAGCTACTACCTTGTTGTCGCGAATCACCCGGATATCGCGCATGGAACCCATCAAACCAGGTCCTCCGCAGGCATACAACGCATTGAAGGCCGTTGCAAGCGAAGGCAAGGTGTAGGTACCCGGACGGTTGGCCTCTCCAATCACCATGACCCGAATGCTCCGAATGTTGCCGCCAAGGGTCAAGCCGACCCGGGTCGAACCATCGTTCACCCCTGAATAGATTTTGCTCAAACGCCCTTTGACAGCACGCGTGGCACTTTCTATCGACTGCCCTGCCACCTTAACCGGACCCACGTTGGGAATGCGGATGCTGCCGTCTGGCGACACTTTCAGCTTGTAATTGGCCTCATACAGGCCCGAAATGTCTACAATCACTTCATCAAACGCTCCCAATACATAGTTTTTGGGCGTCGGAACGTTCAAATTGGGTTCAAAGGTGGGGTTCAACCTGTTGAACAAACTGGCCCCGAACACACTGTCCTCAGCCAGCGGTTCCTCCAACTCCGGTGCCTCCACCGAAATCTTGCGTTTGATTACTTGTTCCTGCTCCTTCTCATTCACCTTTTGCTGGGTGGAAGTCGTCGTCGAACTTTTCATATTCCGGTACGCATCCATCTGTTCGGGCGTAAGCTTACTCAAATCGAGATCCTGAGCCGAAATCGCACCGGCCAGCAGGAAAAAAGCGATAAATGTAATTGTTTTTCGTTTCATTTTTCTAAGTTCATTCTCTAGGGGGGAACTATTGTTTTTTCAATGCATGCATACAAAAGCAAAAGGTGTTGAACGCAGCCTGCAGAAACGGAATCCGTTCCTGGCGAGTCTGGATGCTCCAAACCTGCCCGATGCTGCTCCACTTGTTAGAAGAAAGCGATTTTTTGCCCACTCGGTACCGAACCAAGACCTCTTCCACGCCTTGTGCCACCTCCGTTACCCCCTCCGTTTTCCGCAAAAGTTGCAACCAGGTGGCATAATCCTGACCAGACCGCATCAGCGGCATTCTGAAATCACCCAAACGGTTTCGGTCAATCAACACTGTGGAAGTCGCTATCAAGGTGTTTTTAAGCAAAAACCGGTAATCAATTTGATGCCGAAACGGCAAATTCGTTTTGACGACCCTTCCGTCCGGATTCATCCGTTCAAAGGCCGTATAGCAGAATCCAGTCGGTTGGTTCTTGAAACAAGCCAACTGTTTTTCAATTTTGGTCGGCAGCCAACAGTCATCACTGTCCAGAAAGGCCACATACCTGCCCGAAGCCAGGGACAAACCTGTATTCCGAGCAACCGCCGCCCCCTCGTTGTGATCCAAGCGAAAATACCGGACAGCCTCCCCATACGCTTGAACCAAACGCGGCGTATTGTCCGTTGAGGCATCGTCCACCACTATAATCTCTAAGTCCCGATACGTCTGAGCCAATACGGAATCGATGGTTTGGCCGATGTACGCCTCGTCGTTGTAAACCGGAATGATCACGGAGACCGTTTCGTTCGGAATGGAACTCATATTGCGGTACAATCAGTAAACAGGCGTTAGCCAATGTTGATACTGCGGATGCTCACCCGTAACCACCGAAAGGTATAAATCGTGCAAAGCAGTGGTGAGGGTTCCGATTTCACCCGCTCCCACCGTATAGCCGTCCACCGACACCAGTGCCGTGAGTTCCACGCCAGATCCGCATAAAAAGACCTCCTCGGCGGTATAGACTTCGGTCCGGTCAATGTCCCGAACAACGACTTCCATGTTCAAAACCTCTCTGGCCAAAACCAAAAGGGTGTCCCTGGTAATGCTTTCCAGAACGGAAGCCGTACCCGGAGGGGTTATGAGTTTGTTGTTGCATATCAGGCAGAGGCAGGAACCGACTCCTTCGGCCACCTTGCCCTGTTCGTTCAGAAACAAAGCCGTGTCGTACCCGTTCTCAACAGCTTCCAGTTGGGCCATGCGGCTGTTCATGTAATTAGCACCCAGCTTGATTTTAGGCGACATATTCCGGTCGCTTATCCGCGTCCAAGTACTGAAACAAGCCCTCAGACCCTTCCGGGATGCCGGCAGCAACCTCGGCTTCGGAATCGGCGCCACAAATAGGTGAACCGGTGCTTTGGAACTCCAACTTCCAAACCCGTCCACGAAAACCGTTTGACGCACCGCAATATCTTCCTGGTAATTATTAGCCTTCACAACAGCCTGCAGGGCCGTAAACAAATCCTCAGCCGTGAAGCAAGCATCCAACCGCAGCAACTTCATGGAACGCAACAAGCGCTTGTAATGTTCGTCCAGCCGGAAGCCATACAACTGCCTGTCCGTTTCCGACCAGTAACAACGGATCCCCTCAAACACGTTCAGTCCGAACTGAGCCGTCGGTGACAACACATTGACCGTTGCGTTCTGCAGCGGTACGAGGGCTCCGTTCAGCCAAATCAGGCGGTTATCCATTGTCGTTTCCATTGTCCTTCTCTTTGCTTGCCAAATAGTCCGAATGCGCCCGAGCAATCACTTTTTCGTCGGTTTCACCCGTGTTTTGTTCGTAAACGGCCTTTGTTTCAAAAATGTGTACAAATGTCTTAAAAATAATCTTCAAATCAAGGATCCAACCTTTATTTTTTAGCAGGTCCACATAGGTATTGTCAAATTGCACCTTTTCGTGCCAAGGCAATTCGTTCCGCCCGCTCACCTGAGCCAGACCTGTTATTCCAGGCAGTACCGTGAATCGTTTCTTGTAATCTTCGTTCAACGTGGCGAAATCACCCAATTCGTACCAAACCGGAGGTCGTGGTCCCACCAAAGCCATTTCCCCTTTCAACACATTGATGAGCTGCGGCGATTCGTCCACACTGGTAATCCGCAACAACCGCCCCACCCGTGTCACTCGCTCGTCGTTGACGTAATTGAACAAGCCGGTACCCTGCTGCTCGGCGTCTATTCGCATCGAACGGAACTTGTACATCCGAAACACCTTGCCATCCCGTGTCAGCCTATCCTGCACAAAGAACACAGGGCCCTTTGAGTCGAGCACGATGGCCAACGCCACCAGCAGCCCCAGCGGTGCCAGCACAAGCAATCCCAGCAAAGCCAGCACCCGGTCCAAACAGCTCTTGACTTTTGGATACATCCTTTAATCAAGGATATAAGTACCGAAAATATCCGTGCTCACTTCTTGTCGCTTGATCAGCCGAACCTCCCCCTCCCGCAGTTCCACGATGGGCACATTGGGCATAATGAACGGAGGCTTGAACGAAAGGGAATACGAACCCACATGGCCGAAAATAATGTAATCGCCCACGCTCAACGGGCCCTGATAATGACGGTACAAGAGATCCGTCTCGATGCAGGTGTACCCACCCACATCCAAATCCACATATTCCCGTGTTTCGCTTCCGGCCGAAATCACCCGCATGGGCGGATTCACTTTTCTGGAGCGGGCATTGATGTTAAACACGCTTCCGGATACCGTGGCGAAGTCTTTACCCCGTATATTCTTGATATTGATCACTTTTGTCACATATTGCATTGCATTTGCCGCCAGCGCACTTCCGGGTTCCAAAAACAAGACCGGTTGACTGCTCTCGGGCAAGTGACCGTAGACACGGGCAACGTCCGACGCCACAGCAGCCGCATAGTCTGCAAACGTGGGCACTTCCACCTCAAACTGTCGCGCTAGCGTCGTCTCCATCGGACCGAACAAGCCACCTCCCAAGCTTATATATTCGGGGCTGATGTACTCAGGAGCCTCGTCAAACCAATGCCTGAGCAGTTTGAGCATGCTTTCGGTGCGTTGACGGAACGAGTTCAAGCCACGGGTGGCAAAATGGCAATGAAAGCCTACGAGTTTCAGATTCCCGATTGAACGGATGGTCTCCACCGCCTGCGTAAACTCGGGTGAAGCGGTGTCCCAACCAAAGCGCGACAGAACTCCGTCTCCGATGTCGAAATTACAACGCAAGGCCACCCGCAGGGTTTTGTCCGCATTCAGTACCGCTATCCGTCTGATCATCTCCAGTTCATAAGCGGAATCGATGTTCACTTGCCCGCCCGACACCAGCAATTCTTCCACTGCCGCTTCAGTTTTATACGGACCGTTGAAAATGATTCGTTCGGGAAGCATACCGAGTGTTAGTGCCAGCCTGTACTCCATTTCCGAGACCACTTCGGCATAGCCGCCCAGTGAATCGACCAAGCGGCACAACTGTGGGATGTAATTGGTCTTGTACGAATAGGCCAGTTTCGACTTGGGATAAACGGAATACAAGGCCGCCGAAAGGTCTTTGAAATTTTGTTGAAACACCGAGGTGTCCAGCAGATACCACGTGTCACCGTATGCTCTCCCAATGAAATCCAGATCGTTTCTATTCAATTCCATCAATATAGGCGATTGGTAACTATCTGATTGACTCTTTGTTTCACCGTCTGGTGGTTGTTCACGAAAAAGGCATCCGATTCTTTCTGAATTTCCTTTTCGTAACTGCGTATTTCCTTGACCCCGTATGCAAACAAATGCTCCACGAACGCGTTGTCGTCGTTGCAGTTGGAATCGTAGAAACTGCGCGACAAAATGGCAATGTTGGACCCAAGCCGGTAATGCTCCGCAATGATGTAGTGTGCCGGAAGCATCCCCAGGTTGAGCTGGGCAATGCCCCCAAAGCCGTAGGGTATACCGCTTTTGCCGATTTTCCCGCATAAATCGTCCACCGTGCCGTCGGCCAGCAATTCAAACATGAAACGCATCTGGCGGGCCAAATGCAGGTCGTTCAAGCCGATGAACATTTCGTCCACCCCATCCAGGGCAGCCGTCTCGGAAACCAAGGCAGCTGCCTCGTTGGTTTCACAGAGCAGCATGACTTTAGCCCGCCCGGCTACTAGGCCCACAAAACGCCTCACCTCGTCAAGCGACTTGTACATTGGCAACATCACCAAATCGGCACCCCGTTCGATGACAGCATCCACTTCACCGCCAGTTCCCTCGTACAAGGGATTGACCCGAACCAGCAACTGCGCTTTCGACAATACCTCTTTCACCCGGCTCACGTCCTCTATGTTGTGGTACGACTTGACTGAATCCACATGCCCCTGCCGTTCTTCCTTGCCAATGGTTTCCAAATCGATGAAAATCCGGTTCACCGATGCCTTTTCGGCAATACCGGCAATGGCCGGTTTGTTGGTGATGTACATCAAACAGAGGTCGGGGCGGTTTGCGCTACGTAGGTTGGTCAATTGTTCATCCATGAGACTAATAGATATTCGGATAGGTCTTTTTAATATAACGATAGGCTTCCTTTTGAAAACCGTATTTTTTTCTGGAAATGCTCTTTCCGGTGGTCGTGCTTTCCTGATGCATCACTTTCAATTCGGGCACAAAACCAACCTTGAGCCGGTTCGCCGCCGCTAGGACCGCAATGGAATCTTCTTCGGCATACAGGAAACAGTTGCCGTCAATGACTCCACCATTTTTGAAATAACTGTCTTTCAATACAATACACGCTCCGTGCGGTGAAAATACCGCCCGTTCGGTTGGCTCCATCCTGCGCCCTGCCCGTTTTTTATTCTTCCAGTCTATCAGCTTGACGGCCATCCATGCAAAGATATACGATGCAAAATAAAATCGGTAATATATTTTTCTGAAAAGTGAAGGTTTACATTGCCTATGCGGATTTTGTTCCACACCATCATTGGTTTTGGTAGAGGGCGCCACCACATCCCAAACCTGCAACTTGTCTTCCAATACCCTGAAGAAATCGGGCGATTGCAACACGATGTCGTTGTTGCATACCATCACATAATCCAAGCCCTTGACCGGATAGCGCTCCATCGCCCATTTGATGCCGGCAAAATAACCCAGGTTCGAACCCGAATCCAGAATCGTGACATAAGGCACTAACCAGTTTCCAAACAGTCCGGGACGGTCGTTGTTGATGAGTATCAACTGCCGGTCTGGGTTGAGGTAAGGTTGTAAGGAAACCAGCAACTGCATGGTCACCTCCGTATCTTCTCCGTAATGAACCGCATAGATGCGCCCTCGCTTCACAATTTCCAATTTTTTCGGCATCGCTGCCAGGTGATGACCGATAACGTCGCTTTCAGCACCGTTGCTGCCAGAAACGCATAAGCATAATCAGTCAAAGTCGTTCCGACCGCAAACAAACCCACCAGCACCAGCAAACTCAGCAGCATATTCATTGTATTGTAGGGGCGTGTACTCACAGCATCGATGGGATTTCTCAAAAGCAAGTAGATGGATTCGAACACCAGCGAAATCAACAGGATTCTCGAAACCGAAGCCGCCGGCAGAAACGCAGGATCAAAAAACAGCCGAATAAACACATCCATACCCCAAATTACGATAAGCGCTGCTACCGCTGCCAAAGTAGGAAAGACCCATATGAGCCTGCCGACTAGCTTTTCAGCATGTTGGAACCGATCCCCTACAAGAGCCGAACTCACCCAAGGCAGCAGAACCATACCCAGCATCGAAAAAGCCGGCGTGATCATGCCGAGCAAGGTCAGCCCCACCGAAAAATAGGATGATGCCCGAATGTCGAGGTGTTGATTGAGGTAAACCAGCGGAAACGCCGCAAACGAAAACAAGAAAAAATCACCCAGCAAGCGCGGCAAACCGTACTTCGCCAAAGTCTTGAACTGTGTCTTGAGCTGCGTTTTGAAGATGTGACCGGTCACGTGCAGGCTTTCCTTCCTGAGGGCATCCACGCCAAAGGTTGCGGCAACCACCAACAAGGTGCCATACGACCACAGCTTCAACATCAGCGAAAGGTCGCTACCGTACCACCAGGCAATGAGTGCCGTCAAGCCTTGTACCAGCACCTGTGCAATTGCAAATCTCATAAAAGCTCCTGCTCCGCGGTAGTACGCATACCACCACGATGCGATGGTGATGCTGAATGCATAGAGCAAAGCCGACTGATACAGGGATGTATTGTCCGTACCCGTCACCAAAGGCGCCAGTTTGATGGGCAAAAGCAATCCGACAACCAGCACCGGCAAACTGATCATTGCCACCAACGCAGCCGAAGCCAACACCGTGGCTCGGCCTTTGTCTGCAGACCCCCTTGCCCGGTAAATGGCGTAAAAACGCGGCAACGCTATCCCCATGCCACCCAACATGACAAACGAAAGTACCTGCGTGCTTTTCTTAATGATGCTGTATTCTCCATAACCTTCCACGCCTAAGTTGACACTCAGCCATTTGTTCACCAGCAAGGCCAGCAACATCACCAGCACTTGAGACACCAGCGTTGTCAGAGTATCCTTCCTTAGGCTGCTCATCGGGCAAAAGTAAGTTTTAGTAGCCCCAACATCAATACCATGGTGAGCATATAACTGGTATACGCCCAAACCGAACCGACAAACGACCAAGCTATGGTAAACAAAATCGCCATCAACACCACTTGAAACAACGGATTGTCGGGTCGTTTCTTTACCTGCAGCCAAGAATACCCGGCCAACATGCCGGCCAGCAAAATAAACACGGCCGAGCCCAGCAAGCCAAAATCCTCGAGCAAAAACCGAAAAATTGTATAAACGTTGGTATCCATCAAATGCGGCACCGGCTTACCCTGCTGCTTGACCAGAATGACATAGTCCGTAAACACTCCTTGTTCCCGCTTAGCCAATCCCAGCGGATTACTCAATCCATAAAACGTCTTGACTCCCCAAGAGGGCTTCAGATGGCCCACATGATCCTGAAACCAAGCATCGAATGCAGGCAGATGCCCACAGGCATAGATCACTATTTTTTGCTCCGTCTGTCGCACCGATGCCCGGTCAAACTGGCCCGTCCGGAGCACCATCGACAAAAAAAGCAGCCCCAAAAAGAGCATGCCCCCTGCAATCCACTTCAGTAAGGTCGCTTTCCCGACTTTCAAAAAATCCCTATTGTTCGCATACGCCGACACCAATACTCCGACGCCATATAAGGCCACACTGGTGATGAATGTCGATTTGACCGACAAGGTCAAGGCCATCAACAAAGACGGCAACACGGTCACAACCGTCCAAATCCTTTTTTTGCCTTCAAGAAGCGGAAGCAGATACCCACCATACAGCGGCGTCACATACAAGAACACCAACGTGATACGTGACCACAGACTCACCGGCAAGGGCGACAAATAACGGTTGTCCGATGCCGCATCGTTCAGTCTCAACAATGCCTCACCCGAAAACAAGTCCCCAAACGCATAGCCGTTCACCCACAACCCCTCCACCAGATTGAGCACCGCCATCAAAAGACTGAATTGCAGCATGCGAAGCGCCAATGTTGGACGAAATACGCCCCTTGATGCCTTTTCCGTCAAGTTCTTACCCATGCCTCTGCCCAGCACAGACCCTGCCGAAAACACCAGCCCCATCCCAGCAATGTAGGTGAGTCCCCGTCCGTTAAAGGCAAACGTCGTGTAAAACAACGTCGCTATCAGCAGAATCTGAAGCCCCCAAAATCCGGCAAAATATCGGGCCGGATCGTATCGGTCGTGCATTTTCCAAGCCAACACCAATCCAAGCACACTCACTATGTAGGCTGTAGCCATCATAACTTAGCTTATTCCTTCTCCGTGATGGTGATTCCGGCCCCCGTGTTGTAAACTGCCGTAAATTGCGTCGTATCCGCGTTGACCAAAAGAGTCGCTTCGCCGCAATAAACATTATCTTTTGTAGCAACTACGGTTAGGTGCGTTTGTGGATGATCTTCCGTAAAGGTGAAAGCCTGATGAAATGTCCTCGACGAGTTCCCGGGCACCAAGGTGGAAGCATTTCTTTCTTCACAATATTCCATCCACAAGTAAACGGGTTCGCTGGATTGGTTCACCATGGTAATGTTCACAGCCGTATACACATAATCGTTGCAGCCCGAAAACAACGAGGCTAGCAAGCATAAGCTCCAAACAGCGATGCTATTGATTTTTCTCATACTATTAAAATTAATACGTCATACCTAACTCCGCATGAATGTTGTCTCATAAAGAGACGGATACGGAATGATAACATTACCCAAAGTAAGATATTCGAACGAAACCCGTATCAATCAGAATATTAGTCATATTCTAAATATCTGCAGAATTGTCTTCAACAGGAGCTGCCCCTTCCCACGGTGATGCCTTTCGATTTCCAAACAGAAAACGACCTTGAGGAAGCATCTTTCCTTCATTTTTATGACTTGCAATCAAATAAATTCTGTCTCCACTTTTAAGCTCAACATTTTCCTTAAGTTCTTTTCGTAAATCTTCCATTAAATCTGAAACATAACTAAAGCTAAGATACGCTATGCTGTTTCCGCATTCTTTCGCTTTATGAAGATCAAGCCATCGATATAATCCTGGGTAATCCCCTTTAAGTCCCAAGTCGTATGAAATCCAAATAGTCTGTTTCATTTCACCACCTTATTATAAATATAAATATATTTAAATAACATTATGCAAATATACTAACCAATTTGAAATGTCACAAATAAATTATACAATTTTTCAAAATATAGTATCCGATTACAGGATTGCATCGCTGAAATATTACCGCTACACTTTGCAGACGGCCAAAAAGGACAAATCATTTGCCGAACGGCTTGAACAAATACGTAAGGTTGCTGCCGTGCTTTGAGTCTGTTGAACGTGGAATCGATATTGGTTCAAGATATGAGCAGAGCCCTATTACCGGTAGCAATGCAAAAATGCTCAGTAGAGAAATGCACACAACCCTTGGTGGCCGGTACATCGCCAAAGAAGTTTTCCCATTCTCGTTTAAAGAATACCTTACTTTCCATCATGTTACTCTAGATCGAAATTGGGAATACGGTGTTACACGAACACAAGTAGTTAAACTATTCCAGGACTATTTCTATTATGGCGGAATTGCCGAATCATTTACCTTAAAAGACAAACGTAGTTGGCTAAATGCGTTGTATCAAAAAATTCTACTTGGTGATGTAATTTCCAAAAATGACATCAGAAACGAGAATGCTATTCGGGTTATCGTTAAGAAGTTGGCAGAAAGCGTGATGCAACCCTCCTCTTTGGCCCGGATAAAGAATGTGGTCGATTCAACTGGAACTACCGTTTCTCGCAATACCCTTGTCGATTACCTTCAACTTTTGACGGATGCCTATTTAGTATTTGGCATATCCAATTTTTCGGATAAACTAAGTGATAAGGACACTTTCAAAAAGCGGTATTTCTGTGATAATGGATTACTTAACAACTTTCTTTTTGATCCGGAAACCAAATTGCTGGAGAATCTGGTCGCTTTAAATCTAAAACAAAAGCATGAAGATGATTTATTTTTCTATCGTAAAAATGTGGAAGTTGACTTTTGCTGATATTCGGCAATCAAAACTTTAATCAAATCTTTCTCCATTTCAAACCATCGATTATATTCGACAAATATAGGCTATTTTATCTAATATGAAAGATAAACAACAATAATATGGACAATGAGCAAATACCGGTTGTAAATGCATGGGTTTTCATTTATTGATCCGTACAATGCACAAAGGCAACCTGATACGTATCGATGTACCACAATGCCCCCACAACCACCAGGCTGTACAACATGTCAAAATCAACAATTATTCAACATTTATGTTGTTAGAGTATTTATTTTCAACGTAATCATTGAACCACACAGGAATAAACTCATCTTCGTACAAAACTTCTTTGTTTTGATATTTAGCAAAAAATCGCATCCTTTCTGAACTGTTGTCAAAAAAATATGCACGATCCACTAATTTTATTGCGTCCAACAGTAACTCCATTGTTCGTTTGTATCGACTAATAATTTTATCTTCAGGGACATCATGTCCACCCAGCTGAACTCTGGCATTAACACGTTCTACGTTCATTATTGGATTTTCTAACGATACAAAATACAAGTAAACTTTGTACCCATTAGCTTTTGCTGTTTTTATAAAATCCAATTTTGATGGATGTGACATGACAGTCTCAAAAGAAATTCTTTCACAGTTGTCTTTCAATAATTGAAAACGAATGTAATCCGATAAAAAAGAAGAGAACTTTTCAGTTTCGACTTCGTTTATGATATTCAAACAATTATCATTCTGGAAAGTTAATGATCTTATTATTTCAAGGCCCTCAACCAATGTATAGAATGAAGTCTTTATTAATGATTCTGTCAAATCTTCAAAATTAAGTTGAAGACCGTAGTTTCCAAAATCTATGCCATTGTTTTCGATTAATGTTTTGTTGATTTCGTCAGCATTTACATAGACGCCAAGATTGATTTTTAAATTTGAAATCAAATCAACCAATGTGGATTTTCCTGAACCATTTGGTCCGGCGAAAATCCTTAACCTTTTACTCACAATTATTCGATTTTAAAGGATCGGCGAGTTGCCTTTACACCGGATTTACTTATTTGTGTCAAAACGGTTTTTACCCCATCTGGCGAAATTTTACAAATATTTATTCCTTCCAATACTGTTACGGCAACCCCCTTTGATCGCGCTACATTAAACGCATCACGACCATACTTCTTAATACCTGTGCGTATATTGTCTTCTTCTGTTATAGTCAATACATTACTCAACCCAGTCCGTTTATTTTTTGATACAGAATGCGTTTTCACAGATGTTTTTTTTATTTTTGATATTGTTCCCATTGTTACTATTGTTATTCGTATATGTATGCGATCATATATGTACTAAAATTACCTCCTATTTTGCACTTATGCAAATTTTTCAGTTGTAATTTACACCCTAAGGCTTTCAATTAAGCTAGGTTTTTTGTACATCATCGTAAATATTCTTTTAGCATTGGCTGAAACATATTGACAGTCGTTATTTTTGAAACGATTCTATCGTTCTCCTTAATCCCTCCTTTGCAGTGACTGGCATGCGTTCTAGAGCCCATTCATCAGCTTTTGAGGCAGGTACCATATTTGAGCCTTGCGTCCCATGGTTTCGCAAATGACCTTAATCAATTCATTGGTCGAAAGCGGCTCATCATCTGCTAATACTCTTTAATGTATTAGAGTAGTTGAAACATTATCGCTATCCCGATAGCGATATATGGGTTAAAATCGCTACTCTGATAACGATAATGTTTTGGTTCTTATAAGCCCACATGAATGCATTATTCGGTTTGTTTTTAACAAATCTCAATGAGATTGATCTTGTGGCAGTGAACGATTACCACATCGAATATCACAGACTGCCATTACCATTCCAGGCATTACCCCCGTTAAAGGGATAATTTATCAAACTCCACTTTGATCTTCATTTTGTTTAATCTGAAATCATTGTATTGTGCCTTACCTTCTCTTTGAATTTGAGAGACAATAATAGAGGGATTTTTTATATATTTCTGACTAAATGCTATAATTAATTCGACTGGATAATTTGAATTGCGAAACAACTCATTTCTTTCTTTTTCTGACAATAACATACGAGCAGCAAAGTCATCGGCTTGCTTTTCTTTTTCATCGTCTATATTTAAATTATCTAAACCATCAATGAAAATATCTTTTTTACCATGAAACAGAATGTGTGCTAATTCATGATAAAATGAAAACCAAAAAGCATTGTAATCTTTCTGACGGTCGGTAATCTGAATTAATGGCTTTGAACTATTTCTAATCCATCGTGTTGCGCCATAAATTGGAGCTTTGGAAATACAAGGTGTATAAACCAAAGCAATACCACATTCACTGCATATTTGTTGCAAAAGTTCCATCCAATTATCAGGTTTTTGGTAACACAAAGCCTGTATCTCGTCAAAGCGTTCTCGGATTATTTTTTTGTCAAATTCAGCAGTTTGTATTTTATCTGCTTGTAATTCGCCCAACCGCAACCAGACAGAAATGGCTTGTGGTTCGGCTGTATGATTGAGGTCAATTTTAAAAGCTAATTGATTGTTAGTATAAAGACTTGACCACTGAACAGGCGACGCAACTCTGAAAAACTTCAAAAGGCTTTCGACCAACAGAGGCTTGTCGTTAGTATTTGGCAACAATCCATTTTTTATCATTACTGAAATGGGGAATGCTTTTAGCCATTCAATACATTGTTCTAAAAACTCCATTTGCTCAATTGCCAACAATTCATCTTGATAATTGCGTTCTAAATTGAGCCAGAAGCTGACAGGTATGCCCAATACATATTCGAGTTTGGTGGCGGTTTCTTTTGTTATCGGAGCTTTACCTTTTATTAGTTCATTGAGTTTAGGGATAGACCTGCCCAGACGCTCAGCCAATTCGGCTTGCGACATACCTATTTCATCTATTGTTTCCTGAATTGTATCACCGGGACAAGATAAAAGTAGTTTTTTTGCTTCTAAATCAGTCATGACTTTAGTTTTTTTAATGAGGGTCTTCTACTGAAACAATTTCTATGGCTGTAATCAGAATGAGATTTACTCCACCGTCTTCTTGTTTGGGTATTGGGTCTTGAGCAATTTCAAAAATTATACGCCAATTCTCCTTAATATCAACTGACCATTCACCAACTCTATCCCCTTTATAAGGGTGTAAGCGCAAAGCAGGGAGTTGAGATATTACAAGCAGGTTATCTGCTTCTTTTAGCTCCTTCAGTCGTTGCTTTATCTTCTTAGCCAACTCACCGTAAGTTTTGATAAGCTCCTTATCATTGGTAAGTGATTTTTCGAGTTTGTTGTTCTTGTATGATATTTCCACTGCAAATATACATATTTATTTACCAATCGGGTTAATGTTTTTTCTATTTTATGAAATATTATACTATTTCAGATTAGCTGATTCATCTAAAATTGGCATCACCTCGATGGAATTCTATTCATTTATTGATCTGTACAATGATGCAAGTGAAAATACTTTTTCATAAAAAGAACATAAATGCCACAAAACAAACTAATGACCAGTATTGCGTACCAATAATGGTATGTAGTCATTAGTAGACCTGCGGAAATCAATGCCTGGATCAACATATAAATGGAGGAAACCCAAACATGAGGTATTTTCAATTCATTGGCCATTAGTTGATACAAATGCTTACGATGAGGTTTGAAAATAGGCTCTTTCAACAAGATTCTGTGCAGGATGGTCAAAATAGAATCCACCCCATATAAGCCAAGCAACAAAACGTAACTGATATCCTATTCTCAGAAATTAACCGATCAATTACAAAACAAAGATTATCGATGGATTTAAGCGAACGACGATTATCAAAAGCGCCCAATGGCCAAGGAATGCTTACATTGAATGAAAATAATCTTATCAAAAATAGTTGCATTATCATAAAGAAAAAGTATATTTGCCAATATTTCGTGCAGTAAATGTGATTATTTACACACAATCCGCACGTAAAACGTGAATACATGAAAATACAACGAGATTTAATCGAACAGCTCAAGCGATGGAAAGACACTGTAGAACGCAAGCCAATCCTATTGAAAGGAGCGCGTCAGACAGGAAAGACCTGGATCATGGAAGAATTCGGAAAGGAATGTTTTGACTATGTAGCCGAATTCAATTTTGATAAAACAACTGAGCTGGCGAGCATCTTTGAAAAGACCAAAGACATACAGCGAATACTCAAAGAGCTAACCTTATTCACAAATGTACCCATCGAACCAGGCAAAACACTGATCATTTTTGATGAGATACAAGCTTGCGAAGGTGCTCTCAACAGCTTGAAATACTTTTGTGAAGATGCTCCTCAATACCACCTTATTGCGGCAGGTTCGTTATTAGGGGTAGCTATACGTAAAAAAAAGATGTCCGTTCCAGTGGGCAAAGTGCAGATTCTTCAGATCCACCCCATCACATTCAAGGAGTTTCTTCGCGCATCCGATCTTCAAACATTCACCTATGTGAACAGTCTGAATCAAATCGAACCCTTACCCGAAATCATCCTCCATAAATTAGAGGTGGAATATAAACGCTACCTCGTTTGTGGCGGAATGCCCGAATCAGTGACAGCCTTGCTTGGTAATGAGGGTATGCAAACGGTAGAAGATGTTTTGCAAAACATATTGGATCTGTACACGCTCGATTTTGCAAAGTATGTGACCCCGGCAGACATCCCGAGAATCAATAATTTATGGAACTCCCTGCCCTCACAGTTGGCTAAAGAAAATCGGAAATTCATTTATAAAGTCATTAAAACCGGCGCTCGTGCCCGTGAATATGAAGATGCTTTGCTTTGGTTGGAAGAAGCCGGTTTGATTTATCGCGTTTTCAATGTTTCCAAGCCTGGCTTTCCATTAAGTGCCTATCAAGACCTCTCTGCCTTTAAAGTGTATGCGTTCGATTGCGGTTTATTGAGGCGTTTAGCCAAACTCTCTCCCGAAGTCATCCTATCAGGCAACGCCGGATACATTGAATTCAAAGGTGCCTTAGCCGAAAATGCCATTTTGCAGGCACTTGTACCACAGTCGGATGGATTGCCCTATTATTGGAGTTCGGAGAACAGGGCTGAAGTCGATTTTCTCTTGCAACAAGGCGTAAACGTCATTCCAGTAGAAGTTAAGGCCGAAAATCGAATCAGTGGAAAAAGCCTGTCCGTTTATTCATCCAAATTCGAGCCCCTGCTTAAAATACGGTATTCATTAAACAACTTGAAAGTAAACGAGAACTTGCTAAGCCTGCCATCCTTCCTGGCCGATTGGACCTACAAAATAACAGGGTGGATCAAATAGAATATCACAGGCTGTTAATGGAAGATATGCACAAATGCATAATTCATTATGAAAAAATGTGACGAAACACAATTATTCGTTTGTTTTTTTGTCATTCATGCCTTATATTTGCACTATTTAGTACAAGTACAGTCCTAAAATACCAATACGAATATGGAAAGATCAGCCTACGAAGCGCTTTTGAAGTGGAAGAACAACGCCCGTCGTAAACCGCTTGTGATTAAAGGTGCACGCCAGGTTGGCAAAACCTGGCTGATGAAGGCGTTTGGAAACAATGAATTTGAATCGGTCGCCTACGTCAACTTTGAAAAGGTTACTCAATTGGCCGATCTGTTTGAAGCCGATTTTGATATTCAACGCATCCTTCGTTCTATTCAGCTTGTTACAGGAATTATCCCCCAGGTAGGCAAAACGTTGATTATTTTTGATGAAATACAATCCGTTAGACGGGGTTTGCTTGCGCTTAAATATTTTTACGAAGACGCTCCACAGTATCATGTTATGGCTGCAGGGTCACTTCTCGGGCTATCCATCCATAAAGACGATTCCTTCCCTGTCGGCAAAGTCGATTTTCTGAACCTATTTCCCTTGTCGTATCAGGAATTTTTATCGGCAATAGGCAAAAACGCATTGCTCGATACACTTAAAAGCCGGGATTGGGTGCTGATAAAAGCATTTAAGGGGCAATATGTTGATTTGCTCAAGCAGTATTATTACATAGGCGGGATGCCCGAAGTGGTCGATGCATTTATTCGGGATGGAGATTATAAAGAAGTACGAACTATACAAAACTCGATACTCGAATCGTACGACAAAGACTTCTCCAAACACCCACCCTTGGACCTCGTTCCTCGTATAAAAATGGTCTGGAATGTCCTGCCGTCGCAACTCGCAAAAGAAAATCGCAAATTTATTTACGGAGCCGTTAAAAGCGGCGGACGAGCCAAAGAGTTTGAACTTGCTATTATGTGGCTACAAGATGCCGGACTACTTTATAAAGTCAACCGTGTATCGAATGCATCGTTACCCCTGGGAGGATTTGAAGACATCAAC
>Ga0209125_1000309_pt1 | contig 70008 bp, 59 predicted proteins | sample BarGraIncub1131A_FD_184503 | JGI IMG/M metagenome (GOLD analysis project Ga0209125, IMG submission 184503) | Arctic peat soil microbial communities from Barrow, Alaska - Barrow Graham LP Incubations 11-31A (SPAdes) (version 2) | ecosystem: Environmental > Terrestrial > Soil > Wetlands > Peat... | reverse complement strand
GATGAGTATTGCTATAGGTTTAATCGCAGCAATATGAAGGAAGGAATTTTCGAAAATCTCATGAAACGAATGGTAACGAATCTGCCTTTTTCATACAAACAAATTATTGCTTAAATGCCTAATTCAATAAATAATTTAATCTTTTGCGATGAGTGATTATTCGAACCCTGAACTTTTAAATGGAATTCTTAGAAATGATGCCATTGTTTTACAATTCATTTTTAAGAATTTCTATTCAAATATTAACTTCTTCATCCAAAAAAACAACGGTAGCGATGAGGATGCTAAAGATATCTTTCAGGAGGCAATTATTGTTATGTATAGAAAACTCAAAGCAAATCAAGTGGTTTTGGATTGTACATTTGACACCTACCTTTATTCTATTTGTCGTTTTTTGTGGCTTAAAGAATTAGAAAAACGTAAAATTGAGAAAGAAACGATTAAAGACAATCATGAATTTAATGACGAATTATACGATGATGGCCTTGAAAAAGTAGTTGAATTAAACGAACGATACAAATTGTACCAGAAACATTTTGCCAATCTTGGAAAAGATTGCCAGAAAATTTTACAATTGTATTTTGACAAAGTTCCACTAAAAAACATTGCCGACATAATGGGTTTTAAAAGCGAAAAATACGCCAAAAAACGCAAATTCAGTTGCAAGGAATACCTTATAAAGAGCATCAAGCAGGATTTAGAATTCAGAAATATTTTAAACGGCGACAATTAAATCAATTTGAACATATCCGGCTTTATTTTTTGTGAGACTTTTTTTTACGGTAATGCCTATCAATAAATACCCCAACAATGGCTATAAAAAGGAAGATGATAAAATAAACATCTTTGCTAATATACAAAGGCGCCTGATTTCCAATACTAACATAACCCAACCAATAATGAGGGTGTGCCATTAATGGATCAGACATTTCCAGGTGCTTCATTTTTGCCATTCGTAAAGCAACATCTTTTCTTTTACCCTTTGCTAAATATGAATAAAAACTCTCCATAATCTCAGCACCTGATTTATCTTCAACCGGCCAAAGAGTCATCACAATTGAAGGACAGCCAGCATAAATAAACCCACGGGCCAGACTCATTACCCCTTCCCCTTTTTGTAGTTTGCCCGAACCAGTTTCACAAGCACTTAAAACTGCCAATCGGGCGTTGAGTTTAATATTATAGATTTCGTAAGTGTTCAAGAAACCATCATCACTCGAATTTTTATCAGGCTTCGAAAATACCAGCTTTGAAAACATAGGTAAGCTATCATTAATTATCGTATGCATTGCCAAATGCAAAATATCGAAATCAGGTGCTTTATCTTTAAAGGTATTTTCCTGAGCCAAAGGACCTGCAAAAGCAACTGTTCTAATACTTCTGGAAATGTTTTTCACCTCCTCTTCAGCGCCAAGTAAAGGCGAAAAAAAATACTTTTCAGAATTTTCCCTGTCAGTGCGGGGTTCAGTAGCTAAATATTGAGGAGCAAAAGCAATTAAGTCATTGGGACTTCTTTTATGCTTGTTCTGGAAATTATACAACAGGGTGGCAGAGTAGCTGTAATTAATTGCATAATCTCGTATCAAATAGTCCAGATTTCTGAAATCCATTTTATTTGTATCCGGCAATTGCATCAATAAAGCATCAAATGGAATGTATGAAAGTTTATCATCTGGCATGATAGTTAAATCCTTTCCCTCAAGCATATATGAAACTGGCATTAATAGTTTTTCATACAAATTATAGCCTGAAACCGAATAATGCACATAATCTTTCTTCTTTGTGAAAAGATAATTTTGGCTTGTTAGAAATGTATGCACAAAATCTATGTTTTGTTCATAAGTGGAATCAATACATTCCATCGAAAAATTGACTGCATCTTTGGTTATCACAAACCGGTATAATTCTCCCAAATCCTTTGTCGATCCCGGTTCATTGACCACGAATTCAATCAGTGCATCGCGTGATCGCAGCTTCGACTGCACTTCCCTGACACTTATGATTCTATTTTCATACTTATATGCATAATATTCGGGATAAGATTTTTCAAAATATTTGATCAGTTGATCATATTCCCTGTTGAGTTTAAATATTTTTGAATTATAGAGATTTACCCTTTGTGAATCAGGTTTTTGTTGATTATTTTCCTCAAATAGCATCGAAGTGTAATTAGCCACATTTATTTTGAGATAATTTTCTCTTTTCAACAACGAATCCGGAATTTCACCAAACTCTTTTGCCTTTACATCTTTAACCGAAGCCAGCAAATTAGAGGCCTTGCTTCTTTCTGAAAATCCAAAAGCCATATTCACAAATTGCTCGTCCTTTGTTTGTTTATACATCTTAAATGAGATCCTGATGGCATCGAAAAAGGTTGATTCCTGGTTCTTCGAAAAGAATAATTTGCTTTCTTCATTTTCAAATCCAATCCGAAGGCGGTGGATTAATTGAGTAGACTTTGAAAGTGAACTTAAGCTTGCGTTAAAATACTTTTCGGCATTTTTAGAATCAAATTCTGATAGAAAAACATCGCCAATTTTCTCCATTACCAAGGCTTTCTTCTTAAATACTTCAACCAATTGAATCTCTGAAATAATGTTTTTTAAAGGTGGATCAACCATTGGATTTTTTATATCGAATGAACCGACCAATGAAATGATTGCATTTTGGTAATATTGGATAGACTGACTCAGGTTGTCCTTTTGTTGACTGCGAAAATCATCGATTTTTTGAGCCTCGATATTCTTTAGAAAGTAATAATCACCAAAATTTGATTGAACCTCGGAGTAAGCTACACTTTTTTCTCCAAAGAATTTCAGAACTATAGTCTGGGCTTCCCTTGAATAGAAAAATGCCTTTTCATACTGTTTCCGTGAAAGTAGTAAAGAAGAATATGCCAGATATTCATCAACCAATTCAACATTGGTTTCACCATATAAATCAATCCAACTTTTAATTGATAATAAATAATTTTCATCAGAAAGTTCGAATTGCCCTTCATTCCGGTATGCTAAAGCTATTAAATCATATATTCTTGGTTTTAGTCGTGGTACGGTTGTTTTTAGGTTTGACTTGGCAAAACGAATTGCTTCTATATTTCGACCGAGTTTCAATTGAACCTCAGCGATATTAAATTTTGCGGATTGAAAATTATCATTTAGTTGGACACTATCATTTCGTAGAATCCGATAGGCATTTCGTTGATATTCTAAGGCTTTACTATAATCTCCTGTTAGCCCATAAATATTACCAATATTAGTATAAACTGCACCTAATCTGGAATAATTTTCTCCAAAAGCATTAATAAAAAGTTTTTCAGCTTTTTTATAAATTTCTATTGCTTTATCAAAACTTCGAAGATTCTTATACTGAATACCCAAATTTGATAACGGATAAGCCAATAATGGGCTATTTTTCCCATATATTTTTTGATAAATACTTAATGCCTGATTAAAACAAATAATTGCCCCTTCGTAATCACCAAGCCGACCTACATCCATCCCTTTCTTATATAGTTTTAAAGACAATAAACTATCCTGTGCAAAAGAATCTGATTTCTGTGAAAAAACAGACTGATTAAATAATAAGAGAATGGATAAAAAAAGTAAAATACTTCGTTTACACGCAAACTTCAAAATACAACAAATCAAGACATTAACAATACGACAAAAAATAATTACAATTTTTTTCATTTTAGAGGGTATCCTTTTGCCTTTTTTCGGAATTAACTAATGAACAAGGATAATAAAGAAATTAGTATTAATCATTAAAACCAAAAAAAATGAAAACTTTATTTGCTAACAACGAAACAAAAAATTTTAACAATTTCACGTTCGATATTTTAACTACTGAAGAACTTGCATGTATAAAAGGTGGAAAAGAAGATGATTCATATCTGGAACCTCCAACTAAAAAGCTAATTAATTAGATAAACTTTTTCATATTATTTTACAATTTTTATTATCTTTCTGTTTCTATTGGCAGTAAAACTAGTTGAGCAGATTGATTGAAATGGTGTGTTTGTTAAAAACAAATCATAGTGTCCTGATGGGCATTACAACACATTAATTTATAGCAACATGAACCGTAGAACGGATTATTACTTATTAATTGACAGGTATCTCAGCAATGAGATGACAGAAGCTGAGTTAAACGAATTTGAGTTCGAAATAAAACTCAATCCTGACTTATCCGAAGAGCTTGATCTCCATATAGAGGTTCAGCAAGCCATTCAGGAACAGGACATAGTCAACATGCGTGAAAACATGAAAAACATCATTCAAAATCAGGTTTTTGCGCACAATGATAGCAAGTTAATTGTTCCCGGGTCTTTCAATTTTGGATTGGCAGAAGAATTAATATCTGCACATAATTTAAATGGTTCGATTAGCATTGAAGATATTAAGAATTTCACCCATTCGATTCCCAAAATGCACCTATACCAGCACATATCTGCTGCAAAAGAAAATATCTACCAATTCTACAAAGAACAACATGAATATGATTCGTTAAACGATCAGGAATCGTATTCACCGTTGGACAATGCTCTATTTGAGGATATTAAAAGTGCATTAGTTGAAAATGACGTGATAGATCTCAGAGCTAATTTAAAATTAATTGCAGCTAGTATGCCGAATCACTCCCAGTCGTTGAAGGAAATTGACAACTATGTAAATGACATAATGGATAAAGAACAGAGAAATATATTCGAAGAAAAAGTGCAATTTAACAATAGTTTGGCCAGTGATATTCAATTATTTAAAGAGGTTGATTTGGCAATAGCAGAAAATGATATCATGAACCTAAGAGCTTCACTTCAGAAAATACAGAAGTCAGAACTACAGTCTGCCCCCGGACTTGAAAAGATCGAAGGCTATATTTACGAAGAATTAACAGAACCTGAAATGGCCTTATTTGAAACAGCTTTGATTGATAATAAAGAACTAAACTCGGAAATTGAACTGGTTAAAAATATAGACAGCGCACTTCAGGAAAACGATATAATGTTATTCAGACATAATCTAAGGAATATCGCAGCGGAGAATATAAAAGACGAGAAAACAGAACGTTCAATAAATATTCAATTCAAACGGAGAAAGATTACATTATCAATAGCGGCTGCATGTATAATATTGTTGGGAATAACTGGAATATTGTCCAGATACTCTTCTGATGATAATATCTACAAGGAATTTTATACAAAATATGAAACAACCGGGATTTCCAGATCCTCAAATTCAACTGCCGATCAAACGTTAACATTAGCCTTGCAGAAGTTTAATAATCAAGACTATGAATCAGCATTAAATCTATTACAAGATGTAATAGCTAAAGATCAAAGTAATATTGTAGGTCGTTTTTATTCCGGGGTTTCGCTTCAAGAATTAGGCAAATATAAGAATGCCATTAAAGAATATGAAGTAGTTGTTATTGACAAGGATAACCTTTTCATTGAGCAAGCAGAATGGTATATAGGATTATGTTACATTAAAATAAATGAGGATGAAAAAGCAATCGAACAATTCAAGAAAATAGCAAGTAATCAAGGGTTCTATCAACAAAAAGCGATATCTATACTGCAAAAAATGAAAAGTAAAATCTAAAAATAAAGATCATTTTTGTTCTGAATAAATTACAATGATAATTCAATCTGTGTATTTAATTTTTTAATTATCAATTGCTTATAAAATAAAGTATTTTTTTATTCATGATTTGATAACTGGTTTATACTATTCATTTTATCCCCTTTCAGTTCAAGTTAATAATGTAAACCGGTTTAGTTCGATTAAAGATTATTTATTTACTAAAGCTCGATTTTTATCGGGCTTTAGTTATTTCCAAATAAGCTTTAAACAAGTCCACAAAAGAACCATAATAATTTTTTTGAGAGCGATTTTCTTTCCCAAATATTTCTATATTTACGATCAGCTAACTAATTTACAGAATAACAACTAACTAAATCATGATTTATGGAAAAATTAAAAAAAATGTCGCTTTTTAATGCAAGTTGTTTGGCGTTGGTAGTAACTGCATTATCATTTGGAACCAGAGGTGGATTTATTGCACCTTGGATGGAAGAATTCAGCTTGACTGGAGCTCAAGTTGGTTGGGTTGTTGGAACTGCGTTTTGGGGATTTACACTTGCCATGATTTTCCTTGGACCTTTAATTGATGTTTTAGGAATTGGAAAGGTTATTTTTATTGCGTTTTCAATGCATGTAATCGGCCTAACAATGACCATTTTTGCAACAGGATTCTGGTCACTTTTTATTTCAACACTGTTTATTGGTATTGCGAATGGAAGTGTTGAAGCTGCCTGCAATCCGCTAATTACATCATTATATCCAAACGATAAGGCCGCAAAATTAAATCGGTTTCACATGTGGTTCCCTTCTGGAATTGTGATTGGAGGGTTAATTGTTTACTTCTTTAATATGCTGGATTTGAAATGGAGGACTCAAACTGCAATTATGATTTTACCTACCTTAGGTTACGGATTCCTGTTTTTAAATAAAGTATTTCCAAAAACGGAACGTGTTACCACTGGATACTCTTATAAAGATATGTTAAAAGCCTGTGTTTCACCGCTTTTTATTTTCATGGCTTGCTGTATGCTTCTCACTGCATCAACCGAATTAGGAACCAACCAATGGATTGCAGCATTGCTTGAGAATGTTGGCGCACCTGGCATTTTACTTTTAGTATGGGTATCATTGATTATGGCTATAGCACGTGGAGTTGCAGGTCCAGTAGTTCACCGTTTTTCTGGAATTGGCGTACTTCTTTTTTCATCAGTTTGCGCCGGGATCGGTCTCTGGCTGCTAAGTATCTCTTCGGGATATGGAACATTTGCAGCAGCAGCAGTTTTTGCCATTGGTGTTGCTTATTTTTGGCCAAATATGCTAGGAGTTGTAGCCGAAAAAGTTCCTATAAGCGGAGCTCTAGGTCTTGCGATTATGGGAGGATTAGGATTTTTGGGTGCTGCCATCGCCCAACCAATTTTGGGTGGAATTTACGATGTTAAAGTGGCCAAATTAGGTGACCATTTAGCTGCTGGTTCTGCCACTTTGAGATCCGTAATTATTCTGACCGTTATCTTGACAATTGCGTTTACTTACCTTTTTATCTCTCAAAGAAAAAAAGCCAAAGAATAAAACAAATTTTCTAAATATTAGGGTGAGGATGCCACTTGTGGTATCCTCTTTTCATTACCAACATTTTCTGAAACTTATTTATTGCAATTACACATAAATTTAAACTTTCAGATGAAAGTCAGTTTAAAGATAAAAGCGTATTTTTACAACGATAAATTATTACCTCAAATATTTAGAAAATGAAACCTACTCTTTTAATCTTAGCGGCAGGAATGGGAAGCCGGTATGGAGGTTTGAAGCAAATTGAGCCTGTTGGCCCAAACGGTGAAACAATTATTGAATATTCTGTTTTTGATGCCATTCGTGCAGGATTCGGAAAAGTCGTTTTTGTGATCCGTGAAAGCTTTGCCCTAGATTTTAAAGTGCGTTTTGAATCAAAACTAGCCGGTAAAATTGAGATCGAATATGTCTATCAGGAGATTAATAAGTTACCTCAAGGTTTTGTACTTCCTGAAGAACGTGAGAAACCATGGGGAACTGGTCATGCTGTTCTAATGGCAAAAGAGATAATTTTTGAACCATTTGCAGTCATTAATGCTGATGATTTCTATGGTCCGCAAGCATATCAGGTCATCGCATATTTTCTGAAACAATCAGTCAAAGAAAACAACTATGCTATGGTTGGTTATCAGCTTAATAAAACACTGTCTGATTTCGGAGGAGTTTCGCGTGGAATATGCGAAACTGACAAAAATAACTATCTGACCAAGATTACCGAGACCCACAAAATAAGACAGCAAAATGCCACGATTATCTGTGAATCAGAGAACAAAGAAACGGTTGAACTTACAGGAAATGAACCTGTTTCCATGAATTTTTGGGGATTCCATCCTTCAGTATTTAAGAATATTGAAGATCAATTTATTGAATTTCTGCATACTAACATTCAATTGCCAAAATCGGAGTTTTATATTCCTTTTGTTGTTTTTGATATGATCAAATCTGGCCAAGCGAATGTAGAAGTTCTAAAGGCTGATTCTCCTTGGTTTGGTGTAACTTACAAGGAAGATAAACCATTTGTAATAGAACAGATTCAAAAGTTAACCGACAAGGGAGTATATCCTGATAATCTTTGGTAACCAGCCTTTTACTTAAGAATTATTTTCTCGCTTTTTATCTCTCTTCCAATAAAAAGGGTGGCATTTTTTTCAAAAATATCAATATTCTCAGTTGTATAATATCTGACAATTCCTGATTTGGTAATTTTCTGATCTATTTCAGGATGACGAAGAAGATAAGACACAAGGCTGGAACTCACAACTTTTCCTTGCTCAAGAATTTGAATTCCTTTAGGAACATATTTTCTGATTAACGGCATTAATAACGGATAGTGTGTACAGCCTAAAATGATAGCATCAATTTCAGGATCAGCAGTCAATAAATTCTGAATGTTTTTCGAAACAAAATATTCGGTACCTGGTGAATCAACTTCATTGTTTTCAACGAGCGGAACCCAAATAGGACAAGCTTCCTGTGTGGTTTTAACCACTCTTCCACCTGCCCATTTATCAAGTTCAATAGGATAAGAATTAGAAAGTACTGTTCCAACGGTTCCTAATATTCCAACATGACCGTTCTTAGTAATTTGTCCGATTGCTTCAACAGCAGGACGGATAACCCCCAAAACTCTTCGATCTGACCCTAGTGCTGAAAGGTCATTTTGCTGAATAGTGCGCAATGCCTTGGCAGAAGCTGTATTGCAAGCCAGAATAACCATAGGACAGCCCATTTCGAACAGTTTCGTTACAGCCTGAAGCGTATATTCATATACCACCTCAAATGAACGCGAGCCATAAGGAGCACGTGCATTGTCGCCCAGATAAATAAAATCGTACCCTGGCAGGTCATTCAAAAATTCTTTCAGGATGGTTAACCCACCATAACCTGAATCGAAAACACCGATCGGTTGAAATTCGGAAGTCATTAGATTTGAGTTTTAACAAAATTAAAAAAGCCATCTCAAATAAGATGGCTTTTCCATTATTTTTTCTTTTCAGACAGAAACTACTGAATACCTAATTTTGTCTTAACAAAAGGAAGGATATCCAAACTTTCTTTTGAGTTGTATAGAATTACTCTTGAACTCATATCAAATACATAAACAAGACCTTTTTCTGCACCAACTTCTTTTATTGCTTTATCAGCTTTATCAAATACTGGCTTTAACAATTCACTTTGCTTAGTCTGAAGTTGTTGGCTAGCACTGGATTGATAATTTTGAATACGTTCGTTCATGGCATTCAAATCCTCTTCTTTCATTTTCCGCACAGTTTCCGACAAAGAATCTTTTTTGGATGTGTACTCTACAATTTTTGTCTGTAATTCTTTCTGCATGAGAGTTAATGCATCTTCCAATTCTTTTTGAAATGCAGTAAATTGTTTTTCCGCTGTAGCTCTTTCAGGCATAAGGCCTACCAAAGCCTGCAAATCAATATGACCAAATTTTGGTGCCTGAGCATTGGCAAAACCTGCTGAAAACAACAGAATTCCTAAAACACAAATTTTGAAAATACTTTTCATACTTTTCTAGATTAATTTTTTTGACAAATTTATAATATTAATTTTTATAACCAAGTTTAGCCAAAACCTGATCCGAAAGATCAAATTTAGGGTTCGTATAGATTAGAGTAATCCCGTTTGATTTATCGAAGATTACGGCATAATTTCCTTCCGTAGAAATTTCCTGAATGGCGTTAAACACATCATCTTGAATTGGCTTTACCAAACCCTGACGTTTTTTAAATAAATCGCCCTCCCGACCAAAGTATTTGCGTTGCAATTCTTTGTATTCCTTTTCTTTGGTAATGATTACATCTTCACGTTTCTTTTTCATCTCATCTGAAAGCAAAACACTCTCCGATTGAAAGTCTTTATACATCTGTTCAACCTCAGCATGCATTGATTCAAGTTCTTTCTGATATTGGGCTGAAAGCTGATCCAATTGCTCTTGTGCAGCCTTGTAAGATGGGATGTTTTCAAGAATATACTCCGTATCAACGTAAGCAAATTTTTGCGCAAATGTTGTTGCTGTTACTAACAGCAAAATACCGGTGATAATAAACATTTTCCTCATAATGGTTTGTTTTTAAATTGTTTTTTTGAGGGTTAAGCAAATACCAGACCAAATCAAATTTCATTAAAACTGTTGGCCGATTACAAAATGGAACTGACTTCCGGCTGCATCACTTTGTCCAGGAACTTTATCAAATCCATAGCCCCAATCAATTCCCATTAAACCAAACATTGGCAGGAATATACGAACACCTGCACCAGCCGAACGATGAAGTTTGAATGGATTGTAGTCGCTGAAATTATTCCAGGCATTACCAGCTTCAAGGAAGCCAAGCACATAAATAGTGGAAGAAGGCTTCAGGATTACCGGATACCTCATTTCCATAGATAATTTATTGTACAGATTTGATCCGTAACCAGTACTCAAACTATAATCCTTATAGCCTCGTAGAGAAACAATATCGCTTCCGTATAAATTATATCCCGACATACCTGAACCTCCAACACGGAATCCTTCGAATGGAGATTTACGGTTCTTATCGTAATAACCCAGAAATCCATATTCAAACTTGGTATGCAAAACTAAATTTCTGTTTTTCGAGATTGGTGAATACCAGTCCCCTTTGAACATCCACTTATGGTATTCAATCCATTTATATCTTTGCTCGTTGGTAAGTTTAGGGTTACTATAATCAACACCATTTATTAATGAATACGGAGGTGTCAATTGAAGTGAAAGAGTAAAGCTTGATCCGCTTCGTGTATATAATGGGTTATCCATCGAATTTCTGCCAAATGCCGTTTTAAAGCTAAAGTTATTAAAACCTCCATTCCCATTACCAGTTCCATCATTAAGGAAATAATAATACCCTGCCATATTCTGCAGTTTATAATGTTGAAATGATAGTTCGTGATACATAGTAAAATAATCGTCAGGCCACGACAATCGGTAACCATAACCCAATGCAACTGCTGAAGTAATCTGAATCTGATCACTGGCTGATGATTGGTTGGAATAGTTATAATTTGTTCCTGCATCAATACCGTAATTTCCATAGTAACCATTACCTCCATAGCCATTGGACCCATAAGGTGAATAACCACCATAACCGCTACCATAGCTACTGTATGGATCGCTGTAACTATTGTAGGAATTATTGGCCGAATAATTCACAGCTGAATAAGACAATGAAAGCGTAAATGAATTCGGTTTTTTACCTCCCAACCAAGGTTCAGTGAATGTTAAACTATATGATTTATAGAATTTACCACTCGTTTGAGCCTTGAGGCTTAATGATTGTCCGTCTCCAGTTGGCAAAGGCCTCCAAGCTTCTTTATTCAAAATATTCCGAACCGAGAAGTTGGAAAATTTTAATCCAATGGTTCCTACAAACATATTGGCACCCCACCCTCCAGAAAGTTCAATCTGATCATTAGCTTTTTCTACAAGCTCATAATTGATATCTACAGTACCGTTTTCCGGATGTGGCCTCACATCAGGATTGATGGCTTCCGGATCGAAATGCCCCAATTGTGACAATTCCCTGACAGTTCTGATAATATCAGATTTACTGAACAAATCGCCTGGCAATGTCCTGAGTTCCCGACGTGCCACGTGCTCATTTGTTTTCGTATTACCCGAAATAATAATCTTGTCGATGGTGGCCTGTCTGCCTTCTACAATTCTCATTTCCAGATCAATCGAATCAGATTCAACCCGAGTTTCTACTGGCGAGAGGTTAAAAAATAAATACCCACGATCAAGGTAATCGCTACTTACAGCATCCTCATCATCTTTGGTTCGTTTATCCAATAATTTCTGATCGAATACATCTCCCTTTTTAATTCCAAGCCGGGCTGACAAGAATTCACTTGGATAAACTGTATTCCCTACCCATTTGATATTTCGGAAATAGTATTTATCGCCTTCATCAATCCAGATGTCTAGACGAATTCGGTCTTTATCAAGCTTAGTAATCGAATCTTTTAAAATTGTGGCATCACGATAACCCTTCTCATTGTATTTTTTAACTAGATTGAGTTTGTCTTCCGAATATTTTTCACCCAGAAATTTCTTTGAACTGAAAAAATTTCTAAGCTTCTTGGCTTTGGTTTTTTTCATCGAACCATCAAGAACACCAGCTTTAAGGTTCTTATTTCCGTGATAAACAATTTCACTTATTTTCACTTTCTCCTTCTTATCAACCACAATGTCCAGAATAACACTATTGGTCTGTGAAGTATCATCCCGTTGAATAATGTTGACTACGGTATTTAAGAATCCTTTATCAAGAAAAATATTTTTGATAATTTTACTAGCATTAACAACTTGATTATCTGTAACTTGACTACCTTTAAGCAACAATACCTTTTTAGTAATGTCGTCTTTCTCCGATTTAGTAACTCCACTAAAATTAACTTCAGCCAATCGTGGACGTTCCTGCAAATTGATACGCAACCAGATGCTGTCGCCAAGTATTTTTTCAGCAGTAATTTTCACATCCGAAAATAAACCATGGTTCCATAGTTTTTTAATCGAATTTGTAATGTTGTCACCTGGTACCATTATTTTATCACCCACATTCAATCCTGAAATCTGTAAAAGTACCTGAGTATCCAGATAACGAATTCCTTGCACATCCAACCCTGCTATAGTATATTCTTTGGGACTTGAATAGTAAATGGAGAAATTTGTGCTGTCTGCTTCCTGAGAAAAGACTTTCGGGCTGACCAACAGTAATATTAGAAAAAGTTTTATTCTTTGCATTCGATTCGTTATTGAATTATCATACTGATTGTTGACTCGTTTTTCCAAACCTTCTTTCACGATTTTGAAAGTCATAAATGGCCTCAAATAAATCTTCTTTCCTAAAATCAGGCCACAATTTAGGAGTAAAATATAATTCGGTGTAAGCTATCTGCCACAGTAAAAAATTACTGATCCGACATTCGCCACTTGTTCGAATAAGCAATTCAGGATCAGGCATTTCAGAAGTATTCAGAAAACAATTCATCAAATCGTAATCAATTTCTGATGGATCTAGCTTTCCAAGTTTTACTTGTTCTGCAATTCGCTTAACTGCTTCAACAATTTCCCATTTTGAGCTATAGCTGAGAGCTAAAACGAGGGTCAATCCAGTGCATAAATTGAGTTTATCTATCGACCAAGCCAATTTTTCCTGAACATTAAGAGGAAGACTTTTCACATCGCCGATCACTTTCAGCCGGACATTGCTTTTTTTCAATTCATCAGTTTCTTCGGAAATCGATTGAACCAAAAGACCCATCAAAGCATCAACTTCGTCTTTCGGGCGCAACCAGTTTTCGGTTGAAAATGCATATAGGGTAAGAAAATCAATTCCTATTTCACCAGCTCCTTCAACTACCGAGCGAACAGCTTCAACACCATGTTCATGGCCAAAGCTGCGTTCATTACCAAATTGAGCGGCCCATCGACCATTACCGTCCATAATGATGGCAATATGTCTTGGGATTCTATCTTCTATCAATTTATCTTTAAACATCGTATCTGTTTAAACTTTTTAATGCCAAACAAAATTAAATTTGAAACTTATAAAATCTCAGTTTTCACTATTTGTTCCTCGAATTATTATTAATTCCCCAATCCAGTATTTTCTTTTTCGGGGTTCTTAATTGCCATTCCTTATTTCCGTAAATCAGCTTATAAACCAGATGAACTCCCGTATATGCAGTCCAATCGTTGTTGTGATATTGGTCAGTGTAATATATTCGTATATCGTTGGCGTTTTTGTAACTCAATGGATCGTTCAGGTTGTCCAGTTTATCAGAGAAAGTTTTTCTCAATCCAGCTTCAAGCCCCAAACCAATCCGTTTGCTCAGATTAAACTTAAAACCCAATCCAAAAGGAATTGTTGGTGTCACTTCTGAGCCATCAACATTATCAATATAAAAACGGTAAGTTTGCATGCCTACACCCGCAAAGAGATAGGTTGAATAGGGTGTTTCCATATCTCCTACTATGTACTTGAAATAATTGAATTCAAATTGAAGAGAAATATCCAGCACATTTTTATTGAATTGAGTTGGAACAGCTTCAAATTGTCCGGTTGCTCCGATATTGCCATTTATAATATTAAACCGCAAGGCATAACGAGGATTAAAATTAAACCTCATAAAGGCTCCATATGCAGGATTAAACGACTTTTTCCATTCCGTCTTCGTCATATCTCCAAAATAAGTGCCTGCACCACCGAAAAAACCGACGTCAACACTTTGCTGTCCAAGTGCTTTAAAAACCATAAATCCTATCAAAAAAACTATAAATAATCGCTTCATTGAATTACAATTTTGAAAGGGTTGTAAATCTATAAATCATTCTGGCACTATCATTTACATTCTGAACATAACACCTTTCAAGTGCTACAAATGTAATACAATTCTGACATATCCATGCCTGGTGCATCTTATAAAACCCAAATAGAGGTTAAAAATTGTTAAGCATGACCAGAAATTAATTGCGTTTGTCGACACCCCACATGAGTTTATTTCGAAGTGTAGAGAAGAAACTGTGGTCCTTTAACCTGATAGTCTTGACGTTGAAAGAAGCTTTCCGGATCTTTAACAATGCAGAAAAGTAGATTGCTTCTGATTGTGAGTCAACAGAAGTAAGAAAATGAAGTCCGCGTCCTTCAACCATTAAAGTGATAGAATGATCGTCAGGAACAACAATTGGCCGGACGGTAAGGTGGTGAGGTGCAATCGGACTGATCACAAAATTTCGTGAATCGGGTGTAAGAATGGGACCGCCCACGCTGAGTGAATACGCAGTTGATCCGGTTGGGGTAGCAACGATCAGACCATCAGCCCAATAGGTATTTAAAAATTCGTCATTCACGTAAGTATGAATATTTATCATTGAAGACGAATCGAGCTTTGTCACCGTTATTTCATTCAAGGCATAATTGAAATCAGAATGATTTTCGTGCACAATCTCTAATTCTAATACAGTTCTTTCATCAATTATAATATTTCCGGCAATAATGTCATCCAATGCATTTTCAATTTCATCACGCGAAATATCCGAAAGGAATCCGAGTCGTCCTGAATTGATACCAACCAATGGTATCGAACTTTTTTGTGCTACCAGGAATGATTTCAACAAGGTACCATCGCCCCCAAGGCTGAAAATAAACGAAACATCTTCAGGTAAGTCATCACTATTTTCGAAAATGCCGGCAACTTCAGGATTTAAACCACACTCCTGTTGAATGTATTTCAAAAAAGGGCCGTAAACAAAATTCTCTATCTTTTTCTCTTTAAGAAGTTCCAAAAGCTTTGCTAATTCTTCAGTAAAATCAGGATTAACAGTGAGTCCGTAAAGCGCTATCTTCATTCGAAATAATCAGGTTAATATATTAGATATCTGCTCATCATTATCAAGCGTCATAGATATCAGATGTAAAAATCAGACATCCATGAATTTCATTAATTGATCATAGCGGTCATCATATAAATTCTGAATAATTGATTCATCCATATAAACCGCTTGAATGTTGTAATCATACCGGACAAATGTCTGAATTATTGATGACAAATCAACTACATTTATTTTCAGCGTTACATTCATACGTTTAGAGTCTTTTTCCTCATTGATATAAAAACTAAGGATTTTGGCATCATTACCTTCAACTATCTGTGCAATTTGCGACAAAGAATAATCTATTGAATTCAATTCCAACACTATAACTCCTCCAGGTTCTTGAACAGCTACCAGATCAGCAAATTTCTGTGCCAAATCGAAAACAGTAATTACACCACAATAATCATGATAAAGATCAAGCACTGGTAAAGCACTTAGCTTAAGTACTGATATGACTGAAAATACTTCATATATGTGCTGGTTCACGTGAATATGTGGCGAAGGTAAATGATCTACATAATCACCCAAAGGTTTATCGATGATATTTAAATCATAAATAATTTTATCAGATATCAGGCCAACCAATCTTTTCCCATCTACAACCGGCAAATGTGAAATCCTAAATATTTCCATCCAATTGAGTGCTTTCTGACCATTATCAGTCAGTCGTAAAGGAGGTACTACTTCAGAAATTAGATTCTGCGCTATCATTCTTTTTAAGTTTTCTGTTCAATCTTAATCAAATCTAAAATTGTAACTTGCGCCCTTAAATTATAGATCATGACCAGACTTAGTGTAAATATAAATAAAATAGCAACATTAAGAAATTCAAGAGGAGGAAATACCCCAAGTGTAGTTGAAGCAGCCATCAACTGTCAAAAATTTGGAGCTCAGGGAATTACAGTTCATCCAAGACCTGATGAACGGCACATTCGTCGACAAGATGTTTTTGACATTAAGCCTCATATTAACACAGAGTTAAACATTGAAGGCTATCCAAGCGAAGAATTTATTCAATTGGTGATTGCTGTTAAGGCAAATCAGGTAACATTGGTTCCAGACGATCACAATCAGCTTACCTCCGACCATGGATGGGATACCGTAAAGCACAGTTCTTTCCTGAAAGAAGTTATCGCCCGGTTTAATTCGGAAGGTATCCGCACATCTATTTTTGTCGATCCTGTTGCTGAAATGATTGAAGGTGCCAAAGAAACCGGGACAAACCGCATCGAGCTTTACACCGAACCTTTTGCAAAGCTATATCCGATTGATCCACTTAAAGCTGTTGCCCCTTTTAAAGAATCTGCGAAATTGGCCCATCAATTGAAACTTGGTATAAATGCCGGACATGATTTAAGCCTGAAAAATCTTCGTTTTTTCAATGACCATGTGCCATTCCTCGACGAAGTTTCAATAGGTCATGCTTTGATTGCCGACGCCCTGTATCTTGGCTTAAAAAACACAATTCAAGAATATCTTTCCTGCCTGAAATAATCTCATTCATGGAACTCTTTTTTAGAGAAGAAGGCGACGGATTTCCGCTTGTAATTATTCACGGATTATATGGTTCATCGGATAACTGGCTGACTGTTGGAAAAAAGTTAGGTAAATACTTTAAAGTTTACATGATCGACCAACGCAACCATGGCCGTTCACCTAATTCAGAAAAGCATACCTACGAATACCTAAAAAACGATCTTGCCGAATTTTTCAATCAGCAGAAAATTGGAAAAGCAATTGTTATGGGGCACAGCATGGGAGGGAAAACTGCCATGTGGTTTGCAGCCGATTATCCTGAAATGATCGAAAAACTAATTATTGTTGATATAGCTCCAAAAGACTATTTTTTACTGAACGATGAAAGTCAGTATTATCTGCACAAAAATATTCTGCGTTCTATGCTCGATATAGATTTCAGCAGAATGGAATCACGGAAAAACATTGAAAATTACCTTCTTGATCGAATTGACAGTTCGCAGATCGTTCAATTTTTACTCAAAAACATACATCGCAACAAAGAAAAGAACCAGTTTGAATGGCGACTTAATGTTCCGGTATTGTTCGACAATCTCGACGAAATCATCAGTGGCGTAAACGAAAGATGGTTCAACGACCGCTTGCCTATTTTTAACTATCCGGTTTTATTTATCAAAGGAGCAAATTCAAATTATATCCTTCCTGAAGATTACAAAACCATCCGTCGCATTTATCCAGAAGCTCAAATCGTTGAAATCCCAAATGCAGGACACTGGCTCCATGCCGAACAACTAGAGCTTTTTATTGAGGCTGTTCTGAAATTTTTGCAGAGAAGTTAATATTTTAGTCAATAGAAAGCTTGAAATTTCTTTTATCGGTTATACTTTTTTGTTATTTCCCTCAGAAATATCGAATGGTTCGAACGTATCTGAGGCCATGAGAAACGCCATGTCCAGTTTCCAGAGGCAGTTCCAGGAGTATTCATCCTTGCCTCACTATCAAGTCCCATAACATCCTGCATTGGAATAATAGCCATCGCTGCCGAAGATGCCCACACGTATTCAATCATTTGGCGAACTAATTCTTTCCCATTTCCCTTTATATACTTCCGAAGCATTTTTCGCTCTGACTTTTCAATCGAATTGAACCAACCTAGTGTAGTATCATTATCATGAGTACCAGTGTACGCTACAAAGTTTACTCCATAGTTATGTGGTAAATTCTCATTCTCAGCATCCGATCCAAAAGCAAACTGCAATATCTTCATTCCCGGCAAGCCAAAATCGTCACGAAGCTTTTCAACTTCCGGAGTAATGACACCCAAATCCTCTGCAATAATATTCATCGTGTCCAGTTGCTCCTTCAGCTTTTTAAACAGTTCAAATCCTTTGGCTGGAAGCCACTTTCCCACTATTGCTGTTTTTGCTTCAGCAGCTACGGCCCAAAACGATTCAAGCCCCCGAAAATGGTCAACCCTAACCTGATCGAACATCCGAAGGTTAAAATGAATCCGGGCCAGCCACCAGTCAAAATCGCGTTCAGCTACTCTTGCCCAATCGAATACTGGATTACCCCAAAGTTGACCGGTTTCGCTAAAATAATCAGGAGGAACGCCACCGACTTTTGTGGGCTTAGAATCTTTGTCTAACATAAAAATATCCTGATTGGCCCAAACGTCCACACTATCGAGCGAAACATATAGTGGAATATCACCAATAATCCGAACATCTTTCGAATTGGCATATTTTTTCAGTTTAAACCACTGCCTGAAAAATATAAATTGTTGGAAACGATAAAAATCTATTTCAGCATGCAACTCTATAAAAGCTTCCTGAAGTGCATGTTTATCGCGGGTAACAAGAGTTTTGTCCCAGGTATTCCAAACGGTTTCCCCGTTTTTTGTTTTCAGTGAACGAAACAGGGCATAATCGTCGAGCCACCATGAGTTATGGCTCATAAATATCACATATTCGGCTTTGTACCGATCAAAATTTGTTTTAAACCCAACAAATGCTGCACGGAATATGGTGGTTTTCCACTCTTCTACCCTTTCGAATTCAACTTTTTTAGTTTTAAAATGCTGATCAATAACAATACTTTTTGAAATTAACCTATCGTTAACCAGTTGCTGAATATCAATAAACATTGGATCTCCGGCAAACGCCGAGTAGCATTGATAGGGCGAATTACCATACCCAGTTGGACCTAAAGGCAAAATCTGCCATATCTTCTGCTTGGTTTTAGCCAAAAAATCGACGAACTGAAAAGCATCTTTTCCTAAACTACCAATACCGTCGTCGCCCGGAAGCGAACTTATATGCAACAAAATTCCGCTACTTCTTTCCATAACTATTGAATTAAATTTCGGTAAGTTTTTAGGAAACCAGCTGTTTCTCTAACAATACGTTGAACTGCCAACCCATGCTGAATGCCAGATACAAATGCTTTCTGATCGTCACCTTTCAGAAAAATATAATGGGCGTGAATCATCGAACGCAACCATCCTGGAGGAACATGTCCTGAAGGGAAACTACTGATTGGTATGTAATTACTACCAACCACCTGTTTGATCCATTGTCCGGTTTCTTCCAGATAATACTCAAAATAGTCAGCCGAATGCGACGAATAGCGCAACATTCCATTTTCAGCATAAATTTCGAGCGACACCAGATCGCCTGTACCGGAACTGATCCGGCTTGCAGACAGTGTTCCGGCAGCAAAATTCTCAGGATGAAACAATGATATAGAACTGAACAAATCTGAACTTTCAGGAACGTCATTAAAGTGTCCTGACTGAAAAGCACTTGTTATTTGTAGATTTTCACCCAGAAATGCCATCAAGAGGCTGATGCCATGCGAACCCAAGTCAGCCATTGCGCCGCCGTCAGGAGCAGGCGTAAGACGCGAAATCCGTTTATCGCGATATGACTTCAGTAAATAATCGCCATGATAATATTTCAGATCAAAATGGATGGGGTTCCCCAATTTTCCTGAATGCCAGAAAGCCAATGCTTCACGCACAGAAGCCGTTTGCAAATATTGAAAGCCAACCTGAATTTGTTTATCTGTTTCAGTCGCCAGTTTGGCTATTTGCGCTTCTTCATCCTGATTGGAACAAACAGGTTTTTCGAGGTAAATACGCCTGACAGCAGGCATTTCAAGAGCAAGTTTTAAATGTTCAAAATGAACCTTGTTCGGACCAAGAATCAATACAGTATTGATATTGTGATCAGTTTTAAATTCCTCAATTGATAGTGATTTCTTAAAACCAAACTTTTTAGCAAAAGCATCCCGATTTTCCTTATGAGCCGAACAAACAGCTTCGAACTCAATTTCAGGAACTTCAGAATAAAAATACTTGAGCGAATTCAGTGCAAAAGCATGAACACGGGCTATTCCTCCCGCCCCAAAAAAACCGACAACCATTTTTTCTGAAACCATATCAATCGAATAATGATCAAAGTTACCTAACTATTCCAAATTTCCCAGGCTTTTAATGCCTGAAGATGCAGCATTTCAAGACCATTTTTTGTTTTGGCACCCTGTATTTTTGCTTTTTTTAGAAACAAGGTTTCTTCCGGATTGTAAACCAGATCGAAACAAACATGGTCGGCGGTAATGAATTGATAGGGAATATCGGGACATTGATCAACATTCGGGAAAGTGCCAATTGGCGTGGCATGAATAACAATCAGATATTCGTTCAACAATTGTTGGTCGATCTGATTGTACCTGATTTCATTCTCAAAAATTTGCTCTTCGATGGTTGCCGAAACAAACTCGATCTTCAATTTATTTAAGATATGTTTGATCGCTTTCGAAGCTCCTCCGGTTCCAAGGATCAAAGCTTTTTTGTGTTTTTCTTCAAGCATAGGCCGAAGTGAATTCTCAAACCCATAAATGTCGGTATTGAATCCTTTCAGGAACCGGTTGCCGTTTTGGTAGGTTATTTTAACAGTGTTCACTGCACCGATTTGTTCTGCTTCACTGTCAATTTCATCCAGAAACTGCATGATTTGCTGTTTGTACGGAATGGTGCAATTTAACCCACAGATGTTTTTGTCACGATCGAAAATGTCTGGAAATTCGTCTACGTTGTCCAGTTCAAAATTTACATATTCATGCCCAGCAAGGTTTTCATTCTTAAACTTTTCAGTAAAAAAGTTTCGGGAAAACGAATATCCCAGTCGATGCCCAATTAGTCCAAATGTTTTCATATTTCGTTTTTAAATTTCACTCAGTTCCAACCAGCGCAATTCTTTTTCTTCCAAGAGTTCGGTGATTACGCTAAACCGAGTCGATTTTTCTTGCAACTCACTACTAGTTAATACTCCTGAATTTAAATCGTCGTTGATCTGTGATTTTTCATTTTCGAGAGCTTCAATGTCTTTTTCAAGCTGTTCCAGCTCCTTCTTTTCATTAAAAGTCAACTTCCGTTCTTTTACTTTTGCAGGTTTCGGCTGCTCTTTGGGTTCCGGTTTTTTCAGTTTTTTTTCTTGTTCCTCTTCTTCCAGTTGCTTGTTTCGCCATATTGTATAGCTTCCCGGAAAGTCTTTGATTGTTCCTGCACCATCAAAGACAAAAAGATGATCGACGATTTTATCCATGAAATAGCGGTCGTGCGACACAATGATCACACAACCCTGAAAAACCCGAAGATACTCTTCCAAAACAGCCAGCGTCATGATATCCAAATCGTTGGTAGGCTCATCCAGAATCAGAAAATTCGGGTTTGTCATCAGTATTGTGCAAAGATACAAACGTCGTTTTTCGCCACCTGAAAGCTTTTCAACAAACGAATATTGCGTATCCGGCGGAAACAAGAAGGTTGTAAGCAGTTGTGATGCAGTTAGTTTTCGCCCATCATCAAAGTTGATCACCTCTGCGATTTTCTGTACAACATCAATTACTTTGTCGCCCGGATTAAACTCGATGCCAGTTTGCTGATAATAGCCAAAACGAATGGTTTGTCCGATTTCGACCAAGCCACTGTCTGCCTGTATATTTCCGGTAACAATATTTAGAAAAGTAGATTTCCCGGTACCGTTTTTGCCGACAATCCCCACTTTTTCGAAACGCTGAAATTTATACGAGAAATCTTTGATTAGACAAAGTGAATCGTATGATTTGCTAATATGATAGAGATCGAGAATTTTATTTCCGATCCGTGATGAATTCATACTAAGTTCGATATTGTTCTCATTCAGGTTTTGCGATGCCTTAATCTTCAGGTCATCAACGCGTTCCATTCGGTACTTGGATTTGTGCCCGCGGGCTTGCGGCATTCGCCTCGACCATTCCAACTCTGTACGAAGCAGGTTTTTGGCCCTTTCAACAACCGCTGCAGTGGAATCCATCCTATCCTGACGTTTTTCTAGAAAGTATGAATAATTTCCGCGATAACGGTAAACAGTATTACCCTCCATTTCAAGAATTTCATTACAAACCCTGTCAAGAAAATACCGGTCGTGCGTGACCATGAAAAGGGTAATTTTGGTTTTTTCGAGGTAGTTTTCCAACCACTCAATCATTTCAAGATCAAGGTGGTTGGTAGGCTCATCCAACATCAGCAAATCAGGCTCATTGATCAAGACATTGGCCAGTGCAACGCGTTTCTTTTGTCCTCCAGAAAGTTCAGAAATTCTTTGATCGTAATCGTTTATTTTCAGTTGGGTAAGTATCTGTTTTACTTTCACTTCATAGTCCCAGGCATGATGGTGTTCCATCAGTTCGGTGTATTTCGTAATATCATCCTTGTGATTCAGACGCAATGCATTCTCGAAATTACGGATGATTTCCACCATTTCATCGCCCGACTGAAATACTGCCTCGAAAACCGTGTTATTTTCATCCAGATCAGGAATTTGTTTGAGGTAACCAATTCGGATATCGCCAGTTTTGGTTATTTGCCCCGATTCTGGTGTATCGTTTCCGGCCAGCAATTCCATAAGGGTTGTTTTCCCGGCGCCGTTCCGGGCTATAAGGGCAATCTTTTGATGCTCAAATATGGTGAATGAAATATTTTCGAATAGCAACTGTTCGCCAAATCGCTTTGATAAATTTTCGGCCTGTAAAAACGGGGTCATATTTTTTTCTGCAAAAATAACAATTTCATCCAACCAAAATGAGATCTGAAAGAAGACGTGTGTTTAGTGGTTTTTAATTAAGTTTGAAATCGTAAAAAATGGAATGAAATGGACAAAAAAGAACGATTTGAACGGGTGATCAGTTATTTTCAGAAGGAAATGCCAATCGCTGAAACCGAGCTGGAATATAATGATCCTTACCAATTGCTGGTGGCAGTGATTTTGTCAGCACAATGCACTGACAAAAGAGTCAATCAGATCACCCCGGAATTGTTCAAGCGATTCCCTAGCGCTGAAACACTTGCTAATGTTGACTCAGCAGAAGTTTTTGACTATATCCGTTCGTGCTCATACCCAAATAATAAAGCAAAACATTTGGTTGGAATGGCAAAAATGCTGGTGAACGATTTTGCCGGAAAAGTACCAGATGACATAGATGAATTGCAGAAATTACCAGGAGTAGGTAGAAAAACAGCCAACGTAATCGCATCAGTGGTTTATAACAAACCAACCATGGCCGTTGACACACATGTTTTCAGGGTGGCTGCCCGTATTGGTTTGAGTACTAATTCGAAAACACCATTGGAAACGGAGAAACAACTGGTCGAATATTTTCCGCAGGAATTGCTGCCACTTGCTCATCATTGGCTGATTTTACATGGACGATATACCTGTCTGGCCCGTTCGCCAAAATGCAGTGAGTGCGGATTAACAGACGTTTGTGTTTACTTTCAGGAAGCACACACAAAAATTGTCAAACGCTAAACCCGACTGATCTTTCAGCTTCAGTTTAGTCAGATCAGTCTGTTTCTCAGCAGAATATTAAATGTTCACATTTTCAGAGAAATATATTTTAGTAATTTTTTTATTTTTTCTCAAACTTCGTACATTTGCCATAAATTAAACTTAAAAAATAGAGTTATGGCTTATAGAATTTCAGAAGAATGTATTGCTTGCGGTACTTGTATCGATGAATGTCCTGTTGAAGCGATTTCAGAGGGAGATATCTATAAAATTGATGCTGACCTTTGCACTGATTGTGGATCGTGTGCCGAAGTTTGTCCGGTTGATTGTATTGCTATTGCTGAGTAATTTCCGGTCGACATAAAGCTTTAAGAAGCTGATCTTTATAAAGATCAGCTTCTTTTTTGTTCAAATAATTTACTGAATATCAGTATTTATTTTTAATTACGGGTAACCAGTTGTCCTAAAAACTGCAATTAGGAATTTCTGTACCATAAATAATTTGACTTTTGATGAAACAATAATGATTAAGTACAACCAGCATTGCAATCATTTTCTATTTTTATAGCCTCATTAAAAAACTATCGGTATGCTGGATTTTAGAAACCTGAATATCAAGAATAAATTAAGGATACTAAGTGCTGTTTCAGTATTTAGTATTGTGGTTTTAGGGTTTATATCCAATTATTTTTTCAAAACCAGCAAAATGCTTGGAATTATTATCAATGCCGAAAGGATACATAATAACACATTTCAAGAAGGAGTAGAAGACTACTATAAATTCCAGTCAACAGGAAACCGGCAATTACTTGATACTGCAATTGTAAAAATTGAAACGGCCAACCAAATGGCCTATCAATTTGCAATAATTGACCAATCGTTGCAACTACCTAAAAATGAATATATCAATATTTTTTACCATTATTATAAAGAGGCCTATAATTACGATCGGTCGAATGCTTACCTGATGGCAAACAGGATTAAGCTGTTTTTAATGCTGAAGAATGACAAGCTGGCCAAAGCACAAGAAATTACCAGAATCGGGTATTTATTGGGCGAAAAAATAAAAAAAGAAATACATATATACCAAACCGATACTATTTTAACCAAAAGCAACTCGATTGAGGAAGATTTGACTAAAATCAGAGCATTCTACCGCGATTTTGCAGTAACAATTACTTCGCTCGACGATTTTGCCAATAGCCTGTTTCTGGCGGGTATAATACTGATTGTCATTCTGTTGGTAATAACTGTTTCACTGATATCTACGCTTATCTCCAAATCTATTGTTGATCCGGTTCAGGAAATGGTCCTGAAATTTGGAGTGATTGCCCGTGGAAACCTCAATACCGAAATTTCAATTGATACAGATAACGAAATAGGCAAGTTGGCCAATTCATTCCGCGAGATTCAAAACGGCTTGCGCAAAGTTATTGAACATACTAAAAAGGTTGCTGCAGGCGATTACAATACTCAGATTTCCCCAAGATCAGATGAAGATGAGCTGAGCATTGCCCTCAATAAGATGGTAATACAACTAAAGGAATCGTACGAAAAAGCAGAACTGGATTCATGGTATAAATCCGGAATAAACCTGCTCAATGAAAAATTGAGTGGCGATCAAAACACATCAGCAATTTCAGGGCATTCTTTGTCGTTTATGATGGATTTTCTTCATTCACAACTTGGAAGTATTTATTTATATAATTCTGAATACCAATCTCTTAAATTAAATAATTCAGCAGGTTTTGATCCGAAAAAACTTAAGGATCGGATTAAATTAAACGAAGGGCTGTCAGGCCGGGCCGGAGCCGAAAAAAGAATAATTTCTTTGTCTGATATTTCGGATGATGCCTACATTACTTATTCTGCTTCAGGCGAATTCAATCCAAAACAAGTAGTTGCCGTTCCCTTGCTTTTTAACGAAATACTGGTTGGCGTTCTCGAATTGTCATCCAATCATTCCTATTCAGAAATTGAAATTCAATTCTTGGAAGATGCTTCCGAGATTATAGCTATCAACCTGAGTTCGGCAATAAGCATATTGAAAACAAGCGAATTACTGCAGAAAACACAGGATCAGGCAAGCGAACTTCAGGTTCAACAAGAAGAGTTAAGGGTAGCCAACGAGGAATTAACCGAACATACCAAGGTTCTCACTGAAAGTGAAAAACGACTTCAGGTGCAACAGGAAGAATTGAGAGTGGCCAATGAAGAGCTTGAAGAACGAACCCGGCAACTCGAAATACAGAAGGACGATATCAGCCTGAAAAACAAAGAATTGACAGATACCAGGGATAAATTGGAAATTAAAGCCAAGGAATTACAGCTGGCCAGTCAATACAAATCGGAGTTTTTGGCAAATATGTCGCACGAACTACGAACTCCCCTCAATAGTTTATTGATTCTTTCAAATTTACTGGGCAACAATAAAAAGGGTAATCTGACAGATGATCAGGTAAGATCGGCTAAAATTATTCATAAAAGTGGTACGGATTTGCTTTATCTCATTAACGAAGTGCTTGATTTATCGAAGATTGAGGCTGGGAAAATGAGCGTTGAAATTGGAAGTGTAAAAACCATCGATATTAAGGAAGAAATCCTGATGAATTTTAATGCCACTGCTGAAGATAAAAAACTGGCGTTCGAAGTTCATATTGATCAAAACTTTCCTTCGCAATTTGACACAGATCGTTACCGCTTGATGCAAATACTCCGAAACTTGTTATCAAACGCTTTCAAATTTACCGTTTCAGGAGGTGTCACTGTCGATTTTATGCCGGTATTCAATCAATATGTTTTCAGAAATCCTGATTTGAATTCTTCTAATTCATGCTGCATAAGAGTAACAGACACCGGAGTTGGTATTCCGGCAGAGAAAATGGAAGCAATTTTTGAAGCATTTCAACAAGCCGACGGTAGTATCTCACGCAAATTTGGCGGTACCGGTTTGGGATTATCCATTTCGAAAGAACTGGTTAGGATGCTGGGTGGTGAGATTCAGCTCGAAAGTAAGATCAACAAAGGTTCGTCATTCTATATTTACCTGCCAGTCAAACAATTATCCGAACAGGAAATCACAGAAAGCAGACAAATTCAAACTGATTCTATGTCTGAGAATGTCAACATCCAATCAGATACAAACGAAAAGAAACAACAAGCGATTCTTCCTATATTTATCAGTGATGACAGGGATCAGGCAATGAATGAACCGACCGTATTAATTATACATCCATTGCAACAGCAGGCTGAAAAGTTTCTGCAACAAGCAAGGGCAAAGAACTACAAAGCTATTGCTGCTGCTACTATTAATGATGGAATTCTTTTGGCCGAAAAATTCTATCCCAAAGCCATTATGTTGGCAGTTGAACTTGCAAGAAATAAAGGCAAACAGAACTATCATAAACTAAAATCACATCCATTAATTAGTAAACTCCCAGTTCATCTGATCTCGCCAATTGATTACGGAGAACCTGCTGAAGAAACTGAACTTAAAACGCTTGAAACTGTTGAATTTGCAGATGCGCTGAAACAACTTGATACGCAGATGATTTCTCATTCAAAAAGGATTTTGATTGTAGAAGACGATATGGTGACCCGGCAACTGGTGAAAGATCTATTATCGGAGCTTGATATTGAGATCAAAGAAGCCAATTATGCAGAAGCTGCCTTTGAAATAATGACTAAAGAGAATTTCGATTGCATTATTCTTGATTTGGGATTACCTGACTATTCAGGCAAAGAATTACTTGAAAAACTAAAACTGAATGGTATTTCAATCCCGAAAGTGATTGTTTACACCGGAAAAGAGTTGATGAAAGAGGATATAAAAAATCTAAACAGCTTTACCAACACAATCATCCTTAAGGGTTTAAAATCAGATGAGCGCCTGATGGATGAAATAACCCTATTTCTTCATCAGGTTTCGAAGACCATTTCGGGAGCAAAGGCCAAAGCACATTCATCTGAGAATGATACTTTATTCAAGGGGAAAAAAATACTGGTGGTCGATGATGAAATCAGAAATGTATTTGCACTTGGTAAGGTATTGGAGGAAAACGAAATTGAAGTTTTTGAAGCAGAAAATGGACAAATTGCAATTGATATACTGAAAGAAAATAAATCGATTGATTTGGTTTTAATGGATGTGATGATGCCGGTGATGAACGGATATGAAGCCATGCGGATTATCAGGAGTACCCCTGAAATTATGAATATTCCGATAATCTGTCTGACGGCAAAAGCCATGAAGGAAGATCAGGAAAACGCCTTAAAAAACGGTGCCAATGACTATTTATCAAAACCGCTGAACGAAGAAAAACTGTTTGCAATGTTGAAAATATGGTTATATAAAAAATAAGAACTAATGATGAACCCTAAAATACTGATAATTGACGATTTGCTCGAAAATATGATTGGACTGGAGGCCATTCTGGAGGATTTTGAAATTGATTTAGTAAGGGCCTTTTCAGGTGAGGAGGCTCTAAAACTCAGTCTAAAAGATGAGTATGCCCTGGCAATTTTAGATGTTCAAATGCCTGGTATGAATGGCTATGAAACCCTTGAATTGATGCGGCAACGCAAAAAAACAAAATATCTTCCTGTAATTTTTGTTTCAGCCATTCATCAAAGCGACCTGCACATCATTAAAGGAATCGAAACCGGTGCGGTTGATTTCATTCCCAAACCCATTATTCCGGATATTCTGAAAGGAAAAGTGAGGGTCTTTCTCGATTTGTACTTGCAGCATAAAAAGATGGATGATTTACTGGCACAGATGGAAGAAGCAAACGTGAACCTGAAAATTGCCAAGGGGAAAGCCGAAATTGCAACCCAGACAAAGTCGATGTTTCTGGCTAACATGTCACACGAAATAAGAACACCACTCAACGGTGTGATCGGGTTATCAAGATTTCTTCAGAATACACCCCTGAATAGTGAGCAGAAGGAATTGATCAATATAATTACCACTTCAGGCGAAAACTTGTTGCTAATCATCAACGATATTCTCGACTTTTCGAAAATCGAATCTGGACAAATTCAACTTGAAAACATCGATTTCAATCTGAAAGACCTTGTAAATAACGTATTTCAGCTCATGAAATTCAAGGCTGAAGAAAATGGAATAGGTCTGGATTATTTTATTTCTGATAATATTCCGGCTTTTTTGACTGGAGATCCTTTGCGTATCAGTCAAATTCTGATGAACCTTGTCAACAATGCCATCAAATTTACTCGCGTTGGGAAAGTAGATATACATATTGACCCCATTGATAAAAATGACAAAACAGTTCGATTGTTATTCAGGGTTATCGATACTGGAATTGGAATAACAGATGACAATAAACAGTTGTTATTTAAAGAGTTTGCTCAGGCAGAATCATCTATTAGTCGTGAATATGGCGGCACCGGCTTAGGGCTGGCGATATCCAAAAATCTGGTAATACTGATGAACGGCGAAATAGGAGTCAACAGTGTTTTGGGGCAGGGATCTGAATTTTGGTTCAGGCTTCCTTTGAAAGAAGCTACCGTTTCGATAATACATGAAAATAACAATGTTGTTGAAGACCTTCCGGTTAACCTTACGATTTTATTGGCTGAAGATAACCGTATCAACCAAAAAGTAGCAACCTTGACACTTCGACAACTTGGATTTGAATGCGATATAGCCGAGAACGGGCTTCAGGCATTAAATATGTATAAGGATAAACAGTATGATCTGATTCTCATGGATATGCAAATGCCTGAGATGGACGGACTTCGATCGACAAAAATGATCAGGGAATACGAAAGAGTTGAACTTATAAAACATCCATGCTTCATTGCTGCAGTTACAGCCAACGCATTGGTCGAATATAAACAGCTTTGTTTTCAGTCAGGTATGAATAATTTTCTGACCAAGCCATTTACGGATCATGAACTCCGGAATATTCTGCTGGAAGTCGTAAATCACCAGAGAAAACATTAATTTTTATGACCAGGGCTAACTACAATGAATCGGATACCGAACTTTTCAACATCGAGTTGCATTTATTGTTGGAAGCCATATTTTTGAGGTATGGACATGATTTCAGAAATTATAGTAAAGCCCATATAAAGCGACGGATCTTACATCGGTTGGCCATCAGTGATATACCCACAGTAACGGAACTTCAGAATAAAGTTCTGAGGGACCGGCATTTTTTTAAAGATTTTCTTAACGACCTTTCAATCAATGTGACTGAAATGTATCGTGACCCTGATTTTTACAGATCGTTGCGCGAAAATATTATCCCTAAACTTCGGACTTATGCTTATTTTAAGATTTGGCATGCCGGATGCGCCACTGGGGAAGAAGTATATTCGCTGGCAATACTGTTACAAGAGGAAGGTTTGCTCGATCGATGTCAGGTTTATGCCACCGATTTTAATCAAAAAGTGCTGGAAATTGCAAAAGAAGGTGTTTATCAAAGAGTTGACATAGAGCAACATGAAAAAAATTATCTGCTAGCTGGCGGAAAAAATAAACTATCGGATTACTACAAGTCGATGTACGGTTCGGTAATGTTCAACAAAGAATTATCGAATCGCATAGTGTTTGCTGACCACAATCTTGTGACTGACAGTGTTTTTGCTGATGTCAACCTGATATTATGCCGAAATGTGATGATATATTTTGAAAAAAGCCTTCAGGAAAAAGTACTTGGCTTGTTTTATGAAAGCCTTGTTCCTTCAGGGATTCTATGTCTTGGCACGAAAGAAAGCATCAAGTTTACCAAATATGGAAAGCTGTTTGAAGCCATCGACGACAAGCAAAAAATATTTAAAAAGCTACTAATCTGATGTATAAAGCAATTGTGATCGGGACTTCTTATGGCGGTTTGGAGGCTTTAAAACTCATACTACCAGCTTTCAGAAAAGGTTTTCCATTACCAATTATTATCGTTTTGCACATTGGCGATCACAGTAATGATACGTTTATAAATCACTTGAATTCAATTTGTGATTTGGAAGTAAAAGAAGCCGATAGTAATGAACCAATTTTGCCTGGGATTATTTATTTTGCACCGCCAAATTATCATCTGCAGGTAGAAAATGATTTCACTTTTTCATTGTCAATAGATGAAAAACTTAACTTTTCAAGGCCATCGATCGATGTTTTGTTCGAATCAGCCGCTTGGGTTTACACTAAATATTTAATTGGTGTTATATTAACCGGAGCCAATTCTGACGGAGCCAATGGCTTGAAAATAATTAAGGATTTAGGTGGAAAAACGATCATCCAAAGTCCTTGTTCTGCAACCTCACCTAACATGCCTCGCGCTGCTTTGAAAATTGCCAATCCAGATATCAAACTGAAATTGGAAGAAATCGCCGCTAAATTAATCGAACTTGCTTTTGAAAAGTGATAACTGTTTGATGGTAAATTTAATATGGGTGATTATTCCTGACACAATTACACATATTCGATTTTAAAAAACAAAGATTCAGACATAATTGTTCACTTGCTCCTGATGAATATATTGATTTCAGTTATCGATGATATGACAGTTGTGTCAGTACTCATTTACAACTATGAAATGTTGACAGGTGACTGTTTTCAGGAAGGATTAAGACTGGGCAATCTTACCAAAGGAAGTCAGTAAAATCTTATATTTAGGTTGGCTGTTGTTTTATTCAACCAATCTTGATGATTTGCCACCAAAAATAAAAGCACCTAAATCATTCGATTTAAGTGCTTTTTTAAATGTAATCTCAACTTTGGTGCCCGGAACAAGACTCGAACTTGCACAACCTTGCGATCACTAGTCCCTGAAACTAGCGTGTCTACCAATTTCACCATCCGGGCTTATGCTTTTCGTTCAAAGCGCTGCAAATATAGAAATATTTAGTTTCCGTGGAATGGTTTCCGTACATAAAATTTCAAAAAACTGAATATTTGAAGTGAACTGTTTCCTTTGTCAATCGTTCAAAGTTTGCAATCCACCCACATCCGTTCATTTATCGGCAAAAATCAGGGTTTGGTCGTTTTGATTGTTATTTGTCCATGTTAAATGCGGAACTTGTTGCTTCGAAAACAATACAAAAGCCATGCTTCAGGAATACACAAAACAATATTCGCAAATTTGGGAAACTTGTCCAAAGTCCTTCCCCGAATTCTCACGGGTATATACACAACCCGGGAAAAAGCTGAAGGAACAAACTCTTGATCAGTTTCTTCAATCAATAAAATCGTTCCGGAAAGAAAAAGTCAGTCTAAAAACAATGACTGAAGCAAATCAGCAAGTGTTTTTGAAGAATACAAGTGTTTTTTTACGCGATGGACTTGACTTTACCGACGATCAACTTGAAATCATGTTCTCTGACGATTTGATTGAAATAACAAAGACATTTGTGCGACAGGCCCGCGCTTTTGACCCTGATTTATCATTTCCGGACATCTTTCAGGCTTGCCGCAACGCATGGATTATGAATGGATTGCAATTGATAATGGGTCTTCAAATCCAGATAACACCTTCCATTTTTGCATACAGTATGTTGTATCCCTACACCGACAACTTTTTGGACGATCCGAAAATTTCAGGCTTTGAAAAAATGATTTTCAGCGAACGTTTTTTTAACCGGCTTTCAGGACAAAACCTGAAACCTACGAATAAAACAGAGCAAGCCATTTTTAGATTGGTTGAAATGATTGAAGATCAATACTCACGCAACGATTTTCCTGAAGTTTTTGATAGTTTATTGGATATTCACAACGCACAAACCGCCAGTTTAAAACTGATTCAGTGTTCCGATTCGCTTTCAGAACAGGAAACTCTAAAAATCTGTCTGGCAAAAGGCGGAGCTTCAGTGCTGGCCGACGGGTTTCTAGTTGCAGGCAAACTTACAGAAGCGCAAAAGTATTTCTTATATGGCTACGGTGCCTACCTTCAGTTACTCGATGATATTCAAGATGTTGATGAAGATTTCAAAGCTGGTTTAATGACAGCTTTCTCCAAATCGGCCCACCAGTTTACTTTGGATGAAAAACTGAACAAGACATACTGGTTTGGCGAACAGGTGATGCAAAGCATTCAGTACTTTGAAGGACAACATCTTGATTTGTTTCAATCGCTGATGCGCAAAAGTATGGACCTTTTTATCATTGAAGCAATAGCACAAAATCCTGATTTTTACAGCAAAAGATACTTGTCTGAAATGGAGAATCATTCGCCATTCAGTTTTTCATACATTCAGAAACGGAAAGAACAATTTGCTCCGTACAATGGACTTTTACTCACCGCATTCGAAGAAATTGCCTTCAAAGAAAACATGATATTGACCGCATAATTTAATTACCTTTAACCACTAAATCAAAAAAATGAAAAAACTTATCTGGAGCATTCCCCTGATTGGCCTGCTAGCGCTGATTTTAATCCAATGTACATCGAAACAAGAAAATGCACGCACCGTCCTTAATTTTGGTAAAGGCTGGAAGTTTCAGCTCGGCGATGTTCCCGGCGCTGAAACTGTTGGATTTAACGATTCAGGTTGGCGAACTTTGAATGTTCCTCACGACTGGAGCATTGAAGGCGAGTTCAGTGAAAAAAATCCGGCAACTCCCGGCGGTGGTGCTTTACCGGGTGGAATCGGCTGGTACCGCAAATCATTCAAACTTTCTGAAGCTGATGCTAACAAAATGGTATTCATCGACTTTGATGGCGTTTACCAGAAAAGCGAAGTATGGATTAACGGCCATTCAGTCGGGAAAAGACATTACGGCTACAGCTCGTTCCGGTATGATTTAACTCCCTATTTGGCCAAAGACAATCAGGAAAACATTCTGGCGGTGAAGGTCGATAATTCCGAACAACCCAATTCCAGATGGTATTCAGGTTCAGGAATATACCGCAATGTTTGGTTGGTAACTACCGGAAAAACGCATGTTGATCATTGGGGAACGTTTGTTACTACTCCTGAAATTACCGCTGCGATGGCAAAAGTTAAAGTGGTGACCCAGATAAAAAACAATTTGAAAGATGGTCAAAAACTGGTGATTAAAACAGTGATTATCGACCCTTCAGGAAAGGTAATTGCAACTGGTAAAATGGATACAAACGGAGTGAAAGACTCGATCATGAGTAACACTTTTGATTTTGAAGTTAAAAATCCGGTTTTGTGGAACCTGGATGCGCCACAATTGTATTCGGCAGTTTCACAGATTTTTGTTGACGGCGAGTTGGTCGATAATTATACAACACCATTTGGTATCCGCAGTTTCGAGTTTACTGTTGACAAAGGGTTTTTCCTGAATGGCAAAAACATCAAAATCAACGGAGTATGCGACCATCACGATTTAGGCTGTCTGGGTACAGCAATCAACACCCGCGCTTTGGAACGCCAGATGGAAATTCTGAAAGGAATGGGCTGCAACGCCATCCGTACTTCGCACAATCCGCCAGCTCCTGAATTGCTTGACCTGGCCGACCGCATGGGGTTCATTATCATGGATGAAGCTTTTGACATGTGGAAGAAACCCAAAAACAAGCTCGATTACAGCACCGTTTGGGACGAAATGCACAAAAAAGACCTTCAGGATTTGATTTTGCGCGACCGAAATCACCCCAGTGTGATTATCTGGAGCATTGGAAACGAAATTCTGGAACAATGGGACAGCACCGGAATTACCATTGCCAAGGAATTGGCAGGTTATGTGCGCGAACTTGATACTACCCGTCCGATTACCTCGGCTTGCAACGATCCAAAACCTTACAACAACATTATCCGGTCAGGAGCGCTCGATTTGATTGGTTACAACTATCACCAGAACGACTTTGCCGCTTTTCCCCAGACTTTTCCGGGGCAAAAATTCATCGGAACCGAAACAGTTTCAGCTTTGATGACACGTGGCGTTTATGATATGCCTTCAGAAGAAATACGCCGCTGGCCGGTACAAAAAGGCTGGAATGGACCAAAACCCAATGCCGACAATACTTGTTCGGCTTACGACAATGTTTCGACTCCATGGGGCTCAACCCACGAAGAAACATGGAAAGTGATCAAAAAATATGGTTTCTTATCCGGCCAATTTATCTGGACAGGATTTGATTACCTGGGCGAACCAACTCCGTATTGGTGGCCATCGCGCAGTTCGTACTTCGGAATTGTCGATTTGGCGGGCTTTCCAAAAGATGTTTATTACATGTATCAAAGCGAATGGACCAACAAAGATGTGTTGCATGTATTTCCACACTGGAACTGGACTAAAGGTCAAACCATTGATATTTGGGTCTATAGCAATGCCGAAGAAGTGGAGTTATTCCTGAATGACAAATCGTTGGGTGTTAAAAAGAAACAAGGTGATGATTTGCACCTGATGTGGAAAGTGCCGTTTACTCCCGGAACTCTGAAAGCCATTTCGCATACTGGTGGCAAGGAAGTATTGGTTCAGGAAGTAAAAACTGCCGGAAATGCAGCAAAATTGGTTGTTGCCGCCGACCGTTCATCCATTTCTGCTGATGGAATTGATCTTTCTTTCCTGACTGTTGACGTGGTTGATGCACGCGGGGTAATTGTACCAAATGCCGATAACCTGGTAAAATTTCAAATCGAAGGATCGGGAGCGATTGTTGGTGTTGACAATGGCGATCCAGTCAGTCACGAATCGTTTAAAGCGCCACAACGTAAGGCATTCCACGGAAAATGTCTGGTTGTGGTTCAATCTGGCGAAAAGCCCGGAATGATTAAGTTGACGGCCAGCTCCGAAGGATTACCATCAACAACCGTTGAAATCACGACAAAATAACAGCTTGATTTTGTGGATTAATTTGGGTTATTTCCTTTTCGGGCATTGTTGTTCATAGGAGATGATCCAAATTTATTTGCGATCTTTTTTTGTGTTGTAAAAAATAAAGTGTTTGAAAGACAATTATTATTTTGTTCTTTTGATCTGAAACTTAATATCAAACTCGAATCAATAAAATCTCTAAGAATGAAGAAATTAACACTTATTGTAGTTGTTTTACTTGTTGCTTTTACAATGAAAGCACAGGTGAATGTTTTGCAAATTGATGTGGATGGAGGGAAAACCCAGATCAATAAGAATATTTACGGACAATTTGCCGAACACCTTGGACGCTGTATTTACGACGGTATTTGGGTCGGTAAAGATTCACCAATTCCCAATGTAAACGGATATCGCAAAGATTTGCTTGAAGCTTTGCAGGCGCTGAAAATTCCGGTTCTTCGCTGGCCAGGTGGCTGTTTTGCTGATACTTACCATTGGAAAAATGGAATTGGTCCCGTTGCTGACCGTCCGAAAATCAAGAACGTTTTTTGGGGAGGAACCGTTGAAGACAATAGTTTTGGAACCAACGAATTCCTGAACCTTTGCGAATTACTAGGTTGTGATCCTTATATTTCAGCCAATGTAGGCTCAGGAACTGTGGGCGAAATGGTCGATTGGATTGAATACATGACCTCTGATGACAATGTGCCGATGGCCAACCTTCGGAAAAAGAACGGTCGTGAAAAACCATGGAATGTGAAATTTCTGGGAATTGGTAACGAAAGCTGGGGTTGTGGTGGAAACATGACTCCTGAATATTATGCTGACCTGATGAAACAATATTCGAACTATGCAGCTATGTATGGTGGCGATAAATTCCAAAGAATTGGCTGTGGATCAAACGGCAGCGATTTTAACTGGACCAAAGTGCTGATGGAAAAAGGCCGCAACAACATGGACGGATTGTCATTACATTACTATACCATCGCTGGTGAAGGCTGGGATAAAAAAGGTCCGGCGACTAATTTTGGAGAAGAATCCTATTTTCTAGGATTAAAGAAAGCTTTGTACATGGATGAATTGGTTAGCCGACATTCAGCAATCATGGATCAGTACGACAAAGACAAACGTGTTGCACTGTTGGTTGACGAATGGGGAATCTGGACCAATGTTGAACCCGGAACAAATCCAGGGCATTTATTCCAGCAAAACTCCATGCGCGATGCCTTAATTGCTTCAAGTACGTTGGACATTCTGAACAAACACAGCGATCGCGTTAAAATGGCCAATATTGCTCAGGTAGTCAATGTATTGCAGTCGATGATCTTAACACAAGGAAACAAAATGGTATTGACTCCAACTTACCATGTTTTCAAAATGTACAATGTACACCAGGATGCAACATTGCTGCCATCGAGCCTGATTTGCGAACAGTACAAACTGGGAACTGACCAGATTCCTGCCATCAGCAGTACTTCATCGGTTGACAAAAACGGCAAAATCCATATTACACTAAGCAATCTTAATCCATCAAAAGAGATTAAACTGGAGATTGATCTTTCAGGCAAGGGATTCACCAAAATTAATTCAGGAAGCGTTTTAACCGCAACAGCTTTTAATTCAATCAATTCTTTTGACAAACCTGAAACCGTTTCACCAGTTACCTTTAAAAATGTAAAGAAACTATCTGACAATAAGTTGGAAGTAAGCATTCCTTCAAAATCAGTCGTAGTTTTGGAACTGGAATAAAAGAAGCGCCAAAAGTTGGCTATCGCACAATTATAAAAATGGCCGGACTGCAAAAGCAATCCGGCCATTTTTTGTTTTTCGCTGATGGTTTATGAGTTGGAACTAAGATGTTATGGTAGTTTCGTTTACGAATTTCTTAGAACCTTGGTACAATTCATATTTCCTGAAACTACATTCCAGAGAACCGTTCAGGATTGAAATTTTCTGGGAAGGACGCAATCCAATGGATTTCAGGCATTGCGGAGTACTGATAATCCAGACAATTGCATTCGTGTAATGGTGTTTCAGCCGTTCGCCAATCATTGAATAAAAGTTAGTGTCGTCTGATGACAATCGCTCTCCATAAGGTGGATTGAATAGCAGAAAAGGTTTTTCCGAAGTTGACTCAAGAACCTTAAAATCAGATATTTTAAAGTCGATCAACGACAAAACCCCGGCAGCTTCTGCATTTTTATAAGCAATATCAATATTCCTTCGCGAAATATCTGAAGCTGAAATTTTCACCGGAGAAATGCCCTGCGGCTGAACTTCCTCTTCCATTTGCCTGAACATTTCAGGATTAAAATTGCGCCAGTTGCGGAAAGAAAAGTCTTTACGTACGGTTCCGGGATATAAGCCATTGGCCAACATAGCTGCTTCAATGGCAATTGTTCCGGAACCACACATCGGATCGATAAAATCACTTTGGCGATCCCAATTCGAAAGACGAATCAGGCCGGCAGCGAGCACTTCGCTCATCGGAGCTTCGTTCTGATCGAGCCTGTAACCGCGCTTGTGCAACGATTCGCCACTGCTATCGAGCGAAATGGTACAATACTCGTTGCTGATGTGCAGGTTGATACGGATATCCGGATTTTTCGAATCGACCGAAGGCCTGTCACCAAATTTGTAGCGAAACCGATCGACAATGGCATCCTTTAACTTAAGCGATGCAAACATCGAATTATTGAAAAGATCAGTAAAGACGGTGCTTTGGATGGCAAAAGTCTGATCGCAGCCAAACAAGTCTTCCCATTTGAAGTTTTTGCCACGCTGATATAAATCGTCAGCCGAATGAATTTTATACGAATCAATGGGCAGCAATATCCGAAGAGCAGTACGCAGGCAATAATTTGCCTTGTAAAGCAACTTTAAATCTCCGCTGAAATACACCGAACGACGGCCTATCTGCACTTCATCAGCGCCAATTTCGATCAACTCCTGTGCAAGTATTTCTTCTAACCCGGCCAGTGTAGTCGCGGTGTATGTTTGATTTTTCAATGTGTATTTTTTAGGTAATAAAATTGTATCAAGTATCAGGATATAAGACACAAGACTAAAATCCTGATACTTGTGTCTTGATACTTGTGTCTTTCATATTCCAGCTCCGTCATTAAAATCAGACTCTTTGGCTTTAAACTGAACCAGTTTAGAATTGGGTGGCAAACTACTGGTAACCCAAACGTTACCTCCAATCACCGAATTTGCACCGATTCGGATACGACCAAGAATAGTCGCCTGTGCATAAATGATCACATTGTCTTCTACGATTGGATGACGTGGAATTCCTTTAATCGGATTACCATCATCATCAAGTGGGAAGCTTTTGGCTCCAAGGGTAACTCCCTGATATAGTTTTACATTGTTGCCAATAATACATGTTGAACCGATTACGACACCCGTTCCATGATCGATCGTAAACGATTCGCCAATCTGCGCTCCGGGATGAATATCAATACCGGTTTCTGAATGACCCATTTCGGAAATGATTCGCGGAATGAGCGGTACACCCAACTGCAATAACTGATGGCCAACACGGTGATTGATAATTGCACGGATGGTTGGATAGCAATAAATTACTTCGCTGCGACTATTGGCCGCAGGATCGCCCAGATAAGCAGCTTCGACATCAGTAACCAGCATACGCCTGATTTCAGGAAGAAATGAAATAAAATCGGAGGACAATCCCTGCGCGAATTTTGATCGTTCCTGCATATCAACCATTTCAGGATTTTGGCAGGTAAAACACAGTCCAGCAAGTATTTGCTCCGATAGCAATTCGAACAACTCATCGATATAAACACCAACATAGTGTTTGGTTGTATTTGTGCGCAAACTGGTATTACCGAAATATCCGGGGAATAAAATTTCGCGGATGATACCGACAATTCTACCCAGCTTTTCGATGGATGGTAAAGGTTCGCCAATGCGGTGTTCGTGACAAACCAGATTTAATGATTTCTGATCAGCCAACTGTTCTACCGCACGATTCATTTTGTGTTCAATATTATTTTCTGAGTACATTTTTTCGGATATTAATGTTATACAAAAATCACACTTTTGAGAGTGATATCAAACTTTAAAGTCTGAAACTTTCGATATTACCGGCAAATATTATTGATTGCTGCAATGGCAGATTGTAACCGGTCGTCGCCAATTCCCCCAATTTCGGCAAAGTTAAAGCCATAATGATTCAGCTCATTCCGGTATTGGTCGAATAGTTTCAATCGGTTTTCACCTCCGTTTTCGCGAACAGGATCAGCTTCCCAAGGCAAATCTGGCCTACACAAAAGAAAGAAATCAATCGGGCAGTCACGAATTTGATCGTCGAGCCATTCAGGAGTTCGCCCGAAAACCCAGTTAAACCAGACTTTTGTAATAATCAGCCATGTATCAAAAAAAAACAGATGTTCGGAACTTAATTTTGTAGCCTGATATTGCTCAACCTGAACTTTCGCAATAGCTTCAACATCATCGAAAGTATAATGGTGAGGTAACTTTTCAACATATTCACGTGCAAATTCCGGAATGTATTGTCCGCCATAAAACTCAGCCAATTGTTTTGCCAGAGTGGTCTTTCCAGTGGATTCAGGACCTGAGATGGCTATTCGTATCTGTTTATTTTTTAAGTACATAAATACAAAAGTACCAGATTCATAATATAATTTCACTTAATCCTTGCATCTCAATTTACTGAGACTGAATACTGAGACTGCGACTAAACTCTTTCCTCCATTCCCTAAAACCAACCACTGCCATAACGGTATAAACAACAAACAGAATGACAGTCGGAAGAAGATCTTTGTACAAAAACAGCCCGATGGAGAACGCATCAACAAACACCCAAACCAACCAGTGCTCCAGGATTTTCCGGGCCAGCATCCAGGTAGCAACTATACTAAGTGAAGTGGCCAATGAATCGGCAAACGGAACAGGCGAATCAGTGTAATTTTTCAGAACATACCACATCAGCAGAAAAATCAGGCAACTGACTAACACCAGAACAAGGCCTAAATTCAGCGATAAGCGACTAACTTTTAGCATTTCTTTGCCGTCCGGCGAATTTCCTCTTAACCATTCGTACCAGCCGTAAATGCTGATAACCACGTAATACATTTGCAGCCCCATGTCGGCATAAAGCTTCGAATTAAAGAACACAACCACATACAATACCGAAGTTAACAAACCGACTGGCCAGGTAAAAATGTTTTGGCGGATGGAGAAAAAGACATATATAATACCTAAAATGGCTCCCAGAAGCTCTATATAATTTCCTGAAAGCCATTTAATTGCTATTTCCATAAATCAAAGGAAAAAGTTCCAAATTCCAAATTCCAGGTTTCAAAACTGAGGCAAAGATAAACCTGTGATTTTCTGCCTTTTGAGTTTACTACTACAAACTATTTTCCTGACAGAATCTTCTCGTAGGTACCCTTTTGAGTAATCACTTCAACTGCTTTCTTAAGGGTTTCATCTTCAGCATTCATAATCTGAAAATATTCACTCATCGAAAATAAATCTCTGGCGATTAGGCCTTTCATCTGCTTTTTCAATAAAGGTCGGGCAAATGCAACACTTTTTTCGTGCAACTCAGCAGTACCTTTTTGTGCTTCAACTTTCTTTTCATTGTTTACACCAGCTTTTCCGCCAAGTTTAGTTATAATGTTAACCGTTGTGTCTTTAAGGATTTCCTTGTCACCAGCCTCCATTATCTTATTGACCATCTCATCTGATACTTCAAACTTATCGAGAAAAGTCTTGAAATCGGGATATTTCTGAACGTAAACTTTACGATTCTGATCCATGATATCGAGTACCCCAGTGTAAACTACATTCTTACGGTTCAAATTGTTATAATATGCATAGTATTTTGAGGTGTCGAGTGGAACAAAAATATCGGGCATGATACCACCTCCACCATAGACTGTCCGCTTGCTGACTTTTGTCAAATATTTTTCTGCTTTGTTCTGCGAAATACTATCCTTTGAAAATAACTCACCATGCTCGATTCGGTGAATATAATCTTTCTGATAGTCATCAACTCCTTTGGTATAAGGCTTCTGAATACAGCGGCCACTGGGCGTATAATAATGAGCGGTAGTAAGCCTGATCATCGAACCGTCAGTTAAAGGGAATGGCTGTTGTACCAATCCTTTACCAAAAGATCGACGTCCAATCAGGACACCACGGTCCCAATCCTGAATGGCACCCGAAACAATTTCACTGGCCGAAGCTGAACCTTCATCAATCAGTACAACCAATTTACCTTGTTCCAATTCACCCAGAGCAGTTGAATAATATTCCTTCTTTTCAGCATGAATGCCGCTGGTGTAAACTATCATTTGATTAGCAGTAAGAAATTGGTCGGCCAATTCGGTTGCAGCATTCAGGTAACCACCGCCATTATCGCGCAAATCGAGCACAAGGTTATTCAACTTAGAGCCAGCTTTCAATCCTTTAATGGCATCTGCAAATTCTGCTGTAGTAGTGGCCGCAAACTTATTCAGTTTGACATAGCCTGTATTGCTGTTAAGCATGTATGATGCATCAAGGCTGTTAATCGGGATTTTATCGCGGATGACAGTAAAATTGAGCAGATTGGGTTCGCCTTTACGCCTTACCTGCAATTCTACTTTGGTTCCTTTTTTGCCGCGCAGATAATCGTAAACCGCAGCGTTTTTCAAACCAACACCTGCAATGTTTTTCGAATCTACTGATACAATGCGGTCACCAGCTCTCATGCCAACTTTTTCGGAAGGTCCACCCGGTATTGTCGTTACTACCATTAAAGTATCACGATAAACGTTGAATGAAATACCAACCCCTTCAAAATTTCCCTGAAGTGGTTCGTTCATCTTCTCAACTTCGGCTTTCGATATGTAAACTGAGTGGGGATCAAGGTTTCGAAGTACCTCGACAATGGCTTTTTCGGTCAAATCGTCCACATTGGTGGTATCTACATAATAGCTATCGATTAAACGGAGCAAACGACCATACTTCATGGTACTGTTCTGAACATCCTGGGCTTTCAATTCGCTACCACCAGCCATCATCATCATTCCCAGCAAAATTGAAATACCTGCAATTCTATAATTGAAACTCATTTTTTTATTATTTTATTTGGATTGGCACATTGCTAAAATACATGCTGCCAAACACAAAATTATTGAAAGGCAAAAATAGCGTATAAAAATGGTCATTTTTTAAGCGCATCCTTAATTAAAGTTAACATTCGGATACAATTTGTGTTCATAAGTGGAATGTAAACAGGAAAAATTACAGAATGAGCTTTTTATGTGCCATTTTGGATATCTTGGTTAATGATTATTCTGTAACAAAGAAAAAGAGACCATCACATACTAAAAAGTTAGACAATTAGTTTGCACATCTGCTTTCGAGCCAGAATGCCTTACATAGAAAAAACTATAACTAGAATAGCTTTATGCCAAGAAAAATAGAAGACACAAAATTTAAACGTTTCATTTGGTTTCTGCTTACTAATAATTCCTAATTTTGATTTCAGGGAACAAACCTTAAAGGTTGAAGATTTCATGAAGCGAATATTGGTAATTAGAGGTAAAAACCATTGAATACTTTGATCATCATTTATCTAAAAAAAACTAACAATCAATTGATATGAAGGGAATTATTCTTGCTGGTGGATCTGGCACCCGCCTGTATCCAATTACAAAAAGTATTTCAAAACAAATCATCCCGATTTACGATAAGCCGATGATTTACTATCCACTGTCGGTTTTAATGCTGGCAGGAATCCGTGAGATTCTGATCATTTCGACCCCAAAAGACATTCATCTGTACGAAGATCTTCTTGAAGACGGTAGCCAGCTTGGGATAAAACTGGAATATGCAATACAACCTTCTCCTGACGGTCTGGCTCAGGCATTTATTATTGGCGAAGAGTTTATCGGCGACGATAGTGTCTGCATGGTTTTGGGTGACAATATCTTTTATGGCTACAACTTCACATCAATACTTGAAGAAGCAGCCGCATTAACTGATGGTTCAATCGTTTTTGGCTACTATGTAAATGATCCTGATCGATATGGCGTTGCTGAATTTGATGCGCAGGGAAAAGTACTGTCGCTCGAAGAAAAACCAGCAAAACCTAAATCAAACTATGCAGTTACAGGCCTTTATTTTTACAGTAACGACGTGGTTGCCAAGGCCAAGGGATTAAGACCTTCACCACGTGGCGAACTTGAGATTACCGACCTGAACCGATTGTATTTGGAAGAAGGCCGCTTAAATATGAAATTGTTGGGACGTGGTTTTGCATGGCTTGATACCGGAACCCATGAGAGTTTGATGCAGGCTTCAACTTTTATCTCCACCATCGAACAGCGCCAAGGATTGAAGGTGTCGTGCATCGAAGAAATTGCCTACAGCAAAGGATTTATCGATAAAGAACAATTGCTGAAACTGGCTGAACCATTGAAGAAAAACCAGTATGGCGAGTATCTGATCAGGCTTGCCAGCGGGCAAATACAATCGTATTAACAATTTAAATGGCATATTTTCTTTATTTGTAGCCTAATTTAAGAAAAGTGCCATCTGAAAATTTATGCTTCTTTGAAAAAGGATAAAATGCAAAAAAACCATTTACAAAACAGACCTAATCGTGAAATAACTGATGAATCAGAGATTACAACGATTTTAAAGAATGGTAAATATGTTGTGATTTCTATGTGTCGTAATAACGAACCATATATAGTTACTTTAAGCTATGGTTACGATTCAGAAAATAATTCATTATATCTCCACTGCTCACCACAAGGATTAAAACTTGATTTCATAAATGCAAATTCTCAAGTTTGTGCCACTGTGATAGAGGATGGTGGATATATTGATGATGAATGTGGACATAATTATAGAACAGTAGTTTTCTGGGGTAAAATTGAGATAGTAACCAATATAGATGATAAAAAACATGGCATGAAAATACTACTAAATCATCTTGAAAAACGCTCAGAAATAATAAAAGAAAAGTTATTAAAATCAGATGATTTTTATTCTAAAATGGAAATTCTAAGACTTGACATTCTTCAGATTCATGGAAAAGCTGGAAGATGAAAAGAACATTGGCTTACAACGACAAGCCACCAGAAAGCAGGTTTTTTTTGCTTCATAGGATTTAAAATCAGTGGCGGTATTTGCTAACTGATTGACTCATAGATAAAATAATTATCTGCGTGTAGATGCAAAACGATATTGAAAATCATGATTCAGACAAATAATTTCAGAAAATGGAAAAACAAACAATAACAAAACTCAATTCATCTTTTGAAGAATATGCCTACGAACAAGATGGTATCGAATATTGGCTTGCTCGTGAATTACAAGGATTGTTGGGTTATGCTGATTGGCGTAATTTTCTAAATGCGATTGACAGAGCCAAAGAAAGTTGCAAAACCAGTGGTGAAGCGGTTTCCGATCATTTCGTTGACGTCACCAAAATGGTCAAAATTGGTTCTGGTGCAGAAAGAAAACAGGAAGTAAAGAAATTGCAAAGAAAAAACTAAACCCACCCAAGAAAAATAATGACTGTTGTAGTCAATACAAAACAAAAACTCGACATATGAAGCATTTAATTATCGGACTATTATTGACATTTACTCTATCTGCTTTTTCACAGAGTGGAGAGAAAAACTTCATTGACCAAAATTATATTGAGGTTACTGGAAAAGCTGAATTGGATATTGTTCCAGATTTGATTTATCTAAAAATTATTCTGAGCGAAAAGGATAATAAAAGCAAACAAAGTTTGGATGAAACTGAAAAGTCAATGATAAGTAAGTTGACAGAGATTGGTGTTGATATAAATAAGGATTTATCAATCAGAGATATTGCTAGTAACTTTAAATACTATTGGATAAGCAAATCTGACATAGTTCTCTCAAAAGAGTATCAATTAATTGTTCATGATACAAAAACATTACAAAAAGTCTTTTCTGAATTGCAGAACCTTGGCATCTCAAATCTAACTATTGATAAATTAGACCATTCAAAGATTGAGCAATTTCGAAAAAACGTGAAAAATAATGCCATAAAAGCAGCAAAAGATAAAGCTGAATCTTTGACTTCAACAATTAACCAAACAATTGGTAAAGCAATTTATATACAGGAACTAGATAATCAATATTTATCGAATGCACTACAAGGCAGACTTGCAGGTGTAAACGTACGAGTTAGAGGCTATTCCTCTGAAAATAAAGCAGAATCAATGCCAGACATTGAATTTGAAAAGATTAATCTTCAATACTCAATTTTGGTGAGATTTGAATTAAAATAAGTACTGGCTACAATAGCAAAATACCCGCAAGTCGGGTTTGGTTGCTTCGTTGACAGGAAATTAGTAATTTGAAAAGCAATTCTTCGTAGGAAGTTAATCGGTTAAATCCCGTTCTACGGGTGTTTGCGAAACGATATCAAACCATGGGCAGAAAGAGAAAACATTAGAACAAATTAACTGTGTAACATACGATTACCATTTACAAACTAAATAATTAATAGTGAAGATAATTGAAACACCAATCCCCGGACTTCTGATCATAGAGCCCCGGGTTTTTGCTGACCAAAGGGGATATTTTCTGGAAAGTTACAATCAAAAAAAGTTTCAGGAAGCTGGAATTTCAACCATTTTTGTTCAGGATAATGAATCGAAATCAACAAAAGGCGTGATTCGTGGATTGCATTTCCAACTTGCTCCTTTCGGTCAGACCAAGCTTGTTCGGGTAATTCAAGGCAGCGTTTTAGACGTGGCTGTTGATTGTCGTGAAGGCTCTCCTACTTACGGTCAATCTTATGGGTTAGAGCTGAGTGAAGAAAACAAAAAACAGTTTTATATACCGAAAGGGTTTGCGCATGGGTTTTCAGTTTTGAGCGAAACTGCCATCTTTTCGTATAAGTGTGATTCATTGTATAATCCGACTGCCGAAAGGGGCATTTTATACAATGACCCAGCCTTGAAAATTGATTGGAGAATTGATCCATCCGAAGCAATAGTTTCAGAAAAAGATACCACACTTCCTTTGTTTACCAATGCTGAAATGAACTTCAAATTCGGAACAAATGACTAAAATTTTAATCACCGGAGCCAACGGTCAACTAGGCTCAGAAATCAGGAAATCATGTGATTTGTTTCCTGATTTCAGTTTTGTATTTACCGATTTGAATGAACTTGATATCACCAGTCCGTCGGCTGTTGAAGCCATGCTGGCAGAGGAAAAACCTCAATGGCTGATCAATTGTGCGGCTTATACGGCGGTCGATAAAGCTGAAACAGAGGAAGAAACAGCTTGGCTAATCAATGCCGTGGCACCAGCCATATTGGCCGAAAAATCGAAAGCCGTTGGCTGCCGCTTTGTACAAATTTCGACCGATTATGTATTCGATGGAAAAAACTACCGCCCTTATATTGAAGATGATGAAGTTTGTCCGACTTCGGTTTACGGTAGCACAAAACTGGAAGGTGAGCTGATTAGCTTGACAAACAATCCGGAAACGCTTGTTATTCGCACTTCATGGTTGTATTCATCATTCGGAAGTAACTTTGTGAAAAGCATGATCAAATTAGGAAAGGAACGTGATTCACTCAATGTTATTTTTGATCAGATTGGAACTCCAACTTATGCCGGTGATTTAGCTGAAGCAATTTTAGAAATCATCAGGAAAACTGAATCAGGAGAGAGTGAGTTTATACCTGGCACCTATCATTATTCGAACGAAGGCGTTTGTAGCTGGTATGATTTTGCACTGGCAATTCACCACTTTTATGGAATTAACTGCGCTGTGAATGCCATTGAATCAAAGGATTATCCATCGCCTGTTGCACGGCCACCATACAGCGTTTTAAATAAATCAAAAATTAAAAGTATTTTTGGAATTCAAATTCCTTACTGGAGAACCAGTCTGGAAAAATGTATTTTAGAAATTAAGAAATAACGATATGACTGCAAATAACGATGTTTTAAAACAGGTAAGAGCAAAAGCAACCGAATGGTTAAGTGAAGTGTATGATGCCGATACCCGCGCCGAAGTGCAGAGACTTCTGGATAACGAAGACACAAGCGAATTGATTGACTCATTTTACCGCGATCTGGAATTCGGAACCGGTGGTTTACGCGGTGTGATGGGTGCTGGAACCAACCGGATGAACATTTATACAGTAGGTGCAGCTACTCAGGGACTCAGTAATTACCTGATGAAAGAATTTGCAGGTTTGCCTTCGATCAAAGTAGCCATTGGTTACGACTGTCGCAACAACAGCCGTTTGTATTCAGAAACGAGTGCCCAAATTTTCGCTGCAAATGGTATTGAGGTATTGCTTTTTGATGAATTGCGACCAACACCAGAATTATCGTTTGTGATTCGTGAATACGGTTGCCAAAGCGGAATTATTCTGACTGCATCGCATAACCCAAAGAAATACAATGGTTACAAAGCTTACTGGAACGATGGATCACAACTGGTGGCACCTCACGACGAAAATGTGATTGAAGAAGTTCAGAAAGTAAGAGTTGAAAACATCAAATTTACCGGAAACGACGAATTGATCACCATCATTGGCGAAGAAGCCGACCGGAAATTTCTGGAGAAAGTAAAAACGGTATCGATTTCACCTGATCTGGTAAAAAAATACGCCGACCTGAAAATCGTTTACACGCCGATTCATGGAACTGGTGTAAAACTGATTCCACTGGCGCTCAAGGCTTTTGGGTTCACCAACATTATTCATGTTCCAGAACAGGATGTGGTAAGCGGCGATTTTCCAACCGTAATTTCGCCCAATCCAGAAGAACCAGCTGCCATGAAAATGGCCATTCAAAAAGCTATGGAAGTAAATGCCGATGTGGTAATGGCTTCCGATCCTGATGCCGACCGCATTGGAGTGGCTGTGAAAAACAACAAAGGCGAATATATTATTGTAAATGGCAATCAAACCGCGATGCTGTTTATCTACTATATTGTCACCAATATGAAGAAGAACAATTTGCTGAAAGGCAATGAGTTCATCGTTAAAACCATCGTGACGACCGAAAAAATTGCCGAGATTGCCCGTAGAAATCACATTGAATACCACGATGTTTATACTGGCTTCAAGTTTATTGCTGAAACAATCCGCGATCTGGAAGGAACCAGGAAATACATCGGCGGAGGCGAAGAAAGTTTCGGATTTATGCCAGCCGATTTTGTCCGCGATAAAGATGCAGTTTCATCGTGTGCTTTGATGGGCGAAATTACCGCCTGGGCGAAAGATCAGGGTAAATCGTTGTATGAATTGCTGTTGGACATTTATCTGGAATATGGCTATTCAAGAGAAAAAATGAAATATGTGGTTCGCGAAGGCAAATCAGGCGCTGAAGAAATTGAGCAAATGATGGTGAACTTCCGAAACAATCCACCCAGTCAATTGGGAGGTTCGAACCTTAAATTTGTAAAAGATTACGACACCCTGATTGAAAAGAATATTCTAACCGGAGAGGAAACGAAAATCAATCAGAAGATCACAATGAACGTTTTGCAGTTTTTTACTGAAGACGGAACCAAAATTTCAGTCCGTCCATCGGGAACAGAGCCAAAAATCAAGTTCTATTTCGAAGTTACGAGTGAGCTGAAAAACAGGTCGGAATTTGATGCTGTTGAAAAACTAGCTGACGAAAAGATCGATAATATAATGAAAGAGTTGGATTTGTAATTAACGAATAATTTATAAACCTAAAACCAATTAAAATGAAACGTGTATTATTTTCAGCAGCAGGAGTTTTGGCTTTTACTGCAATTTTTGCTCAGGGAAGAACCGATTTCCCAATGAAACCTGAGATGACTGAAATCTGGGATCCTGAAATTGCTGTAGTTACTCCCGGAGCAACTACTGTTGATGCCCCATCTGATGCAATTGTGTTGTTTGATGGAAAGAATCTGAATGCTGAATGGACCAGTGAAGCCGGAACTGAACCCGGCTGGAAAGTTGCTGATGACTGTGCGACGGTTGTGAAAGGCTCTGGAATTATTAAAACAAAACGGTCGTTCAATGATTTTCAACTTCACATTGAATGGCGTTCGCCTTCAGAGGTAGTTGGTGAAAGTCAGGGACGAGGTAACAGTGGCATTTTCCTTCAGGGATTGTACGAACTTCAGGTATTGGACAACTACAACAACAGAACTTACCGCAATGGTCAGGCCGGAAGTTTTTACAAACAATATCCACCATTGGTAAATGTGTGTAAAGGTCCTGGTGTATGGCAGGTATATGATGTAATTTATACTGCACCACGTTTTAACGCAGATGGTACTTTTTTCACACCTCCAACTGTAACCGTTTTACAGAATGGTGTTTTGGTCCAGAATCATGTTGCATTGCGTGGACCAACCGAATACATTGGTATTCCCGAATATTTTGTAAAACCTCACGGAGCCGGTCCGATCACTCTTCAAGATCATGGCAATCCGGTAAGTTACCGTAATATTTGGATCCGCGAACTATAATTCCTTCTGGCAAAGCTTTCTATGAACAGGAAGCTTTGTTTTTTTTAAACCAAGCCTGTACTACCCACCATCAAAGATCATACTTCCTTCCGTTTTCCATATCTTCTTTACCATTTTCTTACTTCTTTTTCAAGAGGCTTCATTCAAACTTCTTCCTTTTCAATTTTAATTATCTTTGGCGCAAAACAAAAAAACAGCCCCATGCAGGAAAAAATTCTTATCCTCGATTTTGGTTCACAATACACACAGTTAATTGGCCGCCGCGTAAGAGAGTTAAACGTTTATTGCGAAATTTACCCCTACAATCATTATCCCGCGATTGACGAATCAGTTAAGGGTGTCATTTTATCCGGAAGTCCATTTTCTGTAAGGGATGCCGACGCTCCAAAGCCCGATTTATCGCTGATTAAAGGCAAGTTACCCTTGTTGGGAGTTTGTTATGGCGCACAATATCTGGCTCACTATTTTGGTGGTGAGGTAATGCAATCCAATTCACGCGAATATGGTCGGGCAAACCTTGGCTTTGTTGATTCTGCGAATCCGCTGTTTAAAAATGTGAGCGAACATACACAGGTTTGGATGTCTCATGGCGATACGATCGAACGTATTCCTGAAAACTACAAGATAATAGCCAGTACTGCCGACGTTAATAAAGCCGCCTATCAGATAGAAGGCGAACAAACTTATGCCATTCAGTTCCATCCCGAAGTTTATCATACCACAGAAGGAACTCAACTATTGCAAAACTTTGTAGTCGATATCTGCGGCTGCAAACAGGACTGGACACCCGATTCTTTCATTGAAACGACCGTTAAGGAATTAAAAGCCAAATTAGGCAACGATAAAGTTGTGCTGGGACTTTCCGGAGGAGTTGATTCAACAGTTGCCGGAGTACTTTTACACCGTGCGATCGGTAAAAATCTGACTTGTATTTTTGTCGATAACGGGTTGTTGCGCAAAGATGAATTTCAGCAAGTGCTTGATTCATATCAACACATGGGACTGAATGTAATTGGGGTTGATGCCAGGCAAAAATTCTGGGATGATCTGGCAGGAATTACCGATCCGGAGAAAAAACGCAAAACAATTGGCCGCGACTTTATCGAAGTATTCGATGTTGAAGCGCATAAAATACAAGATGTGAAATGGTTGGCTCAGGGAACAATTTATCCTGATGTAATCGAATCGGTTTCGGTAAACGGACCTTCAGCCACCATCAAATCGCACCACAATGTGGGTGGATTACCTGCTAAAATGCACCTGAAAGTAGTTGAGCCATTGAATTTGTTGTTCAAAGACGAAGTTCGCAGGGTTGGAAAAGCTTTGGGAATTAAGCAGGAACTTCTTGGCCGTCATCCTTTTCCGGGACCAGGATTGGGTATTCGAATTTTGAGCGATGTGACCCCCGAAAAAGTCCGTATTCTTCAGGAAGCCGATGCTATTTTTATCAACGGATTGAAAGAATGGGGATTGTACGACAAGGTTTGGCAGGCTGGCGCTATGCTTTTGCCGGTTCAATCGGTTGGTGTAATGGGTGACGAACGTACCTACGAAAATGTAGTTGCCTTGCGCGCCGTAGCTTCCACCGATGGAATGACCGCTGATTGGGTTCATTTGCCTTACGAATTTCTAGCCAAAATGTCGAACGAAATCATCAACAAAGTTCGCGGAATCAATCGCATCGTTTACGATATCAGCTCAAAACCACCGGCAACCATTGAGTGGGAATAAAAAAAGTGATCAGTCACAGTTTTCAGTAAAAGAAAAAGGAGGTTCAATCGAGCCTCCTTTTTTATTAGCAACTAAAAATCAGAATAATCGGTTGGATGAAGTAATATTTTTATCGATTTCGAAACGGTGTTTTTGTATTCCGACAGTGCTGAAAGCGCTTTCCAATCCGGGTGATTTCTAAAGGCATCCCAATGCGAATCGTGAGAAGGCATATCAGAGAAGGTGGTTAAATACATGAGGTTGGGCATTGTGCTTCCTGAAATAACTTCAGCATAAAACACAGCATTAAAATCAAGACTTTTAAACAGTTTTATCTCGCCTCCCTGATTAAACATTTTCACTTTCTGGCGAAACAGGTTTTCCGTTGGCCCTTCATAACTTCTTAGTTCATAGATTCTTTCTGAAGGTGCGGTTTTGAAATTCGGGATAATAAAATTCGGTGCATCAGGAAATGCCTTTAGTAAAATGGATTCTTTACGTAGAAACGGCACATTATCAAACGGAGCGCCTAGAAAGTCTTTCCCTTTCGCCTGATATGCCTGATCTTTTGCCAGTTCATCCTGAATTTTGGAGAAATGATCAAGTGATTTTAACGGAATCCATACATAAACGCGTTTACCTGATGTAGTGTCACTTTCGATGGGTTTAAATACACCCACTTTTTGAACTCCGGCGCGGTGTAAGGCTGGTAAGTAGGCGTTTTTCAGGAAATTGTCAACTTTTTCTTCCTGAGCTTTGCCGGTTAACCTAAATATCTGAATCTGGTAATAATCTCGTGATGCAGCCAATCCGGAAACCGAAATTGTCAGGAGAAAAAAGGCAATCAGGAGAAATGATTGTGTGTAATTTTTAGTAATTCTTGATAGTTGATTCATCGTTTTTGGTTTAGTTAGCTTGAATTTACGGTCCAAATATAATCAATCGCTGGTTTGTAATGCGAAATATCCTCAATCCTGTATTTCGTAAAAGTTACTTGGGATTCTTCAAGATTCCAAAGATTTTTTCCGCAACCTTAAAGCGTTCGAGATTACCGACACAGAACTAAAACTCATGGCAGCTGCCGCAATCATCGGGCTAAGTAATATTCCGAAGAAAGGGAACAAAACACCAGCGGCGATTGGAATGCCTATTGAATTATACACAAAGGCAAAGAACAAATTTTGTTTGATGTTCCGCATTACCTGACGGCTTAATTCTTTCGCACGGACGATTCCTGCCAGATCGCCTTTCACCAGTGTGATTTCGGCACTTTGCATGGCAATGTCGGTACCAGTACCCATCGCGATACCCACATTGGCCTGTTCGAGCGCGGGTGCATCGTTTATTCCATCGCCAGCCATAGCAACAACATGGCCTTGTTCCTGAAGTTCTTTCACTTTTTTAAACTTGTCTTCTGGCAGGCAATCGGCCATAAAATCATCCAGACCCAATTCATCAGCTACCACTTTGGCCGTTAGTTGGTTGTCGCCGGTTAACATGTGCACTTTAACGCCCATTTCCTGAAGCGTTTTAATGGCATCGGCCGAGGTCTTCTTTATTTTATCGGAAACACTTACAATCCCTTCAATTTTGCTTTTGACGATTAGATACATGACTGTCTGTCCTTTCAGTTGCCATTCTTCCGTCAGTTTTTTCTGATCATCCGTCAGTAAAACATTGAAATCCACCAATAACCGATCGTTTCCCAAACCAATTTTGCCGCCTTCATAAACCGCCTGTACTCCTTTCCCGGTTACCGATTCAAATTTATCAAGTTTCAAAATCTTCAAATTGTTGGCTTCAGCACCGGCAACAATGGCATCTGCCAAAGGGTGTTCACTGTTCGCATCAACAGAAGCTGCCAATTGCAATACTTCCATATCGCTCAGTTTCCCAAAAGATTTGAACCCATTCAGGCTTGGTCTTCCTTCGGTAATGGTGCCGGTTTTATCAATAATAAGGATATCCACTTTGTTCATTTCTTCGATGGCGCTGGCATCTTTCACCAGCACACCCGATTGGGCTCCCCTACCCGTTCCAACCATAATCGACATGGGCGTTGCTAGTCCAAGCGCACATGGACAAGCAATAATTAACACAGCAACGGCATTTACAAAAGCGTAAACATACGATGGTTCTGGCCCCCAAGTAGCCCAAACTGCAAACGTGACAATGGCAACAGCAACCACTATCTGCACAAAGTATTTGGCCACGGTATCAGCCAGTTTCTGGATCGGCGCTCTAGACCGGCTGGCCTGATTGACCATTTCGACAATTTGTGCCAGAAGTGTATCGCTGCCCACTTTTACAGCCTTCATCTCAAATGCTGTTTTGCCATTAATCGTTCCCCCGGTAACCTGATCACCTTCGCCTTTTTCCGCCGGAATTGGTTCCCCGGTAATCATGCTTTCGTCTATGACAGCTTCACCATCCGAAATAATCCCGTCCACCGGGATCTTTTCACCGGGCTTAACTTTTAGCACGTCACCAACTTTTACTTCTTCCAAAGGAATTTCTACTTCAACACCGTTCCGTATAATCCGGGCAACAGGCGGAACCAGCCCCAGCAAAGCTTTAATTGCTGAATTGGTTTTGCTGTGAGCGCGCAATTCCATCACCTGCCCCATTAGTACCAAGGTTAATATGACAGCCGCCGCCTCAAAATAGAGGTGCACATTGCCATGTTCATCTTTAAATTGTTCAGGAAAGACTGCTGGAAACAGGATTGCGAAAACGCTGAAAAGATAAGCCGATCCGACTCCAATTGAAATGAGTGTCCACATATTGGGCGACCATCTGCGTACTGAACTGTAACCACGTTTGAAAAAGTCCCAACTACAGTAAAATACAACTGGTGAAGCCAATACAAATTCGACCCATCCCAAGACTCTCTTTGAGGCAATGGTTTCAAGATTAAGAGAGTGCACCATTTCAGTCATGGCGATCAGGAAAACCGGAATGCTTAAAGCCAATGCAATCCAGAATTTCCGGGTCATTTTTCTGTAAGCCGCCTCTTCTTCGCTTGTTTCAACTCCTTTTTCAGGAACCAGTGTCATGCCACATTTTGGGCAGTTTCCCGGATGATCTTGTTTCACTTCCGGATGCATCGGGCACGTATAAATTACTTTAGAAGACATAACACTTTCTTCTTTGTTCAGGTGCATCCCGCAAACCGGACAATCGCCGGGTTTGTCGTACATTTTATCGCCTTCGCAATGCATAGGGCAATAATATTTCATAGTAGTATTATGGTTCATAATCAGAATTTTTAGCGTAAAAATGTGACTGAAGGCACTGAAGTTATCTGCAAAATAAAAGTACATACCTAATAGTCAACCGGTTATAACAATATTCAGGATTTGAATCTGCTAACTGCGGACTTACTTGATTTTCAGTTACAGCGAAGCAATCGCCCGTTCGAGTTTCTCTTTTACTTCTCCGGCGAGTCCTGCAAGGGCAGGGTTTTCAATGGCCATCATCGAAGCAATCGGATCGACTGCTGCTACTTCAATTTCATTGTTTTCCAGTTCCTGAACGATCACACTGCAAGGGAGCATTGTTCCAATCTTGTCTTCCTGTTGCAGAGCCTTATAAGCGTATGAAGGGTTGCATGCTCCAAGTATCTTGTATTTTCTGAAATCAACATTCAGCTTTTCTTTCAGTTTTTCCTGAATATTAATTTCGGTAAGTACTCCAAAGCCTTCTTTTTTCAACGACTCGGTTACTAACAGAACCGCCTGATCAAAATCGGCAGTGATCTTTTTGCTGATGTAGTACTTCATAATCGTAAAGTTTAATGATGGTATTTTTTAATTTACCGCTTTCAGGTGCATGTTGCAAACAGGGCAATTGCCGGGAGCATTATATGTTTTGTCCCCTTCACATTTCATCGGGCATTGGTAAACTGTTTGCGGATTGACACTGCTCTCTTCATGATGCTGATGTTCATTTCCACCACAACATGAATGTGTCTGCTTTGTTTCACTTTTTTGGGCTGTTCTACCGAATAATTCATTTAAACTTTTCATGGTACTTTTTTTAATGATTTACTTTGAGACAAAGATACCTGAACCAGACCCCTGGAATGTTACACAATTCCTTGAATAGTTTATATGATTTTCAGGTATTCAGACTTTATCAATTGATTTTCGCTTTTGTTCGCCCAGCTTTTTAAAATAGGAAGGCGTAAATCCAGTCACCTTTTTGAATTGTCCCGACAGATGTGCAACGCTGCTGTAACCCAAGTCAAAAGCAATCTCGCTTAGTGTCTTTTCATCATAAACCAGCAGTTCTTTCACCCGCTCAATTTTCAGGCTGGCCAGATACTTTTCAATGGTAGTTCCTTCGACAGATGAGAAGAGGGTGCTTAAGTAGTTATAATCCAAGTTTAACTTATCCGACAAATAATCGGAATAATTCACTTTAATATCGTCCGGGTGTTTGTAAACCAAATCGATGGCGATACTTTTTATATGTTCTATCAGCCGGCTCTTTGAATCATTCAGGAATTCGAAACCAACGCTTTTCAACCGGTTTTCAATGAGTTCCAATTTTACTGAAGAAATAGGTTCATTGACCGAAACTTTTCCCAATTGCACTTCCGCGTCAATGATTCCGGCTTCATGAAAGATGCCTGACACCACCATAATACAGCGGTTACAAACCATATTTTTGATGTAAAAATTCATTGGTGCTATGATTAAACAACCTCTTATTTCTTCCTAAGTTTCATATAAATCCCTATAACAACAATCAGAATCGCGATTCCGATAATCAAGCCCCAGCCCAAACCATTTTCCATTCCCCAACCATTATTCATTCCGTTCATCACGATATGCCTCCTAAATTATAAAATTAGATTTTCATCTTTATAATAAAACCTACTTCAAGGATAAAAATACTTTCTATTTCATTTTATGATCCATTCCTTTCATACCCTTCATATCCATCGTCCCGCCCATCTTTTTATGCATCATATCCATCATTTTCGGATTTGCCATCATGTTTTTACACATTGAAGACATCATTGCAGTATCGTTTTTGCATGTTTCCATCATTCCGGTCATCATGCTTTGCATCATTGCAGGATTATCTTTCATCATTTTCATCATTGTTCCATGGTCTTCCATCATCATCGATGTCATCTTTTCATTTCCCATCATCATCATTTTACTGTTTTCACTACTCATCATAGTCTCCATCATTTCTTTTGACAGATTACTATCATTGGCAATTTTGTCGATAATTGCCTTTTTTGTATCCTGATTTGAAAGAATTTTGTTTACGTCTGTACCTGATTGGCACGATGCGAAAAGAGCAACTAAAGCAATAAACAAGGTGATTTTTTGTAATGTTTTCATGATATTAATTTTAAAATTGTGAATGAATTTTCACATCACGAAGATGCTTCCATTGATGCAGAAAAGTGTTATACAATTCATGAAAAAATTTATATAATTCACACAATTTAAGAACTTTATATTCTATTTCCGATATAAACAACACTCCGGAAGTGCTTTGTAAGCAGCATCTGTTGCTTTGTATTTCTGCGTATCATGACCGACGTTGGCAATGGCTTTTTGAATGGCATCCAAATTGGTTTTTTTACCATCAAATTGCACATGCAACATTTTGGTTTCCAGACTCCAATCCGAAGAATTTACTCCTGAAACTGATTTGGCGGCTGTTTCGATCCGATCTTTGCATTGTTCACAGTTACCTAAAACCTTGATCATTTGATGTTCCTGCTTAGCGGTTTCACTCCGGGTGCGACTTTGAGTCGCGCCCGGAGTCTTAGCTTCTTTCCCCATATCCATTCCTGACATGTCATTGCTATCCACAGGTTTCGTGCTCACCGGCGTGTTCTGATTATCTTCAGGTTTAGGGTCGCCCGGCATATCCATTCCAGGCATTGATGATACTTTTCCACCTTCCTGATTCATCATACTGGGTTTGCCTTCCAACTGGGCGGCAGCATCCACACTGAAAGCGCCCTGAGTGACAATTTCTTCGCCATCTTGCAACCCATCAGTCACCACGTAACTGTTTCCAAGTTGTGGCCCCAATTCGATTTCACGGATTTTAAAAACTGGTTCATTGCCGGGCTGCTTCACGTAAACGATGGATCGTTTGCCTGTCCAAAGCACTGCTGAGCGCGGAATGACGAGCTTTCCTTTAAACTCGTCGAGGTTCGATTTGACGATTCCGGTTGCGAACATTTCGGGTTTCAGTTTTGAACCCGGATTGCTCATTTCCAGTCTAACTTTGGCCACACGGTTAACCGGATCAATCACCGGATCAATGAATTTTACTGTTCCAGAGTACGACGATCCTGGCAGCGCCTGAATGGTAAAATCAACCTGATCGCCGGTTTTCAGGAAAGGAAGGTCGCTTTCGTAGGCATCGAACAAAATCCAAACGCGTGAAAGATCGGAAACTTCGTACAGTACTGAACCCTGACTCACATAGTCACCGTTGTTGACCCGACGGGCGGTAACAATTCCGCTGGCAGTCGATTCAACTTCCATATTGGCCTGCACCTTGCCCGAATTTTCGATTTCTGAGATTTGCTTGTCTGTTAACTTCCATTGATGAAGCTTCTCTTTGGCCGCATCGTAAATTTCAGGCTGTGTCTGCTTTGTTTTTGCAGCCTCAAGCAATTCCTGTTGTGCAGTAACCAGTTCTGGTGAATAAATAAGCGCCAGCGGCTGACCTTTTCTCACCATCTCGCCGGTAAAATTGACCATCAACTTCTCGATTCGTCCAGGAATATAGGCCACCTGATTTTGCAGCAAACGCTCGTCGGCCTGAACTTTTCCGTAAAGACGTAGCTCTTTAACCGGATTCTGGGTGCTGACAATGGTGGTCAACACATTGGCAAGCTCGGCTGATTCTTTGGTCAAATGCACCGCTCCCGGATCCATTTTTGAAGTACTACTTTGGACGAGTGGAATCAGTTCCATTGCGCAAATCGGGCATTTCCCGGGTTTGTCCATCCGGATTTGAGGGTGCATAGCACAAGTCCAAATTTGTGCCTTGGCTTCTACTGTCTGATGATTGTGAGTTTCTTCCTTCTTTTCCGGAGAGTGAAAAACCGCCCAGCCAATGCATACTCCTGCAACTATACTTAAAATGTAATATTTAATATTTTTTTTCATGATTCCGATTTTTATAAAGTACTGGAAATGAATTGAAAATCAATTTTAAACGAATACTTCCATCATATTTCTTTCGTTCCGATATATATATTTCTCCTTAAACAGACGCATTTTTGTTTTTAATACGGATAGTGAATCCTGAAATTTGTAAAGCTAAGACACACGCTACCATTGGCAAATAGAAGGAATAGACAAGTCCAGGATTGTTCAGCCGGTAATAAACAACATGGATGATTGCCAGAATAAACATCAGGTACGATAGGCGCTGAAAATTTTTCCATTTTTTCGCCCGAAGTTTCAAAATGAAATAATCATTTGAAGTTACAATCAACGCAACAACTAAAAGTGCCGACAAGAGTCCAGTGTAATTAGCAATCCCGAAATCGTCGAGCCTGATTTTGTAACCGGTTGTGGTTTGTACCGAAAAATATTGCCACATATTTCCCCGCATGTGAACAAACAGACCAGTTATTGAGTGAATTACAGCTAAAATTCCTCCGGCGATCCCTATATCGCGCCTAAAATAAGACGAAACCGGATTTTTTCGTTTCATTAATACATTGATTGCTCCAATGATTAAGGAAATGGAGAGTAATACGATTGCAATATAACCTGAAACATCAGTAATTAATGTAATTAAGTCTTTCTTCGGCCAAACATTGTGTAGAATAATTCCAACCAAAATGGAAGCTGAAGTTAAAGGCAAATAATGCTTCATGAATCTTGACTTCATTGTATTCATATCCTTTCTTTAAATTTTATTGATTCCTGGTTCAAGGCATCCCAATCTTTTTAACCAGGCAATGGCCGTATTATTATCCGAAATCGCTTCAATTTTCTTCAACTCGTAATCGAGCGTTTGCTGCCGGATGCGAAGCACATCTGTCAATCCTGAACCGGATGCCGAGAAACTTTTCCGGAGAATATTAAGCGATTTTTCGGCCAGATCGTATTGGTTATCGTAGAGTTTCATGCGTCGTTTGGCATCCTGATAAAGCTGAATGGCTTCATAATATTCGGTTTGCAATGAATTCGAACTTGCCTGGTAGCCTTGCTTGTTTGCCGTTTTCAACAATTCGACCTCTTCGCGCATAGCTTTGTACTTCTTCCGGTAGATGGGTAAAGTAACCGTCACCATCGGCATTATCATATCACTTCCATTCATGGCTGAGGTCGACATTTCATTTTTGTTGATCAGCGAATAATTCACTCCCAGACCAACCATCGGATACCCCATTTTGGTAACCATCGTTTTGCGGGCTTCGAGCGATTGCTGCTCATAGGCAAGCATTCCCAGCATCGGACTTTGTCTGAACATGCTGTCAGAAACGGCTGAAAGCGAATAACCAAGCGAGTCCGCTTCAAGTTTTTCAGGCAATGTTACAATTGACCGTGGCTGCCGGTTCAGGTAATTATTAAACCGTGCAGCAATGGTTTGTTCCTGATTTTTCAGCAAAGCAATACTGTTTTCCAGTTCGCCGGTCTCCATTTGAATCCTGTAAATATCGGCCAAACCTGAACCTCCGGAAGATGCCATCGGACTTGATGGCATTGCAGAAGCCTGAGGTACTGTAGTTCCGGCATTACTGCCCATTGTATTCATTCCTGAAGGACTTTGCGTTGATGCTGAATTTCCTGATGAACCTGAACCTCCGGAAGGTGCACCACTGCCTGATGAAGCTGCTTTAAATTTCACCAAAGAAAGTCGTTCCAGCGAATGCAAAATTTCGAGGTTTTTATCATTTATTCTGATCGATTGCTGAACTTTTTGCAATTCATTCCAGGTGCGCTGAACATCGTAAAACATCTGCAATTTGGTCTCGCGGAACGATTCGAATTTAGCTTTGGCCATCAGGCTCATTTCGTCTTTGGCATTCTTCAGAACGCCAAACCACGGAAACATCTGCATCAGCCGGATATCGGCCACCTGTTTGCCGGCTACCAGTTCCATCGGACTTAGGAAAATACCTACATTCAGTTCCGGATCGGGCAAACTGCCAACCTGCGGGACTTTTTGCAAAGCCGCCTGATATTCGGTGAATTTCTGATGAACGGACGGGTTATTTTTAGCTGCCAGTTCGAGATAAACCATAAGCGAATCCTGTGCATAAACTGATCCAGTCAGCAACAAAAAGAGTATGACACCAATAAATTGCATCCTCCTTAAAGTCCTGAAAGGACTTAATTTGAATAACCGTGGGTGAAACCCATGGAAAATCACAAACAAGTTTATCAACCCTGAAAGGGTTGAATCTAAAAGATTTATCATATTCAACCCTTTCAGTGTTGTAAATTCGCGAGTGCTTCCTTTCCACCGGTTGCACCGGTGGTTATTCAAATTATACCCCTTTGGGGTAAAAAACCTGGAACTTGAAATCTGGAACTTGAAACTATTCATAATCATCCTCCTTTACTCCGTTTGCAGTTAGTGCTGCTAAACGTTTTTGTTCATTCCTGACTGCTCCTTCCCGCCACATCGACTGAAACATTGGGACAACAAAGACGGTCATTACCTGAATGACCATACCGCCAAACATAGGAATTGCCATAGGAATCATGATGTCGGAGCCTTTTCCTGTTGAGGACAAAACCGGCAACAAAGCGATAACAGCAACTGCTGTGGTCATCATCGCTGGCCGGACACGCTTCATTCCGGCGGAAACAACAGCCTCACGAACTTCGTGAACAGTTGCAGGATGCCGATCTTCGAACACCTGGTGAATATAGGTTCCCATAATTACGCCGTCGTTAGTAGCGATTCCGAAGAGGGCAATGAATCCGACCCAAACGGCCACACTCAGGTTAATCGGATGCATCTGAAACATATCCCGGAGATTGACTCCGGCAACGGAGAAATTCATAAACCAGTCCTGACCATACAACCAAAGCATGATAAAACCTCCCGCAAAAGCAACAAACACTCCTGAAAAGTGAATGAACGAGGCAGTTACCGTGCGGAATTGAAAATATAGCAACAGCAAAATCAGGAGCAAACTGATTGGTATAACGATCGCCAGTCGCTTGGTTGCCCTCATCTGATGTTCGTAATTTCCGGCAAACTTATACGAAACCCCGGCAGGCAGAACGAGCGAACCTGAACTCATCTTTTGCTGAAGAACTTTAGTAGCTTCTTCCACCACATCCACTTCGGCTTTCCCTTCATTTTTGTCGAAAATCACATAGCCATTCAGGAAGGTATTTTCGCTGCGGATCATCTGCGCACCGCGGGTGTAATCAATATCGGCAATTTCACTCAAAGGAATCTGTACGCCGTTCATCGCCGGAATCAGTATTCGTTTGATATCGTCGGGATTATCGCGCAATTCGCGGGCATAACGCACCCGAATTGGGAAACGTTCACGGCCTTCGACTGATGATGAAAGCGCCATTCCACCAATAGCCACCGACAGAACTTCCTGAACATCGCTGACACTCATTCCGTAGCGGGCCATCGCTTCACGGTTTAGCTTGATTTCAAGATAAGGAGCGCCAACCGCACGGTCGTAAAATACCGACGAACCTTTGATGGATGGAACCTCTTTCAAGGCTTGTTCAAGCTGCATTCCGCCTTTTTCAATGGAATTTAAATCGGGACCGTAAACTTTTAATCCCATTGGCGCGCGCATCCCGGTTGACAGCATCACCAGACGGGTTTCAATCGGCTGCAATTTTGGTGCTGAAGTCAGTCCCGGAATATTGGTCACTTTCACGATTTCATTCCAAATATCATTAGGCTTTTTGATTTCAGGCCGCCATTGACGGAAATATTCCCCATTTTCATCAGGAATCAGGCTGTCGGCAGGAATCACCTTGAACCCGTCCTTTTCAAAATTGTATTTTGATCCGCTTTTCAGGAGATAACTGCCATCGCGATCGACTTTAAATTGCATGCGCTGTCCGTTTTCGTCAAGAATGTACTCCGAACGATAATTGATGGTATTCTCGAACATCTGCACGGGCGCGGGATCAAGCGCCGAATTGACGCGGCCCCATTTTCCGACAGCTACTTCCACTTCAGGAATGGCAGACAGCCGTTTGTCAAGCGTTTCGACGTATTCAAGATTCTTCTGTATTCCTGAATGCGGCATACTGGTTGGCATCAGCAAAAATGAACCTTCATTCAGCGAGGGCATAAATTCCTTGCCAGTTCCCGGAAATAGCTTTTCAGGAGTTTGCCAAAAAGCCGTTTGCCTGACGTTTTTCCAGCCCACTTTTTCGGCGCTTGTGGCAACAACTCCGAAAGTTTTATCGAAGCCTTGCCACGCCAGCAAACCGAACAATAACGTGACTGCCGGGATAATCAGGAACTTTCCTTTGTTTTCCAACGCCCATCGTATGATGTTTTCATAGAAATGCACCATTGACATCAGGGCTGCAAGAATCACAGCAATAATACCACACACGAACAGGTAGTTTGCAAGAGTGCTGTTATGGGCACCTAATGGAAGCCACTCAATGGTGAGATACCAGGCCGCAATCAGCACCGTAATTGCAATGTTAATGTAGTTTGGGAATTCTTTCCGGTGTTCCGGCCAGCGGTCGTCGAGCAAATTGTTGATGCCTATTGCAATTAAAGCCAATGCCGGCCAGGTGTGCCAGAGAATGACAAACAGGAATCCTGCCACAAACAAACTCGCATTCCAGATTTTGCGGATTTTTTTGGTATCAAAACGAATATTGAAGAATAGATAAGTTAATGTTGGTAGCACTACAATTCCGAGAACGAACGCAGCAATCAGGGCAAATGTTTTGGTAAATGCCAGCGGGTGAAACAGTTTTCCTTCAGCAGCCTGCATAGCAAAAACGGGCAGAAAACTGACAATGGTAGTGGCAATGGATGTGACCACTGCCGCACGCACTTCGGTTGTTGCCTGATAAATCACTGCCATCAGCTTTTTACCGCGTATTCCTTTGTTCTCGGGCATTTCGAGGTGCCGGAGGATGTTTTCCACATCTACAATCCCGATATCGACCATTACGCCAATGGCAATAGCAATACCCGATAAGGCAACCACGTTGGCTTCGATGCCAAAAAGACGCATTAGTATGAAAGTCATCAAAACACCAATCGGCAGCAATCCGGCGACAATCAGCGATGCCCGCAGGTTCATGACCAGAATGATAATGACGATGATACTGATCAGAATTTCGTGCGAAAGAGCCGATTCAAGTGTTCCGATGGTTTCCTTGATCAGTCCGGTGCGGTCGTAAAACGGAACAATGGTTACTTTTGAAACGGTTCCATCAGGCAAAGTTTTTTGCGGCATCCCGGCTTCCAATTCCTTGATTTTTTCTTTCACATTGTTGATCACATCCATCGGATTTGAGCCGTAACGGGCAACCACAACCGCGCCCACCGCTTCGGAACCTGCTTTATCCAGACCACCACGACGGGTTGCCGGACCAAATGCGACATTCGCCACATCTTTGATGCGCACAGGAACATTATTCCGAACAGCAACTACCGAAATTTCAAGATCTTCCAGATTTTTCACATAGCCCAATCCGCGGATAATGTATTCCACATTGTTCAGTTCAATGGTTTCGGCGCCAATGTCGAGGTTGCTTTTGCGCACGGCATTCATCACGTCCATAGCTGAAACATTGAATGCTTTCAGCGCTTCGGGATTGAGATCGATCTGGTATTCCTTGATGAAACCTCCCACGGATGCCACTTCGGAAACACCTTCAGCGGTAGTCAATCCATATTTGACGTAGAAATCCTGAATGGTGCGCAATTCCTGCGGATCCCAGCCTCCAGTTGGATTACCAGTTTTTGGATCGCGACCTTCGAGCGTGTACCAGTAAATTTGTCCAAGCGCCGTAGCATCGGGGCCTAAGGTTGGTTGCACTCCTGAAGGTAAAGTACCTGATGGGAGTGAATTCAACTTTTCGAGAATTCGGGAGCGGCTCCAGTAAAATTCAACGTTATCTTTAAAAATGATATAGATGAACGACATTCCGAACATGGAGGTGCTTCGGATGGTTTGCACACCGGGAATACCCAACAACGCCGTAGTTAGCGGGTAGGTTACCTGATCCTGAATGTCTTTCGGCGAGCGACCCATCCATTCGGTAGCTACAATTTGCTGATTTTCGCCAATATCCGGAATGGCATCCACTGCAATCGGATCGCGGGGAAAGAATTCAGACTTCCAGTTGAAAGGCATAAAGACCAAACCCAGAACCACAAATGCGATCAGAAATAGATAGGTAATCAGCCTGTTCTCAAGAAAATATTTGACAAGTCGGTTAAACATTTGGATAATTTGAAAATGAATTGATTTGAAAATTTGAAAATTCAAGTTTCAACACAAAGGCACTAAGTTATTTATTCCTGATAACAATGCCATTGGGTTTTTTGCCAACAGTAATCTTCATCATTTCTTTAAGGGTTGCAACATCGACGACCGACACCGTGCCATCGTTCTGATTGGTAACGAAACATGTTGTGCCAGACTGGTTAAAAGCGATGGCAGATGCGCCGCTACCAACTGTTACGGTTCCCCCCATCACATATCCGATACCAGTCTTTGTCCAGATATGAACTTTGCCTCCATTGGGATCGGAAACCCACATCTGGTTCATCATCGTATTCCGTGCAGCCATGCCAGGTGTAAATCCAAGTTGTACGGTATTAGTCATCATGTCGGTCATGCTGTCGAAAATACTGATGCTTTGGTCTTTTTCGTTATCCACATACATCATTCCACCCACGCCAGGCCATGCGCCTACCGGATAACTGCCCACGGCAGGAGTCTCGAGTACCTGCTTGGTTGCAGCATCAATAACTGATACCGAGTTCGACATTCCATTGGCTACAAAAACCTTTTTGCCATCGTCAGAAAACGAAACTTCGGCGGGCATCTGACCAACTGTGATGGTATTTAAAAGGTTGTATGTGTTGGCATCAAATACCTTGACGTTACCAACAGGCAACATTACTGCAGCCCAAATTTCTTTTCCGTCAGGAGAAAAAACAGCATTAAAAGCAACACCTTCAAGGGTAAGTTCCTTGAGAATTTCCCCTGTAACCGCGTCAAGGATCAGGATTTTTCCCTGCACTTGTAAATTGGCTGATAGATTACCCATCATACTTCCGGCAGTAAAAGCCGACAACATCATGCCAGCTCCACCATTGAAATCGCTGCCAGGCATTGCAACAGCTAATTTGCTTTTGTCAGGTGACAATGAAATGTGGTGAGGCCACATATTCATCATACCACCACTGCCCATCATGCCCATTCCGGTACTAACCTGAAATTGGGGAAGGTCGATGGTTTTATCCACTTTATTGGTGGCAAGATTGATCACTGAGATGGAATTACTTTCGCCATTGACAACATAAGCGACATCAGAATTTAATACAACATTGTCAGGATTATTTGATGTGTCATTTTTCGAACAACCTGAAAACATGATAGCGCTCCCAATAAGGACAGCTATCGACAATCTTAACTTTTTCATTTCTATAATTTATTAAATTGTGAAAAGAATCAATGAATAGCCTTGACCAAATTCAATCCCCTTTTTGAAGTTGGTTGAACCATGGCTATTGCACTGAAAATGGGAATAGAAAGGTTATTTCTTCCTGTCGTATTTGCAGCATCCTGGAAGCTTGGCATACGCTTTATCGTCGCCTTTAAACTTCTCGGTATCGTGACCAACGGCGGCGATTTTCTTTTGGATATCGTCGTTGGTAATTTTTGACGGATTGTAAACTACGGAAAGCATTTTTGTGTCCGAATCCCAACTGGCTTTGCTTACGCCATCAATCTTTGCAGCTTTTTCGATGCGTGCTTTACACATATCGCAGTTTCCTGAAACTTTAATGGTTTCGGTCTTTGTGGTTGTTGACTGAGAATAAACATTTGAAGTTAAAACGATTGCCAGAATGGCGACTATGATGATTTTTACAGTTTTCATTGTATTTGAATTTAATGTTAATGTATTGAATGATTGTTTAATGCATCAGGATACAAGTATCAAGACACAAGAAAATAGTTTTCAGAGGAAAAACCAGACTAAGCATTCTTCTGAAAATGGCAATACATAAACATCAAATACGGAAAACGCATATTTTGGGCAGGCTCACAGCGCTGGCCAGCAAAGAACCTGGCGGACTGACATCTGAATAGAGCTGGCTTAATGGAGTTATTGAATGAAGTGTAATGTTTTCAGGAATAGTGAATACCTGCAAAACGGTCTGAGAAAATGCTTTGAATTCGGTAAAGGAAGGTGAATAATTGTGATCGACTCCATAAACCGATATTTTGTTGTTGCAGCAACTTGATTCAACATGGTTGCCGGGCTGCGTACATTCATCGGTTGCACTTTCCATACCGCACGATGCAATCTGCCCCAATACAGAAACTTTCGAATCGGCAAGCTCACCTCCGCAGTAATGTCTGGAAATGGTAAGCTGCAACCCCGAAAGTAGCATGAGTAAAGCAATTGATATGGAAAACAGTTTTTTCATGTTGTTATTGAAACACGAATAATGGAAAAATGTTCTTCAAAGGTAGGGTTATTTTAATATGTTGTTCTTCTTCAATGGTCTGATTAGGAAACATTAACAGTTGCACAGTAAACTCTATTTTAATAGAAACAGCTAACCGCAACAATTTTTATTGGCCTGAATTGATGGGCAGAGTATATTGCCAAACGAACAGAAAACACAACAATCGCCTGTTTTAGGTTTCAAAATTACATGACAGTTCCCGCATTCGTAAAAGAACTGGCACGAATCTTCAGGCATCGTTTCTTCCTTCGCAAATCCGCAGGCAGGGCAGGTAATTGTTGATTTTAGCTGAATGATTTTATGCATCGTTTGATTTGTTTCGCATTTATTCGCAACAATCACATTCTTTGCCTTTTGCTTTTTCAAAAGCTTCCCTGCCTTCGGAAACTGAAAAATAAATCAGCCCCGCTGCCCCGATCACATCAGCATAAACAAAGCCGGTGAATTCGTAAATAAGGCTTGAAGCTAGCAATACAACCGACATATAAACACATACTTTGGTGCAATTGGCATCGGCTATAATGGGCTCAGAGTTTAATTGTTTACCTATTTTCTTCTTGATATTCATCAGCCAAACCATTACGGCAATAGAGACCAGCGCAATTACAACGCCCCATAAAGTTGTTTCGGGTTTCTGATGGTTGATCAGGTTTGAAATGATACCTGCCAATAAACCCACAGACAAGAGATAAAAGGCTGTTCCCGTTATTTTGAGGGCTTTTACCTCGAATGCACTTTTTGAACTTTCAGGATTTTGACGGATACGCATTATCATTACAGCAATGCCAATTCCCGACATGACTTCGATAAAACTATCGACACCAAAGCCAAACAGGGTAAGGGTTTTATCTTGAATTCCAAACCAAATTGAAACAAGCCCCTCTAAAATGTTATATGATATCGTAAAAATAGCCAAACCAAACGCAACTTTATACTGTTCTTTTTCCATCGTTTTTACTTTCTATTTTTTATTGGTGCAAACAAACCGGAGGTGTATTTGTCGTACAACTCAAACAGAAATTCGATGCGTTTGGTTGCAGGTTTAAAAATCATCAAATGAAGGGAAAAGCTTAAGTTCCTCGGGTTCGTCGTTGAGCAAATAATCTTTCATGAGGTTAGCAATGCGCTTAATTTCATACGCATATCGTCCATTCCATTCATAAATTTCATCGTGCCTTTCAAAATACTTGATGACACAATCAAGCGAAACCCATTTTGAATTAATATTGCTTTTAAAAATCATCCAGCCAGCCTTCCGAATCACTTTAGCAAGTACAATATCTTCAGCGGTTTGTTTTTCTATTTCAGGAAATGGAAATGGAGCAATATAATTCTCATCGATTAACAGAATAGCACGATCGAGCCGAAGGAAAGCATCATTGTCTAAAAAATCAAGTTTCTCCGGGGTTTCGATTGCCTTGATGATGGTATTGACATTACAAGCATAAAAACCACAAACTCTATTGATATTCAGCGGTTGTTTCTTGAATTTAACCAGAAACTCCAAAACACGGTTATCTCGTTCAATTCCTTCCAGTCTCCTAATTTCCCAAGGTCGCATAGAAGGTACAATAACTTCTTCCATACCTTATTTCTTTTTGTTCTTTTTCTCTTTTGCAAACAAACCGGCAGTGTATTTGTCGTATAACTCAAACAGAAATTCGATGCGTTTTGTTTCGTTAATAAATGGCTGAGGCCGGTAAGCCAAATCAACCGCTTTATCGAGTTCGTTATGGGCTTTTACCAAGGCTGGCGGCATGGTTAAAGGGTCGTACAAATCGGCTAGGCTGCTATTCGGAAACTCTGCCCGAACATCTAAAACTTTTTGTGCCGCCTTTTCAATGGTTTCTTTTTGCTTGCCTGAAGGGTTTTCGGGCCAGGGGAAGTTGTTGTAAACGATATCATTTGAATAGCGAAAATCACTTTTAATTCTACCACAAACAGTTTTTATCCAAATCACATGCATCAATGAAGAGATAATACCAAAATGGAATAATGTTGCATTGGGTATTGAATTACAACTATCAGCTACAATACTATTGGGGGTGAAAAATCCGAAAGGAATATAGGATCTGTTTTCAGATGAATGTCGTGGCAATAAAATAAAATCAGACTTTGGTTGACGATTCTCAGTGAAAAGGCCAGGGTTTTGTGCCCATTTCACCGTTGCTGCCTTAGTACTATTTTGCCTAAACTTTTTGACTTCTTCAAGCCGTTTTAAAATAATAGGGCATTTTTGCAATTCCGAAGGATTAGCATCAACAAGCCAAATACACCATCTTTTTTCATTATGAAGAAACTCACGGGCACTAATAAATGGAAATATAAACTTAGAAGCCAGTGGTTCTTTAATTAATAAATTGAATTAGGCACTTTGTAAATACTGTTAATATGCGTATCTTACAGGAAATTAATATTGAAATTATGGAGGATAGATTCAGAAGCCTTACCATTTTTGAATTCCAGAGCCGATTTCCTGATGACGAT